>Ga0207868_1000168_pt1 | contig 86876 bp, 75 predicted proteins | sample Passage237B_FD_187370 | JGI IMG/M metagenome (GOLD analysis project Ga0207868, IMG submission 187370) | Cellulose adapted compost microbial communities from Newby Island Compost Facility, Milpitas, CA, USA - Passage2 37B (SPAdes) (version 3) ...
AGATGCATTAGTAATGGAAGTAAAAGATAATGGCATCGGAATTGACCCCAAAAATCAGGAGAGAATGTTTCAGATATTCAGAAGAGTACACAATCAAAAACTGGATATCGAAGGGAGTGGTGTAGGGCTCTACATTTTAAAGAGAATTATGGATAATAATAATGGTTCCATAAGAGTAATCAGTGAAGTAGATAAAGGAAGTACCTTTATACTGACATTTCCCCATCAAAAAAAAAATAACCTGTAAAATCTCTTTTACAGGTTACATAGTAGCTACTACTTAGAGAAAACTATTTCAATTTTATTTTCATTCCTGCTGTAATATTGTCTTCTTCCAGATTATTAATCTGCTTCAACTGGTCAACCGATACCCCGTACAACCTGGAAATGGACTCGAGCGTATCATAAGGGCCCACGCGGTGCGTTTCAGGCTCAATAACTTCAGTTACTTTTATTTCCGTTCTTCTGTTGTACTGATGTTCTTCTTCACTACATGGAACACCATCCTTACAGTGATTTATCAGTTTGCTTTCACCATACCCTTTCGCAGTAATAACCCCTTCTGGAATACCTTTCGACACAATATATTTAACAGCTGCTTCAGCCCTCTTCTGAGACAGTTTCAAATTATACTCTTCGGAATGTCTGCTGTCAGTATGTGCAGACAACTCCATTTTAATATTCGGATTGGCTTTTAACAACTCGACCAGCTTATCTAGCTCAAGAGCTGCATCGTATCGTATTTCTGCTTTATCCAGATCATAGTAAATGTTCCGAACCACAAAAAGCTTATCCTGATCATTAAAAAAAAGATCTTTCAGTACATATGGTTTATCTATTTCTATTTCCTTAAGCAAAATTGCAATGGTCATCGTATCCTCTGTATTGCATTTAGCTTCTATGATGGAGGAATGAGAAAAGAAGTTATTCTTTGACAACTTCAATTCATATTTTTCTCCTGGCTGCAACTTAAAGAAAAACTTTCCTTCCGGATTTTTAACTACAGCACAAGGCTCATAGGACCTGAGACATATCTTTCTTGCCGGCTGCCCATACGTCCTTTCGTAGGCTATTACGTTTGAGGTATCTCCGTACTTATAAAGTTTTACCAATACATTTTCAAGCGCCTTTTCTGTTTTTCCCACCATGTGAAGGGTAAGACCAGCCAATACACAGGTGGGATACGAAAACCTGTAAATATCGTCCTGTCCCATCCCTCCATCTCTGTTACTTGAAAAGAACCCTCCGTTTAATGTACTATCGAGTGTTATACCAAAGTCATCCTTGGAAGAATTCATGGGATACATAAGGTTTTCAGGCTTCTCCCATTTATCGTGTTTCCCACTGGTTACAAAGATATCAAGTCCTCCAAGCCCGGTATGACCATTAGAAGAAAAGTACAGCTTTCCATCAGGCGCCACATATGGAAACAGTTCCTTAGCAGGGGTATTAATATACCGTCCTACATTCTTTGGGAAACTCCATTTCCCGTTGGCTTCCATGGTACAATAGAAAATATCCGTGTTACCCACAGAGCCCGGCATGTCTGAAACAAAATAAATTGTTTTTCCATCAGGAGAGAGTGCCGGATGCCCTACCGAATAGTGCAATACATTATTATACTCAAAGGGCTTTGCCGCAGACCACGAACCATTGTGCTTTACGGCATAATAGATTTCAAGCCTGTTAACAAAATCAGGATCTCTCTTCTGCCCATTGACTTTTGCCTTGTTTTTAACTTTGTTGGTTTTAGTAAAATAAACGGTATCTCCACCTTTTGAAAAGGATGCAGGACCGTTATGGTACATGCCATTCAACCCTTTAAGCCTTCCTTTAAACTCAATGTTCGCATTGGAGTCAATATCTGCATATGCAAGGTTAAGGAAAGGAGTACCAGTCCAACCATATATCTGTTTATTAGAATACTCCCCATCCTCAAATTTCCTGTCTGTAGCAAGAACTAACCTATTACTAACCAGACAGGGGGAGAACTCCGAATATGCAGAATTGACCGATTTTACATTTTCAATTTTAACCTGAACAGGATTGGCCATCCACTCCATGGCTTTTTCACAATTTCTGGCAAACGCTTCCGCTACCCTCTTTTCAGAAGGAAAGAGTTTACCGAACTGAAGATACTGCCTTCTTGCCTCCTGGTAATCTCCATTGTTTCTCAAAGCTTCTGCATAGTACAATAAATTAGGAGGATCAACTTTGGAAAATTTTGTTAACAGAATAGCATACCATTTTTCCGCCTCTTCAGAGTTATTCATTTTCCTGTAGCAGTCGGCAATTTTCTGTACTAACTCCTCGGTTTGCCCTTTCTTTTTTACGATAGCTTCATACTCCTTTACTGCCAGGGAATAATTGAACTGACTATAGTTTTTATCAGCTCTTGCAAGATTAGTCTGTCCCCATGCAATGTGACTTTGAATCAGGCTATATAGTAGGATGAGTGATCCGGTTCTGATAAAAGAGCGCATAATAATAAAATTAAAAGTATCTTGGTGTTAGCATTTTTGATCCGCTTTTTCTATTAATGTTATATCCCGCAGAAATCTCATGCGTAGCAAAGTCCCGATAACTTGTTATGGTAATGTCATAGGAATACCCTAACCGCAAATTCGGAATTGGAAATATTTCTGCCATAAGTACTACAGCATCTTTGGCCGTCCCAGCATCTTCCACGGTACTTTTATTATATATTCTGCTTCTATAAGAAGCTCCTATCCAGACGATATCATTAAAAATAAAGAAGGCGGAAAAATCGCCATTGGTAGGTCCTCTCAGATCTTCCTTAAGCATAAGACTTGGTCTGATTTTTACTTTATCAGCTATCTGGCTAACGAAGCCAGTGGCCAGAAACAGGTGCTTTCTTTGATAGGGCACCAGATCAAAGTCATTGTCATTTTTCAGATTAACCACCATATTATTCAGAGATAATCCAATAAAAAACCTGTCTGTATTAAAATACAGACCTCCCTGAAACGCAGGCCGCGTTCTGGTTTCCCTTCCTACAGGCACTGCCGGATCATAGGGCTGATCAGTAGTAAGTTTGTTTCCATCAATGCCATAACCGGTCACGCCGGTAGCTATCCCCAGTGCCAGCCTTCCTCTTGTGGATACCTTAATCCTATAGGCAAATGAGCCAAAGAAAGAATTCTGAAACTGCGCCCCCAATTCATCATGTATGAAATATGCCCCAATCCCTATTCGATCGTAATAAACCGGCATATCGCCACTAAATGTTACGGAAGTAGGTTCGCCATTAACCTTTACCCATTGCTTTCTGAAAAGACCATTTATATTGATCGCTTCCCTGCTTCCTGCATAGGCCGGATTAATCACTACCCCATTAAACAAATACTGACTGAACTGCAATGCCTGTTGTCCATACCCATGAACAGCGCATAAAAAAAATATACTTGTGAATAGTTTTCTCATCACTTAGCGTACAATGGTTAAATAATCTACGATCGTCTTTTCTGTGTCACAAAATCGAATCTTAAGCTTGAAATAGTAAGTCCCCTCATTGAGGTTACTGCCATCCCAGGTGTTTCGATATCCTACTTTTCTGTAAACTTCATTACCCCACCTGTTCAATACAACAAGTTCATTATCGGGGAAGTATTCAATGTTTCGTAACACCCATACATCGTTAATTCCATCGTTATTGGGCGAGAAGGTATTTGGAACATAGACAGAGTAAACTATTTCATTGGACTCTATGGAAGCCTCTCCACTGGAACAATTAGATAAATGGTTGTTAGCTTTTACACTGATAGTCCCCTGCTTTAATTCATTGGATTGCAGTTCTATCAGGTTTGTTCCCTGACCACTGACAATTTTCCACCCGTCGGGCACCTTCCATTCATAGAAGGTAGCACCGGGTACAGGTTCAATCATGTATTGTAGCTTTCCACACGGAGAGCTCAGGTCCACTATGGTAGTTGGACTGGACAGTACCTCTACAAAACTAACTTCCAGAGTGTCTGTCAACGTGTCTTCAGGAGCACAACCATCTATATTGAAAACTTTTACTGTATATAAACCGGATTCATAAACAGTTATTTCCGGTGTTGTTTCTCCGGTGTTCCATCTATATTCCCCAGGAAAAGGAAGACTTCTCAGTGTCACTTCCTTTCCACATAACAAAGTATCATTCCCAAGAACATATTTTATGTCATTTCGGATAAAGAGTCTGATCGTATCAGAAGCACTACATAAATTTTTATCTGTCACCTTTACCCAGACAGAATGTTCGCCCGCTTCGCAGTATGAAATCTGCTGAGTACTTTCACCTGTACTCCACTGATATGTTCCTTCTTCCAACACACCGGCATCAAGGGTAAAACACCCCGTACATTTCTTATCCGGATCGGGACCAAGGTCCACAACAGGTGGTTTATTTAGGGTCACGTTAATCGTATCAGTGGTTACATCCGTTTTATTACACCCAGGAATTTCCGTGATAGAAACATAGTATGTACCTGAGTTTTTAACAATGATGGAATCGGAGGTTTCACCTGTATTCCATACGATCTTACCTCCGACGACAGCAGAGCGAATAACCAGACTGTCTCCACATGAGGTAATGTCTTCTCCCAGGGAAGGATCATAGCCTTCCTTTATAGTGACCTTTATAGTGTCTTTATCAAAACAACCATCTCTGTTGGTAACTTTTACAAATACATTGGTAACACCTTTTTTACAATAAGAAATAACGGACGTTGTATCTCCGGTACTCCATTGGTAGGTCACATCGTTGTGGGGCCCTGCATCAAGCACTACACATCCTCCACATCTGGCCTCCGGATCAGGACCCAGATGAACATCAGGTGGACTGCTTAATGTAACATGAATAGTATCGCTCAGGGTATCTGAAGCATTACATCCGGGGATATCATAAATATCTATATAGTAGACACCTGACTGTTTAACCACAATAGAAGCATCGGATTGTCCATTACTCCATTGATAGGTGCCTGTTACGCTTCCTTTTGGGGAGAGCATTATACTGTCACCACATACTGTTGTATCTGAAGCCCCCAAATCAACCTCATAGCCAGGCTTTATTAATACCTCAATGGTGTCGGAGACGGTACATCCCAGATCATTGGTAACAGTAGCCCAAACTTTATTGAGTCCAACATCGCAATAGTTTATTGCCTGTGAAGACTCTCCTGTACTCCAGATAATTTTTGATCCTTCCTGATCGCCGACATCAAGCGTATAACATCCGCCACAACGGGGTAAGGGATCAGCGCCTAAATACACAATAGGATTTTCAAGAAAAATAACCGGTATCGTATCTACACCTATACATCCTGCCTTATTTACGATAACAGTAAAAGTATCGGTAGTAGTAACAGTTATCCTTCTTGTTGTTTCTCCTGTGCTCCACAGGTAGGTTGCATCTGAAACATTTGCATCAAGAATAAGCGGACCTTTACAAGGATCCGCTTCCTGCTCTATTACGACTCCGACATTTACCTGCAAACATTGCCCCTGCACATACACGGTAATAAAAAAAGCCACAAGAAAAAGAAGGAGATTTTTCATGATTCTAATATTCAGTAACACCTCTCGTGCATTTGCACCTCCATTTTAACCAAGCACTATATAATTTGTTTTTACTACAAAGAGTAAAAAAATCCTGCGGTAACCTTTTATGCAAAGCATGCTTAAGCAATATGAAATCTTCTAAAGAAGAAGTTGAGAGAGAACATGGTTTCCGGTTCAGGGATATAGGAGACCTGTTGAAAGAAACCTCTATAAAGTGGGTTAACGATGATGCCTTTACCAATGCCGCCGCAGTTTCTTTTTATGCCTTATTATCCTTACCTGGCATACTGATGATTATTGTGAACACCATAGGAATATTTCTGGGTAAAAAAGCAATCGAGGGAGACATAGCTGAAAAGATTGACATGCTCATGGGAGAAGAGACTGCCAAACAAATTCAGCTGATAATAGTTAACGCATCCCAGCAGCCCCAATCAGATATATTAATGCTGACAGGTATCTCGGTACTTATTATAAGTGCCACTGGTGTATTTATTCAAATACAAATATCGCTGAACAAGGTCTGGCAGGTACAAATAAGGAAAGAAGCCACATGGATAAAGTTGTTTTTGGACCGGGCAGAGTCTTTCCTGCTGATACTTATCGTGGGCCTGTTTTTATTTGCATCCATTCTTCTGTCTTCGATTGTAGCGTCTGTGAGTTCTTTTCTTACGCTTATTATTCCAGGATTTTCGATATACATATTTTACCTTTTCGACTTTATTGTATCGTTTCTAATCCAGACTCTTCTCTTTGCACTTATCTTTAAATATTTGCCCGATATAAAAATACAATTCAACGCATTGTGGCCCGGAGCCTTTCTCACCACTGCTTTATTTTATCTGGGAAAGATTTGTCTCAACCTGTATTTTACCAAAATTTCCCCTGAGTCTGTCTTCGGGGCTGCAGGCTCTGTAATTCTTATTCTCCTGTGGATCTACTATTCCTGCTTACTTCTATTATTTGGCGCGGAATTCACACAGGTTTATGTAAAAAAATACCACTATCCGGTTGCACCTTCCACTATGGCGACCTTTGTTAAGTTATAAGTGGAAAGTTTAAAAGTTAAAAGTTTAAAGTAGAACAATGGCATATTTTAGCCCTTACTTTAAGGATGTAGTATATGGGTTTATCTTAAATAAAAAAGCTTAAGGTTAAAAGACTGACTTGCCTTTTACCTTAAGCATTTACCTAAACTTTATACTTTAATCTTTCCTAAAACTTCACACCAAAGTCAAGAGCTATCAGGTTGCTTCTTATTTTAACGCTGGAATTCACTTTGGTTCTGAATGGATCATTAAATTTTAAATTAGGATGGATCATATTTACAAACCCTTTATTAAAACTTAATCCTCCATAGACACTTATTTTTTCGGTCAAAGCATAATCTGCTCCTGCACTGAAGAAAAGGCCCAAATCAAAGGGATGAAATAAACTCTGAGGTCTGTTGTCTCCGTTTCTTCCACGCGAAGGATCATCCCAAAACTCGTTTTTCGCAAGGTTCCAGTAATGGGCTCCGTCACCACCATTTACACGTTCAGAGAGTTTAAAATCCAGCGTGGGGCCGAAGGAAAACACCAGCTTTAAATTGTCTATAATTTCCTGTGTGTAGTACTTTCCTATCAACGGTACCTGTAAGTACACCAGATTGTACTTCGACACTCCTGAATAGCCTCCATCGGTATTCCGGATTAGAATATTTTTGGTTGTAAACCAAAGTCCTGGTGCAAAGGCAATATTTTCATCCAGAAAATACTCCAAATTGGCTCCCAGGCTTACTCCTCCGACATTCCCTTCCTTTGTCGTATGCCCGTCTGCTACATAAACAACGCCCGATGGTCTTGGGTCCGGATCTTTCACGGTAGCGATATTCACGTTCGGTGCAAATCTAAATGACCAGTGGATATTTCCCTGACTCTGGGAAAAGACGCTTGAATTCCCAAGAAGTAAAAACAACAATACTATTAAATATACTTTTTTCATTCTTTAACTAGTAAAACTTTAATAAGTCCAAAAGTATACACTTTATATGAAAATAGCCATAGGCATAAGACCCCTCTTTGTCGGATTTCTATACTTTACCCAAAATATTACCTGACAAAAATCCTCTTTAGAAAGGTTGAGGCAATCAGCACCGGCATCACTGATAATCAATAACTAACACTAAAAAACAAAGAAAAAATAAAAGGTAAAAATCATATTCCATTCCAGAAAATAAAATCGACCAAATCCCCTACTTTAAGCTCCTCTCTCTCAGCCGGGTGTAAGGCAATTCCGGCAGAACAGGCTAGTGATGTAAAGTCTCCACTGCCGTTGTTTTTCACCGGCAACAGGCCTGTTGAAGCTTTATCGGCCACAAGCGTACAGGGAAAGTACTCTTCAAAGGAGCTTTTCTTTTTTCTGACACTTGTCAAGGGTAATTTAATGAATGGCAAGGCAGTCAGGCCAAAACACGCCCTAAGAAAAGGTTCTATAAATACTTTAAATGCAACCTGACATGACACCGGATTTCCTGGAAGTGCAAATACCACTGTCTTTTCTCCAACACCGAACCAGAGAGGTTTTCCGGGTTTAATCTGCACCTTGTGAAACAGTTTCCTAACACCACATGCGGCAAGTACTTCCGGTACAAAATCTGCACTTCCCATGGAAACGCCGCCTGAAAGAATAAGAATATCTGCGCCCCTGACATGTTCAACAGCCTTTTTTAATTCCTCTTTCCGATCCGATACCAGTTGTCTTGACACAGTTTCAATACCATAATTCCGGAAAAAAGAAGCAATGGTATAAGAATTACTATCCCTGATTTGATGAGGTAATACAGCCACTTCAACAGCTTTTATTTCATCACCGGTAGAAATCACCGCTACCCTGGGCAATGAATATACCCGGACAGTCGCCCTTCCAAGAGAAGCCAGCAGTCCGACAATTGAAGGATTGATGACAATCGAATGGGGTAATACCATAGTACCGTCTTTAGCATCTTCTCCCTGAAGTGCAATGTTCTGCCAGCGCTTTAAAGGTAACATTTTAAACTGTACCATTTCCTCCCGCTCTTCCGCATCCTCCACACGTATAACAAGATCTGCCCCTTGGGGTACCGGAGCACCGGTCATTATCTTTATACAGGTTCCTTCTTCTGTCAGTGCTTTCACAGGCTCTCCGGCCAGCATCTGTGCAACAAGCCTGTAGGATGTAATATGCCCGATATCCTTAAATCGAAGCGCGTATCCGTCTACAGCCGAACGGTTAAACGGAGGATAATCCCTATCTGCATAAACGGCTTCGGCCAGTATCCTGTTGCCTGCTTCCGAAAGCGGAACAGTCTCTACCCCATATGAACGAGCCTGCTGCACTATCAAATGTCTGGCTTCAGAAACGGTAAGCATAACTACGTATTAATGTGCTCCTCCCCTAAGCATACTTTTGGCATGAAATACAGCAGGCAGAATTGCTTCCAGAGACTCCTTCACCCCATTGGTACTTCCGGGTAATGTCACAATCAGACACCCGCCGATAGATCCGGCAACCGATCTGGACAACATGGCAAAAGGAGTTCTCATGCCTCCATATACCCGCATTGCCTCTGTTATACCCGGAGCATCTCTTTCTATAATTTTTCGAACAGCATCCACGGTATGATCTCTTGGCCCCAGGCCCGTTCCTCCGGTTGTGAAAATAAAAGCAATATCCTGATGTACCCAGTCAAGTATCTGTTTCTGAATCATCTCCTCTTCATCCGGAATAATCTGATAATCCACCACCTCCGTATTATGAAGTTCCAGCATTTCCCTGATTTTTAAACCAGAGCTGTCTTTTCTTTTACCCGCAGCTGTAGAATCTGAACATACCAGTATAGCGGCCTGGTGAGGGCGTTTGGTACAAACCGCTTTATCAGACTTTCCGCCTGTTTTATTCAGAAGTTTTATGGAAGTTATCTCTATGGCTTTATTACCCAGGGGTTTCAGCAAATCATATATAGTCAGTGCAGCTACCGAAACAGCAGTAAGGACTTCCATTTCTATTCCGGTCCTTCCTATGGATTTACCTTCGGCCAGAATCACAAGACCTGACTGATTCTTCAATTTCCCTTCAGGATCTTCCTCTTCCGTAAGCTCCTCAGTATATTTGTAACAGATCTCCAGGCCATCTATAGATACGGGATGGCAGTGCGGTATTAAGTTCTGAGTATTTTTTGCTGCAAGGAAAGCTGCTGCTTTGGCGACGTCAAACAAATTCCCTTTAGGAAGTTCATTTCTTTTTACCAATTCAATAATCTCAGTAGAACAAAGAACAACCCCCATCGCTTTAGCAATTCTCAGGGATATTTGCTTTCCTGTAATATCTCTCATAGCATGTGTACCACTCGTTTACTCCGTTATTCCAATATATACATATCCCAATTCAACTTTCACCGGATATGTTTTAATACTATACTCTTCGCCATTCAGATTTTCTCCCGTTCTTAGCGAAAAATTCTTTTTATGGTAAGGACATGCCACTTTAGGCTCACATTCCTTGTCCCCTATAATTCCTCTGGAAAGAATCATTTGCTTTTTATGTGGACACATATTTTGTGTTGCATACCATTCGTTTCGTTTGGTAAAATTGAACAAAGCAATCTGCTCATTATTATACAACACACATGATCCGCCATTTTCAGGAACATCCCCCTCTTTCGCTACCATCACCCATTTTATCGTTTCTACTGAAGTCGCTTGCATAGTATTATTATTTTAAATAATTCAACAATTAGTGGTTTTACCTTAGCACTTTTTACTTTTAAACTTTAAGCTTTTAACTTAAGCTTATCTACTACCATTCCACAGGTTTTTTCTGTCCTCTCATAGACTGGAATTTTATTGTAGGATCTGCAATCGGAGAGTTGATAAAGTGCGTGAATCTTTTTCTCTTCATTGGATCTTCCACCACATCTTTCCACTCACACTTGTAGGTGTCTACCATATATTGCATATCCTTTTCCAATTGTTCTCCGATACCCAGACAATCATTGACAATCACATCTTTCAGGTATTCTATGCCACCTTCGAGTTTATTAAGCCAGGTCGATGTTCTGTTCAAAGGTTCCGCAGTGCGTATGTAGAACATAAGGAATCTGTCGATATACTTAATACACGTCTCTTTATCTATATCAGAGGCCAGCAGTTTCGCATGCTGAGGTTTTGCACCTCCGTTACCACACACATACAGGTTCCATCCTTTATCCGTAGCGATAATACCAAAGTCCTTACCTTGCGCTTCAGCACATTCCCGCACACAGCCAGACACCGCACTTTTAAGCTTATGCGGAGCTCTGAGGCCTTTATAACGCTCTTCAATTTCTATTGCAAAGGATACGGAATCATGAAGACCAAACCTGCACCATGTTGATCCCACACAGCTCTTAACTGTTCTCAGCGCTTTTCCATAAGCATGTCCGCTTTCAAAACCTGCTTCAATCAACTCTTCCCAGATAAGTGGCAATTCATCCACACGTGCCCCGAAAAGATCGATTCTTTGTCCACCTGTAATTTTGCAATACAAGTCGTATTTCTTTGCTATTACGCCTATAGCGATCAGTTTCTCAGGAGTAATCTCTCCACCAGGTATTCTGGGTACTACAGAGTATGTGCCTCCTTTCTGGATGTTTGCCAGATATCTGTCGTTCGTATCCTGAATAGTATCCTGGTTCAGAATCATTTCATTCCAGGTGCTTGCAAGCATGGAAGCAACAGCAGGTTTACACACCTCACAACCATCGCCGTTCCCATATTTGAGTAATAATTCATCGTAGGTTCTGATTCCTGTCGACTTAATGATTGCCAGCACTTCCTGTCTGGAGTATGTGAAATGTTCGCACAAAACTTTATTGACTTCTTTCCCGGAGGCCTTAAGGGTAGCAACAAGAAGATCATTAAGCATCGGCACACAACCTCCGCAACCAGTCCCTGCTTTGGTACATTTTTTTATACCAGCTACATCTTCCAGACAATTATAGCTTATGGCAGCTCCGATGTCACCTTTGGTAACATTTTCACAGGAACAGATCAAAGCAGCATCGGGAAGACTCAAAACACCATTACCTGCAGATTCACCACCTCCTCTTGCTCCCAGAATAAGCTCCTCTGGTGCTTCGGGCAGTTTGATTGCATTTTTGTAGGTCTGCAGCAACATATTGTAGTCTTTTGCATCCCCCACCAGAATTCCCCCCAGTAGGTAGTTTCCGCAAGCAGAGATATTTATTTTCTTATAGACACCTTTAGCTTTGTCTTCATACACGATATGCTGATGTTCCTGCCCGGTGCAGAAAGGATCTCCAAAACTTGCAACATCCACCCCAATCAGTTTTAGCTTAGTAGACATATCATAAGGAGCAAAGGTTTTTGTACCTCCTGTAAGTGCATTGGCCACTACATCTGCCATCTCATAACCAGGAGCAACCAACCCGTATATCATACCTTTGTATAAGGCCGCTTCTCCAATAGAATAAATATCCGGATCGGATGTTTGCAAAAGGTCGTTTACAACAATTCCTCCGCGTGGCCCTACTTCCAGTCCGGCTTCCCTTGCAAGTTCGTCCCTGGGCTTGATACCCGCAGAAACAACGATCATATCGGTATCCAGTTCACTATCATCTGCAAAAACCATCTTCTCAACCTTGGACTCCCCCATAATACACTTCGTGTTTTTGTTCAGATGTATAGAGATATCCAGTGATTCAAGTTTATCTTTAAGCATCAGGGCTCCCTTTTCATCCAGCTGCCTGGGCATAAGTCGTGGAGCGAACTCTACCACATGGGTTTCCAGACCCAGATCCATCAAGGCTTTGGCTGCTTCAAGACCAAGCAGCCCGCCGCCAATAACCACTCCTTTTTTTGATTTAGTCGCATAAGCTTTAATGGCATCAAGATCTTCTATGGTTCTGTAAGCGATAACTCCATCTTTTTCTATGCCGGGGATAGTTGGAATAAAACAACTTGATCCCGTTGCGAGAATTAGCTTAGAATAAGAAACAATCTGGCCTTTTGACGTAACTACTTCTTTATACTCTTTATCTATTTTTGCCACCGGCTCATTTAAAAACAAAGTGATGCCATTCTCTTTATACCAGTTCTCCGGGGCCATTAATAGATCCTCCGCTGATTTTCCTGAAAAATATTCTGACAGATGCACCCTGTCGTAAGCTGGTCTTGCCTCTCCTCCGAAAACAATTATATTGTATTCTTCCTGCACCCTTTTTTCAATGAGCTTTTCGCACATTTTATATCCAACCATTCCATTTCCCACGATAACTAGATTGTGTAGCTTCTTCATATCAATTTTTTATTAAGGTTACCAGAAGTAATTCGCTTAATTCAAATATATGAAAACTACCAATAGATAAGTAATTTTACGTACATTTTTAAATCAAAATACGTAAAAATCATTTTTAAACAACACAAACACTAAAAAAATACCATTTAAGACATTTTTACCAATTATTTCAAAATAACAGTCAAAATACTAACCACATTTCACAAAATTTTTACATATATTAATAAAATGACTTTAATTTAAAGGCATAAATACAAAAACATATAATTCTAAAATACTAACTATACTTACGTACAAAATCTTAGTAATTTTGAATTAACTCCGTATCCTATTAACTTTAATAGATTAAGTACACTCGTGAAAGCCTCAAAAGAAGTATTGGATGAAAAAACCGGGAAAAACCTCACCCGAATGTACATTTTTGCTCTTACTGCAGTGGCATTATTAACTCTGACAGGGCAATTTTTAATCCAGTCATCCATCAACAGTCAGCTTACAGATTCCCATGTAGTGAACCTAGCCGGCAAACAGCGATTTAAAAGCCAGGAAATCGTTAAGTTAAGCCTTATAATGTATGCCCGGCTGGACCACAATGAATACCAAAACAAAATAGAAGAACTTAGAAACCTGATCGATTATTGGGAAAAAAACCATATGGGACTGCGCTATGGCAGCAAAGAGCTAAACCTTCCTGGCAATAACAGCCCACAAGTGGAAGAAATGTTTGATGCCATTGACCAGAACTTTTACAATGTCCTAAATGGCGCCCTTACTATCTGCCAGCTTAAAGAAAACCCCTCTGAAGCCAGTCAGGCGGAAATGGATGCAGCCATCCGTAAAATCCTGAGCAACGAAAGAACATTTCTAAACGGGATGGACCAGATTGTTCACCAATACGACGTGGAAGCCCAACAGAAAATGGCCTTTTTAAGAAAAATAGAACTCGTTCTACTTATAATCACCCTATTCATACTGATTTTTGAGGGGCTGTTCATATTCCGGCCTGCCGTCTTACACATCAAAACCACTATCCGAGAACTTATCCTTTCAGAAGAAAAAGCATCGGACCTGGCCAAAAAACTAACCGTTGCCAACAGATCGCTTGAACGATCTATCAGAGACCTTAAAGACATTCACTTTGCACTGGACCATGCCTCTATTGTAGCAAAAACCGACAAATTCGGAATCATCTCTTATGTAAACGATAAATTTTGCGAAATTTCAAAATACAAAAGGGAAGAACTCCTGAGCAACCGATTCAACATGATCAGTGGACACTACCACTCCAAACAGTTTTTTGATAAAATGTGGGAAACCATCTCCTGTGGCAAACTCTGGAACGATGAGATCAAAAACAAAGCAAAAGACGGAAGTTTCTTCTGGCTCGACACCACCATTGTACCCGTTTTAGGAAACAACGGAGCCCCGGAAAGCTACATAGCCATCTACACAGACATCACCCAAAAATTCAGACAAAGCATTAACGAACAGAAAATTCGCTCATCGTCGATAATCGAAGGACAGGAAAAAGAACGAAAAAAAATAGCTAGAGAACTGCACGACGGATTGGGACAAAAACTAACAGCTCTTAAATTTAACATTGAAGGACTCAAGGGAGCAGCCTCCAAGACAGAAAAAAGCAGACTTAACGAGATAAAAAACATGCTCCACGAAACCATCGCAGAAGTCAGAAGAATCTCTTTCAACCTGATGCCCAGTGTACTGAGTGACTTTGGGATTATCCCGGCTTTAAAAAACCTATGTGATCAGGTTTCCAAAAGTTCTAATATTGATGTATTTTTTGAAAATCAATCAACAATTCAACGATTACACAAAACCGTAGAGATCAACATATACAGAATTACGCAGGAAGCATTAAACAACGCTATCAAATACGCCGAAGCAGACGAAGTGATAATATTCGTATCCAATACAGACACCTGTCTTACGCTGAGCATTTCAGACAACGGAAAAGGCTTTAACACCTCCTACCTTGACTCTAAAGTGCGGTCGGCAAGTTCAGGAAACGGGATTATTAACATTCAGGAACGTACCAGTCTAATAAATGGAGAATTCAGAATTGAAACCGGCATTGGCAAAGGAACCAAAATAATGATAAAAGTACCTATAGCAAACACTTAGGAGTATGATAAAAATTTTATTGGTGGATGATCATGGCATTGTAAGAGATGGCATCAAAGCCACTCTGAGCAGTGAAAAAAACTTAAAAATAATCGGAGAAGCTTCAAACGGAATCGAAGCGATAGAATTAACCAAAAAACTCACCCCTGACATTATTATTATGGACATATCAATGCCCGAAATGAGCGGCATTGAAGCCACTGCGATCATTTCCGACCGATTCCCCAACACCAGAACACTTGTCCTTTCCATGCACGACAACGAGGACTACATCTTAAAATCCATAGAATCAGGAGCTTATGGATACCTGTTAAAAGACACTGGCAAAGAAGAATTTATAAAAGCAATAACTACCATTGCCAAAGGAGACAAATACTTCAGCACCCCTGTCTCCGGAATAATCGCGGACGGTTACCTGCAAAGAATCAAAAAAGCTTCTTCCTCAGAGGAATCCTCCGATCATTTCGGCCTGACCAAGCGCGAAAAAGGGATCTTAAAAATGATCGTCAACGGAAACAGCAACAGGGAAATCGCAGACAACTTTACCATCAGCATCAGAACTATTGAAACCCACCGCTTCAATATCATGAAAAAACTTAAGGTTAAAAATGCCGCAGAGCTGGTCAAGTTTGCCATAGAAAACAAAATAGTCTAAAACTACCATCTACCAAACCATGTCTTTCTCCTGTCAGGGGACATGGTTTTTTCATTTTTTAACAGAGCGTCATTATCTTAATTCCCCCACTACTTCCATTAAAAATTTAAGTCCCCAGCAACACTTCCACCAAAATTTCCACCAACCAATTTTAAACCTATTTTCCAAAATACAAACACTTTTTCAAAAAACAGCCATAAATTTTCAACCACATTTTAAACAAACACCATATAATAGTTATGATCTCATTAAATTTTTAACCCCTTTTAATAAAATCAAACAAATCAAATAGCATTTTTCTAATTTGCCATTTTCTTATAGAAAGAACTTTCATGTTTTACGTAATAAATACGTACTTTTACTTAGTATTCTACTTTTTTTTTACATACATTTGATCATACAAAATATCAAACTGAAAGGAGGTACTCAAAGACATAGTATATCGTTCACAATAGACTAACCAGACATAAGAAAACCTTAAAACAAGCAATTAAAATCCTAAATCTCTTTAAATCCCTGGAATATGAATATAAGAATTACCTTTAAAGTGCTCTTCCTGCTTTTCTTATGCCTGTTCTCATTCAAGAAGGAAGGATATTCTCAGCTACTGATCAATGCTCAGCTAAGAACACGAACCGAATTCCGTGATGGCCAAGGTACATTGCCTCTGCCCCATCAAACACCTTCTGTATTCACCTCGCAGCGAACCCGATTGAACATTGGATATGGTATGGACAAACTAAAATTCTATACCTCAATTCAGGACGTACGTGTCTGGGGACAGGACGCTTCTACTATTTCAAATTTGGATGGCAACAAGCTATTCCTGCATGAAGCCTGGGGAGAAATTATTCTGAACGACACCACTTATTTTAAAAGCTTTAAAAATGTTTCTTTCAAACTGGGAAGACAAGAGCTTGTATACGATGACGAACGCTTACTGGGAGGTTTGAACTGGCTTCAGCAAGGCAGAAGGCATGATGCAGCTGTATTAAAGTTTGCCAAAGGCACATGGACAGCAGATATCGGAGCAGCCTTCAATCAACAAAGAGAGCAAAAAAACACAGGTAACCTGTACTATGGAGTACCGGGACCTCAGATAGGAACTGACAGCGCAAACGTTGCCGCCGTTGCTGGTAGCAACTTTATAGGGACCATGTATAAGAGCATGCAATTCCTGCATATATCAAAAGAAATAGGCTTTTCAAAAGCTACCTTCCTTCTTTTTAAAGATGACTTTCAAAAGCCTGCTCCAGGCGGAAAATTCACCAAAGGTACTAACAGCCGTGTAACAGTAGGGGCTAACCTGTTTGGAACACTGATGCGAAAACACAAAATAGACGCATCCCTCTTCTACCAGGGAAATAAAGACAAGCTGGGCAATACAATGGATGCCTACATGGCTTCATTTTCTACCCTCTTTGCGATAGACCGCAAACTAAGTCTTGGAGTAGGAGGTGATTACCTTTCAGGTAACAATACAACCAAAAGCAGTGAAGTCAACCACCGGTTTGATCCACTCTATGGTACACCACATAAATTCTGGGGATACATGGACTACTTCTATGTTGCCGATGTATATGGAGTACAGGGGAATGTCAATAAAAATCCGGGGCTTGTAGACCTGTATTTGAAAAGCAAATACAAACTAAAAGATAACCTGATCTTAAGCCTTGACATCCATGAGTTTTATGCCGGAAATAAAGTTGCCGACGAGACCACACCTGGAAATTCGCTAAACAGCAGACTGGGAACTGAATTTGACTTCGTCTTAAACTATAACTTTACCAGACAAATTGGGATAGAGGCCGGCTATAGCCTGATGCTGGGGACCAATACCCTCGACAGACTTAAAAGAGGTGGAAACCAGGGAACAATAGCCGCAACCGCCAATGCCCCCTATATCGACAAAAGAAACAATGGCAACTGGGCCTACCTGATGATCACCATCAGACCTGATCTGCTTGGTCAGATCAATGACAAATTAACCTCCCTGGTAAAATCAGTAGATGGATTAAGAAAAGATGTAGACACGTTGAATCAAGCTAAATAACCGCACTAAACAATAACCTTTATGAAAAGATTACTAACTAAAATAGGCGTACCATTTCTTCTTGTACTTGTACTGTTCACACTCCCATCAGTAACAAACGCCCCAACATCTGAGCCTAAAGAGAAAACGTCAGTAATACGATTAGGCTTCATCCCTCTTACAGACTGTGCTCCTATCGTGATGGCCAAAGAATATGGGTTATTTAAAAAATATGGTGTAGAAGTCGAAGTTTCCAAAGAGGCTTCCTGGGCTAACGTAAGAGATAAAATACTAACAGGAGAACTGGACGGCGCGCACTGCCTGTTTGGAATGCCCTTCTCAGTATATACAGGTGTAGGAGGTAAAGCAGGTTCTGAAATGAGAATTGCCATGATGTTAAATGTAAACGGTCAGGCTATCACTCTTTCCAAAGAATTCTGCGGCAGGGTCGGATTCAGACAGGTGAATAAGGTAAGTCCTGTGATCAGTGAAAAAGCCAAAAACAAAGAAGTTATTGTAGCAGGTACCTTTCCCGGAGGAACGCACGATATATGGATGAGAAACTGGCTGGCGATTGCCGGAATCGGTCAAAAGTCCGTGAAGCAGATTACCATTCCCCCTCCACAAATGGTTGCTAATATGAAAGTGGGAAACATGGATGCTTTCTGCGTAGGTGAGCCATGGAACGGAGTTGCAGTAAAACAAGGCATAGGCTTTACTCAGATCGCTACACAGGACATGTGGAAAGATCACCCTGAAAAAGCATTAGTGGTTAATAAAAAGTTTGCAGAAGAACGTCGTGAAGATCTTAAAAAGGTTATGAAGGCAATCCTTGAGGCATGCAAACTTCTTGACAAGGCCGGCAACAGAAAACAATCTGCTCCAATCATAGGAAAAGCGAGCTATATCAATGCTGCTCCTGATGTAATAGACAACCGTCTTGCTGGCATCTATGACCTGGGCTGCGATCAGGGACAGGAAGTTTATAAAGACTATATGTTCTTCTATAAAGACGGCTTTGTTAACTATCCTAGAAAATCTCATGGAATCTGGTTCATGGCGCAGTATGTAAGATTTGGAATGCTTGATAACGCTCCGGACTACAAAGCCATCGCCGACAAACTTATTTTACAGGATCTGTATAAAGAGGTAGCGGCAGAAATGAATATTCCGATTCCCTCTGACGATATGAAGCCATTTACACTAACACTGGATAAAACGGTCTTCGACCCGTCTAAACCGGAGGAATACCTGAAAGTATGTAAAAAATAACATTTCCTTAACCTTTACTAAATAGCTTATGAACACATCCAACCAACAACTAGGTGCAGCAGCATTAAAGGCTGTTACCTACAGAACAGGAAGATTCGTTTACTTCCTCCTTGGAATGTCCTTCATGTTCATCATTTGGCACATTGTAAGTCTTACAACAGACGGAGAACTGCCAGGACCAATACAAACATTCTCTGTTTTTTATGAACTTGTCAGCCATCCGTTTTACGATTATGGGCCCAACGACAAAGGAATAGGAAATCAGTTATTAAGCTCTCTGGAAAGAGTAACAAAGGGATTCATCATAGGTTCACTTATCGCAATCCCAATGGGACTGCTGATGGGCTCAACAAAACTTGGAATGAATTTACTGAATCCAATGGTACAGGTTCTAAGACCTGTATCTCCTCTGGCCTGGTTCCCAATTGGCCTGGTGGCCTTTCAGTCGGCCCATACCTCAACAGTGTTTGTAATCATTATTACATCACTTTGGCCAACCCTGATCAATACAGCCTTTGGAGTATCAACCATTCCTCAGGATCATAAAAATGTATCCAAAGCATTCGGATTTTCCACCTTTAAATACATTACCAAAGTACTACTCCCATATACCCTTCCACATATCATTACAGGATTAAGACTGAGTGTAGGTATTGCCTGGATGGTCATTGTAGCAGCAGAAATGCTTTCAGGAGGGGTTGGAATAGGCTTCTTTGTATGGGACAGCTGGAATGCCCTGAGCCTTGAAAAAGTATTCTCTGCCATCTTAATAATCGGCCTTGTAGGCTTTCTTCTTGACATAAGTTTTAAATCACTCCAAAACAGATACTCCTATGACAGCTAATGCCAATATACTTTCAGAAGACAAAGTTAAAGAAAACATCCTGCTTCGTCCGGTAAGCATAGAGATAAAAGATGTAACGGTAAGCTTCCCTACCCACAAAGGCGAATATGTTGCCGTAAAAGATATAAACCTTGAAATCAGAAAAGGAGAAATCATTTCACTGATAGGTCACTCTGGCTGTGGGAAATCGACATTAATGAGCACAATCAGCGGAATGGTAAAACCCACCAAAGGAGAAGTAATCGTAAATGACAAAAAAGTAACCGGTGCCGGACCTGACAGAGGAATCGTTTTCCAAAACTATTCCCTCCTACCCTGGCTTACGGTATACCAAAACATCTATGAAGCGGTAGACTCCTGTTTAAAAGGAATTTCAAGTGATCAGAAACATGCAATTGTAGAGAAAAACCTTGAAATGGTAAACCTCATTCCTCACAAAGATAAACTGCCCAAACAACTTTCCGGTGGAATGAAGCAAAGAGTTGCCATTGCCAGAGCTTTTGCCATAAATCCAAGCGTTCTCCTGCTCGATGAACCATTCGGAGCACTTGACGCACTTACCAAAGGAAGTATGCATGTTGAACTGCTCAAACTTTGGAACCTTGATAACAGAAATAAAACCATCGTCATGGTAACGCACGACATCGAAGAAGCAATCTTCCTTTCGGACAGAATTGTTGTCCTGAATAACGGACCTGCTGCTACAATTAAGGACATCGAAATTGTAGACTTACCAAGACCAAGAAACAAAAAGGATATTGTAAACCTTCCGGAATACAAAATCATCAGAGAAAAACTCCTCAGTCTGTTAGTAGATAAATTTTCCATTGAAGACGATGGAGTTAAATACGAGGAATAGAACCTAGTTCAGGGTTAATGTAAAGGTGAGTTAAAAAGGGCTGCGGGCATTCAATGCCTGCAGTTTTATTGAATAGAACTGGCCTTTGCCCCCTGTTCCAGAATCATAGCGAATTTGTTGTTGCAAGTACACTACGTCCAATTATTATGCTAACCGATCAATACAGTAGAACATTTAAAACCTTACGGGTAAGCCTTACCAATTCCTGTAACCTTTCCTGTAACTACTGTACGGACCAATCAGAGTATACAGCCCGAACAAAGCAAGCTATTCTGTCGGTAAGTGACTACATAAAACTTATCAACAACCTGCATAAAAACCTTAACCTGACAACTGTACGTCTGACAGGTGGAGAGCCGTTGCTGTACAAACAGGTCTGCCATCTTATAGAGGGCATAAAAGCATTGGGGATCCCGGAAATCAAAATGACGACCAATGGTGTATTCCTGAAAGAAAAAGCTGTAGCAATCAAAAATGCAGGTATCAGCAGCATAAATGTTTCGCTCGACAGCCTGGACCAGAAAACGTTTTATAAGATATCCGGAAGAAAAAACTTAAACATAATCCTTGATGGCATAGACCATGCACTGGCAATTGGCATACCTGTAAAACTTAATACAGTTGTCATGAAAGGGATTAACACCGACCAGGTTCTTCCACTACTTGCATTCGCCAGGGAAAGAAACATTCCAGTTCGTTTTCTTGAAGTAATGAAAATGGGACATCTTTACAACAGGCATCACGATCTTTACTATTCACAGGAAGAGATTCTCGAAAAGATTGCAGAACAACATCGCTTTATTCCACTGGACAGAGCACGCGGTGCCACTGCATCGTACTGGATAACCGACCAGAAACAGATTTTCGGAATTATAGCCAATGAAAGTCATCCGTTTTGTCTTGACTGCAATCGATTGAGACTCGACAGCTTCGGAAATATCTATGGTTGTCTTAGCTCAGATAGCGGCATCAGCATAAAAGAACATTCCGATGATCCCTATTCCATGCAAAAATTATTGCAACAGGCACTTGCCCAAAAACAAAGTGCTCAGTTTACCGGAAGTGCATTGTCCATGAAATACATAGGAGGATAATCATGAAAATTAACGTACAGGTATTTGCCGCATTAAAAGATTACTTTACTCCTCAGTTTACTATCGAGTTAATCGACGGTACTACCGTTGGAGACGTATACCGTCTGTTAACAGCAGAATATCCAGAAGCTGTATCGATTCTTGCCAAATGCAAACCTGCAGTCAACGACTGCTTTGTAGATAAAGCGTATGTATTGTCCAACGATGAACATTTGTTAATCATTCCACCATCAAGCGGAGGCTGATATGAAGTTTATAACAAAATCCCCCATCGATCTGATAACAATGCTTTCAGAGGCTCATGATCCCAAAGCCGGAGCCATTGTGCTCTTCAGTGGAGAAGTGAGAAATCACAGCCATAAAAAAGCTGTTGACTACCTTTTTTATGAGTGTTACATTCCCATGGCAGAAAAGATCATCCGGGAAATTATAGAAAGCAGCTATACCCGCTTTAAACTTCACAAAGCTTTATGTTGCCATCGTATTGGGAAAGTGGGCATCAGTGAAAGTGCTGTAGTGGTTATCACTGCATCCTCACACAGAGAAGAGGCTTATGCGGCAAACAGATACATCATAGACCGGGTAAAGCATGAAGCACCCATCTGGAAACAGGAATTTTTTTCCGATGGTACTCATGAATGGGGGCATAACTGCAGCTGCCACCAACACCAGGAGATTATACAGTAGATCATTCCAAATCAGATAAGCTATGGAAGAAAACATTATCGGAGTAGTAATGGCCGGAGGTCTCAGCAGCAGAATGGGGCAGGACAAGGGTTTACTGAAAACAAACGGAAGAACATGGGCCGAAAATGCATTTTCAAAACTCAATCAGCTTCCCATGGAAATTATTGTTTCCATCAATGAAGCCCAAAAGCATCCTTATGCGAGCCTGTTTCATCCGGAACAACTGATCGTGGATAAAAAGATCACCGAAGGACCATTAAACGGCATTCTGACCGTTCACTCCCTTGCCCCCTCCAAAGACCTGTTCCTTCTAGCCTGCGATGTCCGGGACATCAGCAGTGAACTAGTAAACAAAATCTACACTACCTACCTGTCCAATCTTTCTGAAGACTATGACTTTTTCATTCTTAAAAACGACAGACAGGAAGAACCGCTCATAGGCATCTATCTGTCCGATTTCTTAAAAAGGATAATGTTTATGGCCGAAAAAAAGGTATTAGCCAAAAACAGTCTTAAATATGTGTTATCCTTCGGACGAGGGTTCTTTATATCTCTGGATGAGAACGAAAAAACAACTATCAAAAACTACAACACACCGGAAGATCTTGAAACATCCTTTACCCTACAATAAGTGCATCGATGCTTGAACCTACGCGTTCACTTACGTATTATCCAAAGCATCCTTCCGATCTGTTTCAAAATAATAGCCAACAATCTGTTATATTTACTGGCCATGGAAATACATTTTTCGCGTTTCTCTCTGGTAGGATTAGTATTAGCTACCACAAAAGGCTGTTTCGTAGAAAAACAGGTTTCCAGAAAATATCTTTCCCTGTTCTAGTTCTGAGCAAATCCAATGAAATACGCACATGTGTTTTTAAAAATGTATTTTAAAAAAAGTTGTTTTTCCGGATGCATGAATCCCACACAATATAACTGCTCCCATATTTATAAATTACCTGGCCTCACCTACGCAAAATCAACTACATAACACCATTTACCAAACCACCAAACTCTTCCCAAAATCTATTGCCCGGAGGCCTAAAAATCGTATTTTTGAATATATAAATTTTTCCCATTTTTCTACGAAACAATTCTTCACCTATGAAAAGGAGCTTTTTCTTTGTTATTCTGTTTCTGCTTGTCCTCTCCGGAATAAACGCTCAGAATAAATCATTTGATTGGGGATTCTCGATCTATGGAGGTCAGGGAACACTTCAACAAACCAATGATATGGTGCTGGATAAAGAAGGAAATATCATCGCTACCGGTTATTACACCGATTCAGGATTGGATTTTGATCCAGGCACTAGCAACAATTTTTTGTCAGGCCATGGAGGTAAAGATGTCTTTGTCGCCAAATACAATCAGGACGGAAAATTCATCTGGGCTTTCGGAATAGGCTCTAATCTGGATGATGAAGGTAAAAGCATTTGTATTGATCATGAAGGCAACATCTTTATCACAGGATATTTTCACGGAGTAATGGATGTTGACCCGGGAGAAAAAATCTTTTCCATTTTTGGTGAGCCAGGTTACAAACAAACTTTTATTGCCAAATACAATGGAAAGGACGGATCTCTTATATGGGCTGGTATGATCAAATCTTCTTCGGATAATACTGGTATTGACATTTCTGCTGACGCATCCGGTTCCATTACATTATCGGGTAACTGGAGATCAAATATAAGAGTCCCGATTGTTCTTGAGCCTAACAACCAAGAATACTACAAACTAAGCGAAGGAGAACAAACTGGCTTTATTGCTCAATACGATGGTAAAACGGGTAAAATTAAATGGGGAGGCATATTGTCGGGTACGAATGCATTTTGTGAAATTACCGCTCATATAACAGATTCTAAAGGCAACATATATACTACAGGACATTTCAATGAGTCTGTAGATTTTGATATTCATGAATCACGAAATGAACAGAAAAGTAATTTTGGCTCTACTTTTCTGGCCATGTATAACGAAGAAGGCAGCCTAAAATGGGTCAATACATTCCCCCATGGTTCACCGGCCAAAACCAACATACTTCACGATCTTTGTATTGACAACTCAGGTAACATTACCATTACAGGAGCATTGGAAGTAGAAACAGACCTCGATCCTTCACTGGCAACTGCCTACGTTACCCCAAAATCTTCCCAGAATATACTACTGGCGCAATACGATGCACTCGGAAATTATAAATGGTCGAACATTATTGGAAGCGAAACAGTGGCAAGAGGCCTTACCATTGCCGCATCCCCTGCCGGAACGATTTACCTTGCCGGAGTTTTTAAAAACCAATTAAACCCCAATCCTGTCTCCAGTTCAACTACCTTATTCGGCTTTGAGACAGATATATTCATGGCTAAGTACTCTGAAAACGGTCAATTCATCTGGGCTGAGAAACTGGGTGGCAGCCTTGATGATACGGTATCAGCAATCGTTGTTGATGGTAAAGGCAAACTTGTTCTGGGAGGTGCTGTCGACGGAAGTGGTAACTTCGATCCGACCCAGCAGCAACAGGCTCTTTTTGCAGGCAATAAAGGAGACATATTCATTGCCAAATACGACAGCAGAGTGGAGCCAGTTTTTACATTTAACCCTCCCTTACCAAAAACCTATGGAGATCAGCCATTTCTTCTTATGGCATCTGTCAATTCAGGACTGCTAGTGACCTTTATAAGTTCTGACCCTTCAGTTATCAAAATCTCCGGGGATACTGCAATCATTACTGGAGCCGGAAGTTCAGCAATATCGATTGTTGTGGAAGGGAACGAAAACTATCACACTGGCACCTCTGCTCCCAAAACAATCTTAGTGAATAAAGCTCAACAAACCATTACGCTGGAAGATTTTCCGGTTAAAACGTATGGTGATGCTCCGTTTACACCTCAGGTTCTGTCCAACTCCGGCCTGTCTGTTGTCCTTAGCAGTGAAGATCCTGCAATAGCAACCACTTCCGGAAATTTGATTACCATTACAGGAGCAGGCACTGTATACATCAATGCCTGGAGCGAAGGAGATAAAAATTACTTTCCTTCCACGATCGTTCGTAAAGAATTAACGGTCAACAAAGCCACTCAGACCATCTTATTTGAACCACTGGCAGAACGTACTTACGGAGAACCTTCTTTTTCGATCAATGCTTCCTCTACTTCCGGTCTAGCATTGCAATTTGAAAGCTCTGATTCTTCCGTAGCCACTGTAACAGGCAATGTAATTACGCTGACTGGGTTTGGTTCTACGTTTATTATAGCACGTCAGGAAGGAAATGACAATTACCTTCCAGCTACCATGGAAAGAACACTTTACGTAAGGCCACCCCTTTTGTCTATATCAGGGAGGGAAATAGTTGCTGAAAATACTTTACAGGTTTATTCCATTATTCCTGCTCTTAGCGGGCATACCTATGCGTGGGAATATTCGGACGAAAATGTTGTATTTCCCAACAAAACCGGTCCTTCTATCGCCATTGGATTTAACAAAGACTCTGAAAACGGAAATCTTAGATGCATCATTTACACTCCTGAAGGATTACCTTATGACACTGTCAACTTTGCAATTAAAATCAATCGGGGAGCAACAGTTATACTTCCAGGCACCTCCTGCCCTGCTTCAACAACGTTTGAGTCATGTGCCGGAGGACATATTGATTACTTCAGTCTGGCTTCATTAGAAAACAAACATTCAGGTTGTACACCCTCTGGCTATGCTGATTACACACAATCCGAACTAAGCACCAAACTTTTTCTCGGAGATATCTACACTGCCGAAATACATACCTCCAGGAACAAGCTGAACACTCCTACCTACTACACGGCAATATGGATTGACTACAACAATAACGGAGAATTTGACGAAGCCGGTGAGTTTCTGGCCTCCTCGTTTGGACAGGACTCCGTAATTGTCCTTCCCAACCTTCCGATCTCAGGTAATGCAGAGTATGCAGGGGCCAGAAGATTAAGGGTAAGAATGCGGACTACCGGAGCCTTTACTTCGGATCAGGGATGTATTTCCCAGGGGGAGACAGGAGAAACAGAAGACTATCTGGTACAGCTCACCAGTCACGATCGTCTGGAAGCTCCCAGCATTATTACGCCCAACAACGATGGCATGAACGACTACTTTGTTATCAGAGGGATTGACCACAAGGAAGAAAATAAACTTGAAATATTTGACCGTTTTGGACAGCTTTGGTATAGTCAGAAAAACTATGAAAACAACTGGAACGGCACCAGCAATGCGGGAGAGCAATTACAGGCCGGAACCTATTATTATATATTTTACAATGGCAGCAGCCTTATCAAGGGATTTGTTGAACTGAAATATTAACGAAATAAATTATTATAACAATTAACAATGCTTACGGGAATACTAGTACCAATGCCAGAGGAGATCGAACTGATTATTTCCAATATGACTATAGAATCGATATATGAGTCCGGGCGCAGAAATTTCTATAAAGGAACACTCAACGGTTATGAATGCGTAGTGGCGTTGTCCCGCATTGGTAAAGTAGCCTCATCTGTAACAGCAGCCATCATGATTGAGCACTTTGGTATCGACCGGCTTATTGTTGCCGGTGTGGCGGGTGCGGTAAACACCCGGTTAAAAGTAGGAGATATCGTAGTAGCTACAGAAGCCACCCAGCACGACCTCGATGCACGTCCTCTTTTTCCTCAGTTTGAAGCACCTCTTTTAAACAAGGCCATCTTCCCATGTCATGATACACTTGTTTGCGATGCAGTAGCCTGCTGTGAGGAGTTCCTTCAAAAAGATTTTCAAAACTATATCGCCCAGGAATATATCGATCAGTTTTCCCTTCACAATCCTAGGGTTTATAGTGGACAAATATGCTGTGGTGATCAGTTTATTGGTTCTGCACAACAGCTTATCAGAATACAGAACGAATTACCGAATGCCTTATGTGTGGAAATGGAAGGTGGTGCAGTAGGGCAGATATGCTATGAATTCAACATTCCGTATATAGTGGTCAGAACCATTTCCGACTCTGCAAACGACCACGCGCCTATAGACTTTTCCAAATACATAGAAAATGTAGCCAAATATTATACGTTTGGAATAGTGGAAAAAATCCTCTCAAAAATAAATACCTAGAAATCAAAAAGGCTGTTTCATTTCCAAACAGCCTTTTTGATAGTTACTTCTGCATTATCGGTTCGTGTAGTTCATGACACGCTTCCGCACAACGAAGACACTCTTCCGCACATTCCATACAATGACGCATGGACGTATGTTTCTGGCATTCCTCCGCACACATTCTGCAGATTTCCTCACACAGCAAAAGATATTGATGTGCAATTTTTGAATCCCTTCTTAAAAGCGCCGCTGCAGTCCGGCAGATATCTGCACAATCCCTGTCCAACTCAATACATTTCGACAACATCTTTACATTCTCTTCCCTTAGACAGGCCGTAGCACACATTTCACAAACATTACAGCAATCGTTTAAAATCTCAATTAAGGCTAAGTCATTTTGATTTAACATGTTTTTCTCCTTTGGTGGTTTATTATTTAACCGTCTACCCCAACGATTGTTACCTGTGGCTCTCATCGGGCCTGCATGGTCATTAAAGGCTTTTTTAAATGAAACATGCAACCATTACAGTACTGATACATTAATCCATGCTATGTTAACCTGGCTATTTCCTAAAATAAAAAAGCCCAATACTTTTCCGCATTGAGCCAGATTATTTTAATTGCTATAGCTTCAGTAGCTGCTTAAGTCCTGGGCAGCACAATACGAAATTCAGCCCCACCTGAATCTACATTTCGTACCGTAATATTCCCATTAAGCTTCTCCACTCCGTTCTGCACAATGTACAACCCCAGACCTGACCCTTTAGAGTTTAAATCGCCTCTATAAAACATATCAAATATTTTGCTTATTATCTGAGAGTTTATTCCTCTTCCATTATCCTCCACTATAATTTCAATAGCATCGTGAATATCTCTGACCGTTACTTTAATTAGGAGCTTCTTTAGCAGAGATTTATATTTAATAGAATTTTCCAGGAGGTTTTGAAAGATGGAAACAAGTAATTCCTTATCGGAATAAAACGGACTTTTCAGGTCCACCTGCAATTCAAGCGCTGGAAGGTCATTAACTCCCTGATAAATAACAGTATCAAGCACCTCTGGCACCAGCCTGTTAAAATCGATTTCTACCCGTTGGAAAACATTGCTTTTGATCCTTATAATCTTCATAAGGTTCAGCAATGAATTATCAAGCTTCTTCGTACATTTTTCGATAAGAGAAAAATACTCCATCGCCTTTGCATCCTGCACTTCGTTTTTGGCAACCATGGTAAGACCGATGACAGAAGCCAGAGGTCCTTTAAGGTCATGAGAAGCCATGTATAAAAATTTTGACAACTCTTCAGCGATCTTATTGGCCTCTTCCCTGCTTTTCTTCAGTTCAGTTACATCAATGATAAACCCTACACCAAGATTTTTAACGCCTTTCAGAAAAGCCGAAGCAACAAGCACTGGCACCTGACTCCCATCCCTGCACAAATACTCTTTCTCATAAGGACTGCAAAAACCCTTCTTCATAAACTCTTCAATTGCCCAATCGTCTCTGTACAGATATTCTTCCGGAGTCAGATCCTTCCAATACATATCCTTCTCTGCAAACTGCTCTCTGTTGTATTTGATAATATCCAGAAACTTTGCATTTACCTCACATATCTTTCCCTTTGAATCGGTAAAGGCAATTCCAATCATTTGCGTATTAAACAAAGCACGAAACTTTGCCTCACTCTTTTTAATCTCTTCCTCTGCTAATTTCTGAGCTGTAATATCCTTGATGGAAACATGTACAGATAGTCCGTCTACCAACTCAAAATACGTCACCTCCACCTCTCCCGGGAATTCTTTTCCATGTATATCCGAAAAAAACAACTCAAAGGTCTGCGCTTCTTCATCCAGCCCCTTACTATTGTTTAGCCGTTCTTCTCCTGTTTCCGAAGAAGAAGGTCCAAGCAAAACAGCAAGTGGCTTTCCCACGATCTCATCAGGAGACTTAAAGCCAAATTTTTTAAGTAAGGCATCATTTACCAGAGTAATGTTACCTTCTTTTAACAAAAGATTTGATCGCTGCGCCTTTTCAAATAAGGTCCGGAACCGCTCTTCCGAATTCTTTAATTCTCTTTGATAATTAATCTTTTCGGTAATATCGGTAAAGGTTCCTATATACCCTTTTATTCCTCCTGAAACGTCAACCAACGGAGTACCATGAATCATTACATTTAACAGTTCACCACCTTTGGAAATCAGCTCTGCTTCAAACACAGAAGCCAGCTTTCCATTCTTTCTGTCTTTCTCGTACTGAATCCGCATGGCTTCAATACTCCGGGGAGTAAAAAATTCAAAATAAGTTTTCCCCTGTAAGTCATGGATAGACGACAGATTGAGCATGGAACACATGCATTTATTAAGATACAACGTATCCCCCTGCAAATCAACTTCCCAGATTCCCACGTCAATCTCATCCAAAAGAAACTCAAACTTCCTGTCCGATGCACATAGCCCTATTGGTTGCCTGTTTAAGTCCTTGAGAAGGATCAGAACATTTGCATTTCCCAAATCATCTTTGAATGGAAGGTAAGAAAATTTGAAAATTCTTGGAGACTCAAAGGAATAAGGATTTAAAGAGACTTCCGGCACTTCTCTGGTATGTCCATTTAATGCATCGGTGATATAAGAAAAATGTTCTGTATCGGAGAGACAGGGAAAAATATCCGTAATAACGCAGCCCTCTACAAGGTCCTGTGTGATTTCAAAAATTTGTTCAGCTACAGAATTTATGTTTAAAATTCTCAATTCGGAATCCAGCAGGATGTACCCTAGTTGTTCGTGCTTTGCCAGCATTTCAGCCAGTTGCAATGCAGCATTGTTATTTCGGACCATTAAATTCTGTATCTTGGGAGTTTTTTAAAACAAAAGATCTGTAGCTTTTAATTATTTCACCGATTACTTTTCAACTGCCGCATTCATAACTTACTGTAAATCAACAACAACACCAGGAGGCACATGTTAATAAGTTGTTCAAAATTAGCTATGTTATCAAATAAAAAAAACTCTTATTTTTAAAATTAGCTTTTACTAATTTCTTTGATCTTCACAGATGGATTCTTTGCAGGTTCTTCAAAATGTATTTGGATATTCCTCCTTCCGGTTTGAGCAGGAAAATGCGATCAAAAGTATATTGTCAGGCAGGGACACCTTTGTCCTCATGCCAACCGGTGGTGGAAAATCTTTGTGTTATCAGGTACCTGCCCTTGTTTTTGAAGGATTAACGATTGTAGTCTCTCCCCTTCTTGCTCTCATGAAAGATCAGGTAAATGCCTTAAGAGCAAAAGGAGTAGAAGCAGCCTGCCTGAATTCAACCATAGGAGTAAGTGAACGCCTGGATACACTGGAAAAAATAGAAAACCAGCAGTTAAAAATCCTGTACCTGGCACCTGAAAGATTCTTTGGGGAAGAAAATGAACTTATGGCCCTGCTGAAATCCGTTAAGATTTCACTCATAGCAGTAGACGAGGCACATTGTATCTCTCAATGGGGACATGACTTCAGGCCGGAATTTCTACAACTGGGAGAGCTTCGTGCCCAATTTCCGGGAGTACCCGTAATTGCTTTAACAGCTACGGCAGACGAGCTCACCCGAAAAGACATCATTCAAAAGCTTCAACTGAACGAACCGGAAATTCTGGTATCCGGATTCAACAGACCTAACATTAAATACCACGTAAGGGCCAAAAAAGACAGCTACGCCAAACTGATCTCCTACCTGAGACCCAGAAAACATGAATGCGGTATTATTTATGTTTTTTCAAGAAAATCAGCAGAAGAATTATCCGCCAAGCTCCGTCTTGAAGGCTATAACGCCCGACCTTACCATGCCGGGCTTGACAAGTGGGTGAGGGAACAAAATCAGGACGCCTTTATCAGAGGGGAAGTAAAAATCATTGTGGCTACCATCGCTTTCGGAATGGGAATCGACAAACCTGATGTGCGGTATGTGGTCCACATGGACTTACCGAAAAATATTGAAGGGTATTATCAGGAAACCGGAAGAGCCGGCAGAGATGGAAACCCCAGCGAAGCGATACTTTTCTATAGCAGCGCAGACGTGAGCAAAATGAAACGGTACGTAGAGGTTGAAAACAATATGGAACAGACGGCCCTTATGTATAAAAAACTGGGCAGAATGGCTGAATTTTGTGAGATAAACACCTGCAGAAGAAAATACCTGCTCGAATATTTTGGCGACACTTATACAAGTAATAATTGCGGTTCCTGCGATGTTTGTATAAATGCAAACGAAAATTATCAGACACACTTGTTCTCGCCTTATACAGCCCAATAAATGACTCCTGTTGGTTATCTGTTCTTTTTTCTCCTTTTGATGGCCGGAATTGTTTGGGCTATTTCCTTTTGGGTAAAAAAGGAGAAAAAGAAAAAAGAAGCTATTCTTACTGCTCCATTCCCTGAAAAATGGAAAGCATTTCTAAACAAAGAAATAGCCTTCTATCGAAACCTTGACGACCTTCAAAAAGTACGGTTCGAAAATAAGATCAAGTTATTTTTACACGACGTAAGAATATCTGGCGTAAAAAAAGTAGAGGTGAATGATGAACTTCGTCTGCTTGCTGCGTCAAGTGCTGTAATTCCCATATTTTACTTCGATGAGTGGGATTATTTCAATCTTGTAGAAATACTTATCTATGATGAAGAAGTAACGCCCAACCAGGCCAACGATCCAGAACTCAGAGGTACAATTTTAGGGCAGGTCCGTCCCTTTCAAAACAAACACATAATGCTTCTTTCCAGGCAATCGCTTATTAATGGATTTGCCACAATGGACGGAAAAGACAATCTGGGTTTTCATGAATTTGCGCACCTCATAGACGAAACTGACGGAAGCATTGATGGAATTCCGAAGTCCATTTTACCTCCTTCCCTAATCAGACCGTGGACAGACCTCATGTACAAGGAAATTGAAAACATCAAACAGGGACGATCGGATATAAATCCCTATGGGGTCACCAACGCTGCAGAATTTTTTGCGGTTGCCTGCGAATATTTTTTCGAAAACCCTGAAAAGTTTAAGACCAGACATCCGGAACTTTACGCAATTTTGAACACCGCTTTCAGAAGAAAATAAATCAGGGAAAAATTCTGATACATCCCCTAACAGTTCACTCTTCTACAAACACCTCTTTATTTAGTCCAAACAAAAACTCATTTAAGCAGGTTATCTACACACATGCATAACGCGCGCCACCACTGGTACATATGCATTCTCAATCAATGAACAGACCTTTGTAAAGACTAATAGAAATGATACAAAATGGAAGAGAAAACTTTAATAACTGAAGCTACTGAGTTAAAACCTGAAATCATTTTAAGAAATCCCAAAGGAAAGGTATACAAAATAACCTCCTATCATCTTAATAAAACCAGCTTCAGGCTTAGTCCATACCCTTTGGACCAGCAGGATATGGAAAATCCGATAAGTCTTATCATTACTAAAGATGCACTGATTGCCAAAAAATGGGAAATAATAACAGAAAAAGATATCAAGCTTTCAGCCTAATGAAAGCTTGATATCTTTCATCGTTCTTTTTATGCTTAATGACTTTTACTACCAGCGGCGCTACTGCCCTGCAAAACACATGTTCATATCCGCCGGTATCACCTAAAGCAGTTATTAGAAATTTAAGGCCTTTTTTAAATTGGAATAATTGCTTTTGCTTACAGGCACTTTAGCTCCGCTGCGTAAAACAACTACATGACCATCCTTTTCATACGGTTCAATTTGAGTAATTTCATTGAGGTTAACTATATACGAACGGTGAACTCTCATAAACATTCCAGAATCAAGTGCTTCTTCAAAATACTTCATTGTTTGCTGCTTTAAAAACTTGCCTGTCTTAGTATAAATCATAACATAATCGTCCTGTGCTTCCAGGTAAAAAATATGCTCTACCTGAACGACATGGATTTTAGTTCCTGTTTTTACCGCAACTCTTTCCAGGGTACCTTCCTTTTGTTTCAGGGTATTGTTGAGTCCAGAGACATCATTTTTTACCGGTCTTCCATGACTAAGCATTGCTTTCGCTTTTTTAACAGCCTGTTCAAAACGTTCCCGGGAATAAGGCTTCAAAAGATAGTCTGCAGCATTCAGTTCAAATGCTTTAAGGGCATATTCATCAAAAGCAGTTGAAAAAATAATCACAGGAGGATTTTCAAGCAACTCCAGCATTTCAAACCCTGTTAGCCTGGGCATTTGTATATCCAGGAAAAGCACATCCGGCTGCAATTCCTGAACAGCTTTAATGGCTGAAAAACCATCGCCACACTCCCCTATGATTTCCATCTCTGAATCTTCCTGAAGATACGATCGGATTAGGTTTCTGGCCAGTGGTTCATCATCCGTAATAAGTACTTTATAGGTAGTCATATAGTCGTTTGAGGGATGTGAACATCTACACGAAATTGATTTTGTTCTCTGGTAATTTTTAACAGATCCACTCTTCCAAAGGTTAAATACAAACGCTGCGCTACATTTCGTAATCCTATCCCTTTGCGAGACTCTTTTTTTATTTCCGGATCAAATATGTTTTCAACAGATATATGCAAAAGATCGTCAACACGTTGGGCATGAATCCGCATCTTAACAGGCTCAAGGCTTTCATAAACCCCATGCTTGACAGCATTCTCTACCAAAGGCTGCAGCAACATCGGTGGCAGTAAGGAACCGGTTACCCTATCCTCAATGTCCCACTCTACCTGTAGTTTTTCTCCGAAACGTATCATTTCAATTTCAAGATACAAATGGATCGTTTCAAGTTCTTCCTCAATGGAAATAAAAGGGGTTTTGCCCTGATCAAGCGATTTTCTCAGGAAGGTCGAGAGCTTAACAACCATTTCACCTGCAGCTTTCGGATCTATCAGGGTCAACGCATTGATAGAATTAAGGCTATTAAATATAAAATGAGGATTCAGCTGTGATTTCAGCATAGACAATTCCGTCTCCTGAATTACAGCCTTTAGTTCTGCCTCTTTTAACTGCTTTTCCTTTATTGCCCTGGAAAATAGTATCAGGTAATAACTCAGGATAAAAGCCAGGAAATAAAAAACTCCGGATATACACCTCCAGGGGAATGAATCATCGAGCAACTTCAAATAGCTAACATTACCTGCATTCAGCACATTCAACAGCAAATAACCAGCACCAACAGTCAGGACCACATATGCCACTGCTGCTCCAAGATAGTTCGTACAGATAGTATAGAACGTCTGATGTTCAAAATTAAGTAACCTGACCATATACCAGAGACTGAGCCCTGCCAAAGAAAACAGAAAGTTAAAAATTACCGCATCCGTCAATGCCACGAGAACTGGTTGCTGATACATTACAACCAAGAGCACTGTATGGGCGATGGCAATCATCACCCACACAGTACCAAACAGATAAAGCGCTTTAACTTTTCCTGTAAAAGGATGAAGCATCTTACCCTCTTTTAATTTCAACACCTCCCATTACCAGAGTTCCTTTAAGGACAATCTCTGCAGCAGGATCTATATAACCATTTGTATCTTTAATCCTTGCGTTATCTTCGTACCCCCCCATAATGGTAACCAGCTCAGAGCGAATATTCCAGTCACGGGGCACCACCAGTGTCAAACCTCCACAAACCGCTGTAATAGTTATGATCGCGTTTTCTTTGGAAAGATGGCAATTGGTAAGGTCTATTTCTGCCCCTCCAAAGATTGCAGTTACTTTTCCTCCTTTAAAATCGTAAGAGCTAATTTGTTTTTCAGCTCCGCTAAAGATGACAGTGGTTTCCATATAATTTTCTTCCGTTATTTCTATTGTTGATTCCTCTGAATACATTTCAAAATCAATAAATTTCCTTCTGGGAGGAAATATAATCCTGAAAAAAATGCTTAACCCTATCAGGATAAGAATTGCAGGCCATATTTTACCAAACTCCAGCCTGGGAATTTCCAAGGCTTCCGGTAAAACAAAAAAGGTACCTATTGCGGTCAAAATCAGCCCAAACGTCCAGTGCCGAAGCAAAAGATTATAAATACCCAAAACAATTAAAAGCATCTTCCACGTGTATACATAAGAGGGTAGTATCAGTAGTTCAAGATTCCTGAACAACAAAACTACACCTATTCCAATCAAAAACAGGGATGACCAGACCGCATCTAGAGATGAATGCTGAGCATGTCTTCTATTTCTTCTCCTCTTTCCTCCCCTGGAAAATAAGTCGGACCGGCCCCCATCGTTTACAGATGAGTTCCTGGCATCTGAATAATTATCTTCTTTCATATTTCTTCCTTTTAGATGCGTCAAAAATAGAAAGCACCTAAAAAAATAAAAATCAGAAACCGGTGAGTTGTATAAAAATACCGGTAAACGAATGAAAAAAAGTATACAATGTGGAACCACCCCTACAGAAATCAAATGTCTTCTTCTTCATGCCTGGAGTGGTATTTTTTAGTACCTACATCCAATACATAATTCATTTCCTCCCGGACTGCTATTAACGCAATTCCTGATTCAGAGATCAGTAACAAGGTAGCATAAAAGACTAGTCCTGAACCTACTATACCAAGCACTAAAGGCAACCAGGCCAGACGGAAATTCAATAATTCCACTACAGCTATACAAATACTTGTAGCTACAAAAATACTCAATGCTACATACAGAATGGTCATCGCTCTCTGCAGTAGTCTTGTTCTTCGCGTAACTTTGTTTAACTGACTATAAACATGTCCCTTTTCTGAAAGCACCTTGGGAGTAAACAGATTTTTTATAAGTCGCTGAGACAGCTCTCTTGCCCTGTCAATGTTTCTTCCCAACCGCTGACTTGTCGCTACAATAAGCGAAGTAGTAGCCAGAATCAGCACAGCAGGAGTGATCATGGCTGTAAGTATCGTTAATGCCAGAGAAACGTCTTTCATAATTATTCAGCCTTACTCTTCTAGTCTAATTCAATACACTTCTATCTAATCCAAACTAAATTTTAAACCTGCAAATTCCACTCTTTTTTAAAGTCAACAAACTCACCACCTTGATAATAGGTATCATATGCTTTGACAGATACCAGTTGCAACTCAGGATATCTCAGGGCTGTAAGTTTTCCGCCAAATACACAGCCACTATCGATATCGATGGCATTGTTTACCCAAAACGGATCCTTAACGGGTGTATGTCCATAGACAACTTTTGCCTCTCCCTCATAATCTCTTCCCCAATCTTTTCGTACAGGAAGTCCGTCTTCCCGCTTTTCTTCTCCAGGTTCTCCAAAAACACAAAAGTCCTTTATCTCCCTTTTATCCTTTCCCTGCATATCTTCCCTTATCCCTGCATGAACCGCAACCACCTTTCTGTCATCAAAAACATAATGAGATGGAAGGCTATTCAGAAAACGAACAACACGTTTTTTAAACAACTCAGACCTTCCTTCAAACTGCATCACCGTTTTCTCCAGCCCCTTGTTGATTCTTACAGGATTTCCTTTCAGATACCGTAAAAGCTTTTCATCATGATTCCCAAGTACTGCATAAGCTCTTCCCTGTTCATACAACTCCAGAATCAGTTCCATCACCTTATCACTTGCAGGCCCTCTGTCTACCATATCTCCAAGAAAAACCAGTTTTCTGTTTTCCGGATGTATGTACTGTCTCCGAATGGCCCCATTCTGAACAGTGGTGTGCACTTCATAGCCAAGTTTATCTAACAAAGCTCTTAACTCCTGATAACATCCATGAATGTCACCTATAAAATCCAATGGACCATGCTCGTCAAGTTTCCGCGTTTGCAGCTTATCCAGTCTGAACGTAAGGGCATTCCAATCTTTGGTCTTATCCGTCAGGTACACATTTTTAATTCCCTGTCTGCGTAATTTCTTTCTCAATTTAAAATTAACCACCTTTCTTCCAGGCTCTACCTTCCCTACCACATAAAAAGGAACAAAATTTCTTCGGGCTAATTTTGAAAGGTCTAAGATATCCTCCAATGAAGGCGTGGCATTAGACAGAAAGGTCAGCATACCTTTTTCCAAACGTTCTTTCAATTCGGGGTCTTCCAGGTCTGTTACCGCATGCATTACCCTTTCAGGTAACTGATCCGTTCCTGTAAACAATACCAGTGCATCTTCTTCAAAGGATAACTGCATTCCTGAGAAATATTTTTAATAATTCTCTTCTTTCACTATAACTCTAACATATAATATGAAGTAAACATTTTAGGAAACGTAAAGGAGGAATTTTCTTGTTAAATAGAAAAGGATTGGATTATGGCAATGGTTAGTGAAGATAGAATCAGGCTTCTGGATATGGCCGATTCCATAAGAGAAATACAAAGTTATATCGGAAGAGACGATTTCTCAGAGTTTAGTATTTCGGATAATGAAAGGCGGGCTGTTATAGAGCAACTCGCCATGATCGGTGGAGCTGCTGCAATGCTAAGCGACGAGTTCCGGGATAAGTATGGAGAAATTGACTGGGATATGCTGAAAGGTTTGCAATATGCCAACTTTGATGAAACCCTGGAGCTTGATTTGCATCCTCTTTGGAGAATAGCCAATGAAGACCTGCCCGATATAATGAATCAAATTTTAGATTTGGCTGCAGTGGTAGAGGGAGATAAAGACTTATCCGATGTTACCCTTAACGAAGAGGACCTGAGAGATAATCTGGAAATACAGGAAGAAATTACTTCGAGGATTCACGTAAATAAAAATGTGCAACTCGAGGATGAAAGCTTTAACCCTCCTCTTGAAAAGGACATGGTTGTAAAAAGAGTCCGTCCGAGAAGAATCGGCAGCAACAGAGTCCCCCTTAGAAAACCGAAACATGTACGAAATCAAAAGAGCAGGAAAGTCAGCAGCAAACCTGTTCCTACCACGCATCATGAAGAAGAGCATTTGCCTTTGGGTGCAGGAATTGCCGATGAGGCAATCAGAAAAGATGTGGAAACCATTCATAAAGGTACCCCTGGCTCCATTGACGACAACGAAATTGAAAACACCGACCTTAAAGGGTTTGATCGCTCAGATGACTAACCTATACACCTCGATGGGTAATACTAAAAAAAGATACTTTTAAAGCATCTTTTTTTAGTATTTATCTATGTATAGACTTTCTGACATTAAACGCTTTGTTTCAAAACAAACTTATGCTCGTCGTGGCTGACTATTTTTAATTTCCATGGTTTCATTTCTCTGCACAGCTTTCCATTAAACAGACATGGAATATCAATTTCCTCAATATCCATAATATGTTTTTTAATCTTAAAAAAGCCTACAGACTTCCCTGTTACAGCTTCCTGATGAGGATACAAAATCATTACGTTGGTTTCTTTCGTATCCTTTTCACACTGCCCTTCAGAAATTAAAACAACAGCTTCTTCATCTCCCAGATAATCTGTTATCCATTTTCTAACAGATTCAATCTTTTCTGAACAGACGTTGTAATTTTCATTCATGATAATGTTCCCTTTATAAAAGAACCCTTAATCACAAATTTTGTTACCAATCACTAAAAAACTTAAGTGAAGAATTGCAAAAATCTCTTATAAAAATGCCGTCAGCAATTCAGGCTTTACTCCTGCTCTAAGTTTACGCAGTGCACATTCCTTTAACTGTCGTACTCTTTCCTTCGTAAGTCCCATAGAAGCTGCAATGTCTTCAAGCGACTCGCTATACTCTCTTCCCAGTCCGAAAAATCTCTGAATAACTTCTCTTTCGCGATCAGAGAGTCTTCTTAAAATCCGGTCTATATCCTTTTTAACCGAGTCGTACATCAGGTTCTGATCAGGATTAAAAGAACTGGAATGTGTAAGAATATCGAGCATGCATCCTTCCCCATCCTCAAACTCCGCTTGTAGCGATGCTGGTTTATCGCTTATAGGATTTAAATCCACCACTTCCTGAGGTTTGCAGTCAACATACTCGGCAACTTCTTCAGGAGTTGGTTCCCGCTCAAATTTCTGTTCAAAGGTGGAGGAAAACTGCTTAATTTTCGAACGTTCCATAATCTTGTGCAATGGTAACCGAACAAAGCGTCCGTTTTTGGATAATGCATCCAATATAGACTGTCTTATCCACCATACAGCATAAGAAATAAATTTAAACCCCTTCGTTTCATCAAACTTTTGCGCAGCCTTAATCAGACCGATATTTCCTTCATTAATCAAGTCGTTAAGCGGAATATCCCCATAGTGGTATTGCTTTGCTACGGATATCACAAAACGAAGATTTGCTCTTACCAATCTATCCAGAGCGGCTTCATCTCCCTCCCTGACTTTTCTTGCAAGAATAGCCTCCTCATCCGGAGTTAAAAGTTCTGCTTTTGAAACTTCATTGAAATACTTCTCTACCGTGGAACTGTCTCTGTTTGTTAAAGACTGTGTAATTTTAAGCTGTCTCATCGCCTATAATAAAATTTATCCCTCAGCACATCCCCGCTGAAAGCATTTGAAAATTCTCCTTTAAAATTGCGTTAATATCCATACAGAGTAGTAGTAAGAAAAGTTCCTTAAAGAATAAGGCTTACACAGTCTACCCTACTTTTTTAATAAAAGTAGTTGATTCTCTTTTGGAGGATGCTTCCGAGATTTCGTCTGTATGTTCCAAACATAAGGTTACTAAACATTAGAATGCTTTTCCCCTTCTGTTTCCCTGACGTACTTTTTGCCTTTCGTAGGTTCCGACCAAAGTAGCTTCTTCTATCACATGGCCTTTGATATAATTTAATAACATTCGTCTGTCAGACTCCTCGGGTATGGAAGGTTTGTTATCAAGAGCGAATAACCTGAAGATGTAATGATGCATTCCTGAAGGCGGACAAGGTCCTTCGTAGCCCAGTGTACCACCTGAAGAGATGCCTTCAATTCCGTCCGGTTCGGAGTCCTTTCCAATACCTTTACAACTGGCAGGCATGTTAAAAACAACCCAGTGTGCCCAGACTTTGGAAGGGGCATCGGGATCTTCCACAAGGAGGACCAGACTTTTGGTTTCTTCCGGAACATCAATAAACTGTAACTCCGGATTGATACTTGCACCCTCACAGGTATACTCAGAAGGAATCATCTCCCCGTTCCTAAAAGCAGGACTAATAAGCTCCATATAAATCACTAATAAAATTTACCCTATACCATTAAACATCCCAGTACCTTCCCTCGTTCTGTTACCCTGGAAAAATTCTCATTAAACTATCTCCAACCCCCGGCTGTTTTGGCATTAAGAGATTTAACATAAGAGCTATATGAACAGATTGATTCTATTGGAAAACAGCAAAACCAACTTTGGAAGCCTACACAGAGAGCTGGAAGAAAAAGGCCTTCAGGAATTCAGAGTATTTACTTCGATGAAAGACTTTATTGAGCATTGCTATCAGAAAAAAAAGGATACGTATTTGGTTGTGATCGACTCGCTGCTCCCTGATTTTTCAATGGAAACATTGCAACATCTGAAACAAAAGTTTCCGGATAATTATTTGCTGTTACTGCACAATAGTGACGATCATGCACAGCAACAGATAGCACAGGAAGTCTGCGTGCATGAATCTGTTTTAAAAAGCTCCAACTCAGCAGAGTTTATAAAAAACTTGCTTGAGTCATTAAAGCAGCCAGTATAATCTCCTGGTACTAATTTAAAAGATCTTAATGGTCTGAGTATACCTCACTCTTAAGAATCTTCTTTTCCCATAGCGGCTTACCACTATTGTTGTAAAGAGTAATCGTAACATATCTTCCTTCACCCTTTCCTCCAACAGAAACGATACTGAAGTTTCGCTCTGTAATCAACGACCCTGTAACTCTGAGCTTATTACGTCCATACTTTTTTTCCTGAACACTTGAGGTGAGCGGAGAACAAGTTACTTCGTATAAAGGATAGTTATTCTTTCGCCGCAACATACTAACCTCTGAAAAATGCCTGTCGCCCGTCAAAAGAATAATCCCCCCCACCTTGCATTGTTCCAGTTGTGTGAGCAGGTAGTGGTATTCCTTTTTATAGCGGGAATAATTTTCAGATACCTTATCAGGATTAAGTACCTGTCCTCCCATTGCAATAAATTTAAATGTTGCTTTACTGTTTTTCAATTCGCTGATCAGCCAGTTGATCTGTTCCTTACCCAGCAATTGTTTGTTGGCCCTTGAATACCTTGCTGGCGCTCTATAGGTTCTGTCATCAAGAAGAAAAAAATCAGCATCCTTCCAGGAAAACTGGTGCGCAATACTTTTGTCCTTACAAAACGCTTTTTGATCATTATTACACCAGAATGAGCGAAACATCTCATAGCTGTATGCTTTATTTACAAAAGAGCTATCGGCATCGTTGGGCCCAAAATCATGATCGTCCCAGATAGCAAAGTGATGAGCAGATCTTAAAAGATGTTGCAAATAAGGATTCCCTCTGGAGTGCGAATATCGGTGCAGCATCCCCGCTCTGGTGGTAACGTCTGCATTTTCAAAATATACATTATCTCCAAGCCATAGCATAAAGTCTGGCTTAAGCGCTGCAATAGCGGTGTATATCTGATACGTACTTTTATCTTCTTCACTTATGCTCCCAGACTCTTTTGTATAAGCACAGCTCCCGGTGGCAAATGAAAACTCACCTTCAAAAGCCGAATCTGGCTGGGTCTGAAAATACAATGGAACCTCCAGTTCCTGCCGAATGGAGTTTATATACACTTCATAACGATACCTTTTTCCTGCTTTCAAATGGTGTAGATCAATTCGACAAGTATTGCCACCAGCAGGATTGGACACTGCGTCAAGACTAGACTGATAGTTGTTCTCCTCCCCGTCGGGCCAGTATTTAAGACGAACCTGAGCCGGTTCTTTTGTTTGAAGCCAGATACTTACCTGATCTTTATCTGAGTACCCAGGCATAGGGCCTGAATACAAAAGGGAATTCTGAGCAAAACCTGTTAACGAAAAAGCAATCAGGGTAAAAAGCAGTAAAATACACACTCTCATTAGTATCCGAATTTAACGTTGAAAAATAACTTTTTTTATTCAACCTGCAGGTTACCCATAAACCTTTTTTTAAAAAAGGTGTTTTTGCATTAAATCAATCACCAACAGCATAACAAACACATTAGAAATATGAACAGATCAATTAGCATTGTGCCCGCTGGCTCTTGCTGGGAAGCAAAAGAAGCCATTTCTGACAGAGTAATTTTCAGAAGTCCGACCAAAAGAGATATTGTACTAAGAACATTTGAGTTGGCCAGAAAAGAGCAAAAATGCAAGGTGACTATTCTTAATCATTGTGGTCATGTAGAAGAAGAAAGACTTTTTGACGAAAATCCGGAGAAAAAGCTTCAGGACTTTTTGAAATATTATCAGACTAACCTTTAATGAATACCAGACAGGCTATTGCCTTGTGAAAGGGCAATAGTCCTGATTTACTATTTTTCAGAGTACGGATGTTCCACCCAATTTTCTTCCTGATTGTGCCTCTCCTCACCTTTACTCCACCTAAAAACCTTTAAATCAAATACATGCAAATTACAGACATAAAGTATCCAATTTAAGCCTTGCCATCGTTTAAAAAATACCAGAAATTATATAAATTGCGAGGATGGAAAATTTTGTTGTTTCGGCAAGGAAATACCGTCCGACTACTTTTGAAACAGTTGTCGGTCAGTCTCATATAACTACCACGCTAAAAAATGCTATAAAAAACAAGCATTTAGCTCAGGCGTTTCTTTTTTGCGGCCCCAGAGGAGTCGGTAAGACTACCAATGCCCGTATTTTGGCCAAAACAATCAACTGCGAAAACATTACTGCTGATATTGAAGCATGTAATGAATGTGAATCGTGTAAAAGTTTCAATAACAATGCATCCTTTAACGTACATGAGCTTGACGCTGCCTCCAACAACTCTGTGGACGACATCAGAAACCTTGTAGACCAGGTCAGATACCCGCCTCAGTACGGAAAATATAAAATCTATATCATAGACGAGGTGCACATGTTGTCGAATGCGGCATTTAACGCATTTCTTAAGACGCTTGAAGAGCCTCCGAAATATGCCATCTTTATCCTGGCAACCACTGAAAAGCACAAGATCATCCCTACGATCCTTTCTCGTTGTCAGATATTTGACTTTAGCAGAATTTCGGTAAAAGACATTGCAGAGCACCTGGCAAGAATAGCTGAAAAGGAATCTATCAAAGCTGAACCTCAGGCATTGCACCTGATTGCTCAAAAAGCAGACGGAGCATTGAGGGATGCCCTTTCGCTGTTCGATCTGATTGTCACCTTCTCGGCTGACAATACCATCACTTACAAGTGTACCATCGACAACCTGCATATTCTTGATTATGATTACTACTTCAAGATGACTGATTTACTAAATCGTCAGGATGTGTCAGGGGCATTACTTGTATATGATGAAATACTGAGAGACGGATTCGATGGCCATAACTTCATCATAGGACTGGGAGAACATTTGCGTAATCTGCTTGTTTGCAAGGATGCTGCAACACTCAAACTCCTGGAGGTATCCGACGAAGTGAAGCAAAAATATAGTGCTCAGGCAGAAGCCACTTCGCTGTCGTTCCTGATGTCTTGTCTGAACATCATCAGTGGCTGCGATCTTCAATTCAAAAACAGCAAAAATCCAAGGCTTCTCATAGAGCTTGCGCTCATGAAAATGGCCTTTCTAAACCAGGCTATCAACCTTGGTGCTGAACTCCGGGCAATGCCTGAGGAGTTAAAAAAAAAAGCTGATACAGTAACAACGAGTGGTTCCGGAGCGCCATCTTTGGTGGCGCCTGCCGAATCTCAACCCAATACAGGCCCTGCTTTACCCAAACCTCCTGCTGAAAAGTCGGAACTCAAATCTACCATTAAGGTTCCCAGTCTGAAAGATCTCCAAAAAGGCGTAGACACCAAAGCTCCTGAAAAGAAAGCTGAAACCGTATCTGCCGCAGATCTAATAACCGTCAATAAACCCATTGATCCTAAAGAACTCATGAAATACTGGCAGGAATATGCCATGATGATGAGGAATGAAGGAAAAATGAACGAATACTTTATTCTTGACAGAGTATACGACCTGGTAGATGGTCATATTATCAAACTAAAGCTTGATAACTTCATTCAGCAGGACCAGATCAATGAAATGAAAGCTGCTCTGCTGGACTTTTTACGCAGCAAGGTGAGCAATAAAACGCTTCAACTTGAAGCCGAACTTTCTACCCAGGAAGAAGTCAAGCTGATCTATACTCCAAAGGAGAAGCTCAATTATCTAAGCCAGAAATATCCAATCATTGAAGAGTTGAGAAAAAGATTCGGACTTGAATCTGAATTCTGATTAAGCTATCACTTTTATTTTTTAAATTTCGCTGAAAATAACTTTTACAACCACTAAGGGGTTTCCCTTATCAATTAATTTTAAACATCTTTTTAAACCAAAGTTCATAAATTCCTATGATCAGGAAAATTTTCTTTTTGCTTCTGGTCCCTTTGTCGGTATTGGGACAATCCTCCAAATATGTCACAGAAAAACATACTTCGGGAGGTTATTCATATGAAACAGTTACGAACGATCCTCTTAAGACCAGGATCTATACACTGAAAAACGGGCTGAAAGTATACATGACAGTATACCAGAATGCTCCCAGAATTCAAACCTATATTGCTGTAAGAGCAGGAAGCAAAAACGACCCGGCAACCAATACCGGTCTTGCCCACTATCTGGAACATATACTTTTCAAGGGTACTACTAAAATAGGTACGAACAACTGGGAAAAGGAAGCACCGCTGCTTAATGAAATAGAAAATCTTTACGAAGTCTACGGAAAAACAAAAGACGAACAGGAAAGAACCCGACTCTACAGACAAATAGATTCCATCTCACTGGTTGCAGCCCAATACAGCATTCCGAACGAATACGACAAGATGCTGAGCAACATAGGAGCTACGGGAACCAACGCCTATACCTTCCTTGAGCAGACGGTATATGTAAACGATATCCCATCGAACAGCCTTGAAAAATGGGCAGAAATTGAAAGTGAACGTTTTAGTGTGGTTGTCCCCCGTCTTTTCCATACTGAACTTGAAGCCGTTTATGAGGAAAAAAACAGGGGGCTCGACAACGACCGCAGAAAGGTGTATGAGGCGATGATGGCTGGTCTGTTCCCAAAACATCCTTACGGAACACAAACAACTATAGGGACAGTAGAGCATCTTAAGAATCCTTCTATAACAGAAATCAAAAAGTACTTCGACAGATACTATGTTCCAAACAATATGGCCATCTGTATGAGTGGAGATTTCGACCCGGACAAGGCGATTCAAATTATTGATAAAAACTTCGGCAAACTCAAAGAAAAAGAAGTACCTCCGTTCAATCCCCCTTCTGAAAACCCTATCAAAAGGCCTGAAAAGATCAACGTATACGGCCCCGATGCTGAAAACCTGACACTGGCATTCAGATTCAACGGAACCACAGGACAGGAGGTTAAAAACAACTTCATCCCCGATTTTTATTACCTAAAACTAATAAGCCTGCTGCTCACCAACGGCCAGGCAGGTCTTATTGACTTAAACCTTAATCAGAAACAAAAGGTACTTTCTGCGTTTGCCTATGACATGACCTTAAACGACTATTCGCTCTTTGTCATGGGAGGAAGACCCAAACAGGGACAATCCCTTGATGATCTGAAGGTATTACTGCTGGCACAGTTAGATTCTTTGAAAGAAGGGAAATTTGAAGAATGGCTGATTAAAGCCACTATTAATGACATAAAGATTTCCAAGATGAAGTCTTATGAAAGCAATAAAGCCAGAGCCGACGCATTTGTGGAAAGCTTTATCACTGGTGAACCATGGAAAAAAAGTGTGGAAGAAACAGACATTCTTGCTTCTATAACCAAAGATCAGATTATAGCATTTGTAAAACAAAAGTTTGACTCCAATTTCGTAGCTGTCTATAAATACACTGGTACCGATACTACGATTAAAAAAGTACCCAAGCCACAAATCTCCCCAGTACCTGTAAACAGAGAGGCTCACTCGGCTTTCTTTGAATATGTAATGAACCAGCCAAGCGATAGTATTAAGCCTGTCTGGATAGATTTCAAAAAAGAGCTGTTGCAATTCCAGACAAAGACAAAGCTGCCTGTTGTATACAAAAAAAACACAGAAAACGACCTGTTTACGCTCAGCTTTGTATGGGATATAGGAAAAGAAAATTCTCCCAAATACAGTCTTGCTGTAAGCTATCTTGACTACCTTGGAGTAAAAGGACTTTCAAGCGAAGAGCTGAAAAAAGAGTTCTACAAAATAGGCTGTTCGTACTCCTTCTCCATGTCTTCAGACGCGATGTACTTTACCCTGACAGGACTTCAGGAAAATTTCAATCAGGGACTAAAGCTGTTTGAAAAAATTCTTACAACACCTCAGGAAGATCCTGTTGCTTACAAAGATCTGGTAGAAAGAATTCTAAAGGCGAGAAAAGACAGCAAGCTTAACAAAGACATCATCTTCCGTTCCGGTCTTGTAAGCTATGCCAAATATGGTCCGCATTCTCCATTTACCACCAACCTTTCAGAAGAGCAGTTAAGAGCCCTGAACCCTGCGGAACTGACAGACCTTATAAAAGGCCTTAGCTCCATAAAACACAGAGTATTGTACTATGGCCCGGCTGCATCGGCTAAACTCAACAAGAGCCTGTCTTCTATTCATAAATGCGCTGCAGAGCTGCAAGCTCCTCCTACTCCGGAGAAGTATACATTCAAGGAAATAAATGAAAACGAAGTATTATGGACCAACTATGAAATGGTACAGGGAGAAATTATCTTCCTTTCCAAATCTGTTGACTATGATATAAACATACTTCCTCAGGTAGCACTGTTTAACGAATATTTCGGAGGAAGCATGAGCTCTATCGTTTTCCAGGAGCTTAGGGAATCAAGAGCGTTGGCGTATGCTGTAAGATCCAGATATGAGAACGCATCGAAAAAAGATGCCCCCAATTACATCTCCTCCTATATTGGAACACAGGCAGACAAAATCGAAGAAGCAATTGACGGAATGCTGGAGCTCTATGAAAACATGCCTCAGTCAGAAGGCCTGTTCAGAAATGCCAGGGCATCCATTATCGAAAATGTCAATACCCAGAGAATTACCAAGTTTGCCGTGATTTCGGAGTATGAACGACTTAAAAAGCTTGGAATAGATTACGATATCCGAAAAGAAATCTATGAGAAGATCAAAACCCTTAGTCTTGCTGATCTAAAGGCGTTCCATGACAAATACTACAAAGGACAGAAGAAAACGTATGTCGTAATCGGCTCTAAAGACAAAATCGATTTTGAAAAATTATCCAAATACGGAAAAGTAAGAGAACTGACACTGGAAGAACTGTTTGGATATTAAATCATATAATACAATGCATTTTTAGAGGCTGCTCCAAAGAGCAGTCTCTTTTTTATTTTAACTCCTCAAAAGGGAATTCTTTACCCTATTCCAGCACCTTCCCGGGCAAAAACCTTGTCTCTTGACTCTTACCTGCTATATTTGCAACCGCAATACAAGGCAGGAAATCTGCAAAGAACTATTATTCAACTAAAATAACCATTTAATTTTTGCAAAAATGAACAAGATTAAAGTTGCAAATCCAGTAGTGGAACTTGATGGAGATGAAATGACCAGAATTATCTGGAAATTTATCAAAGATAAACTTATCACTCCTTACATTGATGTTGATATTAAGTACTACGACCTTGGTATCGAGCACCGCGATGCGACCAACGATCAGGTGACTATCGATGCAGCTGAGGCTATAAAAAAATATCAGGTTGGTATCAAATGCGCGACCATCACTCCTGATGAAGCTCGTGTAAAAGAGTTCAACCTGAAACAAATGTGGAAATCTCCTAACGGAACAATCAGAAACATCCTTGATGGTACTGTATTCCGTGAGCCTATCGTAACCAATAACGTTCCTAGACTTGTTCCTAACTGGACTGCCCCTATCTGTATCGGACGTCACGCATTCGGTGACCAGTACCGTGCTACAGATACTGTACTTAAAGGAAAAGGGAAATTAACGCTTACCTTCACTCCTGAAGATGGTGGAGAGCCTCAGACTTTCGAAGTATACAACTTTAAAGGAGATGGCGTTGCGCTGGCAATGTACAACACTGATGAGTCTATCAGAGGTTTTGCTCAATCCTGCTTCAACCTTGCTCTTCAGAAAAAATGGCCTCTGTATTTCTCTACTAAAAACACGATCCTTAAGAAATACGACGGACGTTTCAAAGATATTTTCCAGGAGATTTACGAGAAAGAATTTAAAGCTCAGTTCGAAGCTGCAGGCCTTACTTACGAGCACCGTCTGATCGATGACATGGTTGCTTCAGCGCTGAAAATGAATGGAAACTTTGTATGGGCTTGTAAAAACTATGACGGAGACGTTCAGTCCGATATCGTAGCGCAAGGTTTCGGTTCTCTTGGACTTATGACTTCTGTGCTTATTACTCCAGATGGAAAAGTCCTTGAAGCAGAAGCTGCACACGGTACTGTTACCCGTCACTACAGAGAGCACCAAAAAGGAAGACCTACTTCTACCAACCCAATCGCATCAATCTTCGCCTGGACAAGAGGTCTTGCTTTCAGAGGAAAACTTGATAACAATCAGGAACTAATCAACTTCTGTCAGGCTCTTGAGCAGGTTTGTATCGAGACAGTAGAAAGCGGTAAAATGACCAAAGACCTTGCGGTATCTGTTTACGGAAGCGACGTTAAACATGGTGAGCACTACCTTTACACTGAGGAGTTCCTTTCTGTGCTTGACACCAACCTTAAAGCTAAACTAGCTAAATAAATTTCTATTTAGTAAAAATAAAATACAAAGGAGCTGTTTACTCGCAGCTCCTTTTTTTATGTATGTTTTTCTAAGAAAAAGAACAAATAAAAAAGCCTCCGCGGGGAGGCTTTTTCAATACTATTTCTTAGAATATTACAATATCATTTTTAACTCTGCCAAAGCTTCTTCCGAAAGAGGCTTGGTAATAAAATTGATTACATATTCATTATCAACAATTCTGTCGATATCCCGTTTGCTGTCTGAACTTGAAAGAATCACTATCTTGCATTTGTCCTTAACCGAATCCGGGAAGTTTTCATATTCAAACAGGAAAACAAAACCATCCACTATCGGCATGTTTATATCAAGAAAAATCAGATCAGGCAAAGCTTCCAGGTTTGATTTATTGGATTCTAAGTATTCCAGAGCGCTCTTACCTGAATTTTTAACTATTATATTCTTTGCAAATCCGGTTAGCTCGATTACTCTTTTATGGATAAAATTATCTGTATCATTATCATCAACCAGCATTACAGAATTTACCTGTACCTCTTTCATAAAATCTAAATATACTTTTACTTTTAGTTTATATCATTTACCAGATTTGGGATAACGACTTTAAACGTACTTCCTTCATTAAGCTCTGAAGATACTTCTATGGATCCTCCGAGTTTTTTTACCGCATTCTTTACAATATACAAGCCCAGCCCGGACCCGTATGAATTTTCCGAAGCCCTGTAGAACATATCAAATATCTTATTGATATGTAAAGGATCTATACCACTCCCATTATCTTCCACCACAATCTCAGCCTTCTCATAATCCGTCTTAATTGAAATGTTAATATAGGGAATATTATTTTCAAATCTATGGTATTTTATGGCGTTTGAAATTAAATTGTTAATAATGGTGCTGATGCGTGTAAGATCTGAGTAGAAATTTACATTTATCTCAACATTCTTATTTATCCTTATTTGCTCCGCATTTTCCATGTACTTCAGGTTGTTGAGGGACTCTTCCAGAACAAGGCCGAAGTCAATCAGATTCGCTTCAATATCCAATCTGGTATTACGGGAAAAAGTGGTAAGGTCTTTTATAAAGGTATCAAGACTATTTACACTTTTGCTCATCATATCCAGATACATGTGCTGGGTCGGATCTTTGCTTTCCAGTTTGGCCAGTTTTATAAGTCCCATTACCGACCTTAGCGGAGCTTTCAAATCGTGAGAAGCTTTGTACACAAAGCTATCCAGCTCGAAATTGGTATTGATCAGCTCATTTTCCGTATTTTTACGCTTCGTAATGTCATGACAGTTAAGAACGATTCCCTGAATAACCGGATCACTTAACAGGTTAACCGCTACGATCTCTACAATTTTTGAAGATCCGGTATGGGTCAATATTTTAAGTTCTTCCACCGTCTGGTTTTGCCCCGGACAGGCAATGGTTTCCGATAAGAATTTGGATATCTTATCTTTTCCTTCATGATCAAAAAGGTCGAATATGGTTTTTCCTACAAGGCTGATATACGTATGTCCCAATATCCGGGCTACAGACACACTCACGTAGGTAATTTTGAAATCCTCATTGAGGATCATGATAATATCCGAGGAGTTCTCTATTAACGCTCTGAACTTCTTCTCATTATCCTGAAGGATCTTTTCTAGTTTTTTTCTGGCTGTAATATCCCTGATAATTCCCTGCAACAAGCCCCCGTCCAGTCTGGTAGCACTAAGCTCCACGGTAAATTCTGAATTGTCTTTTCTTTTACACACCAGCTCTGTAATGACAGGTTCATTGTTAAACAACGCGAATATCAGCTCCTCTTTGACACTTTTCAGGTCTACCAGACTGCGAACATTCAGCTTTTGAAACTCTTCATCGGTATAGCCGAACATCTCACAGGCTTTCGCATTGACGGTAAGAATATTTCCGGATTTATCTGTGAGGTAAATACCGTCGGATGCCTGCTCCATGAGCATTTTGTATTTACTTTCACTTTCTCTTATAGCTTTTTCCGCCTCTTTCAGGTCTGTAATGTCAATCGATATACTCAGTACTCCGGGCTTTGTAGCATCTTCAAAATAAAACGGTATTTTAATGGTTTGATAGGTATACTTCCTGTCAAAGAAAGTCAGTGTTTCTTCCGGAATAAATTTCTCCTGGGCACTTTCAATAACCTCCCTGTCATCTTTTAGTAGTTCGGGATCTATAAAATCAATATCTTTTTTACCTACCATTTCCTCCGGAACTACTTCGTACCTGTCTGCAACCGTTTTATTAACTATAACAAACCGGCCTTCGTGATCTTTCAGAAAAATGGGGTGAGGAACAAGGTCGATAATCTGATTCAGGATTTTACGGCTTTCCTCTATTGTCTTTTTATCTTTAACTCTTTCCGTAATATCAGAGATTCTGACCAGCCAGTAGGCCTGGGTTCCAACCTGTATTTCAGTGATTGCCTCACTTCCCCAGAAGGTCTGCCCCTCCACGGTTTTAAACTCGAGTTCCTGAACCAGAAAGCGGTTTTTATCTACTTTCTTTTTCAGATTGTTCCAGGCTCCGGTGCTATTGGGATATTTGAGTAGGAAATTAAGATTATGACCAATCAGATCATTCCGATCCTCAATCTTAAAAATGGAAATAGCTCTTTCATTGCAATTTAAAATAACAGAACTGGAGGGATCAGCAATTAACATTGCATCAGGAGACTCATTGAAGATGGTATTCAGCAGATTTTCTCTGATTTCCAAACGCTTTTCAATTTCAAACCTGCTATTAAAAAAAGTTACGATTGCAACACAGAAAACTCCAATCAGACTTGTTTTAACAAAAATATCCAGGTATGAATCAAGGTAGAGGAAAGCAGATATAAAAAATGCAACGAATATGCATCCCAGGTATAGTTTGAGATGCAACCGATTCTGAAAAGCCAGACAGATAATGACTATCAGTAATATAAACTCCAAAAGGTAGTTGGTTGCAAAATAATTTCGGCGGATAAGAAAGAGAATGTATATGGAATAAGAAAAAATTACAAGGTAATTCAGATACGTAATCTTTTCTCTATGCTTCCAGGAAAAGGAAAGTAACAATATAAGAATCAAACCAGAAGAAAGAACAAGTCTAATGGCAAAGGGATCAAAAGCTTCCGGATTTTCTTTTACAAACAGGTATCTTAAAAGCAGGGTAAAAGCAGTAGTAAGAAATAAAATAATTCTGTAAACAGAAATATCCGATTTCCTGCCCTTTATGTTCTGTTCATCTTTTGCAGTTAATATTAACTCTGCAATTTCCATCCTCTTGTACAAACTCAAAATAATACTAATTATAATTATTATTCTCCAAATTAGGAAGAATTAATCGAAATGTTGTCCCCTTACCAAATTGAGAAAAAACTTCAATTTTACCATTTAATTTTTCAACGACCTGTTTGGTAATGTAAAGACCTAATCCTGAGCCATAAGAGTCCTGAGACGCTCTAAAAAACATATTAAATATTTTTGTTAAATATTCTTCACGAATACCTCTTCCGTTATCGGTAATGAAAATTTCAGCACTCTCAGAATAGGTTGTTACTGATATTTCTACAAAAGGTTTGACACTTTTATGATTCTGGTATTTTATGGCATTACTTAACAGGTTTTGAAAAATAATGGAGATTCTTTTCGCATCAGAATAAAAAGGAACATTTATTTTAAAGTTTTTCCGAATATCAATCTCCTCTGCCTTTTCCATATACTTCAGATTATCAATACAATCGGCAATGATCGCATTGAAATCGATTTTTTCCGAATTTACCTCTGTTCTGTTGTTTCGGGAAAAATCTGTCAGATCAATAATAAAGTGATCCAGCTTATCGATACTTTTTTCGGCCAAGGTAAGATAATAATTTCTTTGTTCTTCATTCTCTTCAAATTTCATAAGTGAAATAAGACCAAGTACCGAACGCAGGGGTGCTCTGAGATCGTGAGATGCTCTGTAAACGAAACTATCGAGTTCAAAATTGGCCTGAATTATAGCATTTTCTGTTTTTTTTCGCTGAGTAATGTCTCTCGCAAATACACTTACGCCACTGATTCCGTCTTTATCTGAAACAATGGGATTAAAGTTGATCTCGAAGGAAAGTAACCCACCCGGTATCTGCAGTTCTACAGAAAAACGCTCTCCCTTCAGGGCTCTTGAGTGTTGCTCCTTCAGATAATCGCTGATCTGCTCCGGAAACACATCGGATAACCTGTCTCCGACCCTTGCCTCGTACTGAAAGTGATTCCGTGCAAATGCCTGAAAGGCATTATTCATGGCAGTAAAGTAGTACTGCGTATTTATGGACCATACAATATCACTGGTGTTCTCAATAAGCGCCGTAAGCCTCGCCTGATTGTCACGCAATGCTTCTTCAGCACGTTTTCTATTGGTAATTACCGTTATATTCAAAAGCACATTCAGGGGCTTCCCCAAAGGATCCCGTTCTATAATGACATGCCGGTTGGTGATCCACTCGTAGTAGCCGTTTTTATGCCTCAATCTATACTCAATGGAAGCACTTTCTTCACCTTTTGACTTTAGAAACTTCTTCCAATGCCGGGTAACTTTATTCACATCGTCCGGGTGCAGGATTTTTTCCCATGCCTCTGAATAAATCAAGTCGGTAGAAGAATACCCTAAAATTTTGTCCCTGTTGAAATAATTGATCTTTCGTTCTTCCAGATTGATAATATAAATGATATCCGGTGAATTCTCCGCAAGGCTTCTGAATTTTCCCTCGCTGGAAAGTATAGCAGAGAGATTCCTGTCCCGTTCAAATTCCGCAAGCAGGCGAAGGGAAAGCAAATTCAAAATAATTTCCAGAAAAGGCCGATTGGTAAACGTTCCTTTTCTCAGCAATAAAATAACACCAATAGAACTACCTGCACTCTCTATCAGGGGCAATGCACAGAGATGTTTTATTCCGGCCTCCCGCAACTCCGGAATTGCTTTTAACTCTTCTTCATAAGAAAAAAAGGACGTTTCGCTAAATACCCTGGACCAGAAAGGACTTTTAGCATTAGCAGATAGTTGTAACTCACCCGGAGTCGCTTCCCACTTACCTTTGATGTTCACTCCTCCACCTTCTTTTTCTACAAACAGAACCTGGTCGGCGAAAAAATACTTTCCCAGATGTGCAGCCAGGGAGGTATAAAATACATTGGAATTATTGTCTTCAATTCCTTTAGAGACTTCTAACAAAGACTTTTCAGCAATAATCCGCTCTGATCCGTCATTTATAATACCGATCAGATTCGTCAATATTCCTTCTTTGTTAAAAACCGGAGAAATAGAAATTTCTTTATAGTATAATGTTCCGTCTTTCTTATAACTTTTTAAAACACTTCTAACTGGTATACCCGTAGTTCCTGCTTCCTGTATGCGCTTCAGCATCTTCTGCCTTGGCTCATAACCCAACAGCACTTCGCTATTCTTTCCCAGCACCTCATCGACAGAATAACCTGTAATGGTCTCAATGGCTCTGTTGGCATAAATGACAGGATTTTCTTCCTGCAAAAAATCGGTGATGATGACTCCGTTTTTACTGTTATCCACTGCTCTTTCCAGCAACAACAAATATTCTTCCCGGCTTTTTGATTCGGAGACATCACGTATGTTCACTACGATCCCCTGAACATACGGATCTTCTATCAGATTATTGAAGATGCAGTCAACATAGACTGTTTGACCGTTTTCCAACACAAACCGGTGCTCGGCAGCCAGCTGCCCTTTGTTTAAAAGCAACCCGTCCAAGCTGTTTTTCAGGTTTACCTTATCTTCGGAATGAACCAGTGATAAATAATTTTTGCCACTTAGTTCCCCAGCTTCAATCTGAATAATTCTGCTACTGGAAGGACTTGAATATTTTATCCTTCCCAGTTCATCCAGCACCATTATAAGATCTGATGAGTTTATAAACAGGGAACGAAACCGGGCTTCTTTTTCTTCCAGAACCACCTGTGCCCTTTTACGCTCTGTGATGTCTGTAATCCTGACACATATACCCAGCACCTCTTCGCCTTCAAATACCGGAAAGTAACTTACCTCAACCCAGCTTAATTCCTTTTTTCCATCTGACAGATTATACTCTGTTTCCAGTATTCCTCCTTTTTTCACCTTTTCAAAAGAGGAAACAGAAAAAAGTCCCGGGCCTTTATTTTCCAGCTCTTCGAGAGATGTTCCTATTGAAACAGGTGTCTGAAGCAACTTTTCAATCCATTTAAACGCTTTGGTATTGGCTGTAATTAATCTGGCCTGAAGATCGAAGAGAAAGATAAACTGATTGCTGTTATTAAAAATCGCGTTCAGGCTGGCCGCAGAAGAGCGATAGGCTTTTCCTGCTGTAGTTTTTTCCGTAGCATCTTCAAATACTGCCAAATGAATACCCGGGAGGAAATCTGCTACCCCTCTGAACTGAATGTACCTGAACTCCTCCTCACTGATCCTGTATTTGTAAAATCCTTCGATGAATTTATTTTTCATAAATTCATCCCAGTACCTGTTTTGGTTTTCGATACTCTGATGAGGAAAAAGCTGTTTGACAGATGTATGTTTGATGGCCTCTACAGACACATTAAAAATTTTGGCTGCGGCAGGATTTACAGCCAGAATTTTGCTGTCATTTCCTATCAAAAAAATTCCTTCTAAAACCGAATCAAAAAGTTTATTAAAATCGCCTTTAAGCAGCCCACCCTGTTGTTCGTTGATCCAAAACTGAACCGTTTGATCTTTGCTGGTTATGTCAAAAACAAGGTCTGCCTCATAAATCTTTCCCTCCTTCCCGAAAGGAGCAATTAGGACCCTGGAAGGACAGAAGTGCAAATCATTTACAGACAGAATTACTTTTAAATCCGGAGAAAAAACCTGGATCTGATCACTTTCCCTTAACACAATACTTCCTTCCCTCAACAGATCATTGGCTTTCCTGTTAAGATGTACTACTGAAAAAGTCCTGCTGGTAACAAGTAAGGGAACAGGAGCAGATTCAAGTATGAAGGTTATCTCTTTTTTATCTAGATTTTTGATAGTCAAGCTACTTATTTATACTAAATCTAGATAATTTGAGGGTAATGTTCTATTGAGATTATCGCAAAATATTACTTATCCTTCAGAATTTTCAATTCTTCGCCAATGGAAACTGCAAAATCTGTCTTATTATTCCACTCCTGAATGTCTTTTACCGAAACTGCATATTTTCTTGAAATGCTATAAAGTGTTTCCCCTTTCTCTACCTTATGTATCACAATGTTACGGGACGGAGTACTTTTCACTTCGTTACTTATGCCTTTACGGGCAGAAGTAATCTCCCGTATAATCAACTGGTTCCCAGGCTTTATATCTCCCTGTAAATCATTATAATATCTCAGAGAATCTACCGTAGTCGAATACAATCTGGAAATTCCGTACAAGGTCTGCCCTGCTTCTACCACATGAATCTGATAGTTCTTTTCCAAAGCAGGCTTTATATAATTATCCATAAATATGGATTCCTCTTCTGTATTTACGACCTCTGTTTTAGGCTCCTGTACTGGCTCAGGCCGTACTTCCTGTCTCACCTCCTCCTTTACTTCCGGCTTTGTTTCTATCTTTACTTCAACCTTCGCTTCAGGTTTTATTTCCGGTTTTACTTCTTTAACTTCCGGTACAGAAACAGGAGGCTGGGTAACTTCAGGAGTTTTTTCAACAGGTATCGGTTTAAATTCAATAGGTGTATCTTTCGGACGTTTTTTCTTCAGCCATAATACTCTTCCGGGTTTAAGAGCATTTTCGGAAACCTTCATCCTGTTTTTCTTTTTAATATCATTGACCCTTATCCCGTACTGATCCGATATATCTTTTAATGTTTCACCCGGCTTCACTGTGTGAAACATCACAATGGCTTTGCTTTTCTTGGGCTCCAGATAATAGAACTTTCCTGGTTTTACTTTATCGAACGACTTAAGGTCGTTATAAGCCAGCAACTGACTGGTGGTTATTTTTCCCTGATAGGCAAGTTTTGCAAAGGAATCACCTTCTTTTGCTTTGATAACTTTTAAACCGTTTATCTTTGACAAAATTGGTATTTCCCCCACAGGAACTTCGGGAGCAGGTTCCTGTTTCTTTTTAAATATTTTCAACACGCCGCCCTTCCGCTCAGCTTCAGGTTCACTGTCGCTGGCCATGGCAATTTGCTGATCGGCTTTTGTGTACAGCAACACCACATAAGGTTTGTCATTAGGTATTCTCTTGCACAAAACCCACTTATTATAGTTGAGCACATCTTCTTTGGCCACTTTCGTCTCCTCTGCAATTTCATCAAGTGATTTATGATGACATCTTGTATATTCGGTGAATTTATAGGCCCGATTACTATTCTTACCTATCTTGTCCTGATAAGCGATTTTATGAGCAAGAAACCGAAGGACATACCAATGCATATCATTGTTGATTTCCATCTTCTTGCTCCCTACATACTTTTTCTCTACATGCGGCTGTACCCCTCCAAGTCCTAGGTTATAGGACAATAAGGCATAGATCCAGTTATCCAGTGTTGCATTGTTGCGTTTCAGATAGCGTACAGCCCCTCTTGTTGCAGACACAATATTCATTCGTTCATCGATGTCATGATCCACACGTAAGCCCACTTCAATAGCGCTTTCTTTTTTAAACTGCCAGTATCCTACGGCTTTTGAGGAAGATACAGCATCGGGAATAAGGCTGCTTTCCTGAATTGCGAGGTATTTAAAATCATCCGGAAAGCCTTCTTCCTTAAAAATTCGTTCTACAATTGGAAAGTATAAATCGGCCCTTTCTACCTTAACATCAAAATATTTAGGATTTCTGTAAATGGCATCTACATCTGCCTGAATGGTTTTTCTGGCTTTGTCTGTCAGCCTTAGCTCCATATCAGCAAAATAAATTTTATCCGGCACTACCGGAATCTGCCCCATTACAAGCTGGTGCATAAAAACAAACCAGACCAACAATCCTTTTTTAATCATTTTTTTCTTATCAATAAAAGTCCGTCTCTTATAGGCAACAGCACATTTTCAACCCGTTCATCGTTCTGCACCATGTCGTTAAAATCCATAAGTGCTTTGGTATCCTTGTCTATTTTAACACCTTCCTGAAATACTTTACCACTCCACAGTACATTATCCGCAAGAATAAATCCACCCTGCTTTACTTTGTCAAATACCAGATCATAGTACTTCTGATAGTTGATTTTATCGGCATCAATAAAGACAAGGTCAAACTGCATATCAAGCTCAGGTATTATTTCAAGGGCATTTCCTATTCTTTGCTCTATCTGCGTTCCCTTATCCGACTTCTCAATGAAACTTCTCGCAAAGTCTTCAATTTCTTCATTAATGTCTATGGTAATAATTTTTCCTTCAGGAGGCAAGCCTTCTGCAAGGCATATCGCTGAATACCCTGTATAAGTGCCTATTTCAAGTATCATCCTGGGTTGAATCATATGTGTGATCATGGAAAGCAGGCGTCCCTGTAAATGCCCTGATACCATTCTGGGCATTAATATTTTGGCATGGGTTTCCCGGTCCAGCTTCTTTAAAAGGTCAGACTCGGGAGACGTGTGTTGCAGTACGTAGTGTTCCAGATCTTTTGAGATAAATTCCATTTTCTATTCAGGAAGATAAGTGAGGTAACTAAACCGATCTTCATCAAAAATTTCTTCTGCAATTTCCTGCAGTTCCCGGGCAGAAGTTTTTCTTATCCTTTTGAATATTTCATCCAGGGACTCAATCTGACCAAGGTCCAGAAGACTCTTGCCCATCATTTGCATAAAAGAGATATTGCTTTCTTCAGCCATTGCCAGCTGCCCTATCAATTGTTCTTTGCAGGTATGTAACTGCAGACTTCCGAGTGGCTTTTCCTTGAGCTTGCGCAATTCCTTTTTGACCAGGTTAAGGCTTTTTTCTACCTGTGTTTTTTCCGTTCCAAAGTAAATCGAAAGATTACCGGTATCAATAAAGGAATTGTAATTCGCTTCAACATTGTAGACGAGACCATGTTTTTCACGCAAAGACATGTTTAATCGGGAGTTCATGCTTGGTCCGCCCAAAAGGTTTATTAGCATAAAAAAAGGCAGTCGCTTTTCATCTTTGATCGAATAAGCAACGGTACCCATTATGCAATGGGCTTGTTGAATCTTTTTATTTACCACAAGGGTCCTGGGTTTGTAAGAAGTAAAAGGAGACCTTTTTTTCTTAACCACCCTAAATGGGACTTCCGAAAAATACCTTTCTGCAAGTTTTTTTACTTTACTCAGAGGAATATTCCCAATAGAAGAAAATATAACCTTTCTGGTATCAAGATTTTCTCCTATGAAATTGATAAAATGTTGCTTTTGAAACGATTTAACAGTCTTATTTTTCCCCAGAATGGTATGAGCCAGGGCATGTTTACCATAAATAAGTTCTTCGAAATCCTCATGAACGGATTCTTCCGGAGAATCTTCGTACATGGACATTTCTTCCAGTATTACCGTTTTTTCTTTTTCGATTTCTCTCTCCGGAAAAGTGGAGTTGAAGGTGATATCTGCCAATAGCTCTACGGCCTTTTCATAATGGTCATCAAGGATAGAAGCATAAAAACAGATTTTTTCTTTTGTTGTGTAAGCATTCAGTTCTCCACCAAACACCTCCAGCCTGTTTATAATATGAAAAGATTTACGTTTTTGTGTGCCTTTGAAAGCCATGTGCTCCCAAAAATGCGCAATGCCATGTTCTTCCGGGTGCTCATCTCTGCTACCAATGTCCAACACAAATCCGCAATGGGCTATTTTAGTATGGGATACAAATCTATGAACAACCCTGAGCCCATTGCTCAGGGTAAAAATTTCATAATCTTTCATTAAACAAATTAACTCATAAGAACTGACAAATCGAAATCGATTAGTCCCAAATGATCTCCAGCACCTCCTGTCCGAAAGCTACTGTTGTTCTGGATACGCCAGGTATTTTCTTGATTTTCAATTTCCCTCTGTGTACGGAAACCGTCTCCTGACTTCTGACGATTGTCTCATTCTTTTTATGGAACAATACAATATCCGTATTCAGGTTTTTATTAACTTTTATCTGAATCTTCGTACCTGACACACGTTTCTCATCATAATGAGTCAGTTTTAAGTCTGGATTTTCAATCAACGCAACAGCTCTGGAAGCCAGGGGAACACCATAACCTATATAGTTATTTCCATAAGGATACAGGTGACCACTCTTTTCTATGATCTCTTTCAATTCTTTATTGGACTTATTAGGGTCCATTTGCATTAGACAAGCCACGAATCCCGCAATAGCAGGTGCAGAAAACGAAGTACCATTCGGTGAAAAACAACTCACATTGGGTTTCATATAACTTAAAAACTCCGGACCAATACTGCTGTAGGAAATTTTATCCCAGTACTTGTCGCGTGTAGCTCCCACTGATAATACGCCCTCCGCATCTGCAGGTGAGGAAATGATTCTCCAGCCAGGGTTGCTACCTTCGTTTCCTGCAGAAACCACGACAAAGATTCCTTTGTCGGTAACAGCAGTCTGAGCCGCTTTACTAATTCTGGTAGTCTTCCCATCCATCTCTTCCTGCTTATAATTTTCCTTAGGGTCATCCATATTTATGGCATATCCCAACGAGGTATTGACCAGCCTTACACCAAGACTATCCAGCCATTCGATGGCTTCGATCCACATATCTTCCTCTCCTCTGTATTCTCTGGCACCGTTTTCAGTTCTTGCAAGATAGAAATAACTGTTCACTGCCAGTCCTGTCTGTGTTTTCTGCTGAGGGTAATATCCGCTGATCATTTGCAATACCCCTGTTCCATGATAATCTGCATCTGTCGCCGATTCTGAAACAATATCCTGTCTTTTAGGATCTATAAAGTCTCTTTGCCCCTTTACCCTTCCTTCTTCAAAAAGGTGACGCAAATACCTGTCTGTATGAGCGTTTAGGAAACCTGCATCGATCACCCCTATTGTAACGCCTTCACCAGTGAGATTTTTGGACAACATCACACCAGACTGCATCTGGGTCATGGCTATATGATAATTTTCAGGATTAAGATTCATTTCTGAACCTGTAATGATAATATCTCTGTTGACCGGTTCTACAGATTCAACAAAGGACATTCCTGCGACCTGATTAAGCTGCTCCGGAGTAAGAAAAGCGGAGACAGAATTAAACCACCTCGATTTGCTTTGAATGTCTACTCCCAAGTTTTTAAGAGCGTTAATGTACTCTGGCTTTACAGGAATATCAGAATATTGATAAAGCGCCAGATTAAATCGTTTTCTATTTTTAATCGTTTCCGCACTCAGATACTTTTCATAATCATAATTCTGAATATCTTTATCTTTAAAATTGACCCAATATTTATCCTGACCGTACAGACAAACTGAGATGAAACAAAAGAGAAGGGTTTTTATTACTTTATTCATAATATCAACTTTTCAAATACGATTATATAAAATTACTTTAAAATGAGATACCTACCTATTGATAATAGTCTTTTTGTAAAAAACAGATCAAATTTTGTCAGCCACCTTAAACCTGGTTCCATGGCAATATTTGTTTCTAATGATATTTATCCCACAAATGCTGATGGCACGTTCCCTTTCCGACAAAATAACGATTTATTTTACCTGTCAGGTATAGACCAGGAAGAGACTATTCTTGTTTTATTTCCTGATGCAAAAAATGAATCATTTAAGGAAATTCTTTTTATTAGAGAAACTAATGACCATATAGCAACCTGGGAAGGAAATAAACTTACTAAAAAAGAAGCAGCAAACCAATCGGGAATTACCACCGTTTACTGGTCTTCTCAATTTGACTCAGTATTAAATTCCCTTATCTATGACTGCACTACAGTATACCTAAACTACAACGAACATACCAGGGCCGATAAACAGGTATTATCCAAAGAAGAGCGATTTGCCAGATGGTTTAAAAAACATTACCCTTTACACGCCTGCGAGCGCTCTGCACCGATCCTTCATAAATTACGATCAATCAAGTCTGAGATCGAAATTGCGCAGATGAAAACTGCAGTGGATATCACAGAAAAAGCCTTCAGGAGAGTATTAAACTTTGTAAAACCCGGAGTAATGGAATATGAAATTGAAGCGGAGATCGCCTACGAGTTTTTAAAAAACAGATCCAGAGGCCCTGCCTATCAATCCATTATAGCTTCCGGAGCCAACAGCTGTATACTTCATTATGTGGTCAACGATCAGCAGTGCAAAGATGGAGACATTTTATTGCTCGACTTTGGTGCAGAATATGCCAACTATGCTGCAGACCTGACCAGAAGCATCCCTGTAAATGGAAAATATTCGCCCAGGCAAAAGGAGGTCTACAATGCTGTACTGAACGTTTTAAAAGAGGCCCAAAAACTCCTCGTAGCCGGGAACACTTTTAAATCGTATAATGAAACGGTTGGGAAAATAATGGAAGAAGAGTTAATTAAGCTCAACATCCTTGACCCACAAGAGGTTAAAAATCAAGACCCTGCCAACCCATTATACAGAAAATATTTCATGCACGGAGTAAGCCATTATCTTGGCCTGGATGTGCACGATGTAGGCAGCAGAAACGCTACCTTTGCCAATGGAATGGTGTTCACCGTAGAACCAGGCATTTACATCAAAGAAGAAGGATTAGGCATCCGTATTGAAAATAATATCCTTCTTTCAGAACAGGGCCCGATCGATTTAATGGAAAATATTCCAATCGAAGCAGATGAAATCGAAGAACTAATGAATTCAGGAAAATAATTTTTGTACCTTTGAGCGCTCAAAAAAACTTTCCCTGAGTATGAGGGGGAAACGATTTTTGTGAAAAACTAAGTGTAACCTTTGTTTAAAAGCTCAAGTACAAATCCAAAAGGAATCAAACTACTCCTATGAAACAGTTTTTTACCATAGGCCTAATTTTCATTTTCATAACACTTTCCAGTTTTAATCAACCTGATGCCAAAACGTATTATGAAAATGGCCTGGCCAGTCTTAACAGAAAAGAATACATACAGGCAATCGGTGAATTTACCAATGCCATTAGTTTAAAACCCGATTTTGCGGACGCATATTATCACAGAGCGTATGCTAAGGATCTACTAGGCAAAAAAATGGGATTTTTCAGCTCTGAATTGTGTACCGATTTTGTCAGTGCTATGCTATTGGGCAAAGAAGATGCTGCTGCAAAACTGGAAAAAAGCTGCATGGGTGAATGCTTTGACCTTGATGGTGCGTTCTTTGAACCTGAAGTGGTATACTGCGCAGATTTCAGCTCCAAAACACTGACTGACCTGCCTGCCAAAAGCGATCAGATGATTTACCTTGTAAAGCTCAATTTTTTTAACAACAGAGCTACTACTGTCTCCGATCACTTTGGAAAACTTCCGGCATTATTATCCCTGGACCTTAACAGCAATCAGATTACTACTGTTTCACCTGCAATAGGAAAACTAGTACATCTCAGAGAGTTAAGCCTGAACAAAAATAAAATCACCACACTTCCTTATGAACTGGGTAATTTGAAGCATCTTAAAATTTTGAACTTAAGACAGAATGCGTTGACAGAATTACCTAAATCAGTAGCTAGTCTCACTTCTCTTGAGACCCTGGACCTTGCACTTAACAAGCTAACCAGTCTTCCGATAGAGATAGCCAATTTGAAGAATCTGAAAACTCTTGTGCTGGTTGGTAACGAACTAAGCAAAAAAGAACAGGATAAAATTAAAGCCCTGTTACCCAATACAACCATTCATTTTGAATAAGTTTAAAAAGTCTTAAAGGCATAAAATAAAAAGTCCCGAAATCGGGACTTTTTTATTTTATGCTAAATCTAAAAACCTTATTAGTTTACAGAAATTCTCTTGAAATCAGAAACGGTAAGTCCTTTCTGAACTCCTTCAAGCACTTGAGCAATAGTTTTAGAATTATCTTTTACAAACTCCTGGTTTAACAGAGTATTTTCTTTGTAGAACTTGTTTAGTTTACCCAAAGCAATTTTTTCAAGCATTGCTTCTGGCTTACCTTCTGCTCTAGCCTGCTCTTTACCGATTTCGATTTCTCTTTCAACAACTTTTGGATCTACATCATCTTTATCCAGAGCAATTGGCTTCATCGCTGCAATCTGCATTGCCACATCTTTACCAATTTCAGTAAAATTTCCGCCATTTACACCTTTCAGAGCCACTAACACACCAAGTTTAGCACCTCCGTGGATATAAGGAACAACCTGATCTCCGGAAACTCTTTCATAAGAGCTAACTTCAACTTTCTCTCCGATTTTACCAACCAGATCAGTAATGTGCTCTTTTAAAGTCAGGTTACCAGACTTTAAGTTTAATAACTCATCAATAGATGCAGGTTTATTTTTATCAGCAACTTCCAGGATCATTGAGCCCAGCTTCTGGAATTCTTCATTTTTTGCCACAAAATCTGTTTCGCAATTCAATGCAATAATGATTCCTTCGTTGCCACTTTCATTTGTTTTTACAAATACAGAACCTTCCTTAGCTTCTTTGTCAGATCTAGACGCAGATACTTTCTGTCCTTTTTTTCTAAGAATATCGATGGCGGCTTCGAAATCACCGTTTGCTTCAGTTAGTGCCTTTTTGCAATCCATCATTCCGGCACCTGTCATTTGTCTTAGCTTATTAACATCTGTTGCTGATATAGACATCGCTTTAAGTATGTTTTTACGTTTTTATTAAAATTGATTGTGTACACCCTAAAAAAAATTGAACATTGAAGGAATGTCCAATGTTCAATTTATATTGATAAGAAGTTTTACTTATTCTTCGATATCTGCTGATTTTTTGCTTTCTTCTTCCTCTTTCAGCTTTGCATCATCTTTATCTTTCTTTCTTTCCAGCAAACCTTCTTCGATCGCCTGACCAATCGCATGAGTGATGATTGCAATTGATTTGTAGGCATCGTCGTTTGCAGGAATTGGGAACTCAACTGAGTTTGGATCAGAGTTGGTATCCACCATTGCAAATACTGGTATATTCAATTTCTTAGCTTCTTTGATTGCAATATGCTCTTTTTTAGCATCCACAACAAAAAGCGCAGCAGGAAGACGAGTTAACTCAGATATACCTCCAAGAACTTTTTCCAGTTTTTCTCTTTCTCTGGTAATTGTAAGTTTCTCTCTTTTAGCAAGAGCTGTATAAGATTCGTCTTTCATCAGTTTATCGATTGAAGACATCTTCTTAAGAGATTTTCTTACTGTTACAAAGTTGGTAAGCATTCCACCCAACCATCTTTCAGTAGCATAAGGCATTTTAAGTCTTTTAGCCTCTTCAGCCACCACCTCTTTTGCCTGCTTTTTAGTTGCTACGAAAAGAACTTTTCTTCCTGATCTTACAACCCCTTTAATAGCAGCACAAGCATCCTCAAGACAAGCAAGTGTTTTGTTCAGGTCTATCAGGTGGATTCCGTTTTTCTCCATGAAAATATATGGAGCCATTTTAGGATCCCACTTTCTGGTTAAGTGACCGAAGTGAACACCTGCCTCTAATAAGTCTTTATATTCTATTTTCTTTGCCATCGTCAAATCGAGATCTGAATTTCTATAATATTAACGTTTACTGAACTGGAATCTTCTTCTAGCTTTTCTTCTACCATATTTCTTTCTCTCAACCATTCTTGGATCTCTGGTTGTTAGACCTTCCTTCTTCAGAGGCAGACGATTTTCCGAGCTAATTTCTATCAATGCTCTGGAGATTGCAAGCCTAACTGCTTCTGCCTGACCTCTAATACCTCCACCCTGAACATTTACATTTACATCATATTTACCAAGAGCATTGGTTAGTGCAAATGGCTGATTTACTGTAATTTGAAGTATTTCATTTGGAAAATACTCTTTTAAATCTCTGTTGTTTACAGTAACGTTTCCTTTGCCTGAAGTTAAATATATTCTTGCTACGGATGTTTTTCTTCTGCCTGTCGCGTTAATAGTTTCCATTAACTATATTTCTTAATTATAGATTGATGACTTTTGGTTGTTGCGCTGCATGTGGGTGCTCAGCTCCTTCGTACACATACAGATTTTTGAAAATAGCTCTTCCGATTCTGTTTTTAGGTAACATACCTCTTACAGCATTTTCAATAATAAATCTTGAAGATTTTCTCTTCAACTCACGTGGAGTAGTGAATCTTTGTCCACCTGGATGTCCTGTGTGTCTTGTATAGACTTTATCTTCAAACTTCTTTCCTGTAAAGCGAACTTTATCAGCATTGATAACAATAACGTTATCTCCACAATCCACATGGGGAGTGAAATTAGCTTTATGTTTTCCTCTGATTATTTTGGCAACCTCACTCGCAACTCTACCAACAATCAGATTCTCCGCATCTACAATAACCCAGTCTTTTTTAACTGTCTCTTTATTCGCAAAACTGGTTTTATAACTTATGCTATCCATTTTATATTTTTATTCTGTTTACTATATAAAGCATACTTCCCCTTAAAAAGGGACACAAAGATATAACTTTAAATTTTCAAAACCAACTTTAAAGAAAAAAATTATAATTCTTTATCCACATCCACCAAACTTATCAATTTCACCAGATTAGGAATACTTTTTTAACTGCTTCACCAACACTTCAAAATCTTTGGGATAGGGAGCTTCTGCAAATATAGTCTTTTCCTTGCTATTTTTAAACTCCAAAGATCTTGCATGAAGCGCAACACGCTGGATAAGTGGCAATTCTTCCGTATTTTGCTTTAAATTAAAATTTTTCTTCAGGGAAGATAAATACAACGGCTTGCCTCCGTACTGACTGTCACAGGTAATCGGGGCCTTTAAACAGGTCAAATGTATCCTGATCTGATGCATCCTTCCTGTTATCGGATAGCAGGCCACCAGGGTATGCTTTTTAAAAACCTCTATGGTATTGAAAATCGTCTCCGCTATTTTTCCCTTCTGCTTATCTATTTTCACGATCCCGTCCGACCCCGCATAAATAGGCAGATAAACATCAACCCCCTCAAACTCATGAACTCCGTCTACCACAGCATGATATTGTTTGGTGACATTTCTGTCTTCAAACTGAATAGACAGATGACGGTAAGCTTCCGGAGTTTTTGCCAGTGCCAGCACTCCCGAGGTTTCCTTATCCAGACGGTGACACACCTTAATATCCGGATAGATCTCTCTGGCCATTTCGAGAATATTGGTTTTGGTGGCATCTCTGTCCTCCAGCGTTGATATATAGGGAGGTTTATTGATTAATAAATACTCCTCATCTTCAAAAAGTATCAGGTCTTTAAAACTAGCCCTTTTCATTAATTACTTTTCCTTTTCTTAATTTAAAAGAGAAAATTGTACCTTCTCCCATTTTACTTGATACATAAATCTTCGAATCGTGGGCTTCCAGAATATGTTTTACGATGGCCAGCCCCAGGCCTGTTCCCCCCTTATCTTTGGATCTGCTTTTTTCTACCCTGTAAAACCGCTCAAAAATCCTGTTCAAATGCATCGATTCGATCCCTGGTCCATTATCCTGAACAGAAATAAACACATAATCATTCTGATAATTAAAAGACAAAATTATATTTCCTTTTTCCTTACCGTATTTTATGCCGTTTACGATCAGATTGGTCAGGACCTGCCCTATTCTGTATTTATCTGCATAGATGTAACATGACTTAGGGGTATGTTTGTGAAACATAAGTTTCACACCTCTTCGCTGAGCTGTTTCCTCCAGCTGCTCAAAAATTTCTTCTGCAAGCCTGTGAACATCAAAATTCTGGTAATGCATCTTAATCTCCCCTATTTCCAGTTGGGAAATGGTAAGAAGATCTTCTACCAGAACATTCAGACTGTCAAGATTATTGGCAGCTTTCATCAGAAACTTATGCCTTACCCCCTCATCCTCCATCGCTCCGTCGAGCAATGTGTGCAGGAATCCCTGGGCTGCAAAGATAGGAGTTTTTAATTCGTGGGAAACATCTGCCAAAAACTCTCTTCGAAAGGTTTCCAGTTTTTTCAGTTCTGTAATCTCCTGTTCTTTTCTGGAAGCAAAATCAACGATCTCTTTATGTAAGCGGGAAAGCGGATCTTCTACCTTTACAAGTTCGCCTTTGGTCAACTGATAGTCCTTCTTTTTTACCTTGGTAAGCAGCGTATACAGTTTATGTATTTCGGTAAAAATGATATGCTCAAACACCAGGTAGTATACCACATAAGTGATTATAAAAGCGGTGAGCGATATCCCAAGAACCTGGATCTGGCTTAAACTACTGAAAAATAACAAGGAGCAGGCCGTTATTATTCCGGTCCATAATGCCAGCACTACCGGAAGAATTTTAGAATTAGCCAACATTCCTAATCAATATTCTCAAACTTGTATCCTACACCTTTCACTGTTTTAATATAATCCTCGCCGATCTTCTCTCGAACCTTCCTGATGTGCACATCTACAGTACGGGGAACAACCAATACATCCGTACCCCAGATTTTTTTCAGTAATTCATCTCTGCTGAAAACTGTGTTGGGATGTTGCGTTAAAAAGTACAGCAGTTCAAATTCTTTTTTGGGAAGGGTGATCTCCTCATCGTTTTTCTTCACCACATAACTTGACCGGTCTATTGTAAGACTGCCGATCTTAACCGACTCGTGTTCAATTTTATTTTTGGAATCTCTTCGAAAAAACGCTGACACTCGGCTCATTAACGCCCTGGGTTTAATGGGCTTGGTCAGGTAATCATCCGCTCCTGCGTCAAAAGCTGCTACCTCGGAGTATTCTTCGGATCTGGCTGTCAGAAATATGATAAAGACATCTTTTAATTTCGTAAATTCCTTTATCCTCCTGCAGGTTTCCACCCCGTCCATTTTGGGCATCATAATGTCCAGAAGAATCAACTGAGGTAAAAACTCCTTAGCCATTTCTATCGCCTTTATTCCACTGGAAGCAGTACGTACTTCATATCCCTCTTTTTCCAGATTATACTGTAAAAGTTCCAGTATATCTGGCTCGTCATCGACTACCAATACTCTGTTTTTACTCATACTCACCCCTGTAGAATCATTTACATAGCGTTTCCAGCATATTTACCAGACTTTCTCCTCTTAAATTGGTAGCCACTACCTTACCTTCTTTGTCCAATAAAAATGTCGCCGGAATGCCGCGTACCCCGTAAAGTTGCGCAGCAGATGACTGCCATCCTTTTAAATCGGAAACATGCGCTTCCCATTTCAATCCGTCTTTCAGGATTGCCTGGGTCCAGTTGTCTTTATTGTTATCCAGAGATACGCTATATACAGTAAATCCTTTATCTTTAAATTTATCGTAAGCACGAACCACATTCGGATTTTCTTTTCTGCACGGACCGCACCAGGAGGCCCAGAAATCCAGTAGTACAATTTTCCCCTTTAAAGAGGAAAGAGCAATCACCTTTCCGGATGGATCCGCAAGTTTAATATCCGGCGCTTCTTCTCCTACTGCCGGTGCTCCTTTAGGAATACTTTTGATATATTTCTGTGCAAAAGGAGACTTGGGAAATTCCTTTTCATAAGCCACCGCAAGGGAACGGGCAGTAGCCAAATCATGCGGAAGAAATATTTTTATAAACGTACTGTAGACGATTTCCCGCTGTAAAGATCCGGGAAGAGTCATTGCCAGAATTCTGTTGGATGCCTGCTTGTATTCCTCAACATTGGGCTCTACAAACCGCTGTAAATACATGGAAATTTTTGAAGAAAGCATATCTCCCCTGGACAGTTCTTCATCCTTAAAATCGGAGGATCTGAAAAAATTCTCTCTGGTCGTAGAATCTTCAGTATAAAAAACACTGCCTAACTTTCCGATAAAATACCCGTCGTACTTTTTCGCAATCTCTTTGTAAAAACTGTTAAGATCTCTGTTAAGGGAATCAAGCTTTAGCTGAAGTTTTTTTATCTCCTGAGAATAGTTTTCGGAATTATAGCCATTTTTTGCCATAATGCCCTGAGCTTCTTTGTCCAGCCTGGCCAGATATTGTTGATACTCGTTATTTTTCTTCAGGAATATGGTGTACCCTTCGTTTTCTTTACTTTTATCTATTTTGGCACCTCCGGCTACATTATTCAGGTCGGCCGTCATCACAATATTTTCCACGCCCAAAATACAGACAAAAGAGTTTTCTTCTGAAACTCCTACTCTGTAAAAACCTCGTGGCAGTTCATTTTTGAACTTAAAAGAAAACAGACCATTGTTTAACCTGGCAGAATCCAGCTTTTCCATTTCAAGACCTACGATCCTGTATAGATAGACATAAGAGTTTTTTCCCGGATTCTTTAATTCTCCATTTACCGTCACACCTTTACCTAAGGATAAATGACTGATAAATAAGAACAACACCACCAGACAGGTATAATATTTAGTACTATTCATTGAAACTTAGTATAATAACTTTTGCATAAATTTAAGCAATTGATAGGAGAAATCAGTGTTACTTAAAACAAATAGGGTGCTTAAGTCCCTCATAACCTTTTAAATCAATTTCAACAGCACCTACAAACATATCTGCCTCCACTTTTACAGGTATTTTGTTTTTATCGTCAGAAAGCCACAACCGGATAGAGCTCCCTCCTTTAAAGAGGTCATTATCCGGCATTATCGGAGAAAGTTTAATGGCTGAGATAGAGCCAAATTTCGTTTTTACCTGCCCTTTCCCAAGATACTTCACTGAAAAATCATAAAGTTTGTCTTCGAAAAAAGCGTTCACTTTCAGGGTATCATTTACCTGAAGGGCATTGTAATCTACCGTTCTGAGAAAATAATAACCACTGATGATATCCTGAACATCATTGGTTATGGCATATACACTGGTTTCTTTTTTATTTCCTTTGGTTTCCCGTTCAAGATTCACCTCATTGTTTTTATAATCAAAATAAGCATACTCTTTTAACCGGTACTTTCCTTCCTCTATTGTACGAAATGCTCTTTGCGGACTTTTTGAAGAGGTATCGATGTAGGTTCCCCACTGGTCTCTGATTCTCAATGCAAAATCAAATGCTCCGGTTGATCTTCCTGTAACGGTAGCTTTATAACATACTTTATTGTTGACCAGATAAAGTTTCGGATGTACCTCAATCCTTGCCTCCCCGGCATTCATAAATCCGTAATGGATTCTGTACTCAAGCACCTCATTGGGCCCATAAGGCATCTCTCTGGAGATTGGCAACGAAGGTCCTGCAAATCCGAAAAGGAAAGGAATAAGACCAACCCAAAAAATTACTCTATTTTTCATGCTACTAAGTGGTAAAAGAACCTAATGAGATCTCTTAACATATTTAATTCTGCCTTTACAGCAGAGGATATCTCTTTTTTAAATGATCCAAATACCTTCTAAAATTACCATTAAACTGGGTATTCAACTCTACCTTAAACTCATCCTGCCTGGATAAGTACCTTTGATAATCCAAAAAGAACGTATTATTGAGTTTTTTGTCTTTTCTCACCTTCCTCCCGTTAGAAAGTAGAAACGCTCTCAAAACATCTGTAACGTTCTCCAGATACTTTTCCTTTCTTTCTTTTTTCTCTTGCAAAGACATTGCCGATCCCAATGTTTTATAAAAACTTTTTAGGGAATCTGAATGCGCCAGTACAAGACTGGCAAATTTATCTCCAATTTCTTCCGATTTCAGAAACTCTTCCAACTCGGGAGAATTTTCTCCATACTTGTATTTCAGAAACAGTAAAGCACCTTCATACCCAACGAAACTTGCCAGGTTTTCATTGAAATCCACGTTATCTTTTGCATATAACGTACTGTGTGTTAATTCGTGAATAACCACGTCGGCCAGCGCTCCCGGACTTTTAGCCAGCATTCCTGATAAAATGGGATCACTGAAAAACCCCAGCGTAGACCAGGCCCCTACCTCATCTATGGACGTATCAAATCCCTTTTCCCTCATTTTCCGCTCTTCCTCCAAGGCTTTTTCATAGTCAAAAAAACCTTTATAGGAAAACTTTCCAATAATCGGGAAAGACCACTCATAGGCCTTCAACTCAAATGGTTCAGAGGCTGTTACAACCCACAAAATAGGCTTTCCCTTCTGATCATAAAATGATGTATACTGATCTTTTACGTTAAGCCCCAGAGAATCCCTGGCAAAAGCCTTAATCTCATCAATTAACCTGATTTTCTGTTTGATAGAATCGGGAACCTCGCCATCCTCCATAACCTCACTTACCGGCCTGGTATTCCATAAAATAGATAACTGACCCTTTGCCTGCCCAATGCCATAAAGCAGTTCCTGATGATAGAAAAGCAGAAACAGTAGTAGTCCACTGATCAACGTAAAAAAAAAGTATCTGAGAACTTTTTTTATTTTTTGGCTGTAATTCATTTTCGTTGTAAATCTAAAAAAACGCTTAATAGTTTCATTGGGTTTATCAATTTACCCCTTTCTTTCTGTGTATAACTTTTCGTTTCAATCCCTAGAGATCCGGAGTAAAATTTCTAATTTTCAACTTCAAAATAAAGAACACATTTATAAACGTGAACTTTTGCACTTAATTAATTGTCAAAAATATTATCAAACACACTTAATTAAGTACCAGCAAATTATACCATAAAAATAAATTTTCACACACTTCTTGCTAATTATTTTAGCAATTTGTAATATTGCATAAATTTTAATTTTCACATGAGCAAAGCCGAAAAACTCAAAGCCCTTCAGTTAACAATAGATAAGCTGGAAAAAACCTACGGAAAAGGCACCGTAATGAAGTTAAGTGATGAAAAAGTAGTAGATGTTCCTGTAATCGGAACAGGTTCACTTGGACTTGACCTTGCTTTAGGTATTGGTGGTTTGCCACGTGGAAGGATAGTTGAAATTTACGGTCCTGAATCATCAGGAAAAACAACGCTGACCATGCACTGCATTGCAGAAGCTCAAAGACAAGGTGGTCTTGCCGCCTTTATAGATGCAGAGCACGCTTTTGATAAAGTGTACGCGGAAAAGCTGGGAATAGACACAGAAAATCTACTGATTTCCCAGCCTGACAATGGAGAACAGGCGCTTGAAATTGCCGAACACCTTATCCGTTCAGGTGCGATTGATATCATTGTAATTGACTCCGTAGCAGCCCTGGTTCCAAAGGGAGAAATTGAAGGAGAAATGGGTGACAGCAAAATGGGCTTACAGGCACGTCTGATGTCTCAGGCACTTAGAAAACTTACAGGAGCAATTAACAAAACAGGTTGTTGTTGTATATTCATCAACCAGCTAAGAGATAAAATCGGTGTTATGTTCGGAAACCCTGAAACAACCACCGGTGGTAATGCACTTAAATTCTATGCATCGGTAAGACTTGACATCCGTCGCATAGGTCAAATAAAAGAAGGCGCAGAAAACATTATTGGAAACAGAACAAAAGTAAAAGTTGTTAAAAATAAGCTTGCGCCTCCATTCAAAGTGGTGGAATTTGATATCATGTACGGAGAAGGTATTTCCAGAGTGGGCGAATTAATTGACCTTGGAGTTGAACTGGAAATCATTCAGAAATCCGGATCATGGTTCTCTTACGCAGGAAATAAACTAGGTCAGGGAAGAGATGCTGTGAAAGAAATTCTTTCCGATAACCCTGAGCTAATGGAAGAAATTGATGCAAAGATCCGAGCTAAGGTTATGCAATCTTCCAATGCCCTTGATGATAAAGAAGGCAACGAAGAAGAAGATCCAACCCCGGCTCCCGCTAAATCAGCGAAAGCTGAAAAGGCAGAAAAGGCAGAAAAAGCCGAAAAAGTAAAGTAGCAATACATCCAATCTATTGATTCATAATCGAAAAGCTGGGCACTATGTTCAGCTTTTTGTTTTTGTTAATCAATACAGCCAACCTATTTGCTCGATATATGCCCTTCGTTACTCTGACTATTTCGTCAGGTAATTCCCGGATCTCTTTAAAGTTATTGTACAAAAAAAATTTATGGCTCAGCCGAAAATCAAAACAATTGTTATCTTTGCAGGCCCTTATTATAAAAATTTTAATACCGTAATATTAACAGATGAAACTTTCAGAATTTAAATTCACCCTACCTTCAGAATTACTTGCTCTTTACCCTGCTGAAAACAGAGACGAATCCAGATTAATGGTTGTCAATCGTGCTGACGGAACTATTGAGCACAGAATTTTCAAAGATATTGTTGACTATTTCGGCGAAGGCGATGTAATGGTCATCAATAACACTAAAGTTTTCCCTGCCCGTCTTTATGGAAACAAAGAAAAAACAGGGGCTAAAATTGAAGTTTTCCTTCTGAGAGAATTAAATCAGGAAGCCCACCTTTGGGATGTTCTTGTAGATCCTGCGCGTAAAATCAGAGTTGGAAACAAACTTTATTTCGGAGACGGTGATCTTGTAGCAGAAGTAATCGACAACACTACCTCCAGAGGAAGAACCATTCGCTTCCTGTTCGACGGCACCGACGAAGAATTCTACAAAACTATTGACAGTCTGGGCGAAACACCACTTCCTAAATATATCAAAAGGAAAGCAGAGCCTGCAGACCGTGACAGATATCAAACCATTTATGCAGAGCATACCGGAGCTGTAGCAGCACCAACTGCCGGACTTCACTTTACCAAACAGGTAATGAAGCGTCTGGAAATCGAAGGAGTGAGCTTTGCACCTATTACACTACATGTTGGATTGGGTACTTTCAGACCTGTTGATGTGGAAGATCTTACCAAACACAAAATGGATTCTGAAAACTTTATCGTAAGTGAAGAAACCGCTAATCTGGTAAACACTGCCCTTGACAATAAAAAACGTGTTTGCGCTATCGGAACTACTTCCGTAAGATCACTGGAATCTTCTACCTCTGCCAATAACAGGCTAAAACCAAATCAGGGATGGACAGACAAATTCATCTTCCCTCCTTACGATTTCAAAATTGCCAATGCATTGCTTACCAACTTCCACATGCCTGAGTCTACTTTACTTATGCTGACCTGTGCATTCGGAGGATACGATCTTGTTATGAAAGCATACAAAACCGCCATCAAAGAACGCTACAGATTCTTTAGTTACGGCGATGCAATGCTTATCCTATAAGAAAACCTTCCTTTAAAATATACATCCGGCAGCCATGCCGGATGTTTTTCTTTATGAATACTTTGCCCCAATACGCCATAATTGTTGCCGGAGGTAGCGGCACCAGGATGATCAGCGAACTTCCCAAACAGTTCATCCCTTTAGATGGCCTGCCCATCCTGATGCACACCATTAAGCAGTTTTACAACTACAATTCCAACATCACCATCGTACTGGTGTTGCCAGCTGCTCAGATTTCCACCTGGAAAGCCTTATGCCAGACCTATCATTTCGACCTGCCTTTGGAAATCGTGCCAGGAGGGGAAACCAGATTTCAATCTGTCAAAAATGGTTTGGCACACATTAAAAATGAGCACGGACTTGTAGCCATTCACGATGGAGTCAGACCTCTGATTCGCAAAGAGATTATACAAAAGGCCTTCCAGTCTGCCGAGCAGTATGGAAGCGGTATTGTTGCGGTAAACTCTAAAGATTCTTTAAGACAGTTAAAGGGAACCAGCTCTGAGGCTGTAGACAGAGCCCTGTTTAAATGCATTCAAACGCCACAGTGTTTTAATCTATCTTTACTAAAAAAAGCGTTTGAAACAGAAGAACTACCAATGTTTACAGACGATGCGACCGTCTTTGAACATGCAGGCCATACAGTTACTTTGGTAGAAGGGAGTTATGAAAACATTAAAATAACCACTCCCGAAGATCTGATTATTGCAGAAGCGTTACTTAAAAAATTCTAGCAGGAATTCGCTGCAGGATTGCAGACACATTTTTCTCCAAACAAGCTTTGTTTAATTGCTGAAGGCCTGAATCTGGCTGAGTAAAATTTAAGAGGTAACCTTCCATGGTCTCGAGGTAATACAGGTCATGTGTTATGCACAAAACGGTCTTGTTAAACTTGCTGACCCATTCCTGCATCAAATCAAAAAGTACATTTTTGTAATACAGATCCAGATACTGGGTTGGTTCATCAAGCAGATAAATCTCCGCATCCTGAATCATCATTTGGGCAATCCAGACGAGCTGTTGTTCTCCTCCTGACAACTGATTAAACGTTTTATCATACAGGTCTTCCCTCCCTAAAAAATTCAGAATTTCCCGCACACGGTCATAATCCTGAGAAGTATAATTCTCAAAAAGACCTTTTTCACGAAAAAGTCCCATAACCACAATATCCTTCACTTTAATCTGAAAATAAATCAGATTTTTCTGTTCCAGGATTGCAATCTGTTTTGGGCTGACAGCAGTTTTTTTAACTTTTTTATCAAAAAGAAAAATCTCACCCACATATGGGTGAGATTGTATCAAAGCCTTGAAAAACGTCGTTTTACCGCAACCATTATGACCGATAATTGCCACAAAAGAAGGCTTTTCTATTGAAAAAGAAACTCCTTCCAGTATAAACTTTCCTTCAAAACCTATTGAAAGGTCTTTAACTTCCAGTACAGGCAATTCTAATACTCGTCTTCATTAAAGAAGAAATCGTCTTTGGTCGGATAGTCCGGCCAGATTTCCTCAATACTTTCATAAGGCTGACCATCATCTTCCAGTTCCTGAAGGTTTTCAACAACTTCCATTGGTGCTCCCGAACGAATTGAAAAATCAATCAACTCATCTTTGGTAGCAGGCCAGGGAGCATCTTCCAGGTAAGAAGCCAATTCTAATGTCCAGTACATAGTCTATTCCTAATTTTGTTTTCGCAAAAATAAAATTTATTTTATTATAATAAACAAATTTTTCTATAAGATTATGAGGTAATTATATTTCCTTGTCCTACGTAAAACTTCAGAAAAAGTTGCCATAAAAATGTATTTTTCTTACCCATCCTCTATCATGCGCTGATATTATAACTGGTTTAACGATCATTTTTCTCCTAAAACTTTATACGCTGAAGATTGTTTCTCAAAGCACTGTATCCGTTTTCATAAAATTTTCTGATATTTGCTTTTTACATCAAGTTTAAACTGAGTTTAATGAGCGAGACGATTATTTTTTCAATGGCTGGAGTGAGCAAAATCATTCCTCCCAAAAGACAAATTATTAAAGACATATATCTTTCGTTTTTTTATGGAGCAAAGATTGGCGTGCTGGGACTTAACGGTTCAGGAAAATCCACCCTCCTTAAGATCATAGCTGGAATAGATAAAGATTATCAGGGTGAAATTGCTTTTTCTCCAGGATACTCAATAGGATACCTTGAACAGGAACCTAAGCTTGATCCTGAAAAAACCGTAAAGGAAATTGTCGAAGAAGGTGTGCAGGAAGTGGTAGATCTTTTAAAGGAATTTGAGGAGATCAATCTGAAGTTTGCCGAACCTATGAGCGACGATGAAATGAACAAGCTCATTGAGAAGCAGGGGGTGGTACAGGAAAAACTGGATCAGCTCAACGCCTGGGATCTGGACAGCAAGCTGGAGAGAGCAATGGACGCATTAAGATGCCCTCCTGGAGAAGCTAAAATTGCCAACCTTTCAGGTGGAGAAAAAAGAAGGGTAGCGCTTTGCAGACTATTGCTTAAAGAACCGGATATTTTACTTCTTGACGAGCCTACCAACCACCTTGACGCAGAATCTGTACACTGGCTGGAACAACACCTGCAGCAATATAAGGGAACAGTTATCGCCGTAACACACGACAGGTACTTCCTGGACAATGTTGCCGGATGGATTCTGGAACTGGACCGTGGCGAAGGTATTCCATGGAAAGGCAATTACTCTTCATGGCTGGAGCAAAAGAAAAACCGCCTGGCTCAGGAAGAAAAATCCGAGTCTAAAAGACAAAAGACCCTGGAACGCGAACTGGAATGGGTTCGCATGGCACCTAAAGCCAGACAAGCCAAATCCAAAGCCCGTCTTAGCTCTTATGAGAAACTGTTAGGCGAAGAGGCTAAACAAAAAGAAGACAAGCTGGAGCTTTTCATTCCTCCGGGACCAAGACTTGGTACTAAGGTTATAGAAGCCAATAATGTTTCTAAATCCTTTGGAGATAAAATACTCTTCGAAAACCTTTCCTTTTCCCTTCCTCAGGGAGGCATTGTAGGGATAATAGGACCAAACGGCGCCGGTAAAACCACTCTGTTTAAACTAATCACCGGTACTGAAAAGCCTGATTCCGGCACATTTGATGTAGGAGAAACCGTTGAAATCGGCTATCTGGATCAGGAACATGCCAATATCGATCCTAATAAATCTGTATTTGAAACCATCGCCGGAGGTACTGAATTTATTAACCTTGGTGGGAAGCAGGTAAACGGAAGGGCTTACGTAAGCAAGTTCAACTTTACAGGGGCGGATCAGGAGAAAAAAGCAGGAGTCCTTTCCGGAGGAGAACGCAACAGATTGCACCTTGCCCTGACGCTTAAAACAGGAGCAAACCTTCTGTTACTCGACGAGCCTACCAACGACCTTGATGTTAATGCCATCAGAGCTCTGGAAGAAGCGCTTGAAAACTTCGGAGGCTGCGCTGTTATAATCTCGCACGACAGATGGTTCCTCGACAGAATTGCAACACATATTCTGGCTTTTGAAGGCGACTCTCAGGTACACTGGTTTGAAGGAAACTATTCGGAATACGAAGAGAATAAGAAGAAAAGGCTGGGAGACACAGCTCCTAAGAGGATCAAATATAAAAAACTGGTTAAATAACGGTAAGCATAAAAGAAAGGCTGTCCATTGAGACAGCCTTTCTTTTTAAAAATCCATCCAAAGCCTTACAGAGCCATTTCACTTTTAGTGATTACAATCTATATAGCCCTCTGCTATCTCTTCCTTTTCCGGTATCTGATTTACAATAGCCCCCTGCTCCCCTCTTAAATCGGGCATTCCGGCATCTTTCCAACAGGTATACCACACAGAAGCAACCATCACTATTGAATTTCTCATCTGACGTTCTACCATACCGGCCAGAAGGTTATCGTAGCAGGCAGAATACTTTCTTGAATAGACTTTCACCGTTGTGGTTCCACGCTCTTCAAAAGAATATTTCTGATCTTCCGGGATTTCCAGAGAAGCCTGTTTTTCATACAGCAGAACAGAATCTACCGCCGCATGAGCTTTCCATACATTTTTCCAGATTTCTGACTTTAAATCCTGGATATATTCTGCTCTTCCCACCCAAAAGTCATACGATGACGCAAACAATTCAGGCAGCCTGCTTTCCCAAAGGCCGTGTATACCATGCTGATTGGTCTTTTGTCCATTGTAATTGCTGGTCGTATGCAAGGGCACATTAGAGTCGGCAATGTAATGCCCTAGTTCAGCCGAAACCTTCAATATCTTTTCGACATCCTTTTCCTGAAAAGCTTTTTTGAGCTGGAAGGTCATTTTGTAGATGTGCCAGGGAGCCATCCCATGCTTCAAAAGAGTATCTTCGGTAAATAATTCCCGGGCCTGCTCCCACCCTTCCGGAACAGTATCGGCATACCCCATGTAAACATCAAGGTCAATATAATGCCTGCAACCTTCTTCCTTCATCATGTACCTCCTTTTATCAGGAACAACTGCCTGATTCTGAAGATAATCAATATAAGGTTTATAAAAAGCCATCAATTCCGAAGGCAAAGCAAATACAGCCAACCGGTTAATCTCTTTATGGGCGTAAAAACCCCAGGCATACAATGCGTTGGATGCCAAAAGGCCAGCAACAAATACTAAAAATTTCATAGCGTTAGGTTGAATGGGTGAAAATACATGAAATATTTGCAAAGTTTTTGTTTTTTTCAAAATAGTCGTATCTTTGCAATCCTATTTAGGAAAAGTCGAATATAAGAATTACAAATAAAATGGCTAATCATAAATCTGCTTTAAAAAGAATAAGAGCTAACGAGGCTAAAGCTTTAAGAAACAAGTATCAGGCGAAAACAACTCGTACTTTTATTAAAAGATTAAAAAACACTACAGACAAGACTGAAGCTCAGGAACTTTTGAAAAAAGTGTCTGGAATGATCGACAAACTTGCAAAGAAAAACATTATTCACAAGAATAATGCTGCCAACAAAAAATCGGCTCTTGCAAAACACGTTGCTGCTTTAGCTTAATTACAAAATATCAAAGAATAAATTAGATTGGAGGCTGTCTGGCAAAAGACAGCCTTTAATTGTTTATACCATAACAATCAAATAGTTAGCCTCAAAAGCACTATTAAGGTACCTTCCTTTTAGTTTTTTCACCGCGCTTTCCCCTACCCAACCAGGGTTACTCCTGCTATAAAGTCTCTGAGCTCTGGAATCTTTAAATAGGGCATCTTTTATTGAGTCCGACAATTTTATTTTTATATTTAGCCTAATTTTTTCAACAGCTATGGAAGACGTCAAATATTTAAAAATTTTAAGCTGGGCAGAAGAAGACCGCCCCAGAGAAAAGCTCCTGCTGAAAGGGAAAGAATCTCTTTCGGACGCTGAACTAATGGCAATTTTATTAGGCTCGGGAACAGTATCTTTAAGTGCCGTAGATCTGGCAAAACTCATTTTAAAAGATTGTAACAACAACCTGAACGACCTTGCCAAACTGGGAGTTAAAGACTTACAGAAATTTAAAGGTATTGGGGAAGCCAAAGCCATTACGATTATTAGCGCATTGGAACTTGGAAGAAGAAGAAAAGAAGCAGGGCAAAATAAGAAAGATAAAATTACCTGCGCTTCCGATGTTTACGCTGTAATGAAACCGCATATGCTGGATCTTCAGCATGAAGAGTTCTGGATTATTTTACTTAACCGATCCAACGACGTTATAAAAAAGGTATTTATAAGTTCAGGTGGCATTGCAGGAACAGTAGCAGATCCCAGGATTATATTTAAACACGCACTTGAAAACCTTGCAAGTGCTATCATATTGATTCACAACCATCCCAGTGGAAATACGAAACCCAGCGACGCCGACCTTTCGTTAACTCGTAAACTAAAACAGGCCGGATCTTTTCTGGAAATTCCAATACTGGACCACCTGATCTTTACTGATCACGGATATTATAGTTTTGCAGATGAAGACAAACTTTGATACAATCAAAACCAAGCACATCCTTTGGGCTGGTATGGGAGGTGCTGTTGTATTGGTCGTCCTCTCCTTTGTTTTTAGTACAATCAAAACGGACTATAAACAAAATGTGGAAGACTACAGAAGGCAGAGAAATGACTTTTTCAGACACTCTCCCTTTTCGCCTATTGAAGACAAGGAGGATTTTACCGCATTAAACTACTTTGACCCTGACCCTGCTTATAAAGTAGAGGCAGACCTGTATCCACTCTCCGATTCTTCAGAAATTACAATTACCCGAAACGATGGACGGAGAGATGTTTACAGGAAATTTGCCACTGCCTATTTTACCCTGAAAAATAAACCATTACAACTAACTCTGTTAATTTCAAAAGATTCCTCCAATAATGAACTAAATGCCTTTATTCCTTTTTCTGATAAAACCAACGGCGGAGATACTTACAGCGGAGGACGCTACCTTGATTTAAAAATCACGGATAAAAAACATGCTGTAATAGATTTCAATTTTGCATACAATCCATTTTGTGTATACAGCTACAAATACAGCTGCCCGCTGCCTCCACCAGAAAATCACCTGGATATAGAAATACAGGCTGGTGAAAAAATATGGGAAAAGCCTCAGGAGAAATAAGTGTTTTAAGTAATTTTACAAATTACATTTCAAGGTTAAATACAAATGAAGATTTCATATAATTGGTTACAACAGTTTATTCAACTTACAGAACCAGCGGAAGAGATTGGTGCTTTGCTTACAAAATCAGGTTTGGAAGTTGAAGGAATTGAAAAATTTGAAAGCATTAAAGGGGGCCTTCAAGGCATAGTAATAGGAAAAGTTCTGACGTGTGAAAAGCATCCCGGGGCCGACAAGTTGAAGAAAACCACTGTAGATATCGGTAATGGGACTATCCTCCCAATTGTTTGCGGAGCTCCTAATGTTGCGGAAGGACAAAAGGTTATCGTTGCTACAGTGGGCACTACCCTATACCCTGCACAAGGAGAGCCTTTTAAAATCAGTAAAGCAAAAATACGTGGGGAAGTTTCCGAAGGAATGATCTGCGCCGAAGATGAAATTGGATTAGGCCAATCGCATGATGGTATCATGGTACTGGAAACGGATTTACCGGTTGGTACCTCCGCTGCGGAATATTTCAATGTAGAAAACGACTATACTTTTGAGATAGGACTTACACCCAATCGTGCAGATGCAGCTTCCCACCTGGGTATTGCCAGAGATCTCAAAGCACTTTTAAAAAGAGAACTTTGCATAGGAGAAGAACAACCGTTACCTGCTCCAAGAGAAAAATATCCTATCAACGTTTCTGTTGAAAACTCAGAGGCCTGTCCCAGATATTCAGGCATTGTGATCAAAGGAGTTTCAGTAAAAGAATCGCCTGAATGGCTCAAGAACAGGTTAAAATCCATTGGTCTGGCTCCGATTAACAATATCGTGGATGCGACCAACTATATTCTCCACGACCTTGGTCAGCCGCTGCATGCCTTTGATCTGGCCAAAGTTGGAAATACCGTTAAGGTAAAAACCGTAGCAGAGGGGACCGAATTTGTTACCTTAGATGGTAATAAAAGAAAACTTTCAAGCAAAGACCTTATGATCTGCAATGCCGAAGAGCCGATGTGTATTGCAGGTGTTTTTGGCGGGTTAAATTCCGGCATACAACCTGAGACGACTGACATATTCCTGGAAAGTGCTTATTTCTCACCGGACTATGTAAGAAAAACAGCTCAGCAACAAGGCATAAAAACAGACTCCTCGTTCAGATTTGAGCGTGGAACAGATCCTAATATGACTGTTGACGCGCTTAATAAAGCGACCAGACTTATTCTGGAAATTGCCGGAGGGGAAATTGCGTCCGACCTGATCGACATTTACCCTAACCCAATTCAAAATTTTGAAATTGAGACTACCTTTTCCTATATCCATAAACTGATCGGAAAAAAAATTCCAACCGAAACCATATTAGAAATTCTTTCCAATCTTTCCATTCAGGTGCTTGATGTGAAAGAGGACCACCTGAAACTTTCTGTACCTCCATACAGAGTAGATGTCAGAAGAGAAGCCGATATCGTGGAGGAGGTTCTAAGAATTTACGGATACGACAATATTGAAATAGATCCCAAAATCAGAACGGAGTACATCGCTGATTTCCCCAAAAAGGATAAAGCTAAACTCCACATCAAACTAGGGAACCTGCTTGCAGGAGCCGGGTTTTCTGAAATCGTAACCAATTCGCTTACCAAAGAAAGTTACCTTAAACTCATTGAGTCTGCTCCCAATGAACAACCTGTATTCATTTTAAATAAACTGAGCGAAGACTTGGGAGTAATGCGCCAAACTCTGCTCTTTTCAGGCCTTGAAGTAATCGCTTACAATATCAACAGAAAGCAAAAGAATCTGAAATTCTACGAGTTCGGAAAGACTTACTTTAAAACCGACAAAGGGTACCTTGAAAAAGACCGTCTGGCGTTGTTTGTTACAGGAAACCAACATCAGGAATCCTGGATCGAAAAAGATACTTTGTCCAATTTCTACACCCTGAAAGCTTTTATTCAGAGGATCATTGAAAAGCTTAATATTAAAGGGACCACCCTTTCGACCATATCCAGCCATTATTTCTCAGAAGGCATTGCGTATCACGTAAAAGGTAAAACCTTAGTACAGTTTGGTAAAGTATCCGATAAAATTTTAAAAGCCACAGATGTAAAACAGGTCGTATATTATGCCGATTTTGATGCGGCTTATCTGTTAAACCTTCTCACAGAAACAACTGTGTACCAGGAAATTTCCAAATTCCCGGAAGTTAGAAGGGATTTATCCTTAGTAATAGACAAAGACGTTACGTTTGAGCAGATCATACAACTGGCCAAGAGTAAAGAAAAGAAAATCTTACAGGAAGTTAACGTGTTTGATGTTTACGAAGGGGCGAATCTGGGCAATAACAAAAAATCTTACTCTGTGAGTTTTTATCTTCAGGATAATGAAAAAACACTGACAGACAAAGTCATAGATCAAACCATGCAAAAACTCATGGAATCATTTGAAAAAGATTTGGGAGCTATTATCAGAAAGTAATTGATGAAAGAAAAGCGGGAATTATTGGTCAAACTTGATTTTTTGGAACATAAAATCCAAAGTCTATTGTCGGAGCTGCATTCGGTCAAAACGGAGCTGGTTCAGATTAAAGAAGAAAATCAAGACCTAAAAGCCATAATTCAACGTCAAAATGAAGAGATAAAAAACTTTCAAAATCAAGAGAAAATTAGTAAAATTGTAACGTCAATAGCAGAGGATGCTCGCAATTCTTCAGAATTGAAGCTGAAAATTAACGAGTATATTAGAGAAATTGATAAGTGTATAGCACATTTAAGTGAATAATATAAGATCATAAATCCCTGAATGGGAGAACTTTCTATAAAAATCAGAATCGCGGATAGGGACTACCCCATGCGTGTGGAAGCTGCTGAAGAAGAGCGACTTAGAATCGCTGGCAGATTGATTAATGAAAGAATAAAAATGTATAGGGATCAGTTTGGAATAGATGACAAACAGGATCTTCTGGCAATGGTGGCGTTTGATTGCTTTGCGGAAGGACTGCGCACAGATGCTGAAAACCAAAAGTATATAAATGAATTAGAGTCCAAAATAACCCAATTGGATAATCTGATTTCAAATGCTGGCATCGTATAAGGATCCCTGTTTCTGGTCTGTTATTTTTACTTAAAGGTTTGCACCCTTTTTCATTTCCCCTTCTGCCTTTTTTTTAATTAACCCTAAAACAAAAAAAATGGTAGATATTTTATTTTATATCATAACTGCAGTTGTATTCCTGGGAATCGGGATTTTAATTGGCAGGTACCTTCTCCTTAAAGTCTTTAAAAAACACGAGGAAGAAGCGCTGGCGAAATCACAACTAATCATCAAAGAAGCTGAAATTCAAGCCGAAAGTATTAAAAAAGAAAAAATTCTTCAGGCAAAAGAGACCTATCTGAAAATCAAAGCGGAGTTTGAAGAAGAAGCCAACAAGAAAAAGAACATTATCATCCAGAACGAAAACAAGCTGAAGCAAAGAGAAGGAAACCTTTCTAAATTGCTGGAAGCCAACTCCAGAAAAGAAGCTGAGCTTGAAAGCATGAAAGAAAACCTTGCTGCTCAACTGGAAATCATCAATAAGAGAAAAGAAGAGCTTGAGAAGATGAAGGCTTCCCAGGTTACCAAACTGGAAAAAATTGCCAATCTAACCGCCGAAGAAGCCAAGCAAAGTCTGGTAGAAGCCCTTAAAGATGAGGCTCGTTCCAAAGCTTCCTCCTACATTAAAGACATTGTGGATGAAGCGAAACTTACTGCAACCAAAGAAGCTAAGAAAGTAGTCATTGAGACCATTCAAAGAACTGCTACTGAGAATGCAATTGAAAACTGTGTTTCTATTTTCAACATTGAAAGCGATGACATAAAAGGTAAAATCATCGGTCGTGAAGGTAGAAATATCAGAGCACTGGAAGCTGCAACCGGAGTCGAAATTATCGTCGACGATACCCCTGAGGCTATCATTATCAGCGGATTTGATCCTGTCAGAAGAGAGGTAGCCAGACTATCCCTGCACAGACTTGTTCAGGACGGCAGAATTCACCCTGCAAGAATTGAAGAGGTAGTTGCCAAAACATTCAAAAACATAGAGGAAGAAATTATTGAAATCGGAGAGCGTACTGTCATAGACCTTGGAATTCACGGTTTACACCCTGAACTGATCAAAATGGTTGGTAGAATGCGTTTCAGATCTTCCTATGGTCAAAACCTTCTGCAACACTCCAGAGAAGTTGCCAAACTGGCTGCTACCATGGCTGCTGAACTGGGTCTTAATGCAAAACTTGCCAAAAGAGCAGGGCTTCTGCACGACATTGGAAAAGTTTCTCCTGAAGAACCTGAATTGCCTCACGCAATACTGGGTATGGAACTTGCCAAAAAATACAAAGAAAGTCCTGAGGTATGCAACGCTATAGGTGCTCACCACGATGAAATAGAAATGACCTCATTGCTTTCTCCTATTATCCAGGTTTGTGATGCCATTAGTGGATCAAGACCAGGTGCAAGAAGAGAGGTAATGGAATCTTATATCAAGAGACTTAAAGAACTTGAAGAACTTGCGCTTTCTTTTGATGGTGTTACCAAATGTTATGCAATTCAGGCTGGTAGAGAGTTGAGGGTAATGGTGGATGCTGAAAACGTAACAGACGAAAAAGCAGGAGCACTGTCATTTGATATCTCGAAAAAGATTGAAAACGACATGCAATACCCTGGTCAGATTAAAGTAACAGTGATCAGAGAAATGAGAGCTGTCAGCTACGCAAAATAAAGATTTTAGAAACGCCCCCAAAAGGCTGACCTGCAACAGGTCAGCCTTTTTTATTTTTAGGAATAAGTGGTCAGTTCCCGTGATAACTCCTATAAGCAAACATC
>Ga0207868_1000169_pt1 | contig 86726 bp, 82 predicted proteins | sample Passage237B_FD_187370 | JGI IMG/M metagenome (GOLD analysis project Ga0207868, IMG submission 187370) | Cellulose adapted compost microbial communities from Newby Island Compost Facility, Milpitas, CA, USA - Passage2 37B (SPAdes) (version 3) ...
GCGCGCCAGCCGCGCCAGTGCCGCCTCGAGCCCGTCGTCGCCGACCAGCCGCTCGCGGGCAAGACACGCCTCGCGCACCACGTCGCGAAACGTGACGTCGGCAGCCTCGGCCATCGCCATCGCAAGCGCGCGCCCGGTGCGCCCGTGCGGGTCGGCGGCCGCCTTCAAAAGCACGTCGAGGCTGGCGCGCTCCAGCATCTCGGCCTGATCGCGGTCGTCGAGCACGGCAAAGTGCGCCGGCACCTCGGCCTCGAATGGAAACTGCTGCAACAGCCGGGTGCACAGCGCGTGAATGGTCTGCACCTTGAGCCCGCCCGGCGTATCGAGCGCCTCGGCGAACAGCGCCCGCGCCCGCCGGCGCAGGCGCGGCGACGGGGTGGCGCCGGCCTCGCGGATCGCCGCATCGAGGCCGGCATCGTCGAGCGCGATCCAGCGCCCCAGCGTCGCGAACACCCGCTCGGCCATGTTGGCGGCGGCCGCCTTGGTGAAGGTGATGCACAGAATGCGCTCGGGCGCGACGCCGTTCAGCAGCAGCCGCACCACGCGCTGCACCAGCACATGGGTCTTGCCGGAGCCGGCATTGGCCGAGACGAAGGCCGAGACCGCAGGATCGGAAGCGAGTTGCTGGCGCGCGCGGGCATCGTCGGGGATGATGCGGCTCATGGTTCGTCCCCGCTCGCCGCCGCCCATTCCCTGATGCGGGCGAGATCGTCGTAGTCGCCGTAGCGGCGCGCCCACATCGACAGATTCAGCGACGTGTAGGGCTGGTGATCGTTGTCGAACGCCTTAACCAGCGCTTCGAGGTTGCGCTGCGCCTCGTCGGCCGCCTCGTCGGGCGATTGCGCCGGCTGGTCGCGGCCACGCGAAAGATTCAGGACGGTCGCCGCGCCGGCCGGGTCGTTGCCGGACAGCCGCACATAGACGAGTTCGCCAACCGAAGCGCCAGCGGCAATGCCGGCAAAGCCGCCGGCGCGCAGGATCGCGGCCTCCAGCGTCAGTTGCGGCGCCAGCCCGAGCACCACCTGCTTGGCACTCGGCGGCCGCCCGGTCTTGTAGTCGAGGAGTACGTAGGAGCCGTCCGTGCGGCGCTCGATGCGGTCGGCGCGCGCGGTCAGGCGGAAGCCACCGCCCTCAAGCGGCAGCGTCAGTTCGCCGGGGCTTTCCGCGAACAGCGTGGCGATGCCGGTACGTCGGTCGCGCTCGAAGCCGGCAAACCAGTGCGCGATGCGCACGAAGCGCGGCCACCACAGCGCGCGCGCCTCCGGCTCGTGCATGATCGGCGCAAAGCTCGCTTCGCCGATGCGCACCAGCTCGCCGACCACGTCGTCGGGCAAGGCGTCCGCGAAGCGTTCAGTGAAGGTGGCGAGCGCGGCGTGGATCGCCGAGCCCCGGTCGGCGACGGAGGCCGCCATGTCCACCGGCGCGAGCGGGACCAGCCTGAGGATGTGGCGGGCGAAGATGGTGTAGGGGTCGCGCAGCCAGTCCTCGATCTGCGTCACCGACAGCCGCGTCGGCCGCAGCGCGCGCGGCGGTTTTGGCGCCGGCTGATCGATCGGCTGCGGCCGGCTGCCGGGCGGCCAGTCGAGCGCCGCCGCATAGGCGAGGTAGCGCGCGCCGTCCTTCGTGGCGGCGGCCCAGCGCTCCGCGCCGGCGACCGCTTCCAGCCGGTGCAGGAAGCGCGAGGCGACGGTCGGCGCGCCGCCCGCTTTGGCCGCGTGCGAGAGGATCACGTCCGGCGCACCGAGCGCTTGCGCAAAATCGTGGGCCGACAGGCCGATGCGGCGCTCCGGCAGGTCGAGGCCGAGCTGATGGCGCATCGGCCGAGACAGCCACGGGTCGATGCGCGGCGCCGGCGGCCACACGCCCTCGACCAGCCCACCCAGCACGACGCGGTCGTGCATGGTCAGCCGCGCCTCGATCACGCCGTAGATCTGCACCCGCGCGCCCCGCGGCGGCGGCGCACGCACGACGCGGTCGCTGACGGCGGCGGTAAAGGCGTCGGGATAGTCACCGCGCGTCATCTGAAGCTGCATCGGCCCGTCGAACGCGACCAGTTCGGCGAAAGCGTCGTCCAGCATCTCGCCGTCGCGGCCGGCGAAGGCGGCCGGCTCGCCGTCGGCGTCGGCCGACAGCGCGGCCACCGCCTCGCGATGGCGTGCCGCCAGCGCGGCAAAGGCATGGGGGCCGGCCTTCAGCCGTTCGAGCGGCGCCAGCGCATGGGCGAGCCGCGCGATCAGCGCCGCCGCCCGATCGAGCGCGGCGGCATCCAGCCGCGCGCGCGGCTCGGAGGCGTGCAGCGTCGACGGCCGCCCGGCCTTGAGGTTGGCGAGGTCGTGACGGAACGCGATCAACGCCTCGCCTAAGCCTGCGCAGGTCGCGGCCGGGCGCGGGCCGCGAAACAGCGCAAGTTCGAGCGTGGCAACGGCCTCGGCGCACGCGCCCTCCCCCTGCCCGAGCCGCAGCAGCGGATGTTTGAGCAGCGCCAGCAGCGTCGCCGGCGGCAGGCCCTCGGCGACCGTGGCGGCGGCGAGGCGGGCGAACAGGCCGGCCGGCGTCTCGGCCAGCGCGGTGCCGCCGGAATCGTCGAAGGGAACGGACCAGCGCCCGAGCGCCGCCATCACCCGGCGCGCCAGTGCGCGATCCGGCGTCACCAGCGCCGCCGAGCGACCGTGCTCGTGCGCCTCGCGCAACGCCACCGCGATCGCCAGCGCCTCCGCTTCCGGCGTCGGCGCCGCGATCACCGCAAGGCGCTGCATGCCGGCGGCGATGCGCGCGGCGATGTCGGGCCGGGCCAGCCGCGCGTGCCAGTCGGCGGTGGCGGCGGAGGGCCGCAGCGCCTCCGAGGCCAGCACCTCGCGGCCGTGCGGCGCGGGCGGGGCGAGGTCGTCGATGTCCTCGCGGGCCAGCCCGAAGCGCGCGATGAGGCCATGCAGCGCGAATTGCGGGTGGCTCGCGAGCGGCGGCAAGGTGCGGCCGTCGTCGTCAACGCCGCCGCCGACGATCTGCCAGGCCGCCTCGTCGAGATCGCGGTCAAGGCCGGGCAGCACCACCGCGCCATGCGGCAGCCGGGCGATGGCATGAAGAAACGCCGCCGTGGTCGGCATCGATCCGGTCGAGCCGGCAGCAATCACCGGCCCGGTCGCCAGCGCCAGCCGCGCCGCTTCCGCCGCGATCAGCGCCTGCTCGCGCAAGGCCGGCTCAATCTTGCCTTGCGCTTCGAGGATCGGCGGCCAGTGGTCGCGGGCGATGCGCAGGAATTGCAGGGTCAACTGCCAGTAGCGGTCGAAGTCGTCGGGCACCAGCGGATCGAGCGCCTCCCAGCCGACGCCACGGCGCAGCATGTCGTCCATCAGGCGGGCGAGATCGTCGGCCAGCTTGAGCGTAGCCGCCACCCCGCCGGTGACCAGCGGTACCGCGTCGGGATCGTCGGGCTTGAGCCGCGCGGCCCATGCGGCGATCAGCGGCGCCAGCAGCAGGCGCCGCTCCAGCGCCGTCAACTCCGGCGGCAGGTCGAAGCCGGCCGCGCCCTCGCCCGCCGCCGGCTCGGCGAAAGCGAGGTCGTCCTCATCGATGTCGCGCAACGGCACGATGCGCGGCAACAGCGCGGCATCGGTGCCGAGCACGTCGAGGAACGTCTCGCGCGCCAGTTCGACGGCGCGCCGCGTCGGCAGATACAGCGTCGCCTCGGCGAGCCGTTCGGGATGTTTGCGGGCCTCGAACCCCGTGACGAGGCGGCCGTCGATCAGCGCTGCAATCAGCGTCGGCAGGAACGGCGTCGAGGGGGGAATCGTGACCACGCGCATGGTGGCCCGATCATGCGCAAACCGCCGCAGCGCGCAACGCCCAATCGCGAACAGTCAGGCGGCGCTGGCGAGAAACGCCTTTTCAGCGGCGGCAACGGCGTCGGGCGTGCCGACATGCATCCAGGTGCCGTCGATGCGCAGGCCATGCAGCCGGCCAGCTTCGGCGGCGCGGTCGAACACCGCGTTGAGCGAGAACTCGCCCCGTGGCGCATCCGCAAACAGCCGCGGCGTCAGGATAGCGACGCCGGCATAGACGAACGGCACCACCTCGCGCTCGCCGCGGCGGATGAGGCGGCCGGACGGCTCCATCACGAAATCGCCGTTGCCGTGATAGCCGATGCTGCCGGCGGTCGGCGCCAGCAGCAGCAAAACGTCCATGCGCGCCGGATCGAACGCCTGCGCCAGACGAACAAGGTTCGGCTGCACCCCGTCGATCCACAGCGTGTCGGCGTTGAGGTGGAAGAACGGCGCGGCGCCGAGCAGCGGCAGCGCCTTCACCACCGCCCCGCCGGTGCCGAGGATGACGTCGCGCTCGTCGGAGATCGTCACGGCCGGCCGCGCACGCCCGGTGACATGATCGATGATCCGGTCGGGCAGGTAATGCACGTTGACCACGGCGCTGGCAACGTCGGCCTCCGCGAGCTTGTCCAGCACATGATCGATCAGCGGCTTGCCGGCGACGGCCACCATCGGCTTCGGCATGTGGTCGGTGAGCGGCCGCATGCGGGTGCCGAACCCGGCGGCAAGAACCATGGCGGCTGTGGGGGCGGTGGGCATGAAATTGACGTTAGCACGGCCTGACGGCGGGAATCATGGGCTCTGCGCTGCGATAGCGGCGGGATGTGACAAGGGTGCGACAGGGCTAGGGATGGGTTAAAGGTCGACGATAAAGGCGTCGGGATTGCCGCGGGCGCGTTTCTTGCGGTCGTTGTGCTTGAGGAAGTAGACGCCGAGCTGCTCGCCGTTGACCCAGGCCAGTTCGCAGCGGCGATAGGCGAGCCCGGTGGACGACAGCAGCAGGAAGAACTCCTTCAGGTTGAGCCCTTCGACCGAGCCCCCGACCGTGATGCGCGCGCCGGTCTCGGACACGTCCTCCACCGTGCAGCTTCGCCGCCAGGTGCCGTCGATGCTCATGATATGCGCATTGAGGCCATGTTCGAATGAGATGCGTTCGGCTTTCCGTCGCTCCCCGCCCATCGGTCGATCCTCCGCGGTCCTCCGCCAGCCGATCACGATAGGAGCGCACGGTGAACAACGGGTAAACCGCACAATCGTCAGCGGCCCGGCGCGGGCACGCGCGCGGCGTACCAGTCGCGCACCTCGTGCAGCGCCGGATGGGCCAGCGAGCGCTTGAGGTAGGTCCAGATGCGCGGCTGGTGGCGCAGATAGTGCGGCTTGCCGTCGCGGCGATTGAGGCGGGCGAAGGTGCCGAGCAGCCGCGTGTTGCGCTGCGCCGACATGATGGCATAGCTCTCCGCGAAGGCGGCGGCGTCGAAGCCCGGCTCGGCCTTGAGGCGGGCGCGGGTGTAGCGCACCAGGTTGGCGATCTCCACGTCCTCGGAGACATCGACGCGGGCATCCTGCAACAGCGACACCAGGTCATAGGCCGCCGGCCCCAGCACGGTATCCTGAAAGTCGATGACGCCGACGCGGGCCAGCCCGTCGCGGGCGCCGCACCAGATCAGGTTGGGCGAGTGGTAGTCGCGCAGCACCCAGGTGGCCGGGGCCGCGGCGATTTTGGCGATCAAAAGTTCGCGCCACAGGTCGAAGAAGTCGGCGCGCGTGCGCGGCCCGACGGTGACGCTGCGGTCGGGCAGATACCAGTCGAGCATCAGGCTGACCTCGACCAGCATGGCATCGACGTCGAACCTCGGAATCGCATGGCTCGCCGCGGGCAGCGGCAGCGGCAACGTCGCCGGCAGCCGCATGCCGTGCAGCGCCGCCAGCCAGTCGGTCGCCGCCTCGTAGCGCTCCGGGATCGGCGCCGGCGGGGTACCGGCAACCACCGGATCGCTGCCGAGGTCCTCGGTGACGAGGAAGCCGTGGTCGAGGTCGGCATGACGGATCGCGGGTGCGCTGAGGCCGCGCGCGCGCAGGCCGTTGGCGATCGCCACGAACGGCTTGACGTCCTCGGCGAGATGCACGGCGGCGCTGTAGGGTTTTCCGTCGTGGACCGGCGGCCCGTCCGGCCGACGAGGGGAATTCATCAAGACCAGGCTTTCGCCGTCATGGGCGAGCCGCGCATAGGAGCGCGTCGAGGCGTCGCCCGCCATCCGCGTACGCTGCGCCGCGCCAAGTCCTGCGCCTTCGAGGAAGCGCCGCAGCGCCGCGAGCCGCGCCGCCTGCGCGGCGGCTAGCCCGAAGCCGGTGACGGTGGCGATGCGCGCGCTCTCGCCGCCCTCGGCATCGTGACGCAGCGTCACGTCGATGCGGTCGTCGGGCAGCGCGGCGGCGGCGCGCTCCGGCCATTCGATCAGCGTCACCGTCTCTTCCGGCCACGGCGCAAGCCCGATCTCGTCCAGTTCGGATTCGTCGGCGATGCGGTAGAGGTCGCCGTGCAGCAGCGGAAATGACGGCAGGTCGTAAGCCTGCACCAGCGTAAAAGTCGGGCTCGGCACGTCGAGCGCGTCGTCGCCGGCGAGGTAACGGATCAGCGCGCGCGCGGCGAACGTCTTGCCGGCACCGAGATCGCCCGTGAGCGTCACGGTGTCGCCCGGCGCCAGCAGCAGCGCGAGGTCGGCCATCAGCCGCGCGGTGTCGTTTTCGTCGGCGATGGTGAAGACGAAGGCGGTCGCGGCGCTCATTCGGCGGCGCTGCGCTGCACGTCGTGGTCGATGGGAAATTCGCAGGTCACGGTGGTGCCGTGCCCGACCTCCGAATCGACATAGACGTGACCGCCGTGCAGTTCGACGAACGAGCGCACCAGCGACAGCCCGAGCCCGGCGCCGCGATGGCGCGAGCCGTTGGCATGGCTCTCGAACCAGTCGAACGCCTTGTCCCTGACCTCCGGCGTCATGCCGGGGCCGCGATCGGTGACGCGGAATACGACGCTGTGCGCCGAGCGGATCGCGGCGAGATCGATCGTGCTGCCCTCCGGCGCAAAGCCGGTGGCGTTGGCCAGCAGATTGTAGAGCACCTGCACCACGCGGGCCTCGTCGGCAACGAAGCGGTCGATGCCGGGATCGACGGTGACGTTCAGCGTGATGCGCTCGCGCGCGAGGCGATCCTGCACCCCGGCGCTGGCGTCGGCGATCGCCTTGCGGACATCGACCGGGCCGAGGGCGAGCGTCATCGCGCCGGCGTCGATGGTGGCAAGGTCGAGGATGTTGTTGATGATCGCCAGCAGCGCGTTGGTCGAGGCGGTGATGTAGCCGAGATACTCGGCCTGCTTCTCGGTCATCGGCCCGGTCGCCGGGTCGCTGAGGAAATGCGCGAAGCCGATGATGGTGGTGAGCGGCGAGCGCAGTTCGTAGGAGACGTGGTGGACGAAATCCACCTTCATCTGCGAGGCGGCTTCCAGCGCGTCGTTGCGCTCGCGCAGCACGCGCTCGACGTTGACGCTGTCGGTGACGTCCTGGAACGTCAACATGGTGGCGCCGTCCGGCAGCGGCATGGTCAGGCAATCGAGCACCGTGCCGTCGGCCCGTTCCAGCCGGCGCGGCGGCATGGCGCGGTTCTCGATGCCGGTGATCGCCTCGCGCAGCGCCTGCCAGGTGGCGTCATCGTCGTACAGCGGCCGGCACCACTCCTCCACCGTCGAGACATGCGGCTTGAGCTGCAACGCCTCCGTCGGCAGATTCCACATCCGCGCGAACGGCGGGTTGAACAGTTCGACGCGGCCGTTGCTGCCGAACACCGCGACCGCCTCGGCGAGGTTGTCGAGCGTCTCGCGCTGCACCCGCATCAGGCCGTCGTTCTGGCGGGCGAGCGTGATGCTCTCGGTGACGTCGTCGATCAGGTAGGTGACGCCGCCTTCCGGGTTCGGCGTGGTGACGATGCGCAGCATGCGGCCGTCGGGCAGATACCAGGTGTCGCTGCGCGGCTCGATCGCCTGATAGGCTTCGTGCAGCTTGGCCTTCCAGGCGCGGAAGTCGGGCTGCTCGGCGATCTTGCGGGCAAGCCGCAGCCGGTCGAGCAGGTCGGAATCGTAAGGACGCGCATCGAGGACGCCGCGCTCCAGGTCCCACAGCCGGCGATAGGCGTCGTTGTAGAACGCGAGCCGCCGCTCACCGTCGAACACCGCGACGGCGCAGGAGAGCTGGTCGAGGGTGCGGCGGTGCGCTTCCGCCATCCGCTCCAGCGCGGCGCGCAGGCCGACCGCCTCGCTGGCATCGATGGCGAAGCCGGCGCTGCCGTGCGAAAAACCCAGCGCCACCACGTCGAACATGCGCCGCTCGCCGTGGCTCACCACTGGCAGCCGCGCGGTGAACCTGCCCTGCTCGGCGAGCGCGCGCACCATGTCGGCGCGGCTTGCGGTGTCGAGCAGTTCGCAGTTCTGCGCCACCGCCTCGCCCGGCGACGCGGCATCGGCGGCTTTGGCATACGCCTCGTTGGCGAATTCGAGCGCGCCGTCGTCGCGGCGCACCCATAGCGGGCACGGCATCGCGCCGGCAAAGGCACGTAGCGTCGCGGTCTCCGCCATCAGCCGCTTCTCGCGCGCGACGCTCTCGGCCAGTTCGCGGCGCACGCCGCTCAGGTCGCGGATGCGCACCACCGCCTGGCCGCCGATGGCGCGGCCGACGGCCTCGACGAGGCGGCCGGCCGAGGTCGCCATCTGCAACGCAAACCCCTCGCCCGACTGGCGCAAGGCGGCAACCGCCCGCTCCATGCGCACCGCCTGCTCCGGCAGCAGCCACGCGCTGAAGGCTAGCAGCCGTTGCGGCGGATCGAGCGGCGCGTGTTGCGGGGCAAGCAGCGCGGCGTCACCTGAAATGTGGGCGCGGTCCGAGCCGGCCGGCCAGGCGATCAGCACCTGCGGCTCGGCGAACAGCAATGCGCGGGTGCGGTCGGCGTCGGCCTGCAGCGCCTGGAGGTCGGCACGCAGCCGCGCCTCGGTCGCGGCGGCGCGCATGCGCGTGCGCATCAAGAGGATCGCGGCGAGAATGGAGAAGCCGAGAATACCGCCGGCGGTGGCCAGCGCCGCCCATTCCTGCCGCGACATCCCGGCAAGCACCACGGGCGCCTCGGCCGCCCGCGCGGAGCCGGCAACGACCATTGCGCCGAAGGCGGCCAACGCGCCGCGCGTCAGTGCGCTGCATGACAGCAAAGCCCGACGGATGGTTGCGGTCGCGCCCGACATCAATGCCCCGATCAGAACGGATGCGGCCGCATCCCGCTCCGGAAAACATATCGCTGTTCGCGAATCGTTTCACATTATCGCCAAGCGGACTCTCGGGGGTAGAGTCCAGACCGTGAACGGTGGCCGGCGCGCGGAAAAAACGAGGTTGTTAGTCTTTGAGCATGATCTTGTCCGAAAACCGGTTCCCACCCTCGGGTCGAGCCCGAGGGCAAGCTTTTTCGGGATCATGCTTACACCCCGGTGGAACCGAAGCCGCCGCTGCCGCGCGCGGTGGCGTCAAGGCGAGCGACCACGGTGAAACGCGCCTGCACCACCGGCGCGATCACCATCTGCGCGATGCGCTCGCCGCGGCGCACGACGAACGGCGCGCGGCCATGGTTGATCACCGGCACGCCGATCTCGCCGCGATAGTCGGCATCGATGGTGCCCGGCGCGTTGAGCACGGTGACTCCAAAGCGCACCGCGAGCCCGGAGCGCGGCCGCACCTGCGCCTCGAAACCGGCCGGCAGCGCCATCGCCAGTCCCGTCGGCACCAGCGCATGATCGCCGGGGGCCAGCGTCAGCGGCGCGTCGGCCGGCACCGCCGCGCACAGGTCGAGGCCGGCGGCGAGCAGCGTCTGGTAGGCCGGCAGCGGCAGCCCCTCGCCGTGCGGCAGGACTTGCAGGTCGATGGCCAGAGTGTCTGTCATGGCTTTCGTCATGGCGCCGGTCATTGCAGGCTTTGCGCGATTCGCGCAACGAGCCGGTCGGCCACCTCCTGCTTGCTCATCGCCGGCCACGATTCGACCTCCTCGCTGTCGCGCGCGAGGATGTGAATGATGTTGCGGTCGCCGCCCATGACGCCCGACGCCGGCGACACGTCGTTGGCGACGATCCAGTCGCAGCCCTTGCGCATCAGTTTGGCGCGCGCGTGCGCGATCAGGTTCTCGGTCTCGGCGGCGAAGCCGACCACGAGGCGCGGCCTCCCCTCGCCGCGCTTTGCGATGGTGGCGAGAATGTCGGGGTTCTCCGCGAGCTTGAGGTCGGGCAGGCCATCGACCGTCTTCTTGATCTTCTGCGCTGCCGCGCCCGCCACCCGCCAGTCGGCGACGGCGGCGGCAAAGATCGCGGCGTCGGCCGGCAGCGCGGCCTCCACCTTCGCCAGCATCTCGCGCGCTGATTCGACGCGCACGACATGCACGTTGGCCGGATCGGCGAGGCCGACCGGGCCGCTCACCAGCGTCACCTCGGCGCCGGCGCGGGCGGCAGCGGCGGCGATGGCAAAGCCCTGCTTGCCGGAGGAGCGGTTGGCGATGTAGCGCACCGGGTCGATCGGCTCATGCGTCGGCCCGGCGGTGATCAGCACGCGGCGGCCCTTGAGCGGCGTCGCCGCCGGCCGAAGCAGCGCCATCGCCGCGAGCACGATCTCGGTCGGCTCGCTCATGCGGCCGATGCCGGCCTCGTTCGCTTCCGCCATCTCGCCGGCGTTGGGGCCGACGAGATGCACGCCGTCCTGTTTCAGCCGCGCGACGTTGCGGCGCGTCGCGGCGTTGGTCCACATCGCCGGGTTCATGGCAGGCGCCAGCAGCACCGGGCGGTCGGTGGCGAGCAGCACGGCGCTGGCGAGGTCGTCGGCCAGGCCGTTGGCCATTTTGGCCATCAGGTCGGCGGTGGCGGGCGCCACGACCACCAGATCGCAGCCGCGCGCGAGCCGGATGTGGCCGGCATCGAACTCGCTTCGCGGGTCGAACAGGTCGGTGTGGCAGGGCGTGTGCGCCAGCGCGCTCGCCGCCAGCGGCGTGACGAACTGCTGCGCCGCCCGCGTCAGGATGACGCGCACCTCGGGGCCGCGCTCCTTCAGGCGGCGGATCAGGTCGAGCGCCTTGTAGGCGGCGATGCCGCCGCCGATGATCAGGGTGATGCGCGGCGCGGCGGACGGCACCGTCCCGGGCGCAGGCGCCGCCGTCTCCGGCACGGGCTCCGCGGCGCCCGCCTCCTCGGCCGCCTCGCGCAAAATCGTGCGCACCTCGTCCTCGACCGAGCGGCCGTTGCGGGCGGCGCGCAGCCGCAAGCGCGCTTTGAGGTCGTCGTCGAGCTTGCGGACGGTCAGGCTGGCCATGCGACGTCTCCGAGCTTGCCGAAATCTAGCCGCACGGCACCGCCAGCGCAATCGTTGATGGCAATGCCATCATTTGAAACAGCGAATCACAGCCAGATCAGGATCGCCACCACGGCCATCGCCACGATCCAGATCGCCGCCGTGCGCCAGCGGCCGCGCTCGGCCTGGGCACGGGCGATGGCCGCGATGGTTTCCGGCGCCAGCACGATGCCCTCCCGCGTCATCGCCTCGAAGCGGGCGAGCGCCGCCGCCGCACCGGAAGCGATGGCCGGGATATCGGCCAGCACCTTGCCGAGCTGGGACGCCCCCGCCGCCACCCCCTCGATCTTGCCGATGGGCCCCAGATTGCGCCCGATCCATTCGCGCACCACCGGGTCGGCGGTGCTCCAGATATCGAGTTTCGGGTCGAACGAGCGCGCCACTCCTTCGACCACCACCATGGTCTTCTGCAGCAGGATCAGTTCGGGCCGGGTGCGCATGTCGAACAGCGCGGTCACCTCCAGCAGCAGGGTGAGCAGCTTCGCCATCGAGATTTCCTCGGCGGTGCGATTGTGGATCGGCTCGCCGATGGCGCGGATGGCCTGCGCAAAATTCTCCACCGAATGATGCGAGGGCACGTAGCCGGCCTCGAAATGCACCTCGGCGACGCGGATGTAGTCGCGGGTGATGAAGCCGAGCAGAATCTCGGCGAGGAAGCGGCGCTCCTTCAGCCCGAGCCGGCCCATGATGCCGAAATCGACGGCCACCAGCTGGCCGCGCGGATCGAGGAACAGGTTGCCGGGGTGCATGTCGGCGTGAAAGAAGCCGTCGCGCAGCGCGTGGCGCAGAAACGCCTGGATCAGCTTGGCGCCGAGATCGACCATGTCGACGCCGGTTTCCTCCAGCCGCGCGCGGTCATTGAGCGGAATGCCGTCGATCCACTCCATCGTCAGCACGCTGTGGCTGGTGCGGTCCCAGTCCACCGTCGGCACGCGGAAGTCGGGATCGTCGCGGGTGTTCTCCGCCATTTCGGAGAGCGCCGCCGCCTCCAGCCGCAGGTCCATCTCCATCGCCACCGTGCGCTGCATGGTGGCGATCACCTCGATCAGCCGCAGCCGCCGCGCTTCCGCCGAATATTTTTCGGCGTTGCGGGCGACGAAGAAGAAGTCGGATAGGTCGCGGCGGAAGCGCGCGTTGACGTTGGGCCGCAGCACCTTGACGGCGACCTCGCGGCGGGTGCCGCCATCGTCGATCTCGCCGCGATGAACCTGGGCGATCGAGGCAGCGGCCACCGGCGGGCCGATCTTGACAAAGATATCCGCAAGCGGCCGCTCGAGGCTCGCCGCGATCATCGCCTCGGCTTCTCCTTGCGGAAACGGCGGCAGGCGGTCCTGCAGGCTTTCGAGGTCGCGCGCCACCGCGGCGCCGACCACATCGGGGCGGGTGGCGAGAAACTGGCCGAGCTTGAGATAGGCCGGGCCGAGCCGCGTCAGGGCGCGCGACAGGCGGGCGCCGCTGCGCGCATCGCGCCGCTCGATGAGCCGCGCCATGCGCACCAGAAGCTGCGCCGGCGGCGGCAACGGCGCGGGATCGACGATGCCGAACACGCCCTCTCGCGCCAGCACGAAGGCGGCGCGGGCGAGGCGCGCGACGTGAGCGACCGCGGAAATCACAAACGCCAGCCCGAATGCAGGGCGACGATGCCGCCGGACAGCGGCTGGAACGAGACGCGGGCAAACCCCGCCGCCGCGATCATCTCGGCAAAAACATCGGGGCGTGGAAAGCGGCGGATCGATTCGACGAGATAGCGGTAGGATTCGGCATCGCCCGTGATGACGCGGCCGAGCGGCGGGATGACGTTGAACGAGAACAGGTCATAGAGCTTGTCGAGGCCGGGCACGTCGACGCTGGAGAATTCCAGGCACAGAAAGCGCCCGCCCGGCCTCAGCACGCGATAAACCTCGCTGAGCGCGGCCTCGATCCGCGGCACGTTGCGGATGCCGAAGGCGATCGTGGTGGCGTCGAAACTTTTATCGGCGAAGGCAAGCCGCTCGGCATTGCCCTCGACGAACGTCACCTGATGGTCGAGATGGCGCGCCACGGCGCGCTCGCGGCCGACCGCCAGCATGTCGCCGTTGATGTCGCAGACCGTGGCGGTGAAGCCGGGTCCGGCCGCCGCGGCAGCCCGGAAGGCGATGTCGCCGGTGCCGCCGGCAAGGTCGAGAAGCGCGAACGGCGCGTCCGAGCGCGGCGGGTTGAGCGCGGTGATCATCGCGCTTTTCCAGATGCGGTGCAGGCCGCCCGACATCAGGTCGTTCATCAGGTCGTAGCGCCGCGCCACCGAGTGGAACACGTCGTTGACGAGCGTCTGCTTGTCGTCCAAGGGGACGTCCCTGAAGCCGAAATGGGTGGTCTCTTCGGGGCGGGCCATGCCAAAACTCCTTGCGGCGCACCATATAGAGCATGATCCGGAAAAGGGGGAACCGCTTTTCGGGCACGACCCATGCTCAAATCAAGGCGGTGCCCGCGCGTTGCGTCCAATCCCATGGGACCGGACCGGACCGTAGCGTGGCGGCCTGCGCCGCGCTAGAACCGGGGCCGCAATGCCCGAGCTTCCCGAAGTCGAAACCGTCCGCCGTGGCCTGCAGCCGGCCATGGAAGGTGCGCGCATCGCGGCCGTCGACCTGCGCCGCGCCGACCTGCGTTTTCCGTTCCAGCCCGATTTCGCAGCGCGTCTGGCCGGCCAGCGCATCCTCGGGCTCGGCCGGCGCGCCAAATACCTGATGGCGGACCTCGCCTCCGGCGACGTCCTGATGATGCACCTCGGCATGTCCGGCTCGTTCCGCGTCGGCACCATGCCGATCGGCGAATTCCACCACCCGCGCAACGACGAACTGGTCCACGACCATGTCGTGCTGAAGATGGCGAACGGGACGACCGTCACCTACAACGACCCGCGCCGCTTCGGCTTCATGAAGGTGGTCGCGCGCGCCGCGCTCGACGACGAGCCGCTGCTCAAGGGTCTCGGCCCCGAGCCGCTCGGCAACGCCTTCGACGCGCAAGCGCTGGCCGCCGCCTGCGCCGGCAAGACCGTGAGCCTGAAGGCGGCGCTGCTCGACCAGCGCATCGTCGCCGGGCTCGGCAACATCTACGTCGCCGAGGCGCTCTACCGCGCCGGGCTGTCGCCGAAGCGGCGTGCCTCGACACTGGCGACACGGGGAGGCGCGCCGACCGCGCACGCGGTGCGGCTGGTGGAAGCGATCCGCGAGGTGCTGAACGAGGCCATCGCGGTCGGCGGCTCGACGCTGCGCGACCACCGCCAGCCGGACGGCAACCTCGGCTATTTCCAGCACTCGTTCCGGGTCTACGACCACGAGGGCGCGCCCTGCACCATGCCGGGCTGCGGCGGCACCATCCGCCGCTTCGCGCAGCACGGCCGCTCGACGTTCTGGTGCGCAAAATGCCAGAAGTGAGCCGGAGGTGAGGGCGGCTACTTCCGCACGCAGATGACGCGGGCGATCGCCGCGCGCGGGTCGGGCGTGCCATCGGCCGCGGTAATGCCGTGGGCCTTCAGGAAGGCCCGCACCGTGTCGGCGCCGATCAGCGCCGCGCCGCTGGCGACGCCGGCAAAGGCGTTGCCGCTCAGCGCCGCCGCACCCGCAAAGCCGGCCGCCGGGGCCGGCGACAGGGTGAAGCCGCCGCCGTCACGGCTCGCCTGCGCCTTGACGAGGCTGACCGCCGCGGCTCCGTTCTGCAATTGCGGGTCGGCAATGCCGACGAGATCCACCGCCCCCGGCTTGACGTCGCCGCCGAGCGGCAGCGCAGTCAGGCCGCGCACGCCATAGATGCGCAGCAGCGCCAGGTTGGCGGCCTTGTCCTCGGCCACCTTGTCGGCGTTGCCGAGCTTCGCCACCACGATCGAGGTACAGCCCGCGACCGCCTCGGCGGTGGTGAGAACGGCACCGTCGCCATCGACCACGATGCCGGTCGCATACTCGACCGCCGGCCGCGCCGCGCTGCCGGCCGGAAACGGCACGAAGGCGCTCGACATCGCGATCACCACCGGCTCCATGGTGCCTTCGGTGGCCTGATCGTAAAGAACGGTCAGCGCGCGAAACTGCTCGCCCCTGAGCACGCCGCGCACATAGAACTTCTTCAGCCCCTGCGTGCCGGACAGCACGAAGAATTCCGGTTTGACCGTCGCATACGTCACCTTGCGCTCGGGGGTCGCGCGCTTCTCGCGCTCGGCCAGCGTTGCCGTGGTGGCGCCCGGCTCGCGGCGGTTGGCGAGACGGATCTGGATGGTGTTCTGCGGCGAATTCCAGGTGGTCAGCCCGGCATCGGCGATCTTGCGCGGGGTGCGCTTGAGCGGCAGGCCGAGGCGGATACCGGTCGCGGGATCGGTGACGAGCGTCCAGCCGACGTCCTGCTGCAGTTTGCGGGCGACCCCGCGCAACACCTCGCGCTCCTGCGGGTTGAGCACGCCGGTCTCCTTGCCGCGCACGCCTTTCTGGAACGCCTTGATCGCGGCGACGGTCCGCTCGCCGACCTCGCCGTCGATCGCGCCGTTGTAGTGCCCGGCCCAGGCGAGGTCGGATTGCAGCGCGATGCGATCGGCCGCGGTCATTGCCTTGACCACATCGGTGGCGCTCAGCGCCGCGGTCTGCGCCAAAGCCGCCGCAGGCAGTAAAACGGCCGCCGCAGGCAGCAGAACGACAAAGGCGAGCGCGGCAACGGTGCGGAGGGCAAGGATCATGACACCTTCGTCGGGACGGACTGGCTCTCGGCGCCCGATTACCATATCTCAGTGGTCCAAGACAGTTGTCTACGCCCGCGCCGCCCGGTTCATCGGCGCGGCGCGCGAGAGGCCCCATGCTCAGCCCCGACGAACTCGAACGCTACGCCCGCCACATCGTGCTGCACGAGGTCGGCGGACCGGGCCAGGCCAGGCTGAAGGACGCGCGCGTGCTGGTGATCGGCGCCGGCGGGCTCGGCGCGCCGGTTTTGATGTATCTCGCCGCCGCCGGCGTCGGCACGCTCGGCGTGGTCGACGACGACACCGTGACGCTGTCGAATTTGCAGCGCCAGATCATCCACGCGACCGCCGATATCGGCCGCCTCAAGGTGGACAGCGCCGCCGACACCGTGGCCGCGCTCAACCCGCATGTGGCGATGCGCACCCACCCGTTCCGGCTCACCGCCGCCAATGCGCTCGAGGTGATCGAGGGCTACGATATCGTCGCCGACGGCTCCGACAGTTTTGCCACGCGCTACCTCGTCTCCGACGCCTGCTTCCTCGCGAAGAAGCCGCTGGTCGCCGCCGCCCTCGGCAGCTTCGACGGCTCGCTGACCACGCTGCGCCCGCACGAGCGCAACGCCGCCGGCGAATGGAATCCGAGCTACCGCTGCCTGTTTCCCGAGCCGCCGCCGCCCGGCACGGTGCCGACCTGCGAGGCCGCCGGCATCGTCGGCGCGCTGGCCGGCGTGCTCGGCGCCATGCAGGCGCTGGAGGTGGTCCGCGAGATCGTCGGCTTCGGCGAGGGGCTGGTCGGCCGCTTCCTGATGGTGGACGCCCGCGCCATGCGCTTCCAGACGCTGGCCTACGGCCGCGATCCGGCCAATCCGCTGAACGGCGACGGCGCGCGCATCACCGATCTCGGCGCGCACGGGTAGCATCGCGCCCGCATCCCGGACGCGCTGCGGCATGGAATGACGCTGCGCCGATCCGGGATCGCCCGATGGCGCAACGCCTGTCACGGTCCCGGCCCTGCGGTGCAGCGCCTGCACGCCGCACCGCGTCCGGGACGCATCGTCTCGTTTTCTCGTTCCTGTCTGCGGCCGACCTTGGTCTATTTCACCGCACCCATGGTGAAGCCGGCGACAAAGCGATCGACGAACAGGTTGTAGATGATCGCGATCGGCACGCTGGCGATCAGGCAGGCGCCCATCATCGATCCCCAGAAATAGACGTCGCCCCGCACCAGGAAGGTCGGCACGCCGACGCCGATGGTGTAGCTCGCCGACGAGGTGATGAAGGTGACGCCGTAGACGAATTCCTGCATCACCAGCGTGAAGGCGAAGATCACCGCGGTCAGCATGCCGGCCAGCGAGATCGGCATCACCACCTTGAAGAAGGCGCCGAACCGCGACAGCCCGTCGACCATCGCCGCGTCTTCGAGGTCGCGCGGGATCGCCATGAAGAAGCCCATCAACAACCAGGTGCAGAACGGCACCGTGAAGCTCGGATAGACCAGCACCAGCGACCACAGCGAATCCTGCAGGCCGAGATCGGCGATGATGCGAGAGAACGGGATGAACAGAATGGTTGGCGGCACCAGATAGGTGAGGAAGATGCCGATGCCGAGCGTCTGCGCCCATGGTCCCTTCATGCGTGCCAGCGCATAGCCGGCCGGCACCGCCAGCACCAAGGTGATGATCACCACCGCCAGCCCGACCAGCATGGTGTTGCTGATCCATTGCAGGAACATGGTGTCGTTGAACAGCACGCGCAGATGGTCGAACGTCGGCGTGTCATGGAACAGGTAGGGGTTGTTGTTGATGTCGTGCAGATCCTGCGTCGTCTTGAAGGTGGTGATCAGCATCCAGTAGAACGGAAACGCGAGGAAGGTGACGAAGAACACCAAAATCGCGGCATGGCCGGCGCGGCCGGCGATGCGGCGTGCGCCGCCCGAGGGGGTCGTCATGTCAGGTCACCTCCGAGCGGCGCGCGGCGATGAGGAACAGGATCGCCACCGCGACGAGAACCGGGAACAGGAACAGCGAGATTGCCGCGCCGCCGGCCAGGTCGCCGCCCTGGATGCCGGTGAAGTAGGCCCAGCTCGCAATCACCTGGGTGGTGTCGTAGGGGCCGCCGCGGGTCAGCACGAACACCACGATCATGTCGGTGAAGGTGAAGATGATGCCGAACAGCACCGCGACCAGCGTGATCGGCATCACCAGCGGCAGCGTGATCTCGAACTGGTGGCGCCAGAAGCCGGCGCCGTCGACGTCGGCGGCATCGTGGATATCCTGCGGGATCGACGACAGCCCGGCCAGCACGATCACGGTGGCGAGCGGCAGAATGCGCCAGATCTGCACGACGATGATCGCCGCCATCGCCAGATTCGGCTGGCCGAGCCAGATCGGCCAGAAATCCTCGCCGAACAGCCCGATCGCCTGCGCGGTCCAGTTGATGATGCTGTAGATCGAATCGAAGATCCACAGCCAGCCGATCGAGCCGAGCGAGATCGGCGCCACCCACGGCAGCAGGATCAACAGCCGCACCAGCCACTTGCCGCGGAAGTCCTTGATCAGCGCGGTGGCCAGGATGCCGGCGAACACCAGCACGAAGATCTGCGAGACGACGGTGAGGACAATGGTGTTCCACAGCGAACGCCAGAACGTGTCGCTGTGGATGATGCGGGTGAAATTCTCCAGCCCGACGAAATGGATGTCGCTGGTCGCCACCGTGGCGCTCGACAGGCTGTAGAAGATCGACAGCAGAAACGGAAAGCCGACCAGCAGCACGATGTAGATGATGGCGGGTGCGAGCAGCGCCGGCCATAGCAGCCGCTCGCTGTCGGCAAAGCGCGCCATCCCTCTCGTTCGCGCGGCGCGGCCGGCCTGCTCGACCGCCGCCGTCACGATGTCGCCTCCACGAGGCGCCGCCCGCTCTTGCGGTCGAAGCGCTGGACATCGTCGCGGTTGAGCGCGAAGTCGCACACCTCGCCGGCGCCGACGCCGATGTCGAGATTGGCCGGGATGCGGGCGATCGCCGCCGCATCGCCGCCGCGCCCCTCGACCGTGCCGTAGATCAGTTGCTCGGCGCCGAGATATTCGACGCGCTTGACCCGCAGCGGCATCCGCACCGCCCCCTCCGGTACCTGTGCCACCGGCACCAGCGCCTCGGGGCGGAAGCCGAACCAGGTATCGCCGTCCTCGATCAAGTTCATCGGCGGCGAGCCGATGAAGGTGGCGACGAAGGTATCACTCGGGCGCAGGTAGATGTCCTGCGGCGTGCCGATCTGGGCGACGCGGCCATGGTTGAGCACGGCGATGCGGTCGCCCAGTCCCATCGCCTCGGCCTGGTCGTGGGTGACGTAGATCGTCGTGGTGCCGAGGTTGCGCTGAAAGCTCTTGAGTTCGTCGCGCGCCGAATTGCGCAGTTTTGCGTCAAGGTTGGACAGCGGCTCGTCGAGCAGGAACACCGCCGGCTCGCGCACCACGGCACGCGCCAGCGCCACACGCTGGCGCTCGCCACCGGAGAGCTGGCGCGGCTTGCGGTTGAGGAAACGACGGATGCCGAACATATCGGCCGCCCAGTCAACCTTCTTGCGGATCTCCTCCTTCGGCATGCCGACGGCACGCAGCGGAAAGGAAATGTTACGCTCCACCGTGAGGTGCGGATAGAGCGCGTAGCTCTGGAACACCATAGCGACGTTGCGCACCCGCGGCGGCAGGTCGGTGACGGCGCGGCCATCGATGACGATGTCGCCTTCGGTCGGCTGCTCAAGCCCGGCGATCATCCGCATCAAGGTGGTCTTGCCGCAACCGGACGGGCCAAGCAGCACCAGGAACTCGCCCTCGCGCGCCACCAGATCGATGCCATCGACCGCGCGCACCTCCTCGAAGGCTTTGACCAGTTGTCGTGCTTCGACCGTTGCCATGCCTGCCAACCTCTTTCCAGGGATGTGTCGCGACAGAAGGAAGTGTCGCGACAGAACGCGCCTGCGGCGTCCTGCGTCGCAGGCGAAGCCCGGCAAGCGGGCTTCCGCGGAAGCTTAAATCAGCTTGCGCTCTTTCCACTTGGCCCAGATCGCCTTCATCGCGGTCTCGGCCTGCGTCATGGCGTTCTCGGGCGTCTCGGCGCCGGTCGCCGCCTTGGCGAACATGGTGTTGATCACCCAGGTGTTGAACACCTCGTCGATGGCGGCGTTGGAGTAGCCCGGATAACCGACGTTGGTTGCCCAGTCGAGCACGTCGGAGAGCACCGCGTACTTGTTCGGCGGCACCGCCTTGGGATCGTTGGAGACGGTCTTGCTAAGGTCGGGCACGGTACCCGCAAAGCACGGGAAGTTGTAGAATTGGCTGGCCATGAAGCCGTCTTTGAAGTTGTCGATGTAATCGACCAGGAACTTCTTGGCGCCGTCGATGTTCTCGGAAAACTTCCAGATGACGTAGCAGTCCATGACGTGCTCGAGGCCGATGCGGCGCACCGGTCCCTTGGCCGCCTTGGCGAGCGCGATCTTCTCGTGGATCGGCAGCTTGTCGTTCTCGCCGGTGCGGGTCACGGAGATCGCGTTGAGCACCAGCGACGAGCGGCCGGCCAGCATCTGGCGGTTGTTGGAGGAAGCGTCCCACGCCAGCACCTCCGGCGTCATCGCCTCCTTGAACAGCGCGGTGACGAATTTGAGTGCTTCGATGGTGTTCTTCGAGTTGATGGCGAGGTTGCCCTCGGCATCCTGTTCGCCGGCGCCGAAGGCGTAGAGCACGGCGCGCATCGCCATCGCGGTGTCGAGTTCGGCCGACAGCCCGACGCCGACCGGGATGCGGGTCTTGTCCTTGATCTTCTTGCCGCCGATGCGGATGTCGTCCCAGGTGTCGGGCTTCATCCCGATCTCGCCCCACAAGTCGGAGCGGTAGTTGACCGGATCGGGCACGAAGCTGTCGGAGAAGGCGAAGTACTTGTTGGTCTTGGGGTTGAAAGTGCTCTTGACCGCGAGGTCGATCGGCTTGCCGTGCTTCTTGATGCAAGTCTCGTAGACGTCGGTCATGTCCACCACCTGGTCCTCGTAGACCGATGGCGGCGACAGGAACATCACGAGGTCATGGCCCTTCTGCGCCGACACTTCGGCGGCGGCGCGCGAGGGGATCAGCGACAGGTTGATGTTATCGACGGTGACTTCGGTGCCGTTCTTTTCACCCCACGCCTTGGTGTACTCGTTGTTGAACCACTTGTCGTAAGCCGGGACGAAGTGGCTCCACTGCAGGATCTTCAGGGTTTTGGCGGCTTTGGCAGGCCGGACATGAACGAACGGTCCGACACTGGCGGCGACCCCCGCGGCAGCGGCGGTCTGGATAACGTCGCGACGAGAGATTCCGCGGCGATGACTGGTCCTTTCCATGGTTTCCTCCGTGTAATCAGCGAGCGATTGTTATTGCTCTTGACGCCGAACGTCTCGGATTGGGCCTGACTGGGGTCCAATAAGCGCAGATACAGGAAACCGTAGACCCGCCAGGTCCCGGTGCAATTCGACTTAAGCACAATGATGTGTGAGCCGCATCGCGCAAACGCGCGGCAGTCGCGGTCAGACGCCTGCAACTAGGCGACGCATTTTCATGCGTACGGCGGCGCGGGTGCGCTGCGCTTCACACCATGCTGGGCAGAATGCGGTCGGGCGGCTTGTGGCCGTCGAGGAAGGTGCGGATGTTGATGATGACTTTTTCGCCCATCTCGACGCGGCCTTCGATCGTCGCCGAGCCCATGTGCGGCAGCAGCATCACGCGGCCGGCCTTGGCGAGCCGCACCAGGCGCGGATTGACCACCGGCTCACGCTCGAACACGTCGAGCGCGGCGCCGGCGATATCGCCGGCCTCGATCAGTTTTGCCAGCACGCCTTCGTCGATCACCTCGCCGCGCGATGTGTTGACGATGTAGGCGTCCTTGCGGATCAGCTTGAGACGGCGCGCCGACAACAGATGAAACGTCGCCGGCGTATGCGGGCAGTTGATGGAGATGATGTCCATCCGCATCAGCATCTGGTCGAGGCTGTCCCAATAGGTCGCGCCAAGCTCCTCCTCGATGCGCGGCGCCACCGGGCGGCGGTTGTGATAGTGAATCTGCAAGCCGAAAGCGCGGGCGCGGCGCGCCACCGCCTGACCGATCCGGCCCATGCCGATGATGCCGAGCCGCTTGCCGCCGATGCGGCGCCCGAGCATCCAGGTCGGCGACCAGCCCGACCACTCCTTGCCGTCGGGCAACAGGGTGGCGCCTTCGACCAGCCGGCGCGGCACCGCGAGGATCATCGCCATGGTCATGTCGGCGGTGTCCTCGGTCAAAACCTTCGGCGTGTTGGTGACGGTGATGCCGCGCTTGTGCGCCGCGGGAACGTCGATGTTGTCGACGCCGTTGCCGAAATTGGCGATCAGCTTCAGTTGCGGCCCGGCCTGTTCGACGATGGCCGCGGTGATCGGGTCGGTGACGGTCGGCACCAGGATATCGGCGCTGCGCGCCGCTTCGGCGAGCTGTTCCGCCGTCATCGCGCGATCGTCGATGTTGAGACGGGTGTCGAACAGTTCGCGCATGCGCGTCTCGATGCTGTCGGGCAGCTTGCGCGTAACGACGACCAGAGGTTTTTTGCGAGCCGACATCTCTTAAACTCGTGAAGCGTTGAGTCCGACCGTTTAGGTCTCCTTAACCGGGCTGCCTGAAACTGCCGCCTCGCCGCCCGTACCCCGAGGTGTCGTCAGGGCGCCCCTCGGACCGTGGCGCTTCGGTCCTCTCTAGCAGATGACCGTGCCAACACAAGAACCCCGCAGGGCCCCTCACGGCCGGCGGGCGGGATGGCGCGGCGGACGGGCGGCAGCGTGGCGCCCGTGCAGACCAAAGGGGGCGGGGATCGATGACGTTCGGACGATTGTGCGGTGTTGCGATGCTGACCGGCGCGCTGTTCGGCGCAGCCGGGTCGGGCGCCGCCGCGACCGATGCGACGGGACCGGCGAGCGGGCTGCCGCTGCCGCGCTTCGTCAGCCTCAAGTCCGATCATGTCAACGTGCGTGTCGGGCCGACCAAGGACAACGACGTGAGCTGGGTCTACACCCGCGCCGGGCTGCCGGTGGAGATCACCGCGGAGTTCGAGAACTGGCGCCGCGTGCGCGATTCCGAGGGCGCCGAGGGTTGGGTCTATCACTCGCTGCTGTCGGGCCGGCGCACCGCGGTGGTGACGATGAAGCACAAGGACCAGCTTGCCCCGCTCTACGACCGCGCCGACAAGACGGGCCGGATCGCGGCACGGCTGCAGGACGGCGTGGTGGCGCAGGTGAAAGGCTGCGACGCCAACTGGTGCCGGATCATCGGCAAGGGGTTTGACGGCTATATCGAGCAGCAGCGGCTGTGGGGCGTCTACCCCGACGAGAAGATCGACTGAGCTTCACACGCCTGTCGAGAGGTGGGAGCCGCTTCGGTGCCCGGACGCGGTGCTGCGCGATAGCACGCAGAACCAGGACGCGTTGCAAACGTGGGTATTACAGGCTGGCCCGGATCGGCGTCGCGACACCTCGTGCCGCATCGCGTCCGAGAGAGGGGCCGCGAAGGCTCAGCGCTTCCGGCGCAGCCGCACCACCATGTCGATCCGGCTGATCTCGTAGCCTTCCGGCACCTCGGGCACCGAGTTGAGCGACAGGCTGTGGTCGGGAATATCGACCAGCTCGTGCGAGCCCTCGATGTAGAAATGATGGTGCGAGGACACGTTGGTGTCGAAGTAGGTTTTTGTGCCGTCCACGCTGACCTGGCGCAGCAGTCCGGCGTCGGTGAGCTGGTTCAGTGTATTGTAGACGGTGGCGAGCGACACCGGCACCTTGGCCTTGGTCGCTTCCTCGTAGAGCATTTCCGCCGTCAGGTGCCGGCCGCCCTTGCTGAACAAGAGCCACCCCAGCGCCATGCGCTGGCGCGTTGGCCTGAGGCCCACCGCCTGCAGCATCTCGTTGACGTCGTGCCAGGGGCAGCCGTTCAAAAGCGGGGCGCGGTGCGGGTTGGCGGGAGCCTCCTCCGCCCGGACCAGTTCGTTGGACTCGCTCATCACAATCCTAACCACATGCGGCGGCAGCGGCCGCCCCTCTTGACTTAAGACTATAGAAAAGATTGCCAGCAGATGCAAGTTTTTCGCAACTAGTGCTCCGACCTGCCGCAAAGTCAGCCGGCCAGCGGGCGGGAATGCTTTGACCGGCGCGCGCGCCATGATAGAGAGCGCGAGCCTGGGGCTTCCGGCAGCGCGTCGTGACCCAGGCTTGATACTTGAAATTGCTGCCATTTCCGACGCAGCGCGCGATCTTCAGCGACGATCCGGGAACGCGCTGGCGTGACCCAGGGGGAACAGGGAACCAGACGGATGCACGAGCGGCAGAACAGCTACCAGTACGAGGACCTGCTGGCCTGCGCCCGCGGCGAGATGTTCGGCCCCGGCAATGCGCAATTGCCGCTGCCGCCGATGCTGATGTTCGACCGCATCACCGAGATCAACGAGACCGGCGGCGAGTACGGCAAGGGGCTGATCCGCGCCGAACTCGACGTCAAGCCGGACCTGTGGTTCTTCGGCTGCCATTTCAAGCGCGATCCCGTCATGCCGGGGTGCCTCGGGCTCGACGCGCTGTGGCAGATGGTCGGCTTCTTTCTTGGCTGGCTCGGCGGCGAGGGCCGCGGCCGCGCGCTCGGCCTCGGCGACCTGAAATTTTCCGGGCAGGTGCTGCCGCACGTCACCAAGGTCGTCTACACTATCGACATGAAGCGGATCATGCGCTCCAAGCTCGTCCTCGGCATTGCCGATGGCCTGCTTGCGGCCGACGGCGAGGTCATCTACCGCGCCAAGGATCTCAAGGTCGGCCTGTTCCGGCAGGACGCCCCGCTTCAGGCGGCGGTCTAAAGCGTTTTCGAGCGAAGCGGAAACCGGTTCGCGTGAAGAAAACGCGTCAAAACAACAATCTGGAGCGTTGCTTTTGATTCCATCAAAAGCAAAAAGGCTCTAGCGTCGGAACGATCTTACGGAAAAGTCTCGCGCGGCCGGGGGCCTGCGGGCACAATTCCAAAAGGGCTTCCAAGGGGGCGCAGCGCGGCGACGGCCGGGCAAGCGGGGTTCACGTAACAGCGGAGCAGACATGAGGCGGGTTGTCGTCACCGGAATGGGCATTGTCTCATCCATCGGAAACAACACCCAGGAAGTGCTCGCGAGCCTCTACGAAGCGAGGCCGGGGATCACCCGCGCCGAGAAGTATGCCGAACTGGGCTTCCGTTCGCAGGTGCAGGGCGCCCCGACGCTCAACCCGGCCGAGGTGATCGACCGCCGCGCCATGCGCTTTCTCGCCGAGGGCGCGGCCTGGAATCACGTCGCCATGGAGCAGGCGATCCGCGATGCCGGCCTTGAGCCGAACGAGGTCTCCAACGAGCGCACCGGCATCATCATGGGCTCGGGCGGCCCCTCCGCCCGCACCATCGTCGAGGCCGCCGACATCACGCGGACCAAGGGGCCGAAGCGCGTCGGGCCGTTCGCGGTGCCCAAGGCGATGTCGTCGACCGCTTCCGCCACGCTGGCCACCTGGTTCAAGATCAAGGGCGTCAACTACTCGATCTCGTCGGCCTGCGCGACCTCCAACCACTGCATCGGCAACGCCTACGAAACCATCCAGTGGGGCAAGCAGGACATCGTGTTCGCCGGCGGCTGCGAAGAACTCGACTGGTCGCTGTCGGTGCTGTTCGATGCCATGGGCGCGATGTCGTCGAAGTACAACGACACGCCGGCCACTGCCTCGCGCGCCTACGACGTCAATCGCGACGGCTTCGTGATCGCCGGCGGCGCCGGCGTCGTGGTGCTGGAGGAGCTCGAGCACGCCAAGGCGCGCGGCGCGCGCATCTACGGCGAAGTGATCGGCTACGGCGCCACCTCCGACGGCTACGACATGGTGGCGCCTTCGGGCGAGGGCGCCGAGCGCTGCATGCGCATGGCGATGGCGACGGTCAAGGGGCCGGTCGATTACATCAACCCGCACGCCACCTCGACGCCGGCCGGCGACCCGCCGGAGATCGAGGCGATCCGAAAGGTGTTCGGCACCGGCGACAAATGCCCGCCGATCGCGGCGACCAAGTCGCTGACCGGACACTCGCTCGGCGCCACCGGCGTGCAGGAGGCGATCTATTCGCTGTTGATGATGAACAACGGCTTCATCTGCGAGAGCGCCAACATCCAGGAGCTGGACCCGGTGTTTTCCGACATGCCGATCGTGCGCAAGCGCATCGACGATGCCAAGGTCGGCACCGTGCTGTCCAACTCGTTCGGCTTCGGCGGCACCAACGCCACGCTGGTGTTCAAACGGCTCGATGCGTGACATCGCGCGCGCCGATCCGATGATCGAAGCGCAGAACGTTTTCTTGTCATCGCCGGACTTGTTCCGGCCATCCACGCCTTCAATCATCCAGTCCACGTTCATCAGACGTGGATGCCCGGCACAAGGCCGGGCATGACGGAGCGATCCATGACACAACTGATGCACGGCAAGCGCGGGCTCGTCATGGGCGTCGCCAACGACCACTCGATCGCCTGGGGCATCGCCAGGGCGGTGGCGGCGCACGGCGCCGAACTCGCCTTCACCTATCAGGGCGAGGCGCTCGGCCGCCGCGTCAAGCCGCTCGCGGAATCGGTCGGGGCGAAACTGGTGCTGCCGTGCGACGTCGAGGACGAGGCCAGCGTCGATGCCACCTTCGCCGCGCTGAAGGAGGCATGGGGCCATCTCGACTTCGTCGTCCACGCCATCGCCTTCTCCGACCGGAGCGAATTGAAGGGCCGTTACGCCGACACCACGCGCGACAACTTTTCGCGCACCATGCTGATCTCGTGCTTCTCCTTCACCGAGATCGCCAGACGCGCGGCGGAGCTGATGCCCGAGCAGGGCGGTGCGATGCTGACGCTGACCTATGGCGGCTCGACGCGAGTGATGCCGAACTACAACGTGATGGGCGTCGCCAAGGCGGCGCTGGAAGCGAGCGTGCGCTACCTCGCCGCCGACTTTGGCCCGCGCGCCATCCGCGTCAACGCCATCTCGGCCGGGCCGATCCGCACGCTGGCCGGCTCCGGCATCGCCGACGCGCGCGCGATGTTCGCGTTCCAGCAGCGCCATGCGCCGCTGCGCCGCACCGTCACCATCGACGAGGTCGGCGGCGCCGCGCTCTACCTGTTGTCCGACCTCGCAACCGGCGTCACCGGCGACATCCACTATGTCGATTCCGGCTACAACATCATCTCGATGCCGCAGCCCGACGAGTTGAAGGGCAAGTAATCCTTTCAACAAGCGACGCAGGGTGCCCCGGATGCGACGCGGGACGCAGTCCTGCTTCGCTGAACCGGGGCCGTTACGCAGTCCTGCACTTGCGAAGGTCCCGGCTCTGCGGAGCAGCCGCAAGGGCGCTGCACCGCGTCCGGAACAAGATCACCCTGCGGCGATTGTCTCGGCGCGCTGGAATGCCGGGCGTGCCGCGCAAGCATTGAGATAGCGGTCGAACGCAGGCCGCGACGGCACCATCTTGAACAACCGCACCGCGTAGTTGAGCCCCGAGCCGATGGCGATATCGGCGGCGGAGAAGGCATCGCCCAAGAGCCACGGCCCCTTGGCGAGCGCCGCCTCCAGTACGTCGAACACCTGTTGCGCGCTGCCCCAGGCGGCGGTGGACGGCGGCACCTCGAGCTTGGTGTAAACCTGGATCAGCGCCGGCTCGATGCAGCTCGGCGCAAAGAACAGCCATTGCAGATATTTTGCGCGGTCCGGATCGCCGACCGACGGCGCAAGCTTCGCTTCCGGAACGCGCTCGGCGACATAGGCGCAGATCGCCGCCGCCTCGGCGAGCGTCGCCTCGCCGTCCCTGAGCGCCGGCACCTTGCCCATCGGGTTGATGGCGAGATAGTCCGGCGACTTCTGCGCGCCGGTGGAGATGTCGATCAGCACCCGCTCGTAGGGATGGCCGGTTTCTTCCATCAGCCACAGCGTGGTGAACGAGCGCGAACGCGGCGACCAGTAAAGCTGCATCATGATATCTCCTCAGCGCTTGATCGAACACGTTGTCCGGAAAGCTGGCACATTACTCTCCATGCGTCATGCCCGTGCTCGTCACGGGCATCCACGTCCTTTGCAGAGTCTCGGCAAGAAAGGCGTGGATGGCCGGGACAAGCCCGGCCATGACGGGCTAGAGGCATTGTTGCACTGACTCAAGACAGCAAAAAGGGCGGCCACAGGGCCGCCCTTTCGATGAGAGACGGTGCAGGCGCTACTCGCCGGCGGCCTCGTGCGGCGCGGCGTCGGTGCGCTCGGTCTTCTCCGCCCTGGCCTTGGCTTCGAGATCTTCGCCGGTCGTCTGATCGACCGCCCGCATCGACAGCCGGGTCTTGCCGCGATCGTCGAAGCCCAAGAGCTTGACCTTGACCTTGTCGCCTTCCTTGACGACGTCGGAGGTCTTCTGCACCCGGCCCGGCGCAAGCTGGCTGATGTGCACGAGGCCGTCCTTGGCGCCGAAGAAGTTCACGAAGGCGCCGAACTCCATCACCTTGACCACGGTGCCGTCGTAGATCTGGCCGACCTCCGGGTCGGAGGCGATCGACTTGATCCACTTGATCGCCGCCTTGATCGCATCGCCCGAGGCGGAGGCCACCTTGACCGTGCCGTCGTCCTCGATGTTGACCTTGGCGCCGGTCTTCTCGACGATCTCGCGGATCACCTTGCCGCCGGTGCCGATCACTTCGCGGATCTTGTCGGTGGCAATCTGGAACACCTCGATGCGCGGCGCGTGCTCGCCAAGCTCGGCGCGCGCCGTGTCGAGCGCCTTGGACATCTCGCCGAGGATGTGCATGCGCCCGTCCTTGGCCTGGCCGAGCGCCACCTTCATGATCTCCTCGGTGATGCCGGCGATCTTGATGTCCATCTGCAGCGAGGTGACGCCGCGCTCGGTGCCGGCCACCTTGAAGTCCATGTCGCCGAGATGATCCTCGTCGCCGAGGATATCGCTCAGGACCGCGAAGCGTTCGCCCTCGAGGATCAGCCCCATGGCGATGCCGGCGGTCGGCCGCTTGAGCGGCACGCCGGCGTCCATCAGCGACAGCGAGGCGCCGCACACCGAAGCCATCGACGAGGAGCCGTTCGACTCGGTGATCTCCGACACCACGCGCACCGTGTAGGGAAACTCGTGATGCGGCGGCAGCACCGGGTGGATCGCGCGCCAGGCGAGCTTGCCGTGGCCGATCTCGCGGCGGCCGGGCGAGCCCATGCGGCCGGTCTCGCCGACCGAATAGGGCGGGAAGTTGTAGTGCAGCAGGAAGGTTTCCTTGTAGGTGCCCGACAGGGCGTCGATGTACTGCTCGTCCTCGCCGGTGCCGAGCGTGGTGACGACCAGCGCCTGGGTCTCGCCGCGGGTGAACAGCGCCGAGCCGTGGGCGCGCGGCAGCACGCCGACTTCGGCGACGATCGGGCGCACGGTCTTGACGTCGCGGCCATCGATGCGGCGGCCGGTGTCGAGGATGTTCCAGCGCACGATCTTGGCTTCGAGCTCCTTGAACACCGCGCTGACGCGCAGCTTGTCGTAGGCGGGCTCCGCGCCTTCGGGGAAGAAATGCGCCATCACCTTGGCCTTGGCGGCGGCAACCGCGTCCTGGCGCTGCTGCTTGATGGCGATGCCATAGGCGGCGCGCAGGTCCTGCTCGACGATGCCGCGGATTTCGTTTTCGAGCGCGGCGTTGTCGAGGGTCGCGACCTCGCGCGGCTCCTTGGCGGCCTTCTCGGCGAGATCGATGATCGCCTTGATCACCGGCTGGAAGTGGCGGTGGCCGAACATCACGGCGCCGAGCATCACCTCTTCCGGCAGCTCCTTGGCCTCGGACTCGACCATCAGCACGGCGTCGCCGGTGCCGGCGACGACGAGGTCGAGCTGGGTGTCGGCCATCTCGTCGAGCGTCGGGTTGAGAATGAATTCGTCGTTGACGAAGGCGACGCGCGCCGCGCCGATCGGGCCCATGAACGGCACGCCGGACAGCGTCAGCGCCGCGGAGGCGGCCACCATGGCGACGATGTCGGGATCGTTCTCGAGATCATGCGACAGCGTGGTGACGATGACCTGGGTGTCGCAGCGATAGCCGTCGGCGAACAGCGGGCGGATCGGCCGGTCGATCAGGCGCGAGACCAGCGTTTCCTTCTCGGTCGGACGGCCTTCGCGCTTGAAGTAGCCGCCCGGAATGCGGCCGGCGGCATAGGTCTTTTCCTGGTAGTTGCAGGTCAGCGGCAGGAAGTCGATGCCTTCCTTCGGCGTCTTGGCCGACACCACGGTGGCGAGCACGATGGTCTGGCCGTAGGTGGCGACGACGGCGCCGTCGGCCTGACGGGCGACCTTGCCGGTTTCAAGTTTGAGCGGGCGGCCGCCCCAGTCGAGTTCGACGGTATGGGTCTTGAACATGTGGTCTGTCTCTCACGGGTTTGCCGGCAGGCCGGAAGCCATGAGCAAGACGGCGAGCCGCTGATCGGCGCGAAAAAAGCGCGATGTCAGCGGCCGGCGATCCTGCCATAGCTTTCGCCCCTCCGGGGATGCGGGCACCATGCCCGCGGGCGTTCAGCGGCCGGATCGCCGCAAGACGCCCGTGCATCGCGGTCTTGCGCGATGCGGCAACGCGCGCCGAAGGCGCGCGGATTCTCTCGCCGGGGGCATGGCTCCGAACGGACGAACCGGATATCGGAAGGAATCATGCCCGGACAAAGCGTCAGCGGCGGATGTTGTGCTTTTCGAGCAGCGCCCGGTAGCGGGCCTCGTCCTTCTTGCGAACGTAGTCGAGAAGGGCGCGGCGGGTCGCCACCAGCTTGAGCAGGCCTCGGCGGGAATGATTGTCCTTGCCGTGGCTGCGGAAATGCTCGGTCAGATTGTTGATGCGCTCGGACAGGATCGCGACCTGCACCTCGGGCGAGCCGGTGTCGCCGGCCTTGGTGGCATTCGTCTTGATCAGCTCCGCCTTGCGCTCAGCGGTAATCGACATCGTCAAACGTCCTTGTTGCGGCCGGTGCTGGCAGTCAGCCCGGTCAGGTTGAACACGCGCTTGGGGATCAGTTCGCCATTGCCCAGTTCGGCGAGGGCCAGAAGCCGGCCGCCGACGGTGACATAGACTATGCCGCTGGAAGTGGGCGCATCCCGTCCGCGCAACAGAACGGCCTGGCCCCGATGGAGCCTTGCCGCGTCCGCCCGTGTGACGGCCAGTGCCGGGATGTCGTCCAGCGCGGTCTCAACGGGCAGCAGGATGTCGGCGAGACTGCCCTCGCCAGACGCGGCTCTATCGCACAAACTCTCCAGCCGATCCAGCGGAATCATGTCGTCCTCGCCGAACGGGCCGGTCTGGGTGCGGCGCAGCGCGCAGATATGGCCATAGCAGCCGAGGAGCCGACCGAGGTCGCGGGCAACAGCCCTCACATAGGTGCCCTTGCCGCATTCGGCCTCGAACACCATGGTGTCGCTATCCGGTTGATCCGTCACGGATAACTGGAAAATCTCGACGCTGCGGGCTTTCAGTTCCACCACCTCGCCGTCGCGCGCCAGGTCGTAGGCGCGCTCGCCCGCGATCTTGATCGCCGAGTAGCGCGGCGGCACCTGCTCGATCACCCCCGTAAAGCGCGGCAGCAGCGCCTCGACGTCGGCCAGCGTCGGGCGCGCCGCGCTGGTCGCCACCACCGCGCCCTCGCTGTCGTCGGTGTCGCGCTCCTCGCCGAAGCGCACGGTGAAGCGGTAGCGCTTGCGGCCGTCCATCACGAACGGCACCGTCTTGGTCGCCTCCCCCATGGCGATCGGCAGGCCACCGGTGGCGAGCGGATCGAGGGTGCCGGCGTGGCCGGCGCGCCTGGCCTTGAACAGCCGCTTGATGACCGCGACGGCCTGCGTCGAGGTCATGCCGATCGGCTTGTCGAGCACGATCCAGCCGTGGACGTCGCGCTTGTCGCGCTTCGGCTTGCCTTGGTGCCTACGTTGGCCCTGTTTATCCTGACGCGGATCGCCGGGGCGGAACGCGGGCGGCGGGGCGGCGGCGGCCTGTTTGTCGTCGTCGGTCATCATGGATGCTGCGGCGGGGCTGATCAGGGTGTCGATGGCGGTCACGTTTCGTCCGAATCCTGTTCGAGGTCTCGCTGCACCTGCGGTGTTCTCAATAATGTCTCGATCCGTTCCGCTTCTTCGAATCGTTCGTCGGCACGGAAACGGATATCAGGTGCAAACTTCAGGTTAACGCGGTGCGCGATGGCGCCGCGCAGGTAGCGTTTGTTGCGGTTGAGCGCGGCGAGCACCGCGTCGGTCCCCTCGCCGCCGAGCGGCAGCACATAGATGGTCGCGAGCCTGAGATCGGGCGACATCCGCACCTCCGGCACGGTGACGAGCCGGCCTTCGAGGTCGGGGTCGTGGACGCCGCCCTCGGTCAGGATGGCGGCCACGGCATGGCGCACCAGTTCGCCGACCCGCAACTGGCGTTGCGAAGCGCCGGGGGGCGACGATGACAGCTTGCCGCGTTGCCGACGGGGCATGTTTCGAATCCTGAAAGCTTGCTGGCGTCATGCGCGGGCTTGACCCGCGCATCCATCAAACAAAAAAAGAATTATTCCGAGACGATGGATTGCCGGGGCAAGCCCGGCAATGACATCTCTTTACCTCAGCGGGCCGTGCGAGATTCGGACTCACAGCGAGCGCTGAATGGTCTCCACGCGGTAGCACTCGATCACGTCGTCAGGGCGCATGTCCTGATAGCTCTCGAACGCCATGCCGCATTCCATGCCGCTCGACACTTCCTTGACGTCGTCCTTGAAGCGCTTGAGCTGGGCGAGCTTGCCCTCGTGGATCACGACGTTGTCGCGGATCAGGCGGACGTTGGCGCCACGCTCCACGATGCCGTCGGTGACGAGGCAGCCGGCGATCTTGCCGACCTTGGAGATGTTGAACACCTCCTTGATGCGGGCGTTGCCGAGCATGGTCTCGCGCAGCGTCGGCGCGAGCAGGCCGCTCATCGCCTTCTTCACGTCGTCCACGAGGTCGTAGATGATGTTGTAGTAGCGGATCTCGATGCCGTCGCGCTTGGCGGCGTCGGCCGCCTCCTTGTGGGCGCGGACGTTGAAGCCGATGATCGCGGCGTTGAAGCCGGCCGCCAGCGTCACGTCGGACTCCGAGATGCCGCCAACGCCGGCGTGCAGCACGCGCGCGCCGACCTCCTCGGTGCCGAGCTTCTCCAGCGAGCCGATGATCGCCTCCAGCGTGCCCTGCACGTCGGCCTTGATGACCAGCGGGAATTCCTTGCGGCCCGCGGTCTTGAGCTGCGACATCATCTGTTCGAGCGAGCCGCGCATGCCGGAGGCGCGCGCCGCCTGCTTCTCGCGCTTCTGGTGGGCGCGATAGTCGGTGATCTGGCGGGCGCGGGCCTCGTTCTCGACCACCGCGAGGCGGTCGCCGGCTTCCGGCGGGCCGTTGAAGCCGAGCACCTCGACCGGCACGGAGGGGCCGGCCGACTGCACGGTGGCGCCCTGATCGGAAATCAGCGCCCGCACGCGGCCCATCTCGGCGCCGGCGACGATGATGTCGCCGACATGGAGCGTGCCGCGCTGCACCAGCACGGTCGCGACCGGGCCGCGGCCGCGGTCGAGCTTGGCCTCGATCACGGTGCCTTCGGCGGCGCGGTCGGGGTTGGTCTTGAGTTCGAGCAGCTCGGCCTGCAGCGCGATCATTTCCAGGAGCTTGTCGAGGTTGGTGCCGTTCTTGGCCGACACCTCGACATCGACGACGTCGCCGCCGAACGATTCGACCTGCACCTCGTGCTGCAGCAGCTCGGTGCGCACGCGCTCGGGCTTTGCGTCCGGCTTGTCGATCTTGTTGATGGCGACGATGATCGGCACCCGTGCCGCCTTGGCGTGATTGATGGCCTCGACGGTCTGCGGCATCACGCCGTCGTCGGCGGCGACCACCAGCACCACGATGTCGGTGACTTTGGCGCCGCGCGCGCGCATCTGCGTGAAGGCGGCGTGGCCCGGCGTGTCGATGAAGGTGATCTTGCCGCCGGAGGGCGCCGCCACCTGATAGGCGCCGATGTGCTGGGTGATGCCGCCGGCCTCGCCGGACACCACGTTGGCGTGGCGCAGCGCGTCGAGCAGCGAGGTCTTGCCGTGATCGACGTGGCCCATCACGGTGACCACCGGCGGGCGCGGCAGCTGGTTGCTCTCGTCCTCGTCGGCGACGTCGAACAGGCCCTCCTCGACGTCGGAGGCGGCGACGCGCTTGACGGTATGGCCAAGCTCCTCGGCGATGAGCTGGGCGGTGTCGGCGTCGATCACGTCGGTGATCTTCACCATCTGGCCCTGCTTCATCAGCATGCGGATCACGTCCACCGCGCGCTCGGACATGCGGTTGGCGAGCTCCTGAATGGTGATCGCCTCGGGGATCGTCACCTCGCGGACCAGCTTTTCCTTGGGCTCGTTCGACACGTGGCCCTTGAGGCGCTGGGTGCGGCGGCGGAACGAGGCGACCGAGCGCTCGCGCACGTCGTCGGCATTGAGCGCGGTGACCAGCGTGAGGCGGCCGCGCTGCTTCTGCGGCGCCGGCTTGGCGGTGGTCTTGGGGGCTGCGGCCGGGCGCGCGCCGGGGCCGCGGCGCGCCGGGCGCGGCGCCTCGTCCTCGTCTTCGGCGGTCGCCGCCGTCGCGCGCGAGGGCGTGGCAGCGGCGGTGCGGGTGGTGGTGGCGGGGGTGGCCGGCTTGGCCTCGGGCTCGCCAAAACGCTTCTTGGCCTCGGCCTCGGCCTTGCGCTTGGCCTCCTCCTCGACGCGGTGGCGCGCTTCTTCGGCCTGCTTGCGGGCCTCGGCGGCCTCGCGCTCGGCCTTCTCGACCTTCTCGCGGGCGGCGCGGCGGGCGGCCTCCTCCTCGGCGAGACGGCGCTCCTCGATCTCACGCAGGCGCGAGTCGGCGAGCGCATGGGCGCGGGCGGCGCGCTCCTCCTCGGTCAGCGAGCGCAGCACCACGCCGGAGCCGCGCGGCGCGGCCGGAGCGGCGGCAGCCGGGCGCGACGCAGCGGCCGGCGGCGCTTTGGCCGCGGGCTTGGCGGGCGCGGCCTTGGCCGGTTCGGCCGGCGGGCTCGCATCGGTGGCAAGGCGCCGCTTGGTGCGCTTCTCGACCACCACCTGCTTGGTGCGGCCATGGCTGAAGCTCTGGCGCACCGTGCCCTCGACGCGCGGTTTCAGCGTCAGGGTCTTGGTGGGGCTGACGCTCAGCGTCTTGTCGCCAGGGGTCTTGGTGTCAACCATTCACTATCCTAATCATGTTCCACGGTGCGCGGACGCACCATGCTGCCGTCGGTTTCGTCGCCTTTGATCGTCGCTCTGGCGCGGGACTTTTCGCCCGCGTCCGTCCGGTATCGGACCAGAGCCTGGCAGCGCGACAGGACCGAGCCGTTGGCCGGCCCCGCGGTCAGCGCTGCATGTATCACATTTGACCGGCTGAGTGCCAAATCCAATTCAGCCGAGGTTAAAGCCTCGATCACCGGCAGGCCGCCGTCCGTTCCGCCAAAAGCCTGCCGCACCGCCGCCTCCAGCTTGCGGCGGCCGTCCGGGGCGCCATCGCGCGCGTGGATCAGCGCGACCGCGCGGCGCTCGGCAATGGCGCGCTCGACCTTTGCGAAGCCGGCCACCACCTGGCCGGCCTTGGCGGCCATTGCCAGCGCATCCTGCACGCCGGCCACCATCAGCGCCTCGACGTCGGCGGAAAGCGTCGGTGCCGCCGCCACCTTGCGCCGGAACCCGCGCGCAAAAATCCCCTTGCGCAGCGCCTGATCGACCGCCGTCCTCGAGGCCGTCAGCCACAGCCCGCGGCCCGGCAGCCGCCGCTTGAGGTCCGGCACCACCCGGTCGTCCGGCCCCACCACGAAGCGGATCAACGCCTCGACCGGCTCGACCTCCCGTGTCAGCGCGCACATCCGCATGGTCCCGGACCGGGCGGTCCGGGGGCCGTCGTCAAGGTCGGCCGCGGGGGCGATTGCCGGCATCGGGAGGCATCTCCGTCAGGCCGGGTGGGTTTCGTCGGCGGCGGCGGCGGCGTCCTCGCCGTCCGCCTCCTCGTCGGGCCTGACGAGGTCGGCCTCACTGATCCAGCCGGCGACGACGCGCGCCTGCATGATCAGGTGCTCCATTTCCTCGCGCGACAGGTCGAAGCCGTCGAGCGCGCCGGGGTAGCGCACCGGCTCGCCGCCATCCTTGGCCCGCTCGGTCCAGCCGGCAAGGTCGTCGGTGGCGCAGCCGGCCAGGTCCTCGACCGTCTTGATATCGTTCTCGCCGAACGCCACCAGCATCTTCGAGGTGACGCCGGGCACCGTCTTGAGCGCGTCCTCGACGCCCAGCTCGGTGCGCCGCGCGTCCAGCTCGGCCTCGAGGCGGTCGAGATACTCGCGGGCGCGGCTTTGCAGTTCTTCGGCGGTCTCCTCGTCGAACCCTTCGATGTCCGCCAGTTCCCGGGCATCGACCAGCGCCAGTTCCTCGACCGAGGCGAACCCTTCCGAGGCAAGCAACTGCCCGACCACCTCGTCGACGTTGAGCGCGTCCATGAACAGCTTGGTGGACGCCTCGAAGTCGGCCTGGCGGCGCTCGGATTCCTCCTGCTCGGTCAGGATGTCGATGTCCCAGCCGGTCAGTTGCGAGGCGAGCCGCACGTTCTGGCCGCGGCGGCCGATCGCAAGCGACAGTTGGGTATCCGGCACCACGACTTCAATACGCTCGCGGTCCTCGTCGATCACCACCTTGGCGACTTCGGCCGGCGCCAGCGCGTTGACCACGAAGGTGGCGATATCCGGCGACCACGGAATGATGTCGATCTTCTCGCCCTGCAACTCGTTGACCACCGCCTGCACGCGCGAGCCGCGCATGCCGACGCAGGCGCCGACCGGATCGACCGAGGAATCGCGCGACACCACGCCGATCTTGGCGCGCGAGCCGGGATCGCGGGCCACTGCCTTGATCTCGACGATGCCGTCGTAGATTTCCGGCACTTCCTGCGCGAACAGCTTTGCCATGAACTGCGGATGGGTGCGCGACAGGAAAATCTGCGGCCCGCGCGTCTCGCGGCGCACGTCGAACACGTAGGCGCGGAGGCGGTCGCCGTTGCGGAACACCTCGCGCGGCAGCATCTCGTCGCGCCGCACGATGGCCTCGCCGCGGCCGAGATCGACGATCACGCTGCCGTACTCGACGCGCTTGACCACGCCGTTGACGATATCGCCGATGCGGTCCTTGAACTCCTGATACTGGCGGTCGCGCTCGGCGTCGCGCACCTTCTGCACGATCACCTGCTTGGCCGACTGCGCGGCGATGCGGCCGTATTCGAGCGGCGGCAGGGTGTCGGCGATGGTGTCGCCGATCTGCGCGCCCGGGTTGGCGCGCCGCGCGTCGCTGAGCGAAATCTGGTTGGAGGGGTTTTCAACTTCCTCGACCACCAGCATATGGCGCGACAGCGAGAGCTGGCCGGTCTTCGGGTTGATCTCGGCATGCACGTCGGTCTCGGCGCCGTAGCGGGCGCGCGCCGCCTTGGCGATGGCGTCTTCCATCGCCGCGATCACGATGCCGCGGTCGATCGACTTCTCGCGCGCCACTGCGTCGGCGATCTGCAGAAGTTCGAGCCTGTTGGCGCTCACAGCCATGGGTCAGTCTCCCTGGAGTCGATGCTGTTTGGTGGTCTTCGACGCCGCACGCTTGCGCGGCGCCACCGGCATCTCGCCGGCCTCGTCTTCACTGCCTTGCCGCGCCGCCCGCTCGGCTTCCTTGCCCTTGCGCAAGGCTTCCGCGATCAACGCATCCGTCAGCACCAGCCGCGCCTCGCCGATGTCGTCCATCGCCAGCAGCACCTCGGCATTGTCGTCCGCCGGCGTGTCGTCGCGATGAAGGCGCACGGCGTCGCCCTCGACGCTGCGAATGGTGCCGCGGAAACGCTTGCGGCCGAGATGCGCGATGCGCAGCTCGATCTTTGCCAGATGCCCCGCGGCGCGCACGAAATCCGAGCGGCGCACCAGCGGCCGGTCGATGCCGGGCGAGGAAATCTCCAGCCGGTAGGCGCGGTCGATCGGATCGGCGATGTCCATCACCGGCGACAGCGCCTTTGAAATCGCCTCGCAGTCGTCGATGGTCAGGCTGCCGTCGGGCCGCTCCGCCATGATCTGCACGGTGCAGCCGGCCTCGGCGGAAATCTTGATGCGCACCAGACGAAACCCCATGCCGAGCAGCACCGGCTCGGCGACGGCGGCGACGCGCGCGGCCAAGCCAGGCTCCACGATCAAACGCGGCTCCTGCAGATCGAATGCGTCCGGTGTCGGCGCGGTCGGCTCAAGCATTTCGGCTCAGACTTCGGCTCAGACTTGGCGATCGTTCAAGTAATAAAAAAGAGCGGGTCCCGCGGGGCCCACTCTCACGACGCGATCGAAATTCGATCGTATGAGATATTCCTGTATTACCGCCCATATAGCGCCTTTGGCGGCCGCCAGCAAGGGCGGGCACGCGAAAATCAGCGGCGGCGGAAGATCAGGTATGCGGCGCGGCGGCCCTCGCGCGCCGCCTTCTCGCCGTAGCGGGTCATGGTGTAGCCCGGCCACGGCTTGCGCCAGTCGTCGGCGCGCTCGGCGCTCCAGTCGAAATCCGGCGCGCGCAGGAGGTGGGCCAGCGTCCAGGCGACGTAGCCGTCGATGTCGCTGACGAAGCGGAACTCGCCGCCGGGCCGCAGCACGCGCGCCATCGCCGCGACCGTCGCGTCCTGCACGAACCGACGCTTCCAGTGCCGCCGTTTCGGCCACGGATCGGGATGGATCAGGTCGATGCGGCCGAGCGAGGCCGGCGGCAGCCACGCCAGCAGGGCGGCGGCATCGCCGGCGAACAAGCGGATGTTGGCGAGACCGGTCGCCTCGATCTTCGCCAGAATCTTGGCCATGCCGTTGACGTAGGGCTCGCAGCCGATGAAGCCGGTGTCGGGACGGGCCTCGGCCTCCGCGACGAGATGTTCGCCGCCGCCGAAGCCGATCTCGAGCCGCGCCGCTTGGGCGCGGCCTCCGAACAGCGCGGCGAGATCGGGCGGCGCCGGCCGATCGAGGTCGAGCGCAAGGCGCGGCAGCAGGCTCGCCACCAGCTCGGACTGGTGCGCGCGCAGCTTGTGGCCCTTGCGGCGGCCGAAGAACGCGCCCGGCGCGCGGCCGCGGGGAGCGGTGGAGTCGTCGCGTTCCGGAAACGTCTCCGGCATGGGATGGTCTTCAAGGTTTTGCGCCGCGGGCTTGCGGCCATGCCGCGGCTCCTTGGCCCACAACGACGCGCGGTGCAAGTGAGGCCTCAAGCGTGGCGTTACAGACGACGATAGATTTTTGTTTATCGCGTTTTCTTCACGCGAACCGGCCGTCGCCTGGCCGGAGCCGGCTATAGCCCGGCGTAGGCCGGTTTCCACTTCGCTCGAAAAACGCTCTACTCGTGCTCGGCCTCGCGCGCGGCGACCTGCTCGACCAGATCGACGATGCTGCGGCGCAGCTTGGCATCGTGAATCCGGGTGAAGGCCCGGGTCAGCGCCAATCCTTCGGAGGTCGAGAGAAAGTCGGAGATATAAGCGGGCGAGGGCGCCTCGCTGAAACCGTTGGAGCTGCCCGCCGAGATCGGCGCCCCCTCGAACATGAACTGAACCGGCACCTGCAGCACGTCGGCGATCTGCTGCAGACGGCTCGCGCCGATGCGGTTGGTGCCCTTCTCGTATTTCTGCACCTGCTGAAAGGTCAGCCCCAGCGAATTGCCGAGCTTCTCCTGGCTCATGCCGAGCATGATGCGGCGCATGCGCACACGGCTCCCGACGTACTTGTCGATGGGGTCGGGCGTCTTGGTGGACATACAGTACTCTCCCTCTTGGTGCAGTCTGACACGCAGGTCCTGCGCCTGACGCCTTGCAGCCTTCCCGCTTCCGACGAGCTCAGATGCGAAGCTCTATGGTTCTGTTTTGACGCACTTCTTCACGCGAAACGGCATCCATTGTCGCTTGAAATGCGGAGTCCGCACTTCAACATGACGGCGGCGGTGCAGGTCAAGCTATTCCGCGCTGCGAAACAGGCCGCGATTTATACGACAAAAGTCGTAATCTGCACCAGATGAAAGATGACCGCCGAACCGAGCGAAATCACGGCAGAGTTGACTGCATCGCGGCGGCGCTGCCGTGGCCGCCGGAGCCGGCCACGTGGCACCATGGCGCGGATCAGCGGACGGCGGACCACCGGGCGTCGAACGAGCTCGACGAGACCACGGGTGCCGAACCGGTGAGCGACGCGGGGGCGGCGGGGGCGGGCCTCACCACGGCCGGCTGGGCGGCGGCGACCGGCTTGACGTCCTGAGGCTTGGCGTCACGAGCCTTGATATCCTGCGCCTTGGCCACCGCGGTCCGTGCCGGCTGCGGCCCGCGCCTCGGCTTCGGCTTTGCCGCCTTCGCCTTCGGCCGGGACTGAGCCGGCTGTGCCGCCGGCGCCGGTTCCGGCGCAAGCCCGATCTTGCGGGCGAGCGCACTGAAGAAATTGCCTTCGCCGCTGGCGGTGGCCACCTGGGTCGCGCCGGTGTCGGGCGCGGCCGGCGCAAAGGCCGATACCGTCGGCTCCGGCGCGCGCGGCGGATTGACGTGGGTCGGGATAGTGCCGGGCGCGGTGGCCAGCGCGACCGAGGTGGCCGGCTCCGACAAGCCGGTCGACGCGTTCGGCAGCTTGGCGGCGAACACCGCGTTCATGCCGCCGTCGATGCCGCGGTTGAGCGCCACCGTCGGCGTGCCGCGCGTGATCAGTTCGGCAACCTTGGCCTCGTCCTCGCGCTGCTTCTCGCGCACCGCGGCGGCGATCTCGGCGGGCACCTGATAGGCCGGGCAGCGGCCGGCGGGATCGAACGCGACCGGCGTCGAGGCATTGGCCGGCTGCGCGTCGAAGACGTAGCGCTTCTCGCAGACGTCCACCTTCGGCTCCTGCCGCGTCACCTCGAAGTGGTCGTTGCCCTCCTTCAGCATCTTCCAGAACGGCATGTTCGGATTGTTGCGATGCCTGGCGAAGTTCGCGGGCGTCATGCGGAACGGATAGGCCTGCACCTGGAAGGCGCGCTGGCCGCCGAAGAACGATTCGCGGCCGAGCGCGTAAATCTCCGAAATCTGCTCGTCGGTCATCGCGTAGCAGCCGCGCGAGGAGCAGTCGCCGTGCACCATGAGCTGCGAGCCGGTGCGGCCGAGCGCGCGGTCGAAGGCGTTCGGATAACCGAGGTTGAAGGACAGGTAGTAGGCGGACTGCGGATTCATCTGCGCCGGCGTGATCGTGTAGAAGCCTTCGGGCGCCTGGCGGTCGCCTTCCCTGATCTTCGGACCGAGATCGCCCGACCAGCGGCAGATCGGATAGGTCTTGAGCAGCGCGAAGCGGCCGGAACGGTCCTGCTTCCACACTTCCAGCTCGGCTTCCTGCTTGAACAGGCGGACAAGGATCGGCGACTGCGTATCCATGTCCTTCTTCTGGATTTCGGCGACCAGCTTTTCAGGCAGCGGCTTCATCGCCTTGGCGTTGATCGGCGTGCCGTCGTTCTTGCAGCCTGCCAGCATGAGGCCGGCCGCAAGGATGACGGACGCCGCGAATACGCGACCGGTTGGCGAGAAGGTCAAAACATCGCTCCGCAGCGGAATGGGCAATCCGATCCCCAATCTTCTTGCCACTTATCCCCAAAGCTGTTGAAGAAATTATTAGCTTCAACCCCGGCCGCCCGCAACAGCAGCGCCGCGCATGCACCGGGATAGCGACGGTGCGGCGCAATCACGGATAATTCAAGGCAAAGCCCGGTTCCGCAGTTTTGCCGCAGAATCGCCGGCTCACCGCCACAATGCCGCACGCCGCAAATGGTCAGACGAGGCGGCGGCCGATCTCAAGGAACTTTTGCCGCCGCCGGGTGCGCACCGTCGCGGCGTCGAGACCGCGAAACTCGGCGAGAGCGGCGGCGATCGCCTCGCCCGTGGTTGCGATCATCGCTTCGGGATCGCGGTGGGCGCCGCCGGGCGGCTCCTTGAGCACCTCGTCGATGACGCCGAAATGCTTCAGGTCCTGCGCCGTGATCTTCATGTTGGTGGCGGCTTCCTGCGCCTTGGCGGCATCGCGCCACAGGATCGAGGCGGCGCCTTCCGGCGAGATCACGCTGTAGACGGCGTGTTCCAGCATCAGGACGCGGTTGGCGGTGGCGATGGCGATGGCGCCGCCCGAGCCGCCCTCGCCGACGATCACCGCGACATTGGGCACGCCGAGCGCGAGGCAGGCATCGGTCGAGCGCGCGATCGCCTCGGCCTGGCCGCGCTCCTCGGCGCCGATGCCGGGATAGGCGCCGGCGGTATCGACCAGCGACAGCACCGGGATGCCGAAGCGGTCGGCCAACTCCATCAGCCGCACCGCCTTGCGGTAGCCCTCCGGCCGCGCCATGCCGAAATTGTGCTTGAGGCGGGCCTCGGTGGTGGCGCCCTTCTCCTGACCGATGACACAGATGCTGTCGCCACGGAAGCGGCCGAAACCGCCGATCAGGGCTTCATCCTCGCCGAACTTGCGGTCGCCGGCGAACGGCGTGAACTCGGTGATCAGGCCGTTGATGTAGTCGATGCAGTGCGGCCGCTGCGGGTGGCGCGCCACTTGCGTCTTCTGCCACGGCGTCAGCTCGGTATAGAGCTCGCGCAGCGCCTGCGCCGCCTTGTCCTGCAGCCGCGCCACCTCCTCGCCGATGTTGCTGCCGTCGCCGGCCAGCGACCGCAGTTCGTCGATCTTGGCGTCAAGCTCGGCAACCGGCTTTTCAAAATCGAGGTAGCTGCGCATCGGGTCGGGCATCGATCGGCCATCGAGGGAGGACAAGCGTGCGCGGCACTCGGCAGGCGGGCCGCACGGAGCGTTGTTTCGGGGCAACGGTGGCGCAAGTCAAGCGGCAGCCGACGGCGGCGCACCGGCCGCGCGGCCGTCTCAGCCGTCCTGCGCCAGCGGATGCAGGTCGCGCACCAGGCTTTTCAGGCGCTCCTCGACGACGTGGGTATAGATCTGGGTGGTCGAGATGTCGGCATGCCCGAGCAGGGTCTGCACGATGCGCAGATCGGCGCCGTTGTGTAGCAAGTGGCTGGCAAAGGCATGGCGCAGCACGTGCGGGCTGACCAGCCGCGGCGGCAGCCCGCAGGCGAAGGCCAGCTCCTTGAGGTCGCGGGCGAAATGCTGCCGGGTCAGATGGCCGCTCTCGCCCGAGGACGGAAACAGCCATTTCGACGGCGCCGGCCGCTTGCCCCCACGCTCCCGGGCGGTGGCGTCGAGGGCGGCGAGATAGCCGGCCATCGCCGCGCGCGCGGCCTCGTTGAGCGGCACCAGCCGCTCCTTGTCACCCTTGCCGCGCACCACGATCATGCGGGCATCGCGCTGCGCCGCCGCGCGCGGCAGCGCCACCAGCTCCGAGACGCGCAAGCCCGTGGCGTAGAGCACTTCGAGCAGGCAATAGAGCCGGTGCGCCCGCACCTGCGCCGCCGGCGTGCCCTGCCCGGTGCGGGATTTGGCTCCGGCCAGCAGCTGCTCGACATCGGCGACCGACAGCACCTTCGGCAGGCTGCGGCCCCGCCTCGGTCCAGCAAGGATGGCCGCCGGATCGTCGGCGCGCAGCCGCTCGCCAAGCAGAAAGCGATACAGATGGCGGATGGTGGAGAGCTTGCGCGCCACGCTCGAGGCTTTGAAGCCGCGGGCATCGAGATCGGCAAGATAAGCGCGCAACCCTTCGGTGTCGGCACTCGCCAGCGTGGTGCCGCGCCGGGTGAGATACGCGGCAAGATCGTCGAGGTCGCCGCGATAGGCATTTTGGGTTGTGACGGGAGCGCCCTGCTCGGCCGCCAGCATGTCGAGGAACAATGCGATCAGGCGGCCGTCGGAGGCTGCGGCGGGGGAAGTCACCGGACTAGTGGAGCGAATTTGACATTCGCTATCTGCGTCGCGGCGAGTCCGGGAAGCGAATGTCAAATTCAAAGCTCCACTAGAAACCTATATTTGCTAGTGGTTCTTTAATTCCAACATTTGCACGGGATTCGCTGAAACGGGATGCAAATGTTGGAATTGGACCACTAGTCCCTGACGAACTTGTCGGGCGTGATCGTCACCGTCATCTGGCGCGGTTGCGGCTCGACGAGGTTGGCGAGCGCGAACACGGCGAGGTAGCCGAGCCCGGCCAGCACCGCAACAACCGTCAGAAATCGCAACAGGCTCGGCATGACGCAAGATCGCCCCGCATTGGAACTGCAACTAACCACCATGTCCGGCCGGCCCGCGCAAGAGACACTGGCAAGGCCGTCCGGCAGGGTAGTATAGGGAGCCTGACAGACCGTTGACGCCAACCACGACGCAAAGCCGATGCCCGATGCCGCGCCTGCCGCCTGCTCTGCCGTGCCCGAAGCCGAGATCGTGGCGGCGCTGGGATCGCGCGCGCTCGTGCTGGTCGGCATGATGGGCGCCGGCAAGACCACCATCGGGCGCAGGCTCGCGGCGCGGCTCAAGCTGCCATTCGTCGATGCCGATGCCGAGATCGAGGCGGCGCATGCCGGCACCACCATCCCGGAGATTTTCGCAACCTACGGCGAGCCGTATTTCCGCGACGGCGAGGCCCGCGTGATCACCCGCCTGCTCGGCGAGGGGCCGCGGGTGATCGCGACCGGCGGCGGCGCCTATATGCGCGAGGACACCCGCCACCGCATCCGCGACCATGCCGTCTCGCTGTGGCTGCGGGTCGACCGCGACGTCATCCTGCGCCGGGTCAAGCGCCGCGCCGACCGGCCGCTGTTGCAGACCGACGACCCCGCCGCAACCATCGACCGCCTGATCGCGGAGCGGCATCCGTTCTACCGGGAGGCCGATATCATGGTGCCGTCGCGCGACGTGCCGCACGAGAAGATCGTCGATGAATGTATCGCCGCACTGCGAAGCTGGCTCGGCCGCGAGCGCGCCATGAACGCCGTGGACGCCCGGCAATGACCGCGCCTTTCAGCCCACCCGCGCCGATCACCGTCAACGTCGCGCTCGGCGAACGGGCTTACGACATCGCAATCGGGCGCGGCCTCATCGCAACGCTCGGCGAGCGCATCGCGGCGCTGCGCCCCGGCGCACGCACGGCCATCGTCACCGACGAAAGCGTCGCCCGTCACTGGCTGCCACAAGCGGAGGCCGCGCTCGGCGCCGCCGGGATTGCGGCCACGCCGGTCGTGGTCGGCGACGGCGAGGCGTCGAAAAGCTACGCCGTGCTGCAACAGGTATGCGAAGCGCTGATCGCCGCGAAGATCGAGCGGACCGATCTGGTCGTTGCGCTCGGCGGCGGGGTGGTCGGCGATCTCGCCGGCTTTGCCGCGGCCGTCGTGCGGCGCGGCATCGACGTCGTGCAGGTGCCGACCTCGCTCCTGGCGCAGGTCGATTCCTCGGTCGGCGGCAAGACCGGCATCAACTCGCCGCACGGCAAGAACCTGGTCGGCGCCTTCCACCAGCCCGCGCTGGTCGTCGCCGACACCGCGGTGCTCGACACGCTGTCGCCGCGCCAGTTCCGCGCCGGCTATGCTGAAGTGGCGAAATACGGCGTGCTCGGCGACGAAGCGTTCTTCGCCTGGCTCGAGGCCAACCACGCCGATATCTTCGCCGGCGGGCCGGCGCGCGAGCATGCCGTCGCCACCAGTTGCCGCGCCAAGGCGGCGATCGTCGCCCGCGACGAGCGCGAGAGCGGCGAGCGCGCGCTGCTCAATCTCGGCCACACCTTCGGCCACGCGCTGGAGGCGGCGACCGGCTTCTCCGATCGTCTGTTCCACGGCGAGGGCGTTGCCGTCGGCATGGTGCTGGCGGCGGAGCTGTCGGCTGAACTCGGCATGATCGCCCCTGACGATGCCGCGCGTGTCGCGCGCCACCTTGCCGCGGTCGGGCTGCCGACGCGGCTACAGGATATCGCCGGCTTCGCACAGGAGGGGCTTGCCGATGCCGATGCGCTGATGACGCTGATGGCGCAGGACAAGAAGGTCAAGCGCGGCCGGCTCACCTTCATCCTGCTCACGGCGATCGGACGCGCGGTGATCTCCCCCGACGTCGAGCCCGCCGTGGTGCGCGACTTCCTCGCCGGCAAGCTCGCCGGCGCCCCCCGCTGAGCGCTGCGGCGATGATCTGGCTCGCGCTTGCGATCGTGATCGTCTGCCTGTTGCTGTCGGCGTTCTTCTCAGGGAGCGAGACGGCGCTGACCGGCACGTCGCGCGCCAGCATGGTGGGGCTCGCCAAGCAGGGCAATCGCCGCGCGGCAACCGTGGTCGATCTGATCGCGATGCGCGAGCGTACCATCGGCGCACTGTTGATCGGCAACAACATCGCCAACATCGGCGCCTCGGCGCTCGCCACCGGGATTTTCGCGGCGTGGTTCGGCGCGGTCGGCGTGCTCTATGCCACCGTGGTGATGACGGTGGTGGTGGTGATCTTCGTCGAAGTGCTGCCCAAGACGCTGGCCATCAGCGCACCGGATCGCGCCGCGTTGCTGGTGGCGCGGCCGATGAAGGTCGTGGCGGTGGTGATGGCGCCGCTGGTGGCGCTGGTCGCGTTGATCGTGCGCGGTTTGAGCCGGCTGTTCGGACTGCGCATCGGCGCGCATCAGCCGCTGTTGTCGCCGATGGAGCGGCTGCGCGGCGCGGTCGATCTGATCCACGACGAGGGCGGCGTCGAGAAGGCCGATCGCGACATGCTCGGCGGCCTGCTCGACCTGCGCGAGTTGCAGGTCTCCGACGTCATGGTCCACCGCACCGAGATGGTCACGGTCAACGCCGATCTGCCGCCGGAAGAGGCCGTCCACGAGGTGCTGGCCAGCGAATACACCCGCGTGCCGCTGTGGCGCGACAAGCCGGAGAACATCGTCGGCGTGCTGCACGCCAAGGACCTGTTGCGCGCGATCCGCGCCGCCGAAGGCGACATGAGCCGCATCGACGTCGGAGCCATCGCGCTGCCGCCATGGTTCGTGCCGGAGATGCGGCCGGTGTCGGAGCAGCTCAAGGCGTTCCGCCGCCGCAAGACGCATTTCGCGCTGGTCGTCGACGAGTACGGCGAGGTCGAGGGCATCGTCACGCTGGAAGACATCTTGGAAGAAATCGTCGGCGACATTGCCGACGAGCACGACATCGTGGTGCCGGGGGTGCGGCCGCAGCCGGACGGTTCGGTGGTGGTGGACGGCGCGGTGCCGATCCGCGATCTCAACCGCGCCATGGACTGGCACCTGCCTGACGAGGAGGCGACCACCATCGCCGGCCTCGTCATCCACGAGGCGCGCTCGATCCCCGAACGCGGCCAGAGCTTTACATTCTACGGCTTCCGCTTCCACGTGCTGCGCCGCGAGCGCAACCGCATCACCATGCTGCGCATCACCCCGGTCGCCGACGAAAGCAACTTTGCCGGCAGCAAGCCGCGGACGGGATTGGCGTCCTGACCGGATGGCTTGGCGGGCCTGCGCCATCCGTGCCATAACCGCCCGGTTCCACGACCCCAAAGAGCGATCCTGATGACCATCCGCCTGCACCGCGGCGATCTGCCCGACCTCGCGCGCTATACCACGTCGGTGGCGATCGACACCGAGACGCTCGGGCTCAATCCGCACCGCGACCGGCTGTGCGTGGTGCAGCTCTCCAACGGCGACGGCACCGCCGACGTGGTGCAGATCGCCCCCGGCCAGCGCGCAGCGCCCAACCTGACGCGGCTGTTCGGCGACCCCGCCATCACAAAAATTTTCCATTTTGCCCGCTTCGATCTCGCCGTGCTGTTTCACACCTTCGGGGTGATGCCGCAGCCGGTCTATTGTACCAAGATCGCCTCGAAGCTGACCCGCACCTACACCGACCGCCACGGCCTCAAGGATATCACCCGCGAACTCATCGGCGTCGATCTGTCCAAGCAGCAGCAGTCGAGCGACTGGGGCGCCGACACCTTGAGCGAGGCGCAGCTCGCCTACGCTGCCTCCGACGTGCTGTACCTGCACCGCCTGCGCGAGCGGCTCGACGCCATGCTGGCCCGGGAGGATCGCGTCGACATTGCGGCGGCCTGCTTTACGTTCCTGCCGACCCGCGCCCGGCTCGACCTTGCGGGCTGGCCGGAAGACGATATCTTCGCCCATTCATGACCAATTCCGCCGCGATTGCCCGTCATGGTCGCAGTGGTGCGGCCGCGACGGGCGCGCCGCGGAGAAGGACAGCCGGTGTCGCTCGCCCACCATGCCGCCTATGACGCGCAGATGCAGCGGCGCTTCGCCCGCGCCGCGCGCCATAGCGCGCGCGTGCGGCTGTTGCGCTGGGTCATTCCCGTCGCGGTGATCGTGGCGATGCTGGCGATCGTTGCCGTCTCGGTGTTCAATCCGTTCCGGGTGCTGTCCAAGCTGCCGCTCCAGATCGACAACCTCGTCGTCTCCGGCACCAAAATCACCATGGAATCGCCGCATCTTGCCGGGTTCACGCCGGACAATCGACCTTATGAAGTCTGGGCCAAAACGGCGACGCAGGATCTGACAAAACCCGACAAGGTGGATCTGAACGGCATTCGCGCCAAGGTTGAGATGGAGGATCGCTCGCTGCTGACCATGGATGCCCGCGACGGCAAGTTTGACACCAAGGCCCAGCTCCTCGATCTCCGCCGCGATATCGTGCTGCAGTCCTCGACCGGCTACGAGGCGCGGCTGTCCAGTGCGCAGGTCGATATCGCCGCCGGCGATGTCGCCTCCGACGAGCCGGTATGGGTCAAGCTGCTCAACGGCACGCTCGACGCCAACCGCCTGCGCATCGTCGAGCGCGGCGAGGTGGTGCGCTTCGAGGGCGGGGTATCGATGACGCTGATGATGGACGGCTCGCCGGTGCCGGGAGCGGCCGGAACAGCCGCCAGCGCAACCGGACCGACGCAATGACTGTCACGCTCCGCATACCGCCGGCCCGGCCGGGCCGTCGCTGGCCCATGACACGGCGCTCGGTGCTGCTGATCGCCGCATGCACGCTCCTCGCCGCTGGCGAAGCCACGGCGCAAAGCGCTGCCAAAGGCAGCTCCGTGACCGGCGTGCCGAACGCCATGCAGGGCTTTTCGCAAAACCGCGACAAGCCGATCCAGATCGAGGCGCAAAGCCTGGAGGTGCGTGACAAGGACAAGATCGCCACCTTTTCCGGCGACGTGAAGGTGGTGCAGGGCGACACCACGCTGCGCAGCAAGTCGCTGTTGGTGTTTTACGAGCAGGACAAGTCCGGCGCGGCCGCCGGCGGCAAGGCTGGCAAGGCTGGCAAGGGCAGCAAAGGCAGCCAGATGCAGGCCGCATCGCCCGGCCCCGGCGGCAGTTCGTCGATCCGGCGGCTCGAGGCCAAGGGCAGCGTCGTGGTGACGCAGAAGGATCAGACCGTGACCGGGGAGACCGCCGTATTCGATACCCGCACCAATGTCATCACCATGCTCGGCGGCGTGGTGCTGACGCAGGGGCAGAACGTGCTGCGCGGCGACCGCCTGGTGGTCGATATGACGACCGGCGTGTCGCGTGTCGAGGGCGGCCGCGTGCAGGGCCTGTTCCAGTCGTCCGGGGGCGGCAACGGTGCGCCCGGCGCGCCGCTGCCGCTGGGGAAGCGCTGAACACCAGCCGCGGCACCAACCGTTTTTCTTCTTTTTATCAAAACATGCTCTAATCCCATGCGCATGGTGAAGCTGCCAAAACTGTTCCAGTCGGGCGGACGGCCACGGGGTTTCGTGGTGCGCGAGCGCACCGACATCACCGTTCTCGAACTGCCGGAAGGCCCGTATCAGCCGGAACCCGCACCCCGGCCGGCGCCGCGGGCGCGGGTGCCGCGCGGCTATCTCGCCGTGCATGGCGTTGAGAAAAGCTTCGGCTCGCGCCAGGTGGTGCGCGGCGTCAGCCTCTATGTCCGGCGCGGCGAGGCGGTCGGCCTGCTCGGCCCCAACGGCGCCGGCAAGACCACGGTGTTCTACATGATCACCGGCCTGATCGCCGCCGACAAAGGCCATGTCGAACTCGACGGCCACGACGTCACAAAACTGCCGATGTACCAGCGTGCCCGCCTCGGCATCGGCTACCTGCCGCAGGAAGCCTCGATCTTCCGTGGCCTCAGCGTCGAGGACAACATCCGCGCGGTGCTGGAAGTGGTCGAGCCCGACCGCCGCAAGCGCGAGGCGGAGCTGACCGCGCTGCTCGAGGAGTTCAACATCGCCCGCCTGCGCAAGACGCCGTCGATCGCGCTGTCGGGCGGCGAGCGGCGCCGCGTCGAGATCGCCCGCGCGCTGGCGACGCGACCGAACTACATGCTGCTCGACGAGCCGTTCGCCGGCATCGACCCGATCGCCGTCGGCGACATCCAGGACCTCGTGCGCCACCTGACCAACCGCGGCATCGGCGTCCTGATCACCGACCACAACGTGCGCGAGACGCTGGGGCTGACCGACCGCGCCTACATCGTCTATGCCGGCGAGGTGCTGACCGAAGGCTCGCCCGACGACATCGTCAACGACCCCGACGTGCGCCGGCTCTATCTCGGCGAGGAATTCCGGCTATAACACCAGCCCGGGCGGGCGGCTCGCGCCGTGTACATTGGCCCGGCGAGAGGGTAAGCAAGAAACGGACCAACCTGTTCGCCAGCTCGGTCGGGACGGCACGTTTCATGGCTCTGACGCATCGGCTCGAAATCCGCCAGTCGCAATCGCTGGTGATGACGCCGCAGCTCCTGCAGGCGATCAAGCTGCTGCAACTGTCCAATCTCGAGGTCGCCGCCTTCGTCGAGGACGAACTGGAACGCAATCCGCTGCTGGAGCGCGATGGCGAGGACGCCGGCGCAGGCGCTCCGACCGATGGCACCGCCATGACGGCCGAACCTGCCGCGCCGCTGGCCGCTGGCGGCGAGCCGGCCGACGACTGGATCGAGAACGGCCTCGGCGAGCGCGCCGCCATCGAGGCGACCTTCGATTCGGCGCTGGAGAACGTCTTCCCCGACGAGCCGGCCGAAGCGGCGGCGCGGGCGGCGCAGGATGCCGCACCGCAGGTGCGCGCCGAATGGGGCGGCGGCGCCTCCGGCGACGACGACTACAACCTCGAAGCCTTCGTCGCCGCCGAGACGTCGCTGGCCGATCACCTCGAAGCACAGCTCAAGCTGGCGCTGGCGGCGCCGGCCGACCGCCTGATCGGGCACTACCTGATCGGCCTGATCGACGAGGCCGGCTACCTGCCGCCCGACCTCGGCGACGCCGCGGCCCGGCTCGGCGCGGCGCCGGCCGACGTTGCGCGCGTGCTTGCGACGATCCAGTCGTTCGACCCGGCCGGCATCGGCGCCCGCTCGCTGGCCGAATGCCTCGCGCTTCAGCTTCAGGACCTCGACCGCCTCGACCCGGCGATGCGGGCGCTGGTCGATCGTCTCGACCTTCTGGCGAAGCGCGACTTCGCGAGTTTGCGGAAAATCTGCGGCGTCGATGACGACGACCTCGCCGAGATGATCGGCGAAATTCGCCGGCTCGATCCCAAGCCGGGGCTGCGCTTCAGCTCGACCCGCGCGGAAACGGTGGTGCCGGATATCTATGTGCGACCCGGTCCCGGCGGCGGCTGGCTGGTCGAACTCAACAGCGAGACGCTGCCGCGCGTGCTGGTAAACCACAGCTATTCCGCGGCGCTGTCGAAAACGCTGCGCAGCGCCGACGACAAATCGTACTTCTCGACCTGCCTGCAGAATGCCACCTGGCTGGTGCGCGCGCTCGACCAGCGCGCCCGCACCATCCTGAAAGTGGCAAGCGAGATCGTACGCCAGCAGGACGGCTTCTTCCGCCACGGCGTCGCGCATCTGCGGCCGCTCAATCTCAAGGCCATTGCCGATGCGGTCGGCTTGCACGAATCGACCGTGTCGCGCGCCACCGCGAACAAATACGTCGCCACCACGCGGGGCAACTTCGAACTCAAATACTTCTTCACCGCATCGATCGCCGCGGCCGGCGGTGGCGAGGCGCACGCGGCGGAAGCCGTGCGCCACCACATCCGTCACATGATCGAGGCCGAGGACGCAGACAATATACTCTCCGACGATACCATCGTGGAACGTTTGCGCGAAGTCGGCATCGACATCGCGCGGCGGACCGTCGCCAAATACCGCGAGGCGATGAAAATCCCTTCGTCGGTGCAACGGCGCCGGGACAAGCAGAGCACGCTTGTCAAGGCTCAATCCGGGATGGCACGCGTCTCAGACCCGCGCCGCGGCATTCCCTCGGCTTGACGCCGCCACGAACAGACGAAATGCTGTCGGTCTCATCGGTGAAGCGAGGCACGACATGACCATTCGAGTCTCAGGCAAGCGTATCAGTGTCGGCGAGGCCTTACGCGAGCGCGTCAGCGCACGCACGGAGGACGTGCTGCGGAAATATTTCGACGGCAACTATTCGGGCCACTTCACGTTCAGTAAGGACGGCTTCGGCTTCCGCGCCGATTGCGCGCTGCATCTGGATTCCGGAATCACGCTGGAGGCGGACGCCAGCGCCGCCGACGCCTATGCCAGCGCCGACTTGGCGCTGACCCAGATCGAAAAGCGGCTGCGCCGCTACAAGAGCCGGCTCAAGGACCGCTCGGCGCGCATGGCGCACGTTGCCAACACGGTGATGGCGCGGCGCGGCGGCGCCGACGTCGACGGCGAGGTGGCTGCGATCGACACGACCGGGGAGGATGCCTCGTTCGATACGCAAAGCTACGTCATCGAGGCGCCGCCAATGGAGAGCGACGACGAGGTCACGGCGTTCAACCCGGTCGTCATTGCCGAGACGACGACGTCGCTGAAGCGCATGTCGGTCAGCGAAGCGGTGATGGAACTCGACCTGACCGGCGCGGCGGCCATGGTGTTTCAGCACGGCGGCAGCGGCCGCGTGAACATGATCTATCGACGCCCCGACGGCAATATCGGTTGGATCGATCCGCCAAATGTCAACCCCTCAGGGCGCGATTGATGCCATTGACGCCCTGCGCGACCCTCCCTATGGTCCGGCGCCATCGCCGATTTCGATCGCATTGGTACAGGTGTTCGATCACAATCGTTCGACCGACTGACGACTGATTTTCTCGGAACGCTCCATGACGATTACCGACCTGGTCGCACCCGAGGCGATACTTCCTGCATTGAAAGTCAACAGCAAGAAGCAGGCGCTGCAGGAGCTTGCCGTGCGCGCGGCCGAACTCACCGGGCAAAGCGAACGCGCAATCTTCGAGGTGCTGTTGCAGCGTGAGAAGCTCGGCACCACGGCGGTCGGCTACGGCGTTGCCATACCGCACGGCAAGCTGCCCAAGCTCGACAAGCTGTTCGGCATGTTCGCGCGGCTCGAGCGCGCCATCGACTTCGAGGCGATGGACGGCCAGCCGGTCGATCTGTTGTTTCTTCTGCTCGCACCGGAAGGCGCCGGCGCCGATCATCTCAAGGCGCTGGCGCGCATCGCGCGGCTGTTGCGCGATCAAGATATCGCCAAGAAGCTGCGCGCCTCGCGCGACGCGGAAGCGATCTATTCCGTGCTGGCGTTGCCGCCCGCGGTGGCCGAAAGCTGAGAGCGGCGGCGCATCGCGCGCCTGATGCGCGCGCCGCCGTCGTGACTCTTTAGAATTGTTCGACGGCTTAAGTCGTCGCGCGCGGATCGACGCGCACCAGCAATGCAAGACCGGCGACGAAGAACACCACCAGCATCGCCATGCCGGCCTTCTGGCTCGCGGTCAGCGCGGTGACGACGCCGATCAGGAGAGGGCCGACGAACGAGGTCACCTTGCCGGTGAGGGCGAACAGCCCGAAATATTGTGCGACGCGATCGCGCGGCGCCATCTGGATCAGGAGGCTGCGCGACGCGGCCTGCAACGGCCCCGCGGCCAGGCCGATGAGAAAGCCGAGCACAAGGTAGGCACGCTCGGCAGCGCTTGCGAACAGCGCAGTCCCGTGCGGCGGCGCCACCTCGATGAAGAACACCGAATCGACGCTGATCATCAGGATCGCGACGATCGCCGCGAGCAGCACCACGAGGCTCGCCACGATCACCGTCTTCGGCCCCAGCATGTCGTCGCATTTGCCGCCGAGCCACGCGCCCAGCGTGCCGGCCGCCGCCAACAGGATGCCGAAGGTACCGATCTGAATTGTGTTCCAGCCGAACGTGCCGGCGGCATAGATGCCGCCGAACGCGAACAGCGACACCAGCCCGTCAGTATAGATCATGTTGGCGATGAGAAACGCCGCGAGCGAGCGCCGCGACGGCAACAGCTTCAGCGTGGCGACGAGATCGTTGAGACCGGCGCGCATCGCCGCGCCGAGCCGGGCGCGCGCCGGATAGTCCGGCGTGAACAGGAACATCGGCAGCACGAAGACGACGAACCACAGTCCCGTCAGCGGCCCCGAAATGCGGTCGCCCTCGTGCATCGCCGGATCGAGGCCGAACAGCGGCGTGAGGCCGAACAGCGTGCGGCCGGTCTCGGGATTGGCGGCGAGAAAGCCGAGCACCAGCACGAGGCTGAGAATGCCGCCGATATAGCCGGTGGCCCAGCCGGTGCCGGACAGTCGGCCGATCTTGTCGGGCGGCACCAGCGTCGGCATCATCGCGTTGTTGAACACGGTGGCGAACTCGACGCCGATGGTGGCGAGGGAAAATGCCAGCAGCACCGGCACCACCGTGCTCGCGTCCCCGGGCTTGGCGACCCACATCAGCATCGAGCCGATCACCAACAGCGCTCCGAAGGCGGCGATCCACGGCTTGCGGCGGCCGCTCGCATCGGCAACGGCACCGAGCACCGGCGACAGCACCGCGATCACCAACCCCGCCGCGGCCGTGGCGAAACCCCACAGCGCCTGCCCGGTGGCCGGATCGGGCGCGACGCGGCTTGCGAAGTAAGGCGCGAACACGAACACCGTGATCAGCGTGAAATACGGCTGCGCCGCCCAGTCGAACAGGATCCAGCTCGCGACCGCAAGCCGCCGTGGATAAACCTGCGGCTGAGGTGTGGTCATACGGTCGGCCATAAGCAGATCGGACATGCGCCAGAATCCCGGCTGGGCGAAGCGGTATGCTGCGCGGATTCGCGGTCGCGCGTCAGATGATGGTCCGATTGTTGCACCGAATGGTTACGCCTTCTGCAATACCTTAGGCACTTCCGTGCAACTGGAACCGGTGCAGGCCGCAGCTTCCCGGCGACGACTGTCCACTTCTGCGCGCACAGGTTGCGGGTCGCACGACTAAGAGCGCAGTCCATCGACGGTATCGAGTGATGTAAAGAATCAGCGCAGCGGCGCATACACCGCGCCCAGCATCGGGCCTGGCCGCTCACGGTTGCCATGCTGCACATAGACGACCGCCGCATCGACGCCATCGCGCGCAATGTTTTCCAGCGGCACGTTCCAGCTCTCGGCCGTGCCCGACCAGTCGCCGACCTTGAGCAGATTGCGCACCACGTTGTGATAGATCACCTCGCGGCCGCGATTCTCGCCGCGGCCGATGGCGATCGGCACCGCGCGCGAGACCGCGCAGATCCACACCTCGCCGCCGCGCCCGGCCGCAGCCGGGACCGATACGTTGAGATGGCCGTCGGCGACCTTCACCGCGACCGGCACCGACATCACCTCCGCCGCCCTGCGGGTCGATTCCATCGCCCGCTCGATGCCGCTGCGGTCGCTGCCGTTGACATGCACCGCACCGTTGACGACCACCTGCGGCGTATAAAGATCGCGGTCGCGCCGCACGCGTGAGTAAGCCCGCTGCCGCGCGGTGAAGCGCGGATCGGCCAGCGTATCCTTCCAGCCGAGATAGTCCCAGTAATCGACCGGCAGGCTGAGCGCGATGATCGTGGGATCCTGCGCAAGCTCGCCGAGCAGCTTGTCGGCGGGCGGACATGACGAACAGCCCTGCGAGGTAAACAGTTCGACCACGGCGCGTGGCCCGGCGTCCGCCGGCAGCGCCGCGCCGGCGACGAGCGCCAGGGTTGCGAGCGCGCCTGACCAACGCAACCGGCGCAGCCGTTGCCGCACCGTCATGCCGGCGGTCTCACGCGCGCCGGCAGCACGATATTCGCCAGCGGCCCCATCACTGCGGCATGTCCTGATCCGCCCACTTACAGACTCGCAAAAAAACAGAAAGGCGGCCTGTCATAGGCCGCCCTCCGGTCGTCCACCACTCAATTCGCAGTGAGGGGTGCCTGCGTCACGCCGCAAGGCGCCGCAGCACATAGTGCAGGATGCCGCCGTTGCGATAGTATTCGAGCTCGTCGAGCGTATCGATGCGGCACAGCAGCGGAACCTGCCTGAGCGTGCCGTCGGACGAAACGATCTCGGCAACGAGCTTCTGACGCGGCTTGAGTTCGCCCTGCAGGCCGCGAATGGTGACCTGCTCGTCGCCCTTCAATCCGAGCGAGGCCCACGAGGTGCCGTCCTCGAAGGTGAGCGGCAGCACGCCCATGCCGACCAGATTGGAGCGGTGGATGCGCTCAAAGCTCTGACAGATCACGGCGCGCACGCCGAGCAGCAGCGTGCCCTTGGCGGCCCAGTCGCGCGAGGAGCCGTTGCCGTATTCGGCGCCGGCAAACACCACGAGCGGCACCTTCTCGTCCTTGTAGCGCATCGCGGCGTCGTAGATCGTCATCTCGTCGCCGCTCGGCCAGTGCCGCGTCAGGCCGCCCTCGGGGATGTTGCCGTCGGCGCCTTTGAGCATGTGGTTCTTGATGCGGATGTTGGCGAAGGTGCCGCGCATCATCACCTCATGGTTGCCGCGCCGCGTGCCGTACTGGTTGAAATCGGCCGGACGCACCTGATGATCGGTGAGATATTTTCCGGCGGGCGAGGTCAGCTTGATGGCACCGGCCGGCGAGATGTGATCGGTGGTGATCTTGTCGCCGAACAGCGCCAGGATGCGCGCATCGACGATATCGGCGACCGGCGCCGGCGTCTTGGTCATGCCCTCGAAATACGGCGGATTGCGCACATAGGTCGAGCCCATGTTCCAGCGATAGGTCTCGCTGGTGGTGGTCTTGATCTTGGCCCAGTTGGCGTCGCCCTTGAAGACGTCGGCATACTTCTTCTTGAAGATCTGCGAGGTGACGTACTTCTTGATGAAGGCGTTGACCTCCTTCACCGACGGCCAGATGTCGCGGAGATAGACCGGGTTGCCGTCGCGGCCGATGCCGAGCGGCTCGCTGGTCAAATCCTTGGTCACGGTGCCGGCCAGCGCATAGGCGACGACCAGCGGCGGCGAGGCGAGGTAGTTCGCCTGCACATCGGGCGAAACGCGGCCCTCGAAGTTGCGATTGCCGGAGAGCACCGCGGCGGCGACGATGCCATTGTCGTTGACCGCCCTGGAAATCTCTTCCGGCAGCGGCCCGGAGTTGCCGATGCAGGTGGTGCAGCCGAAGCCGACGAGGTTGAAGCCGACCTTGTCGAGATCGAGCTGCAAGCCCGAATTGGCCAGATACTCGGCGACCACCTGGCTGCCCGGCGCCAGCGACGTCTTGACCCACGGCTTGGCCTTGAGCCCCTTGGCGGCGGCGTTGCGCGCCAGCAGGCCGGCGGCGATCAGCACGTTCGGGTTGGAGGTGTTGGTGCAGGAGGTGATGGCGGCGATCACCACGTCGCCATGGCCGAGATCGAAGTTGCGGCCCTCGACCTTGTAGCGGGTCGCGATGTCGCTGGTCTTCTTGTACTCGGTCTCCATCGCGGCGCGGAAGCCGGCCGGAATGGTCTCCAGCGCCGCGCGCCCTTCCGGCCGCTTCGGGCCGGCCATCGACGGCACGACGTCGCCGAGGTCGAGCGCCAGCGTCTGGGTGAACACCGGGTCGGGCGAGGCCGCGGTGCGGTAAAGGCCCTGCGCCTTGGCGTATTTCGTCACGAGGTCGATCCGTGCCGCCTTGCGGCCGGTGGTCTTGAGGTAGTCGATGGTGGCGGCGTCAACGGGGAAGAAGCCGCAGGTGGCGCCGTATTCCGGCGACATGTTGGCGATGGTCGCCTTGTCGGCCACCGACAGGTCGTCGAGGCCGGGGCCGTAGAACTCCACGAACTTGCCGACCACGCCGAGCTTGCGCAGCATCTGCGTCACGGTCAGCACCAGGTCGGTGGCGGTCACGCCTTCCTTGAGCTTGCCCTTGAGCTTGAACCCGACCACTTCCGGCAGCAGCATCGACAGCGGCTGGCCAAGCATCGCCGCTTCCGCCTCGATGCCGCCGACACCCCAGCCGAGCACGGCGAGGCCGTTGACCATGGTGGTGTGCGAATCGGTGCCGACCAGCGTGTCCGGATAGGCGACCTCGAAGGTGCCGGTCTTGCGGCCGACCGTCATCTTCTCCTTGCGGGTCCACACCGTCTGGGCGAGATATTCGAGGTTGACCTGGTGGCAGATGCCGGTGCCCGGCGGCACCACGGAGAAGTTCGAGAACGCGCCCTTGCCCCACTTGAGGAACTCGTAGCGCTCGCGGTTCTGCTTGTATTCCTCGCTGACGTTCTTGGCGAAAGCGGTGTTGCTGCCGAAGAAATTGACGATCACCGAGTGGTCGATGACCAGATCGACCGGCACCAGCGGATTGATCTTGGCCGGCTCTCCACCCAGCGTCTCCATCGCGTTACGCATGGCGGCGAGATCGACCACTGCCGGCACGCCGGTAAAGTCCTGCATCAGCACCCGGGCCGGACGGAAGGCAATCTCGTGCTCGAAGGTCCGCTTCTTCAGCCACTTCGCCACCGCCAGGATGTCGTCCTTGGTCACCGAGCGGCCGTCTTCGTTGCGCAGCAGGTTCTCCAAGAGCACCTTCATCGAATAGGGCAGCCGCGAAATGCCCTTCAGGCCGTTCTTTTCCGCCGTGGGCAGGCTGTAGTAGACGTAGGTCTTGGCGCCGACCTTGAGGGTCTTGCGGCACTTGAAGCTGTCGATGGAGGTCATTGCAGGCAATCCCGGTTCGAAAGTGAGCACCCGGCGAGGGGTATCGTGCGCGCCGAGGCGCGCCGCGACGGACGGCAAGCGGGGCGGCAGCGTCAGGCGGCAGTCTATAGAATGTTTCCAGGCGCGCCGCCACACGACAATGGTGCAGCGCAGTCAGCTATTGTAGGCAGGGCCTGTGTCGGCCATCCCACAGCGTTCGGCAAGGGGCGAAACCATCGTGAATGTCAGGGAGTTGCGGCTGACGGGCACGGACTTGCGCTGCGTGCGCGGTGGCCGCGAGGTGTTCTGCGGACTCGATTTCGCCGTGAGCGCCGGGACGGCGCTTGCGGTCACCGGCCGCAACGGTGCCGGCAAGACCTCGCTGCTCCGGCTGATCGCCGGGCTGTTGCCGGCGGCGGACGGCAAGGTGGCGCTGCATGGCGGCGAGGACGAATTGACACTGGCCGAGCAGGCGCACTATCTGGGCCACCGCGACGCCCTCAAGCCGGCCCTGACCGTTGCGGAAAACCTGTTGTTTTTCCGCGACTTTCCCGGCGGCACCATGAGCGATCCGGCGACTGCGCTGAACGCGGTGGGGCTGAACGCCATCGCCCACCTGCCGGCCGCGTATCTGTCCGCCGGCCAACGGCGGCGGCTGTCGATCGCGCGCCTGCTGGTGCTGCGCCGGCCGCTGTGGCTGCTCGACGAGCCGACGGCCGCCCTCGATGCCGCGGGCCAGACCGCGTTCGCCGGGCTGATGGCACGCCACCTTGCGGGAGGCGGCCTGATCGTCGCCGCGACCCACGGCCCGCTCGGTGTTCCGGCCACCACCCTGCACATCGGCCCGGCCATCGAGGCCGTGCCGTGAGCGCGCTCGCCGCACTGCTGCGACGGGACATCCGCGTCGCGCTGCGCGTCGGCGGCGGGGCGCTGATCGGCATGCTGTTCTTCCTCACCGTCGTGGTGCTGATGCCGTTCGCGCTCGGCCCCGACCTGGCGCTGCTCCGGCGGCTCGGCCCGGCAATCCTGTGGCTCGGCGCGATGCTGGCGAGCCTGTTGACGCTCGACCGGCTGTTCCTCGCCGACAGCGAGGACGGCTCGCTCGACCTTCTGGTGATGAGCCGGACGCCGCTGGAACTGACCTGTGCCACCAAGGCGGTGGCGCATTGGCTCACCGCCGGCGTGCCGCTGATCGTCATCACGCCGGCGCTCGGGCTGTTGCTCAACCTCGACCTTCTCGCCACCGCCGCGGTGGCGCTGACGCTGATCGCCGGCACGCCGGCGCTCACCTTCACCGGGATGATCGGCGCCGCGCTTGCCGTCACGCTGCACCGCGGCGGGCTGCTGCTCGCCGTGATTGTGGTGCCGCTGTCGATCCCGGTGCTGATCTTCGGCGTCGCCGCCTCGCAGGCCGCCATCACCGGGCCATTGTCATTCGGCACGCCGTTCTCGATTCTGTGCGCGCTGTCGCTTGCGAGCTTCGTCATCGGCCCCTTCGCCGCCGCCGCGTGCCTGCGGCAACGGATGGATTGACAATGCGGCGGCTGCGTCGATCAATCCGCCCCATCCATCGCGCCGCCGCGCGATAGTCATTTGCCGCCAGGATCGCCATGGCCGTTATCGACCTCGCCAATCCCACCCGCTTCCTCAAGCTCGTCGAGCGCGTGCTGCCATGGCTCGCACTGGCGACGGCCGTGACGCTGGCCATCGGCCTGCAGCAGTCGCTCAGCGCGCCCGACGATTACCAGCAGGGTGCGACCGTCAAGATCATGTTCATCCACGTGCCCAACGCGTGGCTGGCGATGTTCGTGTGGGGGGTGATGAGCGTATCCGCGCTCGGCACGCTGGTGTGGCGCCACCCGCTGGCCGATGTCTCGGCGCAGGCGGCGGCGCCGCTGGGCGCGGCCTTCACCTTTCTCGCGCTGGTCACCGGCTCGCTGTGGGGCCGGCCGATGTGGGGCACCTACTGGGAATGGGACGCCCGCATGACGTCGGTGCTGGTGCTGTTCGTGATGTATCTCGGCCTGATCGCGCTGTGGCGCGCGGTCGAGGATCCGGCACGCGCGGCGCGCGCGGCGGCGATCCTGACGCTGGTCGGCGCCATCAATCTGCCGATCATCAAATTCTCGGTGGACTGGTGGAACACGCTGCATCAGCCGGCGTCGGTCCTGCGCGCCGGCGGGCCGGCGCTCGACAAGGCGTTTCTGATCCCGCTCCTGACCATGGGGCTGGCGTTCTGGCTGTTGTTCGTCACGCTGCATCTCGCCGCCATGCGCAACGAAATTCTCCGCCGCCGCATCCGGTCCCTGCGGATGATGCAGGCGGCGCAGGGAGCGGCGTGATGTTCGGCCCCTACGCTACCTTCATCGTCGGCTCCTACGCCGTCGTCGCCGGCGTGATCGGCGCGCTGATCGTCTGGGTGGCGTGGGATCACCGGCGCCAGACCGCAACATTGCGTGAACTGGAGGCGAGTGGCGTGACGCGCCGCTCGGCGCGTGGCAAAACCGCCGCGCCATGACCGCCGACACCGACCTGCGCCGCCCGCCGGGGCGCCGCCGCTCCTTCTGGGTGGCGCTGCCGCTGATCGCCTTTGCCGTGCTGGCCGCCCTGTTCTGGTTCCGGCTCGGCTCCGGCGACCCGTCGCGCATTCCCTCGGCGCTGATCGGACGCGAGGTGCCGCCGACCGCCCTGCCGGCCCTCGACGGCCTCCTCGCCGACGGCACCCCCGTGCCCGGCCTCGACCCGAGCGCCTTCAAGGGCAAGGTCAGCCTGGTCAACGTCTGGGCCTCGTGGTGCGTGCCCTGCCACGCCGAGGCGCCACTGCTGGTGCAACTCGCCGAAGACAGGGAGTTGCAGATGATCGGCATCAACTACAAGGACACCGCCGACAACGCGCGGCGTTTCCTCGGCCGCTACGGCAACCCGTTCGCCATCGTCGGTGTCGACGGCAACGGCCGCGCCGCGATCGAGTGGGGCGTTTACGGCGTGCCCGAAACCTTCGTGGTCGGCCGCGACGGCACCATCGTCGCAAAACTGGTCGGCGGCATCACGCCGGAGAACATCGAGACGGTGCTGAAGCCGGCGATCGCCAAGGCCCGCGCGATGGCCCGCGCCACCGGCTCCTGAGCGGCGCCCTGCAGGTAAAAAATAGTGGTGCCGTTCAGGCAACGTTCATGAGACGGCCATGGCCTCGCCACGAATGGGCCTGTAGCCTGTCGGCCCTCATGACCCGTCCTTTGGAGGGACAATCCATGCGAAAGTTTTTTCTTGCTCCCCTGACCGCGTCGGTGCTCGCGCTCGGCCTTCTGGCCGCGCCGGCGATGGCGCAATCGACGCAGACCGCGCCAGCCACCAAGATGGCGCCCGCCCCTAACAAAATGGCGCCGTCGCCGAAGATGATGGCGCCCGCGGCAAAGAACACCCTGATCGACCTCAACTCGGCCAGCGCCGAGGAACTCGAGGCGCTGCCCGGCATCGGCAAGGCCTATTCGGCGGCGATCATCAAGAACCGCCCATACAAGGGCAAGGACGATCTCGTGCACAAGAAGGTGGTGCCGCAGAAGACCTATGACGGCATCAAGGACAAGGTCATCGCCCGGCAGAAAAGCTGACGGGTCCCCACGGCCCCCTCCCTTTATCCCTCCCCCGCTTGCGGGGGAGGGATAAAGGGAGGGGGAAGGGAAGGGTGGGGGCGCGTTTCGCGATTGATCAACGGCATCTGCGCGATGGCGAAGATCATGGTCAGCGGCACGAAGCCGAACAGCTTGAAGGCAACCCAGAAATCGGTGGTCTGGGTGCGCCAGACGATTTCGTTCAGCACCGCCATCGCCACGAAGAACACCGCCCAGCGCAGCGTCAGCTTGCGCCAACCCACCGCCGTCAGGTCGAACATCTGCTCGAACAAAATGGCGATGAACGAGCGCCCGACCAGCAGCCCGCCGCCAAGGGCCGCGGCGAACAGCGCGTAGATAATGGTCGGCTTCATCTTGATAAACGTTTCGTCGTGCAGGTAGAGCGTCAGCGCGCCGAACACCATCACCACGAGAGCCGTCACCAGCGCCATCACCGGCACGTGCCGCGTCACCGCGTAGGACGCCGCGACCGCCACGACCACCGCCGCCATGAACACCGCGGTCGCCACGAACAGGCCAAACCTGGCGTTGGCGAGAAAGAAGATCACCAGCGGCCCCAGTTCGGTCGCGAGCTTGAACAGCGGGTGCGGCGCGGATTTGCCGGTCGGCGTCGTCATGCTTCGATCCCTGCGATGGCGCGGGCGAAATCGCGCGCGGCGAACGGGGCAAGATCGTCAATGCCCTCGCCGACGCCGATGAAATGCACCGGCAATTTGTGCTTCTCCGCCAGTGCGACCAAAATGCCGCCGCGCGCGGTGCCGTCGAGCTTGGTCATGACAAGCCCGGTGACGCCGGCGGTCTTGCTGAAGGCTTCGACCTGAGAGAGCGCGTTCTGTCCGACGGTGGCATCGAGCACCAGCAGCACCGCGTGCGGCGCCTCCGCATCGGCCTTTTTGATGACGCGCACCACCTTGTGCAGTTCGTCCATCAGTTCGGCCTTGTTCTGCAATCGCCCGGCCGTGTCGATCAGCAGCACGTCGGCGCCGGCCGCCCTGGCGGCATCCATCGCCTCGAACACCACGCCGGCGGCGTCAGCGCCTTGCGCGCGGGCGACGACCTCGCAAGCCGTGCGCTCACCCCAGATTTTCAGTTGCTCGATGGCGGCGGCGCGAAACGTGTCGCCGGCCGCCAGCACCACCTTGCGGCCCTCGGCCGAATACTTTGCGGCCAGCTTGCCGATGGTGGTGGTCTTGCCCGAACCGTTGACGCCGATCATCAGAATCACGAACGGCCTTTTCGCCGCGTCGAGGACGAGCGGTCGCGCCACCGGCGCCAGCGCCTTCTCGACTTCGGCCGCGACCACCGCCTTGACCTCGTCGGACGAGATCGCCTTGTCGTAGCGCCCCTCGCCGATGGCCTCGGTAATGCGCACCGCGACCTCGGTGCCGAGATCGGCGCGCAGCAACACGTCCTCGATGTCGTCGAGCATGGCGCGGTCGAGCTTGCGCTTGACCACGAGGTCGGCGACCGCCGTGCCGAGCGAGGTCGAGGTGCGCTTCAGCCCGCCGGACAGCCGCCGCCACCAGCTTTGTTTCGGTTGGTTCGTCTCGCTGTCGCTCATGTCGCAGGTGTGTTAGCCGTTTCGGCGCATAAACGAAAGCCGCTCCAAAGCGACCCGATGGACACCCCCCAACCTACCGCCGAGCAGATGCTGGCCCGCGTGCTGCATCGCGACGGCCTGATGCTGGTGATCGACAAGCCGCCGGGCATCGCCGTGCATCGCGGCCCCAAGGGCGGCCCCAATCTCGAAGCCTCGTTCGACGCGCTGCGGTTCGGCCTGCCGCGCCCGCCGGTGCTGGCGCATCGGCTCGACCGCGACACCTCCGGCTGCCTGGTGCTCGGCCGTCACCGCAAGGCCACCGCGACGCTCGGGCTGTTGTTCAAGCATGGCAAGATCACCAAGACCTATTGGGCGGTGGTCGAGGGCGGCCCGTCGGAAGAGAGCGGCACCATCGATATCCCGCTCGGCCGCCTCAATGCCGAACGCGGCTGGTGGCAGAAGCCGGACCCCGCCGGCGCGCCGTCGCAGACACGCTGGCGCGTGATGGGGCGCGGCGAGGGACTGACATGGCTTAAGCTGGAACCGCTGACCGGGCGCACCCATCAATTACGCGTGCACTGCGCGGCGATGGGCTGGCCGATCGTCGGTGACAACATTTACGGGAGCGGTCCGCGCTTCGGCGAACCCTCGCTGCATCTGCATGCGCGCGCCATTGCCATCCCGCTGTCGAAGAATAAGCCGCCGGTGCAGGTGGTGGCGCCGGTGCCGCCGCATATGCGCGAGCGGCTGACGGCATGCGGCTGGAGCGGCGAGACCTCAGGCGACGAGACGGAGACCGTCGTGGTGGTGAATAGTGAGCGGCACCACTGAACCGGGGGCGTGACCCTCGACCCGAACCGGCAGAAAGTGCTCGGTGCGGCCGATCCTGGCGCTTTCGATCAGCACGCTGCGCGCGGCGCCCACTTCCCGCGCAAGCCGCCGCCGCAACGCTGCCTCGCCCGCCTCACGCAGGCGCTTCGCCCGCTCACGGATGACGGCGCCCGCCACCTGCGGCATGCGCGCCGCCGGCGTGCCCGGCCGCGCCGAATAGGGGAAGACGTGCAGCAGCGTCAGGTCGCATTCGGCGACGAGGTCGAGCGAGCGGGAAAACATCGCCTCACTCTCGGTCGGAAAGCCGGCGATGAGGTCGGCGCCGAACACGATGTCGGGCCGCAGCCGCTTGACCTGCGCGCAGAACGCGATGGCGTCGCCGCGCAGGTGGCGGCGCTTCATGCGCTTGAGGACAAGGTCGTCGCCGGCCTGCAACGACAGGTGCAGATGCGGCATCAGCCGCGCCTCATTGGCGATGACGTCGAGCAGATCGGAATCGACCTCGATGGAATCGATCGACGACAGCCGCAGCCGGCGCAACTCCGGCACCTCGCGCAAAATCCGCTTCGCAAGTTGTCCGAGCGTCGGCCTGTCCGGCAGGTCGGCGCCGAAACTCGTCAGATCGACGCCGGTCAGCACGATCTCGGCATGACCGGCCGCAACCAGCCGGCGCACGTCGTCGACGACGGCCACAATCGGCAGCGAGCGCGAATTGCCGCGCCCGTAGGGGATGATGCAAAAGGTGCAGCGATGGTCGCAGCCGTTCTGCACCTGCACGAAGGCGCGTGGCAGCCCAGCTTGAGCACCGCCGGCGGGCCGTGGCGCCATCGCCCGCACCGCCATGATGTCGGCAACCGCGATCTTTCCGTCGCTCCCCGCCTCAAACGCATGGCGCGCCGCGCGCCACGCCTCACCATGCAGCTTGTCGTCGTTGCCAATGATGCGATCGACCTCGGCCATGGCGGCAAACATCTTTGGCTGGGTCTGCGCCGCGCAGCCGGTGACGACGATGCGCGCGTCGGGCCGCTCGCGCTTCAGGCGGCGGATGGTCTGGCGCGCCTGCGCCACGGCCTCGTTGGTCACCGCGCAGGTGTTGACGACCACCGCGTCCTGCAAACCCGCGCCGGTCGCCTCGCGACGGATGATCTCGGATTCGCACGCATTGAGGCGGCAGCCAAAGGTGACGACATCGACGCTCATGGTTCAGGCAACGTCGGCGAACAGCGCCGGATCGAAGCGGCCTTCGTAGTCGAACGTCGCCGTGCCGGTCATCAGCACATGGTCGTCGCTCTCGCGCCACTCGATGTCGAGATCGCCGCCGGGCAGGCTCATCGTCACCTTGCGGTTCGCGCGCTTGAGCCGCGCCGCCGCCACCGCCGTGGCGCAGGCCGCCGAACCGCAGGCGCGCGTCAGCCCGGCGCCGCGCTCCCATGTCCGCATGGCGATGTGGTCGCGGTCGACGACGTGCGCCAGCGTGATGTTGGCACGCTCGGGGAAAATGGGATGGTTTTCCAAAAGCGGGCCGAAGCGGGCGAGATCGTAGGCCGCGATGTCCTCGACCCAGAAGATCGCATGCGGGTTGCCCATGCTGACCACCGACGGCGAATGCAGGATCGGCGCGTCGATCGGGCCGATCTGCAACTCGATAGCACGGGTATCGCGAAACTCCTCCGCCAGCGGAATGTCGCGCCAGCCAAAGCGCGGCGGCCCCATGTCCACGGTGTAGAGGTCGGGTGCCGGCCCGCGCCGGCAGGCGATCAGGCCGGCGGCGGTCTCGAAGGTCAGCGCGGTATCGGTCGCAGCGAAGGTCTGCCGCGCCACGCAGCGCATGCCGTTGCCGCAGGCGCCGGCCTCGGAGCCGTCGTTGTTGTAGATGCGGACAAAGGCGGCGGTGCCGGGCGTGCGCGGCCGATGCAGCACCATGAGCTGGTCGTAGGGCAGGGCTTGCGCGATCGCCCGCGCCTCCGCCGGCGACACCGTCGCCGCCCCCTCGCGCAGGTCGACGACGACGATCTCGTTGCCGATGCCGTTCATCTTGGCGAAAGGGTGGCCCGCGAGTGCGCTCATGGATATCCTCAATCGCGCCTTATATGGGGACTACCGCCCTGTTGGCCAGCGCGACGCGCAAGGCGCCGGCATGGTAAGGGCAAGGGGCGGCTTTGCGGGATTTTGAGGGTGGAGAGCGTTTGCATGAGTCGGTCCCGTCATCGTTTATCCTTGGTTGCCCTCGCGGCGGCGCTGGCCCTGTCGGGCGCCGGCCCCGCAGGAGCGCAGGCGCAGCCCGAGCCCTCCGCCCCGGCGTCCCAGGCGCCGTCCACCCCGCCGGCGGCGGAAACCCCGGCCAGCCCGCCGGCGGCCGCGCCGGCGGAGACCGCACCCGCGCCCGAATCCACACCAACATCCGCACCAACGGCACCGGCAGCCGACGACAAGGCCACTGCTGCGGATCCGTTCGGCGAGGAGGTGACGCTCGCACCCCGGACCGTGGTGACGCTGACCGGCAACGCCACCTGGGAAGCCGCGTTCGAGACGCTGACCGGCTCGTTCAAAAAGCTGGTGGCCGCGCTCGACAAGCAGAACATCGCACCAAGCGGGCCGTTCATCGTGGTCTACACCTCGACCGACGATGCCGGCTTCACCTACTTCACCGAGATCCCGGTCGATAGCGAGCCCAAAGGTGAGCTCAAGGGCCTGCCGGACGGCATCGCCCTCGGCAAATCGCCGGAGGGCAGGATGCTGAAATTCGTCCACCGCGGCTCCTACGACAACATGGACAACACCTACGAGGCGATCACCAACCACCTCGACGCGCGCAAGCTCGAGGCCAAGGACATGTTCATCGAGGAGTACGTCACCGACCCTCTGAAAACCGCCGAGGACAAGCTCATCATCAACGTGCTGGTGCCGCTGAAATAGCGGGAACGGGGTGTCCTGGATGCAACGCAGCGCAAAGCGGTCCGTTGCCGGTCCGGGACCGTCACACCTGCCGAGGCCGGAACGATCCCGGATCGGCGCCGTGGCACTTCGTGCCGCAGCGCATCCGGGATATGGAACGCCGGCCTTCCTTGACTTTTCGCGGTTGCGCGGCATAAACAGCGCCCTAATTCTCGGAAAGACGTTCTTTTCGACCCGCCGCCCGGCCCTTGGAGACCGGAGGTCAACGCCCGACAGCGCTGTGCGCCCTCGGGCGTAAACGTGTTTGGAATCAATGGCCTGACCGGCATCCCGCCGGCGGCGCGATGAGGCGAAACCCTTGTTCGACACCCTGTCGGAAAAATTGGGGGGCATTCTCGACCGGCTGACGCGGCGCGGCGCGCTGACAGAGGCCGACGTCGATGCCGCCATGCGCGAGGTGCGCCGGGCGCTCTTGGAGGCCGACGTCGCCCTCGAAGTGGTGCGCGCCTTCACCGACAAGGTGCGCGAGCAGGCGATCGGCGCCACCGTCATCAAATCGGTGACGCCGGGCCAGATGGTGGTCAAGATCGTCCACGACCAGCTCATCGCCACCCTTGGCGCCGAGAGCCAGACCATCGACCTCAACGCGGTGCCGCCGGTGCCGATCATGATGGTCGGCCTGCAAGGCTCCGGCAAGACCACCACCACCGCCAAGCTGGCGCGCCGCCTGACCGACCGCGACAAGCGGAAGGTGCTGATGGCCTCGCTCGACGTGCGCCGCCCGGCGGCGATGGAGCAGCTCGCCGTGCTCGGCCGTGACGTCGGCGTCGATACGCTGCCGATCGTTGCCGGCCAGATGCCGCCGCAGATCGCCCGCCGCGCGCTGGAGGCCGGGCGCCTCGGCGGCTACGACGTGGTGCTGCTCGACACCGCCGGCCGCACCACGCTCGACGACGAGATGATGGCGGAAGCCGCCAGCGTGAAGGACGTGGCCCAGCCGCACGAGGTGCTGCTGGTCGCTGACAGCCTCACGGGTCAGGATGCCGTCAACCTCGCCCGCGCCTTCGACCAGCGCGTGGGCTTGACCGGCATCGTGCTGACCCGCGTCGATGGCGATGGCCGCGGCGGCGCCGCATTGTCGATGCGCGCCGTCACCGGCAAGCCGATCAAGCTGATCGGCACCGGCGAGAAGACCGACGCGCTCGAGGATTTCCATCCCGACCGCATCGCCGGCCGCATCCTCGGCATGGGCGACGTGGTGTCGCTGGTCGAGAAGGCCGCCGCCAATATCGACGCCGAGCAGGCCGCGCGCGTCGCCGAGAAGATGCGCAAGGGCGCCTTCGACCTGTCCGACATGCGCGAGCAGCTTTTGCAGATGCAGTCGATGGGCGGCATCGGCGGCCTGATGGGCATGATGCCCGGCGTCAACAAGATCAAGAACCAGGTCGCCGCCGCCAACATCGACGACCGGCTGTTGAAGCGCCAGGTCGCCATCATCGATTCGATGACGCGGCAGGAGCGCCGCCACCCCGACATTCTCAAGGCCAGCCGCAAGAAGCGCATCGCCGCCGGCGCCGGCGCCAAGGTCGAAGAAGTCAACCGGCTGCTGAAAATGCACCGGAGCATGGCCGACGTGATGAAGGCGATGGGCAAGGCCGGCGGCAAGCGCGGCGCCCTCGGCGGCATCGCGCAGGCGATGGGGCTCGGCGGCGGGCGCGGCATGCCCTCGCCCGAACAGATGAAGATTCTTGCGTCCAAGATGCCGGGTGGGCTGCCGCCCGGCGGCTTGCCGGACCTGCCGACAGGCTTGCCGAAAGACCTGCCGTCGGGCCTCGGCGGCTGCCTGCCGAACCTTCCGGGGCTTGGCGGCAAGCCGACGCTGCCGGGGCTCGGCGGTTTTCCGGGACTGGGCAAGAAGAAATGAGCTTTCGCCCGGCCGGCGGCAGCGCCATCGGCCGGGCATCCACCTTTGACGAAACACACGACCTACCAAGGAGAACCTCATGGCCGTCGTCATCCGCCTGTCGCGCGCGGGCACCAAGAAGCGCCCGTTCTATCACGTCGTCGTCGCCGACTCGCGCTATCCGCGCGATGGCCGCTTCATCGAGCGGCTCGGCTACTTCAACCCGCTCCTGCCGAAGGACAACGAGACGCGGGTGAAGCTCGACCTCGACAAGATCAAGGCGTGGCTCGCCAAGGGCGCGCAGCCCTCCGACCGCGTGGCCCGCTTCCTCGATGCCGCCGGCATCGCCAAGCGCGCGCCCCGCAACAACCCGCAGAAGGCCGTGCCGCGCAAGGAGCGCAAGGCCGCCGCGGCCGCGTCCTAAGCGGACCGCGTGGCGCGGCCGCCTCTTCCGGATCGCGACAGCCCGCCGGCCGCCGACACCGGGGGCACGGAGAAGCGCATCTGCGTCGCGCGCATCGGTGCGGCGCACGGCGTGCGCGGCAAGGTGCGGCTGTGGACGTTCACCGAGGATCCGTTGGCGGTTGCGGCCTACGGGCCGCTCTCGACCAGGGATGGCGCGCGGCAATTCTCTTTGGCGAACGCCCGCGAGGCCAAGGGGCATCTCGTCGCCACGCTAGAGGGTGTGACCACACGCGAGGCGGCCGAAGCGCTCAACGGCCTCGAACTCTACGTTTCGCGCGCAAGGCTGCCGCCACCGGAGACGGACGAGTTCTACCACGCTGACCTGATCGGACTCCGGGCCGTGACCACATCCGGCGCGACCCTCGGCCGCATCATTGCCGTGCATAATTTCGGCGCCGGCGACGTCATCGAGATCAAGGGCGGGGACCAAAGCGAGTTGTTGCCGTTCGACCGCGCCACCGTGCCGACCATCGATCTGGCGCAAGGCTTTGCCGTCATCGAGCGGCCGAACCTCGTCGAGGGCGACGCGCCGCCGGCCGGGGGTTGATGCAATGTGGTCCGCCACCGTCCTCACGCTGTTTCCAAACATGTTTCCGGGACCGCTCGGCGACAGCCTGGCCGGCCGGGCGCTGACCGCCGGCATCTGGCGGCTCGAGGCGCGCGACATCCGCGACAGCGCCACCGACCGTCACCGCAGCGTCGACGATACCCCGGCCGGCGGCGGGCCGGGCATGGTGCTGCGCGCCGACGTGCTGGCGCGCGCGATCGACGCCGCCGCCATCGCAACCGATCGCCCGCGCCTGCTGATGAGCCCGCGCGGCACACCGCTGACGCAAGGACGCATCGCGGAACTGGCAGCCGGGCCGGGGCCGCTGATCGTCTGCGGCCGCTTCGAGGGCGTCGACCAGCGTGTCATCGAGGCGCGCGGCCTGGAGGAGGTCTCGGTCGGCGACTATGTGCTGTCAGGCGGCGAGATCGCCGCCATGGCCCTGATCGATGCCTGCGTGCGGCTGTTGCCCGGGGTGATGGGCGCGGCCGGCTCCAGCATCGAGGAGAGTTTTGCCGACGGCCTTTTGGAATATCCGCAATATACCCGGCCGCAGGTGTTCGAGGGCCGCCCGATCCCCGAGGTCCTGCTCTCAGGCGACCACGCCAGGGTTGCGGCGTGGCGGCGGGCCGAGGCCGAGGCGCTGACGCAACGCCGCCGCCCCGACCTGTGGGCGCGCCGTGGCGGCGCCGCAAATCGGCCGGCGCCCGGCGATAGACGGGTGACAAAGCGACCCGATTGACGTATAGGAGCGCGCTGCACGGTAGCGCCGGTGCGGGCCGGCTTTCGGCCCCCGGTCGGAAACTTCAGTCGAATCAAGGACATTCGCGCCCCCTTTCGGGGAGCGCCGCCGATGGAGATGTAGTTATGAACCTCATTCAGACGCTCGAGAACGAGCAGCGCGAAAAGCTCTCCGCCGGCAAGACCATTCCCGATTTCGCCCCCGGCGATACCGTGATCGTCAACGTCAAGGTCAAGGAAGGCGAGCGCACCCGCGTGCAGGCTTACGAAGGCGTGTGCATCGGCCGGCATGGCGGCGGGCTCAACGAGAGCTTCACGGTCCGCAAGATTTCCTACGGCGAGGGCGTGGAGCGCGTGTTCCCGATCTACTCGCCGATGATCGACTCGATCAAACTGGTGCGCCGCGGCAAGGTGCGCCGCGCCAAGCTCTATTACCTGCGTGGCCTGCGCGGCAAATCGGCGCGCATCGTCGAGAAGCAGGACCGCCAGCAGGCCGCTCCGGCGAAGTAGCCCGCCACCGGTCGCAGACCGTCAATCGGCGCGGCCGCAAGGCCGCGCCTTTTTCGTGGACGCGCCATTCAGCCCGCGCTTGGCCGGTCCGATTGTTTCGGCGCCGGGCGTTGTGCTAAAGAAATGGAATGGTTTTAGATTTCGCCAGATTGCAGCCGGGTGTGCAGCGCATCGTCCTTGACGATCATCGCCGCCTGCCGTGGCGTTTCTTCGGACGCTTCGCGTCCTCGATCGCGGCCGGCCTTCGCGGCATCTGATCACGCCGCCCGCCGGCGCCGCCCGGCCCGTCCCGATTTTCAAGGCTGAACACCATGTCCGAACGCACATCCGCCTCCGCGCCGACCACGCTCTACGACAAGATCTGGAACGACCACCTGGTCGACGAGCAGCCCGACGGCACCTGCCTGATCTATATCGACCGCCACCTCGTCCACGAGGTGACCTCGCCGCAGGCGTTCGAGGGACTGCGCACCGCCGGCCGCAAGGTGCGCGCGCCGGAGAAGACGCTCGCCGTGGTCGATCACAACGTGCCGACCACCGACCGCTCGAAACCCAACCCCGATCCCGAAAGCGCCGAGCAGATCGCGGCGCTGGCGCAGAACGCGAAAGATTTCGGCATCGAATACTACAACGAGTTCGACAAGCGGCAGGGCATCGTCCACATCATCGGCCCCGAGCAGGGTTTTACGCTGCCCGGCAGCACCATCGTGTGCGGCGACAGCCACACCTCGACGCACGGCGCGTTCGGCGCGCTGGCGCACGGCATCGGCACCTCCGAGGTCGAACATGTGCTGGCGACCCAGACGCTGATCCAGAAAAAGGCCAAGAACATGCGCGTGACGGTGGACGGCAAATTGCCGGACGGCGTCACCGCCAAGGACATCATCCTTGCCATCATCGGCGAGATCGGCACCGCCGGCGGCACCGGCCATGTGCTCGAATATGCCGGCGAAGCGATCCGCGCGCTGTCGATGGAAGGCCGCATGACGGTGTGCAACATGTCGATCGAGGGCGGCGCCCGCGCCGGCCTCGTCGCGCCCGACGACAAGGCGTTCGCCTGGCTCAAGGATCGGCCCAAGGCGCCGAAGGGCGCGGCATGGGACGCGGCGATGCGCTATTGGGAGACGCTTCGGACCGACGACGGCGCGCATTTCGACAGCGAGATCCGGCTCGATGCCGCGCGCCTGCCGCCGATCGTCACCTGGGGCACCTCGCCCGAGGACGTGGTGTCGGTGACCGGCTTCGTGCCCGACCCGGCCGAGATCGCCGACGAGGCCAAGCGGCTCTCCAAGCAGCGCGCGCTCGACTACATGGGGCTTGCCGCCGGCACCAGGATCACCGACATCAAGCTCGACCGCGTGTTCATCGGCTCGTGCACCAACGGCCGCATCGAGGATCTGCGCGCGGCGGCGAAGATCGTCGAGGGCCGCACCGTCAACGGCCACGTCAACGCGATGATCGTGCCGGGCTCCGGGCTGGTGAAGGAACAGGCGGAAGCCGAAGGTCTCGACAAGATCTTCATCGCGGCCGGGTTCGAATGGCGCGAGCCGGGCTGTTCGATGTGCCTCGCCATGAACCCCGACAAGCTCGCGCCGGAAGAGCGTTGCGCCTCGACCTCGAACCGCAACTTCGAGGGCCGTCAGGGCTTCAAGGGCCGCACCCACCTGGTGTCGCCGGCCATGGCGGCGGCGGCGGCGATCGCCGGCCACTTCGTCGATATCCGCGAGTGGCGGTAACAACACCCCAAAAGTAAAAGGGCGTCCGCAAGGACGCCCTTTCGCTGTTGCAACACTTGCCGGCGTTACCAGTAGTAGCGCGGCCCGAAGCCGAAACCGAAGCCGAAATACGGCCGCGGCGCGTAGTAGTAAGGCCGATAGTAGGGCCGGTAATATGGCCGGTAGTAGCGCGGGCCGTAGTAGTATGGCCGGTAATGACGATGGCGGTAATAGCGGCGATGGCGCCGCTGCGAACTGACGTCGGTCAGTTGCCTGGCCTGCTCGTGCTGCGCCATCGGCTGATGAGACTGCGAATTCGCAGCGACCGCGGGCGAAGCGGCGAGCGCGCCGCCGAGAGCGAAGGTTGCGGCGAAGATCGCCGCGCCGATCAATCGTTTCATTGCACACTTCCTCTTCTGTTCAAGCCCATGTTTCGCTTCCCTTGCGAAACGCCTTCGGCTCCGAAAAGGTCCGTCAACGACGGCTTCCATTGGTCGCAACGCTAAGCGAAGCGGCCTGAATGAAGCGTGAATGATCGCGCCTCCAAATCACCATGATTAAGGCAGGACGCGCCGTCAGCCGCGGCGCCAGAAGCAGCTCATGCGCGGCACGATCACGGTCCCGCTCGGGCGGAACTCCTGCTCGTACCAGGCCTCGCACTGGCGCACCGCGTTGGGGCCGAGCGGGCGGTTGTCGCGGTGGATGCGCACGCGCGGCGGGCGGCGCTCGCCTCGCGCCTGCGCCGACACCGCGTGCGGCGCGCCGTCGCGCAGGCCGGCGGCAGGGATGGCGTTTTCGGCCGCCGCCGGCGGCGCCACCGCAAGCATCGCCCCGACCGCAATCACTGTCACTGTGTGTCGCATCCATACCCCCTGAAACCGCCCGCGCACGCTCTCCGATTGGCCGCCCCGCGTCAACCCACCCATGATGCGGCGCGCCCTTGACCCCGCCGCGGCGCCGCCCTAGCAAGAGCCGTGTCGGGCCCGTTTGTCGACGAGGACAGCATGGACAAATTCACCACCCTGGAGGGCGTCGCCGCGCCCCTGAAGATCATCAATGTCGATACCGACATGATCATCCCCAAGCAGTACCTCAAGACGATCAAGCGCACCGGCCTCGGCAAGGGGCTGTTCTCCGAACAGCGCTACAACGACGACGGCAGCGAGAACCCGGACTTCGTGCTCAACAAGCCGGCCTATCGCAAGGCCAGGATTCTCGTCGCTGGCGATAATTTCGGCTGCGGCTCCTCGCGCGAGCACGCGCCGTGGGCGCTGTTGGACTTCGGCATCCGCTGCGTGATCTCGACCTCGTTCGGCGACATCTTCTACAACAACTGCTTCAAGAACGGCATTTTGCCGATCCGCGTGTCGCAGGACGACCTCGACAAGCTGTTCGACGACGCCGAGCGCGGCGCCAACGCGACGATCACCGTCGATCTGGCGGCTCAGGAAATCCGCGGTCCCGACGGCGGCGTCATCCGCTTCGAGATCGATCCGTTCCGCAAGCACTGCCTCATCAACGGCCTCGACGATATCGGGCTGACGATGGAGAAGAATGCCGCAATCGGCACCTTCGAGACCAAGGCGGCGACAGCGCGGCCGTGGCTCTGAGCCGGCCAAGGGACCACCGACCACGCTCGTATCCCGGATGCACTGCGGCACGATGGGCCGCGGTGCTGATCCGGGATTGTTTCATGAGCCTGTACCTGTCACGGTCCCGGCTCTGCGGCGCAGTGTTTCACGCCGCGCCGCGTCCGGGACACCGTCGTCTATAGCGGCGCGATCGCCTCGGCGATCGCCAGCGTCCGCTGCGCCATCTCGGCGTGCAGCCGCTCGACCATGCGCCCGTCGAGCTGAATGGCGCCACGGCCGGCATTCTCCGGCTGCGCGAATGCCTCGACAATACGGCGCGCCTCGGCGACTTCTTTCTCCGGCGGCGTGAAGGCGGCATTGCACGCCGCGATCTGGCTCGGATGGATCAGCGTCTTGCCGTCGAACCCCATGTCGCGGCTCTGCGCGCATTCCTCGGCAAAGCCTTGCGCATCGGCGATGTCGCCATAGGGGCCGTCGAGGACGGCAAGGCCATGGGCGCGCGCGGCCAGGATGCAGTGCATATAGGCCGGCAGCATCGTGGCACGCCCCGGCACCATGCGGATGCGGGTCTCGCGCGCGATGTCGTTCGGCCCCATGACGAAGCCGGCGAGCCGCATTTCGACGTCGTGCGCCTGCGCCGAAATCTCCTCGGCGCGCAGAATGGCAAACGCGGTCTCGATCATCGCCCAGACCCGGATTGCCTGATCGGCGCCGCCGTCGGCGAGCCGGTCGGCAATCGCGGCCAGGTCGGCGACGCTTGAAATCTTCGGCACCAGAATGCCGTCGGGGCGCGCCTTCGCCGCCATCGTGAGGTCGTCGATCCACCACGGGGTGTCGAGCGCGTTGATGCGGATCAACACCTCGCGCTTGCCAAAGGCCCGCGCCTCGACCGCCGCGCCGACCTGATCGCGCGCGGCTGCCTTGGCATCGGGCGCGACCGCGTCTTCCAGATCCAGGATGAGCCCGTCCACCGGCAGGGTGCGCGCCTTCTCCAGCGCGCGCGGGTTGGAGCCGGGCATGAACAGCAGGCTGCGGCGGGGGCGGATCATGGAAAACCTCATTGTCTCTGTCTCTGCATGCCGCGCATGGCTAGCATCGTGGGCGCGGTCGGCAAAGGGTTGCCGGCGCCGCCACAGTGTGGTTGATGTAAAATACATCACCATAAGGCGCCCCACATGATCCGATTTCCGAAACGGCTGATTGCCGGCTATCAAGGTTTCTGCACCCATCGTCTGCCGGCCGAACAGTCGCGCTACCGCGATCTCTCCGAACACGGCCAGAAGCCGGAGATCATGGTGATCGGCTGCTGCGATTCGCGCGTGGCGCCGGAGACCATCTTCGACGCCGGACCGGGCGAACTGTTCGTGATGCGCAACGTCGCCAATCTGGTGCCGCCTTACGCGCCGGACGGCGAGGCGCACGGCGTCTCGGCGGCGCTCGAATTCGCGGTGCAGGTGCTGCGCGTCAAGCACATCGTGGTGATGGGCCACGCCCAGTGCGGCGGCGTCAAGGCGTTGACCGAGGACTCCGAGCCGCTGTCGCCCGGCGACTTCATCGGCCGCTGGATGTCGCTGATCGAATCCGATCCGGCCAAGCTCAAGCCGCAGGGCGGCGAGGACCGCCAGGCGTTCGTGACGCGGCTGGAAAAGGCGGTGATCCGCCGCAGCCTGCAGAACCTGATGACGTTTCCCTGTATCCGCATCCAGGTCGAACGCGGCAAGATCGTGCTGCACGGCGCCTATTTCGGCGTTGCCACCGGGGCGCTGTCGGTGCTCGACCGCGCCACCGACGAGTTTCTCGACGTGCAGACGGCGAACGAGATCGTCAGCGTCTAGAGCTTTTGCTCTCGATGGAATCGGAAGCGCAGAAGCGGTTAAATCGTCAGGCCCTCGGTGGCTTCAACGCTGCCTCAAGCTCGCTCACGGCCAACTGCACCAGGGGCGGAGTTCGCTTTTCCACGCGGGTGGCAATGGAAAAATCGGAGTGAATTCGCGGAATTTTGGGTGACAAGGACCTCATCTCGCGCCTCGCCACCCACGATTGCCCGTAGTGTTCGGGAAGGTAGCTTAGATACAGCCCGCTCAGAACGAGGATGGCTTGAGCTTCCATGCTCGAGACGGTTACACGCGCCAGTGCCTTGGGAAGGTGTTTTAGCTCGAGCATCTTTGCGTAAGGACGAACGACAAACGCATGACGCTCGACTGTCTTGATGGAGATACGAGCGTCCTTGCGAAACAGCGGATGGGCCGCTCCGCAGTAAAGCGCGTGAGCCTCTTTCAGGAGCGGCGCGTACCTGATGCCGGGGTAGCGGTTGGTCTCCGGCAGAACCGCGAGATCGAGCCCGCCGTTTCCCAGTTCCGACAGCAGAGCTTCGGGCGAGCGTATCTCGATCCGAACGATGACGTCCGGCGCTTTCCGGTGCAGCGAGGCAAGCGCGCGATGAACCGGCATGTGAGGGTTGGTGATCGTGTTGTCCACGAGCCCCAGCCGTATCACGCCAGATATCCGCTTCTTGAGCGATCCGACGACGTTTTCGAACGACGTCAGCTGGCCAAAGACGAGCTTCAACTGCTCGAGAACGACGGACCCGCGCTCCGTCAGTTCGAATCCGCGTCGTCCCCGCTGGCACAGCGTGAACCCGAACCGGTCTTCGAGAGCTTTCATGTGAAAGCTGACCGCGGACTGGCTCAGGCCGAGCGCAACCTGCGCGCCGAGAAAAGACCGATGCTCGGCGACCGCGCGAAAAACCGAAAGCGAGGTCAGGTCTGAACTGGAGAGCCGCATCGATACACCAGTATTTCTGATATGAAATTCATAACATAGCTATTTTCCTGACCTTTGGAAGACGCTTTGGTCCGGCTGCAACCGCATCGGCTTGGATGCGCGAGGCTTTGCGAAACCGGCTTCCGGGAGGCGTCACATGAGCAAGTTCCAGATCGACGACAAGAAGGTCATCCGGCGCGAAACGGTGGAAGCGAAGGGCCGCTGGTCGGCGCGGCTCGAGACCGGGCAGAGCGTCACCTTCGTCGACCTCAAGGGACAGCAGGCGGTCGATTTTCTCTGTTACAGCGCCACCCTTCCGCTCGACAGGATCAACCTTCCCAACACCGTCAAGCTCAACAAGTCTCTCTACATCACCAAGGGCTGCAAGATTTACTCCGACCATGCCCAGGTCATGATGTCCGTTACCGAGGACACCTGCGGATTTCACGATACGCTGGCAGGTTGCTGTAGCTGCGAGATCGACAAGGTCCGCTACAACGTGGAGAAGACCGAGAGCTGCCGGACGAATTTCATCGCCGAGCTGGCGAGCTGGGCGCTCGGTCCCTCGGAGATCGTGTCGAATATCAACTTCTTCATGAAGGTGCCGTTCGACAATACCGGCCACGTGGTGATCGCCGACAGCGTCTCGAAGCCGGGCGACTACGTCACGCTCAAGGCCGAGATGCCGGTCATCGTCGTCATTTCGAACTGCCCCCAGATGCACAATCCCGCGGCGGGATTCGCTCCGACGCCGATCGAGGTGATCGTCTCGGAGTGACGGGCATCTCTTTTGATCTTGTCGGCTCCCGCTCCGCTTCGCGAGCTCACGCCGCGAGGTCGGCGACCACCGCGTCGAGCAGCGGAAACCCGCTCTGGGTGACGCGCAGCCGACCGTCGCCATCGACCGCGATGGCGCCCTCGTCGCTGAGCAGCGCGATGCGCGCCGGATCGAGCGTGCGCCCGGCCAGCACCGCATAGCGCCGCGGGTCGATCCCTTCGGCGAGCCGCAATCCCATCAGCAGGTATTCGTCGGCACGCTCCTCGCAGTTGAGCACGTCGTCGGTGACGAGGCCGTGGCCGCGCGCCTCGACCCGCATCAGCCAGACCTCGGGGCGCTTCTCCGTCGCGGTGGCGTGGCGCGCGCCGTCGATGTCGAGCCGGCCATGGGCGCCGGGGCCGACGCCGGCATAGTCGTGGCCGCGCCAGTAGACGAGGTTGTGCCGGCACTCCGCGCCCGGCCGCGCGTGGTTGGAAATCTCGTAAGGGGGCAGCCCGCGCGCGGCGCAAATCTCCTGCGTCATGTCGTAGAAGATGCGCGCGGTGGCCTCGTCCGGCATGATCAGCTTGCCGCTCGCGTGCAGCGCGTGGAACGGCGTGCCTTCCTCGATGGTGAGCTGGTAGAGCGACAGATGCTCGGCCGCCTGATCGATCGCGCCGTTGAGTTCGGCTGCCCATTGCGCCGGGGTCTGGCCGGGGCGGGCGTAGATCAGGTCGAACGAGTAGCGCTCGAACGTGGCGCGCGCGATCGCCACCGCCGCCATCGCCTCGTCCGCGGTATGCAGGCGGCCGAGCCCCTTGAGGGCGGCGTCGTCCATCGCCTGCACCCCGAGCGAGACGCGGTTGACGCCGGCCGCGCGATAGCCGCGGAAGCGCGTCGCCTCGACGCTGGTCGGGTTGGCCTCCAGCGTCACCTCGACGTCGGGCGCGACCGTCCAGTGTTTTGCGATCGCCTCGAGGATGCCGCCGACCGTGTCCGGCGCCATCAAGGACGGCGTGCCACCGCCGAGAAACACCGACGACACGGTGCGGCCGGGGGCGCGCGCCGCCATCGTTTCGATCTCGCGTGCGAAGGCGGCGAGATAGCGCGCCTGATCGACGCCGCCATGGCGGACATGGCTGTTGAAGTCGCAGTACGGGCACTTCGACAGGCAGAACGGCCAGTGGACGTAGACGCCGAACGGGGCGGGATCGTCAGCGCGGCTCAAGGCAAATCTCCGCGAGCTTGACGAAAGCGCGGGCGCGGTGCGACAGGCCCTGCCCGCGCGGCGGCAGGCCGTGCTTCTCCTCGCTGCTCATCTCGCCGAAGGTGCGCTCATGACCATCGGGAAGGAACGCCGGATCGTAGCCGAAACCGGCGGTGCCGCGCGGCGGCCACACGAGCTGGCCGTCGACGCGCGCCTCGACCTCCTCGCGGTGGCCGTCGGGCCAGGCAACGCACAAGGCCGAGACGAAATGCGCCGCGCGCTGGGCGGGGGTGATGGCGCCGCGCTCCTGCAACAGCCGCTCGATGCGCGCCATGGCGCCGGCAAAGTCCTTGGTGTCCCCGGCCCAGCGCGCCGAATGGATGCCAGGCTGGCCACCGAGCGCCGCCACCGCCAGTCCCGAATCGTCGGCAAACGCCGGCAGGTTCGCGGCCCGCGCGGCGGCGTCGGCCTTGATACGGGCATTGGCGGCAAAACTGTCGCCGGTCTCCTCCGGTTCGGCGAGGCTAAGCTCGCCCGCCGATACCGCATCGATGCCATAGGGCGCCAATAGCTCGCGCATCTCGGCGAGCTTGCCCGGATTGTGTGTGGCGATGACCAGACGCCCGGTGATTCGGCGGTGCATGGGAGCCATTCTACGTCAGCGGCGAGGCCCGAGAAACGCCGCAGCGGCCTTTAGGCCACCGCGATCTTCTGCAACTCGACAAGGCGGCCAATGCCCTGCCGCGCCAGCGCCATCAGCGCCAGAAACTCGCCTTCCGTGAACGGCGTCTTCTCGGCGGTGCCCTGCACCTCGACGATGCGGCCGTCGCCGGTCATGACGAAATTGGCGTCGGTCTCGGCTTCCGAATCCTCGGCATAGTCGAGGTCGAGCACCGGCGTGCCGTTGTAGACCCCGCAGGACACCGCCGCGACGTGGTCGCGCAGCACGTTGCCGCCGCGCAGCATGTTGCGGCCCTTCATCCAGGCGAGGCAGTCGGCGAGCGCGACCCAGGCGCCGGTGATCGAGGCGGTGCGGGTGCCGCCGTCGGCCTGCAACACGTCGCAGTCCACCGTGATCTGGCGTTCGCCCAGCGCCTCGAGGTCCACCGTGGCGCGCAGCGAGCGGCCGATCAGGCGCTGGATCTCCACGGTGCGGCCGTTCTGCTTGCCGACCGACGCCTCGCGGCGGGTACGCTCCAGCGTGGCGCGCGGCAGCATGCCATATTCGGCGGTGACCCAGCCGCGCCCCTGGCCCTTGAGCCACGGCGGCAGGCGGTCCTCCAGCGTCGCGGTGACCAGCACGTGGGTGTCGCCGAACTTCACAAGGCAGGAGCCTTCGGCGTATTTCACCACGCCGCGCTCCAGCGCGATGGGACGCAGTTCGTCGGGCGCGCGGCGGCTCGGGCGCATGAGGCTCTCTCCTGACCTGTCAAAGATACCGGCTGCTTGTAGTGCATCGCCGGGCCAAAGGGAAACGTTCAGGCGTGTCCTTACCGGAGCACTTGCACAATGCCCTGTGAATGGACAATTGTTGCGGTCCACCCGCGACTTGCCGGAAGTTGAGGAGGAATGTCGAAGAACCCCGCCGCGCCCCCGTCCGAAGCGAGCGCCCTGCACGGCGGCCCGGCGTCGGGCCTGATCACGCCGTCGGCCGGGCTGGCCCAGCTCAACGAGCGCTCGCGCGACATTTTCCGGCAGATCGTCGAGAGTTATCTCGCGACCGGTGAGCCGGTCGGCTCGCGCAACATCTCGAAGCTGATCTCGATGCCGCTGTCGCCGGCCTCGGTCCGCAACGTGATGTCGGACCTCGAACAGCTCGGCCTGATCTATGCGCCGCACACCTCGGCCGGGCGGCTGCCGACCGAAATCGGCCTGCGTTTCTTCGTCGATGCCCTGATGCAGGTCAGCGACCTGTCGGAGGAGGAGCGGCAGTCGATCCAGGCGCAGCTCGCCGCCGTCGGCCGCGCCGAGACGGTCGAGGCCGCGCTCGGCGAGGCGCTGACCCGGCTGTCGGGCTTGAGCCGCGCCGCCGCCGTGGTGCTGACCGCCAAGGCCAATGTCCGCCTCAAGCATATCGAGTTCGTCCAGCTCGAGCCCGGCCGGGCGCTGGTGGTGCTGGTGGCCGAGGACGGCCAGGTCGAGAACCGCATTCTGACGCTGCCGCCCGGCGTGCCGGTCTCGGCGCTCAACGAGGCCACCAACTTCCTTAACGCCCGCATCCGCGGCCGGACGCTGGCCGAGGTTCGCGCCGAGCTGGAACAGGCGATGGCCGCAAACCGCGCCGAACTCGACCAGTTGACGCAGAAGGTGATCGCGGCGGGGCTGGCAAGCTGGTCGGGCGGCGACAGCGACGAGCGCCGGCTGATCGTGCGCGGACAGGCCAATCTGCTCGAAGACCTGCACGCCCTGGACGACCTCGAGCGGGTGCGGCTGTTGTTCGACGACCTCGAGGCCAAGCGCGGGGTCATCGACCTGTTGGGCCGCGCCGAACAGGCCGACGGCGTGCGCATCTTCATCGGCTCGGAGAACAAGCTGTTCTCGCTGTCGGGCTCCTCGACCATCATCGCGCCCTATCGCGACGGTGCCGGCCACATCGTCGGCGTGCTGGGCGTGATCGGCCCGACACGGCTCAATTATGCCCGCGTCATCCCGATGGTCGATTACACCGCGCGCATCGTCAGCCAGATGCTCGGCGGCTGACCCGGGCGGTTCGGGTTGATTTTTACCGGCGGAGCCATGATATCGGCCCCAGATCATATTTTTCGCGTACAGGGTGCATGATGACCGAGCCGAACAGGCAAAATCCTTCCGCCGACGCCTCAGCCCACAACGAGCCGACCAGAGCGGACCCGCAGGCGGCCAAGCCCAGGGTGTCAAAGCCCTATGTGATGCCGGACGATCCGGAGCCGGCTGCGGCCGAGGCAAACACCGGCAAGGAGCTGGCCGAGACCCGCGACCGCCTGCTGCGCACGCTCGCCGAGATGGAGAACCTGCGCAAGCGCACCGCCCGCGAGATCGCCGACGCCCGCAGCTACGGCATCGCCGCCTTTGCCCGCGACGTGCTGGAGATCGCCGACAACCTGCAGCGCGCGCTCGACGCGGTGCCGGCCGAGGCACGCGCCGCCGCCGACCCCGGCCTGACGGCGCTGATCGAGGGCGTGGAACTGACCGAACGGTCGCTGCATCAGGCGCTGGAGAAGAACGGCGTCAAAAGGTTCGATCCGAAGGGCGAGAAGTTCGATCCCAACGTGCAGCAGGCGATGTACGAGGTGCCGGACGCCTCGGTGCCGGCCGGTACCGTGGTGCAGGTGATCCAGGCCGGCTACATGATCGGCGAGCGCGTGCTGCGCCCGGCCATGGTCGGCGTCGCCAAGGGCGGCCCCAAGGTGGCCGCATCGGCGGGACAGGGCTGACCCCCAAGGTTTAATTCCAAGGCCGGCCTCCCGTATCCCGGACGCGACGCAGCATGAAACGGTGCGCCGCAGAGCCGGGACCGGCGCGGATGTGGGCTTTTCGGATGATCCCGGATCGGCGATGCGGCACGTCGCGCCGTATCGCGTCCGGGATACGGCGGATGGCTTCAGGTATTCAGCGCGGCGCGACGCCGTCGCGCACCGCGCGGAAACGCGGAAACGCCGTCGGCCAAGCCTCCCGCGATGCGCTGCCGATGATGCGCAGCGCCGTGTCGGCCGCACCGAAGCGCAGCCACTGCACCACCGTGACCGGGGTGTCGTTCTTGCCGCTGACGGCTTCGATGCGGGTCTCGAACCCCGGCGTGCCGTCGATCCGGATCGGCTCCGACATCGTGATGCGGGCCTCGCGCAGGCCGGGAATGGTGCGCGCCGCCTGCTGGGCCAGGCGGCCGCGATCGTCGGGGCTGGCGAGCTTGGCCGGAATGAGCCCGATCACCATGAACGGTGAGGCTTCGATGCCGTCGCTGCCGTCGTCGTCGGCCAGCAGGATCACCGCGCCGGGCGCCAGCGACCGCACGGTCTTGAAGTCGGCCAGATCGGTGATCTTGAACGGCATCAGGGCGAGCTGCTCCTCGAGCGGCACATCCTTGCGCACCGCGACGGTCGCGAACATCGCCTTGACCGCATCCTCGGAATAGTCGGCCGCCGCGTCCGGCACCTGCATCGCGACGTAGCCGGAGAACTGCTCGCCACGCACGATCATCGAATAGCGGCGCACCGCGGCCCCGTCGTCCTGCCCGGTCTCTGCGGTAAAATAACCCGTGCCGACGGCGGTCTCGATGCCCTGCAGCCTGGCCGGGCCGGGGACGGTGCCGGCCTTCACCGCCGCCTCGACTTCGCCGAAGGCGGCGGCGGGCAATTCGGTCATGATCACCTTGACGCTCCGGTCGGCCGATTCGAAGCCCGGAAAACCCTTGGCGGCGACGAGCCCCTGCAAAGGCACCAGCCCGACCCGGACGCCCGGCGGGAAAACGGCGTCGGCGGCCCGTACCGGCAGCGGCGCCAGCACGAGCACAACGGCAAGCAGAAGAAAACGCGACAGGCTGTGGATCATGGCCTCTGATCGTGTTGCTGCAATGCGGCGGTTCGATGGTTCGCGGCTATGCTACGATGGCCGCTGGCCGGCCTCCAGCCCCGTCCGGCCGACGTTTTCGTGAAACGACGGCGATCGCGGTCCTTGCGGCCCTCCGCCCCCCTCCTATATGAGGCTCAACGTCGCACTATCGCGTATCTTCCATGTCGTTTTTGGGGGTTTGGATCGGGATGCCGTCAGGGCCCGGCCGGCCTGCCGCAAAGGAGAGGTATCAGGACCATGGGTAAGGTCATCGGGATCGATCTCGGCACCACCAATTCGTGCGTCGCCGTGATGGACGGCAAGACGCCGAAGGTCATCGAAAATTCCGAAGGGACACGCACCACGCCCTCGATCGTCGCGTTCAGCGACGACGGCGAGCGCCTTGTCGGCCAGCCGGCCAAGCGCCAGGCGGTGACCAACCCCGAGCGGACCTTCTTTGCGGTCAAGCGCCTGATCGGCCGCCGCTACGACGACCCGATGGTTGCCAAGGACAAGGACCTCGTCCCCTACAAGATCGTCAAGGCCGGCAACGGCGACGCCTGGGTCGAGGCCGACGGCAAGACCTATTCGCCCTCGCAGATTTCCGCCTTCATCCTGCAGAAGATGAAAGAGACGGCGGAGGCCCATCTCGGCCAGAAGGTCGAGCAGGCCGTGATCACCGTGCCCGCCTACTTCAACGACGCCCAGCGTCAGGCCACCAAGGATGCCGGCAAGATCGCCGGTCTCGAGGTGCTGCGCATCATCAACGAGCCGACCGCGGCGGCGCTGGCCTACGGCCTCGACAAGTCGAAGGCCGGCACCATTGCCGTCTACGACCTGGGCGGCGGCACCTTCGATATCTCGATCCTCGAGATCGGCGACGGCGTGTTCGAGGTGAAGTCCACCAACGGCGACACCTTCCTCGGCGGCGAAGACTTCGACATGCGCCTCGTCAACTATCTCGCCGACGAGTTCCAGAAGGAGCAGGGCATCAACCTGCGCAACGACAAACTCGCGCTGCAGCGCCTGAAAGAGGCGGCGGAGAAGGCCAAGATCGAGCTGTCGTCGACCACGCAGACCGAACTCAACCTGCCGTTCATCACCGCGGATGCGTCGGGACCGAAACACCTGACCATGAAGCTGACGCGCGCCAAGTTCGAGGCGCTGGTCAACGATCTCGTCGAGAAGACCATCGAGCCGTGCCGCAAGGCGCTCAAGGATGCCGGCCTGTCCGCCGGCGAGGTCGGTGAGGTGGTGCTGGTCGGCGGCATGACGCGCATGCCGAAGATCCAGGAAGTGGTGAAGCAGTTCTTCGGCAAGGAGCCGCACAAGGGCGTCAACCCCGACGAGGTGGTGGCGATCGGCGCGGCGGTGCAGGCCGGCGTGCTGCAGGGCGACGTCAAGGACGTGCTGCTGCTCGACGTCACGCCGCTGTCGCTCGGCATCGAGACGCTGGGCGGCGTGTTCACCCGCATCATCGACCGCAACACCACGATCCCGACCAAGAAGAGCCAGGTGTTCTCGACCGCCGAGGACAACCAGAACGCCGTCACCATCCGCGTCTTCCAGGGCGAGCGCGAGATGGCGGCCGACAACAAGCCGCTCGGCCAGTTCGACCTGATGGGCATTCCGCCGGCGCCGCGCGGCATGCCGCAGATCGAAGTGACCTTCGACATCGACGCCAACGGCATCGTCAACGTCTCGGCCAAGGACAAGGCGACCGGCAAGGAGCAGCAGATCCGCATCCAGGCGTCCGGCGGGTTGTCCGACGCCGACATCGAGAAGATGGTCAAGGACGCCGAGGCGCATGCCGCCGAGGACAAGAAGCGCAAGGAAGCGGTCGAGGCCAAGAACCATGCCGACGCGCTGGTGCATTCAACCGAGAAGGCGCTGGCCGAGCACGGCTCCAACCTCGCCGAGGCCGACCGCCGGGCGATCGAGGATGCCGTCGGCGACCTCAAGGAGGCGCTGAAGGGCGACGACGCCGAAGCGATCAAGGCCAAGGCCAATACGGTGGCGCAGGTCTCGATGAAGCTCGGCGAGGCGATGTACAAGCAGCAGACCGAGGCCGGCGCCGCAGGCGCCGACGCCGCGGGCAGCACGGGCGAGACCGCCAAGGACGATGTCGTCGATGCCGAGTTCACCGAGGTGGACGACGACAAGAACAAGAAGTCGGCGTAAGCCGCCGAAGACTGGTCATGGCGGCGCGTGACCTTATCGATCGGTCGGCTCGCGGCCCTCACC
>Ga0207868_1000171_pt1 | contig 86114 bp, 81 predicted proteins | sample Passage237B_FD_187370 | JGI IMG/M metagenome (GOLD analysis project Ga0207868, IMG submission 187370) | Cellulose adapted compost microbial communities from Newby Island Compost Facility, Milpitas, CA, USA - Passage2 37B (SPAdes) (version 3) ...
GCCGATGGTGCTTCAGCCTTATGTTGACCGCGGCATCAGCGTGCTGCTGGTAGAGTTCCGTGGTTACGGGCGATCGACAGGCAAGCCATCACAACAGGCCATCACGGAAGATTTCGCAGGGTTCTACGATCAGCTCGCCGCCCGGCCGGAGGTGGATGAAACGCGCATCCTCTTCCATGGCCGATCGCTGGGTGGTGGTGTGGTCGGCTCACTGGCGAATCATCGGAAGCCCTGCGGCATGATTCTCGAATCCACCTTTTCGAGCACCTCATCCATCGCCAGGAAGTTTCTCGTTCCCGGCTTCATGATGTTCGATACCTACGACACCCTGGGTACCCTCAAACAATACGACGGCCCGGTGCTGATCTATCACGGGCAGATGGATGACCTCATCCCCATCGCTCACGCGCACCGACTCGCTCAGGGCGGCCAGCAGACCATGCTGGTGGTGGATGACTATATGACCCACAACTCCGGCCCAAGTTCGCACAAGGGTTACTGGGACAGCATCGATACTCTGCTGAAAAAGGCAGGGTGTCTCAACGATGAGAATGCAGTGGCGGGGGAGTGAGCAATCCCGCAACTGTAATGCGGCAGGCATCTCCCATCATTTGCTCACCTCAGCATAACGTCATCAAACTACCCAGCGATCATCTCAAGGCTTGATGCCATTCTGCTGCGCCCGCACGCTGAACTCGGCTTCGGGCAACTGCCAGACCCACTGGCCGCCTTCGACGGTCAGACGGATGCGCTTGGGCGGGCTGTCGTCGAGTGAAATGGTGATATACGCTGTCTGAGCACCCGCGGCGTCTACTTTCATCGTCGGGCGACGGCCGGCGGTGGCCTGTCGCCATAGCATGCCGAAATACTGAGGCGGGGTCATATCGATGAGTGATTCCATCCGCTGGCCGCCAAGCTGATCAACTATGCGCTTCTGCGCATCGATGTTCAGCCCGCGAAGCTCATCGAGCTCCCGGCTGACCCATCGCTTCGACTGCGCATCAAGCAGATGAAACAGCGACTCGCCATCCTGATTATTCACCGCATCAAACCACTTCTGGCGGAAACGCTCGAGCGACTGAGCCTCGCCGCCCGAACCGCAGCCTGTCAGGCCGCACAGCAGCAGCAAGGCCAGCAACAGGTCTCGAAGTACAACTCGATACGACAAACCATGGTTCATAGGCCATCCGTCCACACAGGCAGGAATATTCGTGTCCCTGAATCGTCGCCCGGGCAGGGGAGGATGGGAATCGGCCGACAGGCAGAATTCCCAGAGCAGCCCGAAGCGTGTCCACGTATATTACCCTACGATGGAAGATCGTCACGTACCCGATTCGAAGGTTTCCCGCATCCTGCTGGTTCGCCCGTCAGCACTGGGCGATGTGGCGCGCACCGTTCCGGCGCTGGTTACCCTGCGCAAAGCCTACCCGCACGCCAAAATCGACTGGCTGGTGGCCCGCAGCTACACCGAGCTGCTGCGCCATCATCCTGATCTGAACGATGTACTGCCTTTCGACCGCAAGCGATTCGGGCAGATGTACTACAACCCGGCTGCGGCCTGGGAAGCACTGACATGGTGCAGACAGCTTCGCAAAGCCGGGTACGACCTGGTGGTGGACCTGCAGGGCCTGCTGCGATCGGGCATCTTCACGCGCATCACCGGGGCGCCGCGCCGCATCGGCTTTGCCAATGCCCGTGAAGGGGCGGCGATGGCATACACCGAAAAATATGACATCGATCCGCAGATGCACACCGTCGACCGCATGCTGACGCTGCTGGCCTCCGCGGGTATGACGCTCCATCACGACATGACTCTTTATCCCGGCCAGGCCGATGTGCAATGGGTCCGCGAGTATCTCGATCAGCATGGCGGAGCCGATGCGCCTTATGCCTGCATCGCTCCCACCGCGCAGTGGCTGTGCAAGTGCTGGCCCCTGGAGCAGTACACGCGCACCGCCAGGCGTCTGCTGGAGATGGACAGCGTCGGCCGTCGTGTCGTCGTCATCGCCGCGCCACACGAGCAGGCCATGCTTCAGCCGATGCTCGATGAGCTCAACTCGCCCGCAGTGCTCATGCCGAAGATGAACGTCGGGCAGATGCTGGCGATGCTCTCGCGCACCTCGCTTCTGGTGTGCAACGATTCCGGCCCGCTTCACATGGCGGTGGGTTTAAACCGGGCGATCGTGTCAATCTTCGGCCCGACCGACCCGGCCGTGGTTGGCCCCTATCGACGGATGGAGACAGTCGTCTCCGCCGGCCCGGTTGATCTGGCCACACAGCATTACTTCCGCCACAACCGCCAGGACCAGAGCCTGATCAGCAAAGTCACGCATGAAGCGGTGTGGGAGAAGATCGACGAGCAACTGGCGACACGGGCGAAGTGAGTAGCCTCATCTGTGGCGTGTATCCAGAGTAGCCCAGACGCCTCTATCCGTCATGCCCGCGAAAGCAGGCATCCACAGATCTTGCGCAGAGCAAACGCATTGAAGATGGATTCACGCGTGTATGAGGATGGCACCAAAGGAACCAGCACCACACGCATCACTCCTACGCCACTTCCTCCGTGCGATATTCCTCGAACATCGACTTATTGAATGCTTTCATGTACGCAGCGTTACCATCGATGTAACCCTTCTTCAGGTAATCCATCAGGCACGCGTCCATCAACTGCATGCCTTCGCCACGGCTCATTTCCATCAGTGACATGATCTTGGAAATGTTGCCTTCGCGGATCATGTTCGAGAGACCTTCCTTGCGCAGCAGAATCTCATGTGCGGCGATACGCCCCTTGCCATCGGCCCGCTTGAGCAGGGTCTGCGAGATGATGGCCGCGATACTTTCAGCAAGCATGGTGCGCACCATCGGCTGACGGGGCGCAGGGAACACGTCGATCACACGGTCAATGGTTTTGGCAGCGCTGGATGTGTGCAGCGTGCCAAAGACCAGCAGGCCAAGCTCCGCAGCAGTCAGCGCCAGGCTGATGGTTTCCAGGTCACGCATTTCGCCCACCAGAATCACGTCGGGATCTTCACGCACTGCGGCTCGCAGCGCTTCCGCAAAGCCGTTGGTGTGCTGACCCACTTCGCGCTGCGTGATCACTGAGCTGATGTTCTCGTGCACGAATTCGATCGGATCTTCAATGGTGATGATGTGCTTCTTGTAGTCGCGATTGATGCGATTGATGATCGCCGCCAGTGTGGTGGATTTACCTGAGCCCGTCGGGCCGGTGACCAGCACCAGACCCGATCGCAGATGCGCCAGATTGGCCATCGCTTCGGGCAGGCCCAGATCCTCAACGGTCAGAATTTTGTCGGGAATCTGACGGAAGACCGCACCGCGGCCAAACACCTGCTTCAGGTAATTGCAGCGGAAACGGGCCACGCCTTCCAGACCGTAGGCGAAGTCCAGATCGCCCGTGCGCTCATACTTCTCGAACTGCTGCGGCGTGGCAATTTCCTCGAGATATTGTCTAAGCATCGGACCATCGAGCACCGGATGGCCGGCGATGGGTTGAAGCTCGCCATTGACGCGCAGCTTCGGAGGCAGGCCTTCGAGCATGTGAAGGTCGCTGGCGTTCTTTTCCTTGACCATTCGGAACAGCGCGTCGATTCTGGGCATGTGCGTTACTCGCGTAAGGCGGTTCTGCAGTCAGATGAATCATGCACGATGGATACAGCGCGGGATCAACTCAACACCACAACTCAACGTCGCTTGAGTTTCGGATCGACCACAGGCTCATGCTCCTTGTAGAGCTTCGGATTTTCCGAAGCCTTGGCCGCTTCCTGGCGGGTGATGATCTTCATCTCGACCAGTTCCATGAGCGAATCATCCATCAGTCTTTGTCCACCCTTCTTGCCTGTCTGCATGAGCGATTGAAGCTGAAAGGTCTTGGCGTCGCGGATGAGGTTGGACACGGCGCTGTTCACTCGCAGAACCTCCAGCGCCACCACGCGGCCGTTGCCATCAGCACGCGGAATGAGCTGCTGCGACACAATGCCTCGCAGCGATTCCGAAAGCATCGTGCGGATGGTGGCCTGCTGATCGGAAGGGAAGACGTCAATCACACGGTCAATCGTGCGAGCAGCAGATTTGGTCTGCAGCGTGCCAATCACAAGGTGGCCAGTCTCCGCGGCGCGGATGGCCAGCGAGACGGTTTCAAGATCGCGCATTTCGCCGATCATGATCACGTCAGGGTCTTCACGCAGCGCGCCCTTGAGGGCAGAGGCGAACGAAGCCGTATCGCGCGGAACCTGTCGCTGCGTAACGTTGCACTTGTCCGACTGATGAATGAATTCCACCGGGTCTTCCACGGTGATGATATGGTCATGTCGCGATTCATTGATCAGGCGGATCAGCGCTGCAGCAGTGGTGCTCTTGCCACAGCCTGCGGGCCCGGTGACCAGTACCAGCCCCTGGGTGTATTCGGTGAAACGGGCCAGCGAATCAGGCAGGCCGAGTTCTTCCAGCGAAGGAACGCGTGAAGGAATCAGGCGGAAGATGATGTCGAACCCGCGGAACTGCTGCAGTGCATTGACGCGCGCGCGGCCCAGCTCGGGATGCTCAAACGAAAAGTCAAGATCGTGATTGCGCAGGAAATGCTGCTGCTGTGCGTCATCCATGAACCCCAGCACGATGCGCTCGGCCTGTGAAGGTGACAGAGGCGGCATATCAAACATGCGCAGTGCGCCATTGAGACGCATGAACGGCGCAACACCTGTCGAGAAATGCACGTCACTGGCATGCAGGTCCACCGCGTGGTGGAGCACCTGCATCGCCAGCGGGTCCATATCCAGCGGAGCCACGCTGCAGGCAATGCGCTGGCTCGGATCGATATCCGACTGCTGAGCTTCCGAGGCTCGTGTGCGGATCAGGCTGGCGTCCTTGAGCTTGATGCCACTGCCATGGCGCACGCGTTTGAGCTGCGATTCTTCCTTGATGATCAGCTTGCTGCGGTCGACTTTGCTTTCCGTCGATTCAATTTCAATCGGGGCCAGGTCGGGATCATCGAGCGTGGCAATGGATTCTTCGCCGTTGTGATGAGCCTCGTGATCGCTGCTGGCGACCCACTCCACTTCACTGGGCTGCCAGTGTTCATCCTTCGCGTCAGGATCCTGCGCAGCCAGGGGGATGATGTCGGTATCTTCAGGCTCGCGACTGACCTTCGTCACCGGCACCGCAGGAGCCGACACCGGCCGAGGCGGGGGAGATGGTGGCGGTGCTGCAGCAGGCGCAACGGCGGGCGCGTGCGCCGTCTGCTTCGGAGCATGATGATGCATCGCAGGCTTAGCTGCAGCATGTGACGACGCCGACTGAGCAGGTGGTGCTTCAGCCAGCGCCTGGCTGGCGGCAGCTTCAGCTTTCTGCCTGGCCATCTCCGCCACTTTCCTGCGGATCAGATCGGCCTGCTGCTCATTCATGTAGCCTTTCTGAATGAGCATCTTATCGATAGCCACTCGGCCGCCCTGTTCACGGATTTCCTGAACGCACTGGTTCCACTGCTCAGGTGTGATGAGCTTATTAAAGATGGCAATACGGCCCCAGAGCATTGCGATGGACACTTCAGCCATGCGTTCTCCTTCGCGCCAGAGGAGGCAGACCGGTGGCCAACGACCCGAAATGACCTGTCAGCATGGGTTGCAGCAGGCAGGGGGAATCGGCTTTGATCGAGCGTAAGCCTTCCTGCCAGAGGATGCAAGCATTTTGATGATTTAACCTGCTAAGATGAGGGATGATGAAGTCCCGCCCGGCCAGCCGGGCCTGTCATGGAGCCTTGTCGCGTGGCCACGAGCACTGTCGAAAACTACCTCAAGGAACTGTATCTCGAATCCCAGCGTCGTCAGGGCGAAGTGGTGAGCACCGGCGTCATTGCATCCGCTCTGGGCGTCACGCCGGGAACCGCCACGGTGATGATCAAGACCCTGGCCGAGTCGGGACTGGTGAGCTATGAACCGCGCGCCGGCGCCAGTCTCACGCCTCGAGGCAGGCAACTGGCGCTTCATGTGGTACGCCGCCATCGCCTGATCGAGCTGTTCCTGGTGGAAGTGGTGGGCCTGGACTGGAGCGAGGTTCATGATGAAGCCGAGCATCTGGAACATGCCGTCTCCGAAAAAGTGCTCGACCGCATGGATGAAATGCTCGGCCGACCTGCGTTTGACCCGCATGGCCATCCGATTCCCAATGCGCAGGGCGACATCCTCCACCAGTCCCTTCGCCGCTTGAGTGAATGCGAGCCTGGCCAGCGCATCCGCGTAGCCCGCTTCGATGACCGCGACCGCGAGTTTCTCCGCTATGTCGATGAGCATGGCCTGGGCGTAGGCGCATCGGCAGTGGTCACGGATATCTGCAAGGTGGCTGATGCCATCACGGTTCAGACCGAAGGCAATTCGCCTCTGACGCTGGGCGTAACAGCGGCAGACAAGATTTTTGTCGATGACTCGCCGCAGGAGTGAATCCACTCACCCCTGGCGGAGATAGATGTCATAGCGCGACGCTTTGCCTTCATGCACGATTGAAGGCTTACCTCCCAGCGTCGGTGCATGTGGCGGGCGCTTCACAGCAATACGCGGAACACCCGAGGTCCATGCCGATTCAAAAAGCAGATTCGCATCGCCATCTTCACCCACCAGGCGGCGAAGCAGGCGCATCGGCTTCTTCTGGGCTGCTGTCTTTTCACCGGGAAACATCGGGTCCAGATGAATCACATGCGCACCCGCAGGCTGTGAACGCAGATATTCAATGGCGTCCGCATGCACCACCGACATGCGGCCGGCCGTGCGCGGGGAATGTCTTGCTGCACGGGCGATTGCATCACGCAGCAGTGTGGCAATAATCACATTGCGTTCCACCATCACCACTGTGCATCCCAGTGATGCCATCAGCCAGGCGTCTTCACCCCAGCCAGCGGTGGCGTCAATCACATGCGGGCCAGGCACATTCAATGATTTGAGTCCGACAGCTTTGGCGATGGGCTGCTTGAGCGATATGCCTGCGCCGCGGCCGACGTTGAGTGAATCCCAGTCGGCGAAGATCGGCTGACCTTTGAGCAGGCCTGAAGATCGATCAGTCGTCTTTCGACCGCGAAGCTGCTGCTGTTCCTGCGGATCGGCCCAGCGGAGTTCAAGTCGATTCGGCGTGACAGCCAGGATCAGTTCAATCTGCTGGGCTTCCTCCTCATTGACGACAGGCCAGTCCAGCACCTGCGACAACGCCTGTGCACGAGCAGCCAGCACTTCATTGTCCGCAGGCTCAGCGAGAATGCCTCGGGTTAAAGGTGCATCATCAGTCTGGAGGGAAGCGTCGATCATTTCACAGCGCCAGATTCCGCCTCAGGGCATCAGTGGGCAGGTCGGGATTGTCGAGCAGTGTCTTGAACCACTGATGAATCGCTGCGATGCCTTCTTCGCCAAACTCGCGTGAGGCTTCCAGTGGGCCCGGACGACGATTGGAGAAGAAGCCCATCTTGCCAGCGTGTTCCGGCCGAATGGCGTCGAAGCGCACTTCGCCATCAAGCGCCATGTAGAACGACGTTTCACACTTGCCAGCGTGCTCGCCCTGACCATCCATCGCTTCAGGCTCGTGAAAGGCAATCACGCGGGCCACTTCATCAGCAGTGCGGCGGTCGGCGACATCGCGCACAATGTCGACCTGCAGTTTCGGATAGTGGCCAGTGTAGAGCACGATGGTTTCAAAGCCGATGTCCGCCAGACCGTCAACGGTGTCCTCAAGCATCATGCGCAGCGTCTCAGGGCGAATGTAGATGTTGCCCACTTCACGCCTGCGCCTGCGATAGACTTCGGGGTCTGAATTCCAGGGCTCGTGAACGCCTGTCATATGCGTGGCGGGAAGGACTACGCCGCCCAGCGACTCCGCCAGCTTCATGCAGACACCATGTGCTTTGAACCCGTCGAGCCCGTAAGGCAGGTGCTCGCCATGACGCTCGAGAATGCCCAGCGGAACCCACGCCAGCGGCTGGCGGGCGATCATGTCCTGCAGCTCCTGGCCATAGAGATACTCGTAGCGGCGTTCCATGAATCAACTCCCCGGCATGAGATCAGAAAGCCGGATCAAGCAGCAGGGGCAGATCGGCCATTGAGGCATACTTGAGCACGTTGGCGATCGACTGCTCCACCACGGCTTTGGGGCGATAGCCAATACCGATGCCTGCAGCGTTGAGCATCAACAGGTCGTTGGCTCCATCGCCGATGGTCAGCGTTTCGTCGAGTGATATGTTCAACTCGCGGGCGTATTTGTCGAGGAAGGTCAGCTTGGCTTCACGGTCGAGGATCGGCGGAGCGACGGTTCCATCAAGTTCATCGCCGATGATGTTGAGCGTGTTGGCGTGATGGGCATCGAAGCCGCAGCGCGGCGCGATCACGCTGGTGAAGTAAGTGAAGCCGCCCGAGACCAGAACAGCTTTGGCGCCCGCAGCGCGGAAGGCCCCGATGAATTCCGGGCCGCCCGGGGAAATCTGTGTTTCATCCAGGATCTTCTTCATCGTCGCCACGGGCAGGCCCTTAATCAGAGCCACGCGCTGCATGAGCGATTCAGCGAAGTTCAGCGAGCCATTCATCGTGCGCTCGGTGATGCGGGCCACCTGCTCGCCCACGCCAGCGGCAGCGCCGATTTCATCGAGCGTTTCGAAGGTGACCATTGTGCAGTCCATATCCGCCAGGATGAGCCTGATGGCAGGCTGATCGTCGCGAATGAAAAGCACATCCACAGCAAGGGGGACCAGCAGCTGGCGCAGGAGTTTGACCTGCTCGAGCGTGGGCTGTGCCTGCGTGCGCAGTTTCACGGCTTTGCCCGGCCGAATCCAGACAGGCTGACCGACGGTGGGCAGATTCTGATGGGTCAGAAACTGTTCAAACTGTTGAACATCCGCAGCCGACAGGGGGCGGGTCGATGCGATGAAAAGAAGCTTCATGGATTACACGCGCCTCAAGCCGGAAAACCATCATGCGTAGAAACCGTAACGGCTTCATTGTCGCCTGATAGACGGCGATGGGCAAACGGCGTCTGAAGCAGCAAAGAATGGACTACTGAATAAGGATCAATGCGACTGACGGGCCTTGAGCTGCTTATGGCTTTCCATGCACAGGCCCAGGCCGATCAGCCCCAGGCTCATGGCCGCCAGCGGGTTCTTGAACATCAGCCCGTGCTCGGGCGACATCACGCCATAAATGATGACGGCCGACAGGGCGCACCACGCCAGAAGAATGCCAAAGAGTTTCATGACTGCCTCGCTTAAATAAATGCCGCCCGCCTGGTTCGGGCTTCGTTCCACGTCCATGGAAACTCAATGATTTAAAAGATTGATCTGCCAATGAGGATGCGTGAAAATGTTTCGGACGCTGGCAGGATGTAACGATTGCAGCGATCCTATGGATTAACCCGCCTCTACACACTTCCGGGAATCTGACATGCTCAACATTGCTCGTCCTCTAACACCTCTCTTCATCGTGCTGGGCTGGTTTTTTTGTCAGGGTGTGGCAGCATCCCCACCAAACAGTTTGATATTCAAGGCGTGGTTGTGGATGACCAGGGAAGCCAACTGCAGAACTTCACTGCGCAAGTCTATGCTTCAAAAAGCAATGCCATGAAACTGCTGCTGAACCCCGATACCTACTCTCCTCCTGTAATTCAGTCCCAGGCGGCGGTGAATGGCAGCACGTTCCCCATCACCAGCAAGGCTGCCACTCACCTGGAAATCAATCTGTCTTAAGAAGGCTACTACCCAATGTCCAAGACTTTTGGGTCATGGATGACCAAAGAAGAGGTCTACGAAAGAGTGGCTGAACAAGGTAGCGATCTGCAGGTCACTGTGGGTTCTTCCCGCATCGTGATACGCAACCTGCAACTGAGGATGCTTAAACAACAGAGTCCGGCGGATCTGGTCGCCCATGAGCAGACCCTCGCACTTCATGACGATGGCTCAGGCGACATCCTTGTTGTAAGTAAGGACGCTCAGAACAAGCCCGTATTCCAGTCGCTACGTGTTGATAACGTTCAGGAAGCCCTGAAGCAGTATCCTGGCAGTGTGGGCATTCAGAACGTGCAGATGATCGTGTCGCAAGTCGCGTGCAACATCTGCAAAAAACATCACGTTCCCACGGGGATAGAAAAACTGGACCTGGTTGTATCGCAGACAGATGAGGGCTTCATTTCCATGTCATCCCTCAAGCGGCCCATTGCCGTGGATGATAAACGCTATTCCTATCGTGAACGATGGCAGCTCAATACCATGCGAGCCCCGGCCAATGGATACCAGTCTTCGCTCACGATATTACCCAGCATGGAATGGGATTCGTACGCCGATCCCAACCAGCCTGGCCACTTTTTCAAGATCAACGGCATGTATGGCAAAGCACGTTTTTACAGCTATTCCAGGAAAATGGATGACGGCAGCATCAAAACCTTTGCTGTCATCGAACTGCTGATTCAGCCCGACGGAAGCACGAATCTTGAAGATCGCCAGATGAGAGCCTTCTGAATCTTCAGGCACAGATCAACCTTCATCATCAAAACAGATCCAATGCCAGCAGGCTCAAACGAATACGGAGGTGCGGAGCAACATCATTGACCACTCAAACTTCATCGGGGGACTTCGCATGCTCAATCTACACAGGTCCGCAGTTCTATTGGTCCTGGCCACATTGCTGCTGATGATCGTCGGCTGCGCGGGGCAGGATAAGACTTTTGATATCCAGGGTGTTGTCGTCGACGAGCAAGGCCAGCAGCTGTCTGACGTATCAGTCGTCGCTTTCACTTCCAAAACAGACTTTATCAAGCTGGTGTCTGATCACTACGATTACAAATCTCAAGGCATGATCCGTACTGCTGGTGGCCCAGATGGCCAGTTTCGAATAACGACTCCATCCGTCACAGAGCTTCATCTCGTGCTGACTCGGGAAGGTTATTTCCCGAAGAAAATAAGCATTAGAAAGTGGGGGCAGGAAGAAGCTGTCTGCAAACTAGCTCAGGACGGCCAGAAGGAGCTTTATGCAGACGTCACTCCATCCAAGGTGACTGTTAAGAATCTGCAGGTCAAACTCATCAGGCAGCACCATCCCACAGACCTCGTTTTTCATGAGGCAGTCCTTCAACTGAATCAGGATGGCTCGGGCAAGATCGTCATCCTGGAGAGGGGTGACAATGGCCAGCTACGATGCCGAAGCTTGGAGGCCGAGGATGTCGCCATGGCTCTGCAGCAGCACCCTTTCAGCATCGGGCTGCAGCATGTGCAACACAAACTAACGAACATCACCTGCCAGCACTGCGGCCAGCAGATTCCTGAAGTGATCGGGGTGGATCAATTCGACCTGATGACAACCGGATCGAACAATGGTTTTACCCCCATGACATTAAGTTCCATTTCCGCATCCGAAACCGCCTTGAGCATCCTGCTTCAGAAGCGATGGGCAACAACTACTCGAACAGCGCCCGACAGCTATCAGACTCGCCTGACGGCCACCAATGACACGCTCTGGCGAACCAACAATGAAACTCGGCAGCTTGGCTTGTATATCAGGATCGGCGGGGTCTATGGTAAAGCAGCGTTGAAATCATTTGGGACCATTCATTTCCCAACTTCTTCTGGATGCAGAACACAGAGCAGAGTCACCCTTCAAATGCTGATTCAGCCCGACGGCAGCGCGAATCTCGAAGATCGTCAGGGCAGAAGTTTTTCAGATCCAAAGTGATCCAGAAAACGAAGACAGGAAAATGGAATGATGAAACAACCCCGGTCCGGCAGACCGGGGCTTTGTTTTCTATCGATCGGGTTCTCGAGAGGAATCGGGATCGCAGTCTGGAAAGGGCTCACCCTTCCAGCACGTTGGACAGTGCTTCGGCGTGGTTCTGGAGCCAGCGTACCTTGCGGGCCACCACGGGAAGGAAGCTGGTTCCCTGCATCTTGCCAATCGAACCAGTCGCGGCGATGGGGATCACGCTTTCGGCGATCAGGGCTTCGATCATCAGCCAGGGGACGGTGCGCAGCTCAGCTCGGCTGAGGACCTGCTTTTCGTCGTAGCCACGCAGGAATCGCTTGAAGCGAGATTCGTCGATGTGGTCAGGCCACTGGTTGGGGTCGTCACCGCCGCCGATGATGGAGAACTGCAGTGCGCCGTTGGCCACGTCGGTCACACGCTGCTGAATGCGGGCGGCGTCGTAGTCGATCACGGCCACTACGCGCGAGCCGCGGAAGAGCATGTTGCCCGTATGCCAGTCGCTATGGACGATCTGCATCGGCCAGTCGGGCAGGCCGAGCTCATTCACGCGCTGGGCGGCTTCGTTGTAGCTCTTCTGCAGATAGCGGACGATTTCCTGAGCCTGGTCGATCTCGCTGGTGCGTTCCATGCTCCCGAGCGTGCGCGGGATGATATCAAACGACGCTGCCACCGAACGGGCCGCGTGATACGAGCCGATGGGCGGCTCATACTCAGGCTGGTAATCGAGCAGCAGCTTGTGGAATAGCGCCAGAATAGCGCCGGCGTCGCTGGTGGCTTCGAGCGAGTTGTCGTAGCTGGTTCCCTTGATGTATTCGAAGAGCTCGTAGATGTTGCCTTTCCAGTGCAACATCGAGTTGTTGTCCTTCTTCGTGCCAATCAGGTGAGGCAGGGGGAACTGCTTGGAGGCCAGATAAAGCTGCAGCGCATGACAGAACGCCACCTTGAAGGCGTCATCCTTCCCACGGGCGCGGCGTTTGAGCAGGTAGATGCCTGTATCAGTGCGAAGGATGATCTTGGGAGCTTTGCGCGAGCCGCGCGGGTATTCCTGAAGTGCTTCGATGATGCCCACGTCGTAGTGGGACATGACGATGGCCAGTTCATCGGTCGCAAAGCGTTCGCGCCCGCCTGAGGAAGTCGCAGTGCTGATACCCGACGCCGAGGGCATGGGAATACCGCTGCCACTGGCATAGGAAGACGCTGAAGGCTGACGCGATGGTGGAACCGGTGCGTTGCTCATGGCAATCGTCACACTTTCAGTTAGCCCCCCGGCCTCCTGGAAGAATTACAGACCTGCGCAACAGGCAGGCCTAACAGGCTCACTCCACGTTCTGAACCTGTTCCTTGATACGGTCGATGGCGCCCTTGACGTCCACAATCGCGCGGGCGATCTGCACATCGTTGGACTTGCTGGCGATGGTGTTGGCTTCGCGGAGCATTTCCTGAGCGAGGAAGTCGAGCGTGCGGCCGGCGGGTTCACCCTTGTCGGCGGCGATGATCTGCTCGAACTGCTCAAGATGACCCGACAGGCGGCTGACTTCTTCGCTGATGTCGCTGCGCTCAGCAAAGATCGCCACTTCACGGATCAGATCCGGTTCGGTGATCTTCAGCTGGGCGCGGCTGAGCAGCTCATCAATGCGGGCACGCAGGCGCTGATGGTATTCCTCCACCACCGCTGGCACGCGCTGCGCGATAAGGGTGAGCCTGTCGCGGATGAGCTGGCGCTGGCGGGCCAGGTCTTCATCGAGAGCCTGACCTTCCGTGATGCGCATGGCCAGCAGACGGTCCGCTGCTTTTTCAACGAGGCGCATCACCACCGGGCGAGCCTGCTGCAGCAGTTCGGCCTGGTCTTCAGTGGGCTGAAGCACACCGGGCAGAGCCAGTAGAGCCGTCAGGTCGATGTTGACGTTGTGATCACTCGAAGTGCCACTGACCTTGCGGTGAATGGTTTCAAGGTGCTTGACGTAGTTCAGAAGGGCTTCATCGTTGACGCGATGCACGGCCTGTGCGTCGGCAGTGCGACGGCCAAGCGTGAGCGTGATTGAACCACGATTGAGCTTCTTGCGCAGAAGGGTTTCAATCTCAGCTTCAAGACCCGAGACAGATTCGGGCAGACGCAGTGTCGCCTTGAAGTAGCGGTTATTCAGGCTGCGGATGTCCACGGTATAGGACACGCCATTGACCTGTTCGACGGCGTCGCCGAATCCTGTCATGGATCGAATCAAGGTTGCGACTCCGTCGTGGCCGGGGCGGTGGGGGCAGCAGGCGTTTCAGCGGGAACGGAAACATCCGTCGAAGCAGGAACCTGAGCAGGAGCGCTGCTGGTTTCAGCTGCGCCAGCGGTTTCGCTGCCCGTGGTGTTTTCAGGGAGCGTGTTCTGGATGCGGCTGTCTTCTTCGACCAGAACCGCCGGGCGGGTAGCCCAGGTCAGGCCCATGGCCGTGCCGATGAAGAGCACAAACAGGACGATGGTGGTCCAGGTCATCACGTCACCGGTCTTGGCGCCGAAGGCCGTCTGGGTGCTTGCACCACCTGCGCCACCGAAGGCGCCGGCCAGGCCGCCGCCACGGGGCTTCTGAGCAAGGATGACCAGGATCATCAGAGCACAGACGACGAAAAACGTCACCGAGAGCATGCCCACCAGACCAATGGTGTAATACAACCCCAGTCCGATGACTGCGAGGATCCCTGCAACAATGGCGATACCGCCCCAAATACCGTAAAGCATTCCATCGTCCTTACTAGCTGGCCATGCCAACTCCGACCCAAGACCTGGGTCCGGCGTTCCATGACGTTTCATTCCGCCCGGGCCAGCGGTGCTTCGCCTGAAGCCCCGGCCAACCGGCGTGCGGAATTAAATATTGTGACCGAATCGGTCCTGTCCCGTCAAACGGGGTAGATACCCGGTTGCAGGCTCAGACTCAGCGGGCAGCATCCACGATGGCGACAAAGTCGTCGGCCTTGAGCGAAGCTCCGCCGATCAGACCACCGTCGATGTCAGGCTGGCCGAAGAGTTCCTTGGCATTGTTCGGCTTGACCGACCCGCCGTACTGGATACGCATGGAGCTGGCGACGGCTTCGCCCAGCAGGTCCGCCACAGCCTGGCGGATGCGCTTGTGGGCGTTCTGGGCATCGCTGGCGGTCGCAGTCTTGCCCGTACCAATGGCCCAGACGGGCTCATAGGCGATGGTGACCTTCGCAGCCTGCTCGGCGGTGACGCCGGCCAGGCCGTAGGTGGTCTGGGCGATGTTCACGGCGTCGGTCTGACCTTTTTCGCGCTGTTCGAGGGTTTCACCCACGCACAGGATCACTTCAAAGCCGGCTTCGAGAGCGGCGCGAACCTTGCGGTTGATCAGCACATCGTTTTCGCCGATGACGTGGCGACGTTCGCTGTGGCCCACCAGAATCACGCTCACGCCCACATCCTTGAGCTGCGACAGGCTCACTTCGCCGGTGAAGGCGCCGTTGGCTTCGAAGTAGGCATCCTGAGCGCCGAGCTTGATGTTGGCGCCCAGCAGAGCCTTGGCCTGAGCCAGGTAGGGGAAAGCGGGGAACACGACGGTTTCAACATTGCTGTTGGTGATGCGTTCCGACAGGGCCTTGGCCAGCGCGGCCACTTCCTGCCCGTGGAGGTTCATCTTCCAGTTACCGCCGATGTAGGGTTTGCGAGCCATGGTAGGTGAAGCTTTCTCTATAAGAAACGATTGAATCGGGTGCGAACGACGCCTGCATCGAACCCGGTGTCTCAGGATGCAGCGGCCGGCGAGCGCAGAGCCCCGGCTCGGGCGTCAGAGCCGACAGTATAGCGATTGATGATCGGCCATGAGGGCGGATCGGGTAAAAAAGAAAGCCCTCCGACATCAGATCGGAGGGCTGTTGTTTGCAATCAGTTATTTCACAGACAGATGGCCCAGGGAAGCAACGGCTCAGAGGTCCTGAGCGAGGTTATCGATGGCGGCGTTGAGCTTGTCATCGGTTTCGTAACGGCCATTGGCAATTTCCGCACGCACACGGTTGACCAGGTCGTGACGGATGTCAGGCAGTTCCGACAGGCGGCTGAGCAGTCGGCTGGCGGTCGACAGTTCCACCTTGTCCGCCTGACGATTGGGGATGCTCACCTCCACCGGCTGCTGACGCACGGCCCGCGTGGCGTGAGCCATCGCGGCGGCCGACGAACGATTGATAGGGGAAATGTCACTCATGGTTGATAGCTCCTCAATCCACCTTCCCATTGGGCCGGGTGAGAATCAAGCCGACTCCCACCGTCCCGGAACATGTTTCGCCCGGTTCCTCCCGACCACCATGATCTGGCGAAACAGCGTCTGGTTCTGACACATAAACTATCGCCCAACCCCTGCCTTGGCCTTGAAGGAATCTTAAAAGGCGTGTCAACACTGTAAATCTTTCTCGATTAAAGGACTATAGGCATATTCCTATATCCAGGTCCGGTAATAATCCGATCAATTACAGTGATTAGACATTGTAACAAGGGGCGATAACCATGTTTATGACAATTTCTGCCCTCAGCCGGACAATGTTCGCGCTATCGGGGGAAAAGTGAAAATTGTTCATTTTTTCCCGCCCAGAAGCTCCAGCGCTTCCTTGCCAAGCTCTGCAGCTTCCTGGGTGCGACGCTGCATCTGGGCCTCGAACGGGTCGGCCGGGGTGTCGACGGACATTTCAGGAACCTGCGTCGGGGCTGGAGCATCCAGCGGGCGAGGCGGAGCAGCAATCAGCACCGCCTTTTTGATCACCGGCGGGTTCAACGGGCGATTCATACCATCCCGGCTGGTGGGCAGTGCCACAATCCGATCAACCGCTTCCATGCCCCAGACCACATCGCCAAAGGCGGTGTACTGACGATCCAGCGACGCCACGGCTTCCCGCGACAGGCAGATGAAGAACTGCGAGCCCGAACTGTTGATGTCGTTCCCCTGACGGGCCATCGAAACCGTCCCGCGCGTATGGGCTTTGCTGGACGATTCCAGGTCGATGAAGAAACCCGGGCCGCCCGTGCCCGTCCCGGTCGGGTCGCCCCCCTGAATCACAAACTGGGGAATCACGCGATGGAAGATCACATTCGTGTAGAACCCGCCTGAAACCAGGTTGGAGAACTGCATGGTGGTGTTGGGGGCTGCGGCGGGGTCGAGGCGGACGCCGATGGGCCCTTCGGTGGTATCGAAAACCACCAGCTTCTCAACATAGATCCGCAGCGCACTGGGAGCAGCCTGCCCCTTCTGGCTGGGGGGAACCAGCGGAACCACCACCAGCGGCGAGCCGATCGGCTTATTCTCGCCAGCCACCAGCTGGAGATACCACGTGCTGCCATTCCAGAGGATGGAGTTCTGCCTGCCCTGGGCGGGGAAGAGCTGCATCAGGTCGATCGACGACTTACTGGGATCGATGGCCACCTTCTGCTGAACCTTGCCTGTGGGGGTCAGCAACGCCAGATGCAGGGGGGTATCGGCCGGCAGCTGAAGCTGAGGCAGAGCTTCGACATTGAAGTTGATGAGGATGGGCTGGTTGGGCTGGAAGTACAGCCGAACCGGGTTGAGAAGGATCATCGCCAGAGCGATCGCCGTCATCTGCATGAGAAAGACTCCTGAAAGTTGTCATCAAGGATCGGGCATCCCACCGGCTGCCCCACGGCCCGTGCAGGAGAGAATGCCCCATTGAGGCTATGCAGATTGTACGTTCATGGGCAGGGAAGGGTTGCTACAATCGCCCTGCCCGGCGGGAGCCGGTCCGATGTGAAACTGCGTCTATCCTATATATAAGGATCACTTCCATGCGTCACACGACGATCAAGAGCCTGTTCTGCTTCACGCTGGTTCTGGGGATGAGTGTTCTGGTTGGCTGCAAGGACGACCACAGCCATGCCGGACACGATCACTCCGGCCATGACCATCACGACCATGCGGGCCACACGCACCCGCATGACACCACCAAGTCCAGCACGGCCGCACAGCAGGCCGCCACGCAGGTCAAGTTCGTCAATGTGATGTGCCCGGTGGGCGATGAGAAGATCAACCCCGCCAGCAAGCACACCGTGACCGTCGAACACGAAGGCCAGACCTACGCCCTATGCTGCGCCGATTGCGTCGAGCCCTTCAAGAAGGATCCGGCGAAGTATCTGGCCAAGCTCGCCGCCCCCACGCAGGGTCAGACTCCCGCTGTGCCGACGATGCCTCAGATGCAGTAAACTGGGATGCCGTTGCGCGAAATGCTGAGATCGCATAGACGCAGACTGGATTCCTGGGATTAAGTCCCGATCCACAATTGATGATCATCACTCAAGCCCAGGCATTGCATGCCTGGGTTTTATTTCATCCGCGCCCGAACCGTCGCATGCGCCACATCCGCAGACTGTCGGTTGGGCATGACATCGTGCACGCGGAAGATATGGACGCCCTGCGATACACCCCACGCTGTGGTCGCGCATGTCGCCCCCACGAGCATCTGCGGCGAGGGCGGAGGCACTTCGCCTTCCTGCTTCGCCCATGATGACGCACAGATCGAACCCATGAACCGCTTGCGGCTGGTCCCCAGCAGCACGGGATAGCCCGTGGCCACCAGTTGATCCAAGTGCGCCAGCAGCGCCAGATTGTGCTCGCGCGTCTTGCCAAAGCCGATGCCCGGATCGAGAACGATCTGCGATGCTTTGACCCCGGCGTCGATCGCGGCCTGGGCACGCTGCTGCAGGAACTGGGTCACCTCGGTGACGACATCGGTGTACTGCGGATTGATCTGCATCGTGGCCGGCGTGCCCTGCATGTGCATGAGGATCAGCGGCGCACCGGAGCGGGCCGCCAGCGTGAACATCGCCGGGTCTTCAAGACCCGCCGAGATGTCGTTGAGAATATCCGCGCCGGCCTCGAGCGCTGCGGATGCAACGGGCGCAAGTGTGGTGTCCACACTGATCACTACCTGCTGCCTGAACTGATGAGCCAGCTCGCACACCGCTCTGACGGCGGGGATCACCCGACGCATCTGTTCCTCAGCGCTGACGCGCTGCGAACCGGGACGCGTAGACTCGCCGCCAATGTCGATGATGTCGGCGCCCTGCTCAAGCATCAGCCTGGCATGCTCGCGGGCCGACTGCTGATCGGCATGCTCCCCGCCATCGGAAAAGCTGTCAGGCGTGACATTGAGAATGCCCATGATCAGCGGCCGATCCAGCGGAAGCTGGCAACCATCAGGCAATGTCAACGGCGGAATCGTGCGAGGCATGAGAGAAGGTCCGTGATCGGGGGAAACTTAGTGTCCCACCTGCGGGCATAGGGCATGTGCTATCAGAGCGGTATGGAATCGCTGCGTCCTGTTGAGTCGGAATTTCCCTCCATCATTTCCGCCTGCGCGGGGATGACGAAAAGGGGAACCCATATTTCAGGACAACGCAATCACTGCCTCACGCAACTGCCCCCATGAATCACCATGGCGGATGGATCATGTTCGACGGGACCTTGAACTGGCCCGTCTCGCGTGTGAAGCGCAGCGTCGGCAGGTTGATCGTCTGGCCGGAGATTTCAATACCGGGCAGTGCCAGGTCGAACTTCTCAGGCAGCGTCTCACCCAGCGGGCAGACAATTTCAAACTGACGGTTCACCGTGGTCGGCTTGCCCCAGAAGCGCGTATGCGTGGGGTACGATGCGCCCTGAAGCAGATCGCCAGGCTGCAGGTCGCGGTAGATCGTTTCGTCGTTGATTACAAACGTCCCGCGGATGTAGGAGATCTTCTCCACGCGCGAAGGTGAGCCGTCGCGCGGCGCGATGGTGAACTGGTCATCCACCACGCGCATGGTCTTGCCTTCGGGCAGATGCACGTTCATCCAGATACGCGCCGGGTTGTAGCTGGGCTGCGCCACCACCATGATGCGCACGTCGTGCTGCGCGAGCATGATCAATGCTTCATTGGCAGGGCCGGCGTTGTTGGTCACCTTCACATCCCACGCCGCCTGCGGGGCGTAGTAGGTGATGGTCTGCTTGGGAACCACCGCAGACGTGCAGCCGGCGCTGAGCATGAGCAGGCAGGCCATGACCAGGAACGCGAAGCGGGACAATCGTTGTGATGATTGCATGATTCTCCCTGAGTAAAAACAAGGGTGCGACGGACCAATCCCATTCACACTATCTATCGGCCAATCCTCGCCTTCAGGCCAGTCCATCATAATAGATCGCTGATACACCACTGCCTTATTTTTGTCCCACCACGTACGCCACGAACGCTTCACATGGGCCGATGCGCTCGGCTGACCCCCATGAGCCTTCCTCATCCTGCGCCCAGACTTCCACCTGACCAAAGCCGGCTTCGCGCATGGCGTCAACCAGTTCAGGGATCGACCACAGCCGCCAGTGATAGACAAACGCATTGTCCATCGGCTGGCCCTGACGGAAGCGGAAGTGAATCCGGCAGTCCACCAGTCCGGTCAATGGATCGACATCTCGCTGCTCCCAGATGTAGTCGAACGCGTGGATATCCTTGCGATCGTGAGGCGTGATACGGCGTTTCTGTTTCCCCACCTGCCAGGCGCCCGGCCCGCCATAGGTATCGCACACCAGGATGCCCCCCTTGGCCAGACACTTTCGAGCGTGGCGCAGGTAGGTCAGCAGTTCCTGTCTGCTGTGATAGATGTTGATACTGAAATTGAGCACCGCCGTGATGTCGGCCGAGGGTGAGAGAACTTCAAGCACATCGGCGTGGTGAAGGGTGAGCCTGTCCCGGACTTCCGCTGGCAGCTGTTTGAGTTTCCGCTGAGCGAATTTCACCGTGGGCCCGTGGTTATCAATGGCCAGAGCGTGATGGTCGTGGTCATGCTCGGCCCAGGCCATCGCCAATGCTGCGGATCCAGAGAAATCTTCGCGCAGTCGCACAGGCCAGCGGCCGGGGTTGAGCGAGGCGTGCATGTTCATCAGCAGATTCACCGTCACCCAGGGCTGCTGGACTGCCAGTTGATAAAGGTCCAGCTTGTGGGGCGCAGGGAAAGGACGAGTGGATGGCAGAGATCTTGCTTTCATGGCGGCAGGATGCCTTAAAAAACGGAAACTGTCGAATTGTTTTTCCGTATTGATTAAAGATACACAGGGGCACAGCCCGATCTGTAGAGTGGGGGTGGGTCCGGGAGACCCGCTTTGAAAAGCCGAATCAACAATTCGCTGGGTGTATCGGAATCGGTGCGACCCCGCAAGGTTAGCGTGAAGACTGCGGACACGTCGGTTAACGGCATGTCGGTGGAGCTTCCGCCAGCACTGTGGTCACAGTGGCCTGCCGCCTGGGTAAGTGCAGACGGGCAGGTTCACGCGTCACAGGTTCAACTGATCGAGACGCTGTCGTCTGTTCTGATTCAGGAATCAGGCCAGACGCTCAGGCTCGAGCCTCGCGCGAATCGTCGCCTATGGGCCTTGATCGACCGGGAAGCTGGCACAGCTCTCCAGTGGAAGATTCTGGACCCGGCGTATTGGCCGTTTATCGGAATGGTGGGATGGTCATCACAGACTCCAGAGATGCTGCAGATCGTTGCATGGAATCTCGACACACTGCCCTGGCAGGTCGACGATTCCTGGCGCCGCCTGCTTGCTGCCACTGCGGCAGTCAAAGCCAAGCGGAGAAAACGTGTAGCATGACCCTGGAGAGGGGGGAATGCTAACGTGAAACTCAGTAAAACATCAGCACAGGCTGCTCTGGCTTTAGCCTATCTCGCCGAGCAGGACAGTACCCAGACCATACAGGCCAAGCAGGTCGCCAAGCATCTTGGCATCCCTGCCGACAGCGCCCTGAAGATTCTTCAGGCCATGGCCCGTCATGATCTGATCCACAGCCGGCTCGGACGCTCAGGCGGCTATCGTCTTATCAACGACGCGCAGGACATCACCCTGCTTCAGGTCATCGAAGCCATCGACGGCCCGATCAACGGCCAGGTCAGGCTCGATAACGCACCCGATGGCATCACGGGCGGTCTCGACCTTCTGCAGGCCATCTCCCAGCAGGCAGCAGAACGCATCCGCCTGGAACTGAGCCAGACCACCATCGCCGATCTGGTGAAGTCCAACCGCACGCAAATTCTGGCTGAAGCTCAGTAACAAAAATTTAAAAGCGATCTGTCTCTACGTCATACCACCTGCCACAGGCACTCACGGCCTGTGGTTTTTGTTTTGAAGCAAGATGGAAAGATCGGCTTTGCGCATTCTATATAGATAGCGCATTCATGCGGTCCTCTCCGTCATGCCCGCGAAAGCGTGCATCCACAGGTCTTGCCTGGAGCGGGTGAATTGAACCCTGCCCGGAAATGGCAGAAGAAGAAAACCTTCCGCGTTGAATATTTTCTCCCTCGCAGATCCCCGCCATTTCCACGCCTTTTCACCTCAAAACCCATATATGCCGCACATCGCTGTTATCGCACCGAAGTAGTGCTTTTTCTTTTTATTGCGCCCTTGACGAAATCATTTTCAAAATGTGTTTCCTGCGCTAAAGCGGTATTCAGGGCATGTCGATCTTTTTAGTGTCAATCGTGGAATGTTTCATTCTGAATTGACGACAGGCCGGTGGGAATCAACGGGATTCCGCCTGACCTGCAGCACGCCGGGGGCGACGCCTTGAACCGCGTCGGGCAAGGGAGGCAAGACATTGCCACGTGCTTCACACAACAGGGAGGTCCGGGGGAACCGGTCCACTCCACAGGGAGATCTGAGGATGGCAAGCTCATTGGCCAGCGCACCTAAAAAAGAGAACGACTTCGCATCACAGGTCCAGCAGGCCACCAGTCAGAGCAATGGTGAGCTGCTTCAGCTGGTGAGTTTCGTGGTGGGAACGGAAGAGTTCGCCATTCCGATTCTCAGCGTCCAGGAAATCAACCGCATGATGCCCATCACGCGCGTGCCCCAGAGCCCGCCTTTTGTCGAAGGTGTGATCAATCTGCGTGGCAAGATCATTCCTGTGATGGACCTTCGCAAACGATTCGGCCTGGCGAGACAGGATGCCACCAGCGACGCCCGCATCATCGTGGTGGAAGTGGCCTCGCGCGTCATCGGCTTCATGGTGGATCGCGTGAATGAAGTGCTTCGCATCAATGCCGACATCGTCGAACCGCCTCCGAGCATGGTCTGCGGGATCGAGTCCGACTACGTGCAGGGCGTTGGCAAGCTGCAGGATCGTCTGCTGATCCTGCTGAGTCTGGAACGTCTGTTTAACAGTGAGGTGGCCCAGGAGATGTATGACACCACTTCGGCTGCTCAGTGAGTCTTCGTGGTGAGCAATACTTCTGCCTGTAAATGATCTGAACCTGAAAACCCCTCGACAAGGTAACTTTCATGGCCACCGCCAGCATGACAATGAGTCCCGCCCAGTTTGAACAGCTGCGCAAACTGATCTACGAGCGCAGCGGCATCTGGTTTCCCGACGCCAAGAAGTATGTCCTCGAATCGCGTCTGGCTCGCCGCCTTGAAGAACTCGAATTTGAGAACTTCGACCAGTATCTGATGTTCCTGACCATCGGCCCGTACATGGACGATGAGTTCCAGGAAATGTTCAACCGCATCACCATCAACGAGACCAGCTTCTTCCGCAACGAGCCTCAGCTTGAAGTGTTCGAGCACGATGTGCTCCCCAAGCTGCTCGAAGCACGCAGGAATGAAAAGCGTCTGCGCATCTGGTCCAGCGCCTGCTCGACAGGCGAAGAGCCTTACACCCTGGCCATTCAGATTCACCGCACGCTCGGTGTGCGACTGGCCGACTGGCGCATCGAAATTCTGGGCAGTGACATCTCTGAAAAGGTGCTCATCGCCGCCCAGGCCGGCCGCTATGCCAGCTACTCGACTCGCTCGATGCCGCCTCTGGTGTTCCAGAAGTACTTCAAGCAGGTGGGTGGGTTTTCTCAGATCGACCCGGCCATTCAGAGCATGGTGCATTTTGAACGACTGAACCTCAAGGATGCCGTGGCCGCCAGGCGTTTTGGCATCTTCGATGTGATCTTCTGTCGCAACGTGCTCATCTACTTCGATGAACCCATGAAGCACCACTGCGTGAAGATGTTCCATAACCAGCTGGCGAAGGATGGCACGCTGTTCATCGGTCACAGTGAATCGCTGCGGAACGTTCCCGTTCCCTTCGAACAGTTGCCCAATCCCCAGGCGTTTGCCTACCGCAAGGTGAGCTGATTCAGGAAGGATGAGCCCCTATGGCAGCTGATATGGATCCCAGTCTGATTCAGGATTTCCTGACCGAAGCCGCCGAGCTGATCGAACAGCTCGACGCGGATCTGGTCAAGCTTGAACACGCGCAGGGCGACGAGCTCGTTGAGCTTCTCAATGGCGCCTTCCGCGCGCTGCATACCATCAAGGGCGCGGCCAGCTTCCTGGCGCTAAAGAGCATTACCACCTTCGCACATGCCGCTGAGGATGCACTCAATCGTCTGCGCAAGGGTGATGTGAAGATCACTCCCGTCATCATGGATGCCATGCTCAAGAGCGCCGACGTGGTGCGTGGCATGATCCAGCAGCTCAGCGATGGCCAGGAAATTGAACCCGGCCCCGCTGACCTCATCGACCAGCTTCACGCCATCGCTCAGCAGAGTGGTGAAGTGATTGAAGCTGCATCAACCGCTGCTGCTGAACCTGAAGCCGCGCCTGCGGTCACTGTTCCTGAAGCTGAAGAAAAGTCTTCACTTCCACCTGGCGTGCGTCTGCTGAACCTGGCGGCCGACAAAGCTGACCTGCTCCCGTTCATGCGTTCCGATCTGGATGAATCCATTCAGAAGATCGAACAGGCATTGACGCTCGGCCGTGATGCTGACACCCGCGCCGAAGTAGCGATGATTCTCACGGCTGTTTCTGATGACATTCTCAAGACTGCTGACTTCTTCGGCCTGGACAATCTGCGTCAACTCTATGTGGTAGTCGCCGCTGCGGGCAGCAAGTTCGCTCAGGTCAATGAAGCGAATCTCGATGAGCTGATCATCCGCCTGCAGGCAGTGACGCATCTGACTACGCTGCAGAGCAACGCACTGGAGCAGAGCCATATTCTCGACTGGCCCATCGCCACGCTGCTTGAGCGCATCGGCCTGCTGATCACCGGCCGACCGCTGGGAAGTGACGTCGCAGGCAAACACAACAACGACATTGAAACCGTTCTCAAACTCGATGGCGTGATTGCATCGCCTGCGGAAGCAGTCAGTCATCCTGCGCCGACCGAAGCCGCCGTCGAAACCAGCAGCACGCCTGCGGTGCATGAAGAAGCGCCGGCCAAAGCCGATACACCCGCACCCTCGCGCAGCAATAACAGCAACCATAGCAACTCGATGGCCGAAGCCACCATCCGCGTGGAAGTCGATCGTCTCGAGTCGCTGCTGAATCTCGTGGGTCAGCTGGTGCTTTCGAAGAACCGCTTCCTGGCCCTGTCGCGCAAGCTGCGCGATCATCAGCTGCCTCTTGAGTTCCACGAAGACATGACCAGTGCTGCTTCAGACCTCGATCGTCTGACCAGCGAACTGCAGATGGGTGTAATGCGCACGCGCATGCAGCCTCTGGCTAAGCTCTTTGATCGCTATCCCCGCGTGATCCGTGACGTGGCCCGCATGACGGGCAAGGACATTCAGCTGGAGATCGTGGGCAAGGAAACCGAAGTCGACAAGAGCGTGCTCGAACTGCTGGCCGATCCGCTGGTGCACATTCTGCGCAACAGCGCGGACCACGGCCTGGAACAGCCCGTGCAGCGCAAAGCCGCAGGCAAGCCCACGCGAGGCACCATTCGTCTGGTGGCCGAGCAGCAGGGCAGCCACATCCGCGTCGCCGTGATCGACGATGGCAAAGGCATGGATCGCAAGATCATCGGCAAGAAAGCCGTCGAAAAGGGCCTGGCCACCGCCGAGCAGGTGGAAGCCATGAGCGATGAAGAAGTCTTCCGCTTCATCTTCGCCGCCGGCTTCTCGACAGCGGAGACCGTCACCGACCTTTCCGGCCGAGGCGTCGGTATGGACGTGGTGCGCACCAACGTCAACAAGATGAATGGCGCGGTGAGCGTTCAGTCGGTCAAGGGTCAGGGCACGACGGTGGAGATTCTGATTCCGCTGACCGTGGCCATTCTCCCGGCGATGGTCGTTGGCGTAGGCAATCATCTGTATGCCATTCCGCTGACATGCATCCTGGAGATCGTCAGGCCTGAGATGCACTCGATGCACAGCGTGGCGGGCAAGCCCGTGATGACACTGCGTGAATCGGTGCTGCCTCTGATCGATCTTCACTCCCGCCTGGGTGAGCCTGTTCCGCCTAAGAGCTCGCGTTTCGCGGTGGTGGTGGCAGTGGGCAGCCAGCGGGCCGGTCTGATTGTCGATCGTCTGATTGGACAGCAGGAAGTAGTCATCAAGCCTCTGGACGACAAGTACACCTCCGGTGGGCCGTTCAGTGGTGCAACGATTCGTGAGGACGGCGATGTCAGCCTGATCCTCGATGTGATTCAGCTTGTAAGGCAGGCGCAGGGCGCAGGCCAACCGGATAGGACCGCGGCATAAGGGCTGCGGAAAACAAGGAGCACTGACTTGGATCAATCCTACATCATCCCGTTTGTCAAAAGCGTGCAGAACGTTTTTGAGACGATGCTCCAGCTGCCTGTACAGGTCGGGGCGCCCTCGCTCAAAAAGCCTGGCTCGCCTACCTACGACGTGACAGGCCTCATCGCCATGAGTGGCGATGTGCAGGGCAACGTCACCCTTTCGTTCCCGACAGCCACCGCCGAGCGCGTGGTGAGCCTGTTCACGGGAACCCAGCTCACCAAGGCGCATGAAGATTTCGCTGACGCCGTGGGTGAACTGGTCAACATGATCTCCGGCGGGGCCAAGGCTCAATTCGCCGGGAAGCAGGTCAGCATCAGCTGCCCGTCGGTGGTGGTGGGGTCCGATCATCATGTCTTTGGCAGCAAGGACCTGGTGTGCATCGTGATTCCCTGCGTTTCAGACTGCGGTGACTTCGCCGTGGAAGTGGCGATGAAGGCCTCTGCTCTGATGGCGACTACTCAGACGGCGTCTGCGGTGGCCTGATCGGTCTGCTGTGAAATTTGATTATTCATTCCACGCCCGATGAGGCGTGATACTCAGGAGTGTGTTTGTCATGAAGATTCTCCTTGTCGACGATTCCAAGACGATGCGCAACATCCAGAAGGGCATCCTGGCTCAACTGGGTTACACCGATGTTCAGGAAGCCTGCGATGGCCTGGACGCCATCAGCAAGGTGGGCGCGTTTGCTCCCGATCTGCTGCTGGTGGACTGGAACATGCCCAACATGGACGGCCTGACCTTCGTCAAGCAGTTCCGCGCCAAGGGCTTCAAGTCGCCCATCATCATGGTGACTACCGAAGCTGAGAAGTCCCGCGTGGTCGAAGCCATCAAGGCCGGTGTGAACAACTACGTCGTCAAGCCCTTCACGCCAGACGCTCTGGCTGACAGGATCAAGGAAACGATGGCACGTGTTGTGGCGGCCTGAGCCCACCGTGTCTCAATCACCCTTAGGGGGGGGATTGGGAGACGGATATGCTCGCCACACAAGATGCTGGTTTGATCAGAGTTTCGACGGCGTCGGACCTGACCAGTGCAGAGCTTGTACTGGCTCCGGATTTCCCGACGCTGATGCTCACCGAGGAATTATGTATCAACCTCCTGCGCGACGCGCAGGTGGAGATCACTGAGTTTTCCCGCCAGGCGATTCAGCGCCTCATCAACGAGGCGCATCAGGGTACGCTCAAGCCCGGCGCGATCCGAGTGGCCAACGCACAGCCGCCTGTGCATGGTCAGGACGGTCGCGTGGAGTGGGTGCTTGAGAAAGGTCACGATGCGGATACTTCGCATTACGACCGCAGTGCCTTCATTACAGTCAAGCCCGGAGAGGTGGTGGCCAGGATCACTGCGCCAACCCCCGAAGCCGACGGTCGCAATGTGCTGGGACAGACCATCCCGGCCAAGCCCGGTCGGCCGATCCGACTCGATCTGGACGATGCCTTCCTCTGCGATGCGCAGGGACAGGTCATTGCGCTGTGCGAAGGCGTGCTCGAACGCCACGACTTCAAGCTGCGCATCCGCAAAGTGATCGAAGTAGCCGACTATGTCGACTTCTCGACAGGCAACATCGACTTCGATGGTGATGTGGTCATTAACAAGGGGGTGCGTGACTGCTTCAGCGTCAAGGCCAGGGGCAATGTCAAAGTCCAGGGTCTGATCGAAGCGGCCTCGATCGAATGCACGGGCGATCTCGATGCAGCGGGCGGCTTCGCCGGCCGCGAGCAGGGCCGTGCCCTGGTCGGTGGCAACATGCACGCCAAGTATCTGGACAACATCAAAGCCGAGGTTCAGGGCGATCTTGAAGTCGATCGTGAAATCGTCAACAGCATCCTGCAGGTTGATGGTCAGGTCATTGCGCCTCACGGTGCGATCATCGGCGGAAAGATGACCGCTGTGGGCAAGATCGATGTGGGCATGCTGGGCAGCCAGGCCGGCGTGGCCACGGAAGTCATTCTTGGTCAGGTTCCCAAGCTCGAAGCTTTCCGTCGCAGGCTCCAGCCTTTCATTGATGAGCTGGGCAGGCGTCGCGAAAAGCTGCTGGCGGAGCAGAAGACCCTCAACACTGCGGGCCGACGCGCCACGGCTACTGACAAGGAGCGTCAGACTGAAATTCTGTTTGAGCTTTCTCAGGTCAACCACCAGTGGACCCGCGCGCTGATGGCTGCGGATGCACTGGATCAGCGAATTGCCCAGAAACGCACAGTAAACCTGGTGATTTCCCGCAAACTACACGCCGGTGTTCAACTCACCATCGGCCGACAGCGCTTCATCATGGCTCAGGAAATGCGCGGCCCCGTCCACATCCTGCTGGATACGAAAGGAGGTGTAATGTATAAGCAGGGGGAAAATCCGCCGGCGCCGTTGGCGCAGGTGGCTCAAATCAAAGCTGCCTGAATAGTTGGGGGTTCGCTGAAGGAGTTGTGAATGCGAATTCTGGTAGTGGATGATTCGGCGTTCATGCGTAAAGCCATCTCACAGATGATCGCCGAAGATCCCAAAATGGAAGTGGTCGGGACGGCCAGTAATGGAAAAGAAGGCGTTGAAAAAGCCAAGGCTCTGAAGCCAGATGTCATCACTCTGGACATTGAAATGCCTGAGATGGACGGCTTGACGGCATTGCGTCATATCATGCGCGACTGCCCCACGCAGGTCCTCATGCTCAGCTCTCTGACCACCGAAGGCTCACACGCTGCCCTGCGAGCCATGACGCTCGGTGCTGCCGACATCATGGCCAAGGATGCATCTCAGATTTCGCTGGATCTCTCCCACATGCAGCGCGACCTGCTGACGCGCCTGCGTGCGCTGGGCCAGAATCGTCGCCTTCATGGAGCAGGGAATGCCGGAAATCAGCAGCAGCCTGTCTACCGCTCGGGACAGTTTGATGTGATCTGCATCGGTTCGAGCACAGGTGGCCCACCGGTGCTTGAGACGATCCTCAAGCCCATTCCCGCGACGATGCGCACACCCATCATCATTGCTCAGCATATGCCCCGCATGTTCACGCAGTCGCTGGCGGAACGCCTGGGCCAGGTCTGCCAGCTCAAGGTTGTCCATGCTCAGGATGGCATGGCCGTCGAGCAGGGGGCGGTCTACATCACGCCGGGCGGAGAGCACGTGCATCTAGTCAAGGAACGCTTCGGCCACTGGAAGCTGCGGATCAACAACGAGCCTGCCGACGCGCCGTTCAAGCCCAGCGTGAATGCGTTCTTCAGTTCCGCAGCCGCGGAGGTGGGGCGTCGCACGCTGGCCATCGTGCTCACGGGCATTGGTGAAGATGGTCTGCTGGGTGCGATGGACCTCAAAGCCAAGGGCGCCACAATTCTGGCTCAGAGCGAGGAAACGTGCGTGGTCTATGGCATGCCAAAAGCCGTGACGCAGCAGGGGCTGGTTTCAGGCAGCCTGTCGCCCGAACAGATCGCCAGTCTGCTCAAGAACATGGCCCCGCCCGCCAGGCCTGCGGTGTGAGGCCATAGCCTATCGGCCTGGGTAAAAGGTTTTTTCAGACCTTTTTTCATCGATTGATGTGTATAATTTTCCCCCATGGGCCTGGATTCGGGATAACCTGATCGGGCCTGCTGCCACGCGCCAGCGGAGTCAGCGTTGACCCAGGCGCTTTGCATCGGGCAATGACGGGAAGCACATCATGAAGCGCTATCAGGCGTCGGCTGATCTTCTGGATTCGGTTCAACTCTCACGCCTGGGACCAGCCGAGCCCGCCGGCCTGCTGGTTACCTCCCTGCCTCTGCCTCGCGATGCCAGCCCGGAGCTGTCGCTCGGATCACTGGCTACCCACAGCAAGCCCCTGGGCCAGTGGTGGGATGTCGAAACCAAAGCACCGCGTCGCGTTCTGCTGATGGCTGATGGTGGTAATCAGCCCGCAGACTCGCTGAGCATCAGCCGCAAAGCCAACCAGAACTGGCCCACGCCTGTTCCCCAGGCCAGCGCTGTACTCTTTGCTCAGAGCGAAGCCGAGGAAGTCCACTGGGAACGCCACACGCTCAAGATTCAATGGCAAGGCCGAAGCATCGAGCTGGCCATGGGCATGCGCGTGGATGGTGAAACACGCTGGTGGGAATACTGCCGACTGGTGAAACTCTCCGAAACGCCAGGCTGTCTGGAAGTGGAGATGGCCGGCTGCATCCCGCACATGATGTTCGACCAGGACAGCCTGCGCAAGTATCCCGGCTATTCCTATCCGGGGCTGCATGTGCACCACTGGCTCAACGGCCACATCTACGCCCGCCTGTATGCCAACGGCGTGTGTGAGATCTTCGCCCATCACACCAACACTCGTTTTGTTGACGATGGTGGAACCCTCGAAAAAACCGTTCCCACGGTGGGCATCCGCTGCTCGCTGAGCAAGGATGATGTGGTCCCTCCCCAGGGCGACTGGGATGGCAGCCAGACGCAGTGGAACATCGGCGGCGTGGCGATCGATCTCTCCCATGTCGGTCATCTGGCCAACAAGGAACTGCCTGGGAACGTCACGCACGATGGCGAGTTCCTGATCCTCCAGCCTTACCTGGGCGTGGATATGTTTGGCGGCATCTGTCCGCAGCAGCGCACGGGCGACCCGTTCATCTTCCGCGCGAAAGACCAGTACTTCCCCAAGGGCATGGGCAGAACGCTTCGCTTCTCGCTGAGCCTGAATCCGCAGCGCTCGGCGCGCATTGCGCACTATCTGCCCCCGGCCTGGTGGTATGGGCTGTGTGAAGAGTTCTCGCCGCAGGCCTATCTACCCGTGGTGGATGAACTGGATAAGAAGCTCCGGTCCTGCCAGTCATTCCTGCGCGATCACATGGTGCGTGATGGCTTTGAAGATGGCAGCCTGCCTCGGGGGCTCGGTCAGCAGCTTGAAGGCCGACATGAGCCTGGCTGGGAAGGCGAAGCGGCCGGGGCGGCGCTCCTGCTGGCCTATCGCACGGGCGAAGCGCAGGATTACGACGATGCGATGCGTGCATCGTACTGCTTCACCGACCTCTACCTCGACCATGCCACCAAGCTGGCCCGCATGCATGGTTATGCGCCCAACGCACTGAACGTGCCCATGAGCCGTGTGCATGCCTGCATCTTCGCGTATCTGGAAACGGGCGATCTGTACTGCCTCAACGCGGCGAAGTCCATCGTCGATGGCGCCTACTGGACGCATAAGAACTCCTGGCCTCGCCTGGCGGTGGGGCGCGATGCCTGCTTCGTCCGCGGGGCGATGTGTCTGTTCCGCTACTTCAAGGATGCACGCGCTCTGGAGATTGCCCGCGATACGATTCACGATGTGGCTCAATCGCAGATGCCCGAAGGCTGGTTCGGCGATCAAGGCGGTGGCAGCGGCATTCACGCCTGGGCTGCGTACATCTGCAAGCCATGGATGGGCCTGATGGCGGTCGGTGGCCTGCTGGATTACCTGGAGCTGTTCCCCGACGACAACCCCGACGCCATCAACTGCGTCAAGCGCTTCGCTGACTGGCTCATGCGTGAACGCTTCGACCACAAGGGCGTCATGGGCTGGAGCTATCAGCATCACTTCAACAACAAGCGCACGTTCCGTTTTGCGCAGGATGGCCGACTGGTCACACTGCCAACCGAAAACCTGTGGCACATGGATTACCTGGCCCGCCTGATGACCTACTGCACGCTGCGCTACGGCGATGTGTCATACTACGACGCCTGGCTGGAGAGCTATCAGGGCTCCGAGCCTGTCTGTGGCGGCGATCACACCTTTGCGCAGAGCATCCAGTACCTCCCCTGGACGCAGGCCATGACCTGGCGCGCCCGCTGGAAAAATGGCAGGGTCACCGCCGACCCGCTGCCTTTGACTCAGCGTGCCCCGCAGGAAGGGACCGTTCTTACGCCCGCAGGTCCGGTGAAGATCAGCCGGGCAGGGGTGGAACAGGGTGCAGGTGTGTGAGTCGTTTTCGATGATGGCCTGACGCAGACCTTATCCATCAACATGACATCGTCATCCCGCGCAGGCGGGAATCCCAGGGCACCTGCCCAGCACAGGCGTGCGGATTCCCGCCTGCGGTTTTATGCATCAAGTTTGCATGAAGTTTGAGGACAGACTGATCTGCGCAATATCGCAGTGCATCGTTGACCACGGCCAGCCCATATCGTCGACTGAGCCTGATCTCTCCTTCGCCATGCCGGCACAGATCATCGCGTCCACTTCTTCCCGAAGCCCTTCTCAAACCCTTCGAGCGCCGATCCCGCATCGGGCAGCCAGGTGACGGCTGACTCGATCTTCTTCGCCAGTTCAAAATCCTTATCCGTGATCCCCTTGGCCGAGTGGGTCATGAGCTTGACGTTGACCATCGCGTAGGACACCGAGAGATCAGGATGATGGAACGCCGCTTCGGCTATATAGCCGACCGCATTGACGAGCATCAGCGTGTGAGGCCAGCCTGCGGTTTTGTAATGGCGACGCAGCCAGCCTTCGCGATACTCCCATGCGGGCAGTTCGCTGGCCAGGCGGGTGAGAATCTGATCTTCACTGTAAGTTTTTTCGCTGGACATGATGGAAGCTCCCGGTCACGTAGTATTATTTTGCGCAACGTCTATCCAGCCTAACGCAGGCAGGGAAGATACAAGGGTACTTCCTTTAAAAGCAAGGGATTATCCTTATGAATCAGGTCATTAAAATTGAATTAAGGTCGATACAATCTGCGTGATGCTGTGTCAGGGCGTGCATATTTCGGATGCGTTTGCTGAGGCCTTTCGTATGTGGGCCACGCGACTGATCGTCACCGCTCTGGATGATCACTGGCTTGATGCTGCCATTAGCGAATCCACAGGCTACGGCGCCAGTGTCATCGGCTGTGACGCCGAAGCCGGCTTGGAACGTCGACTGTCTCCCGCCGAGACACCCGACGGCCGACCGGGCGCCGCCATCCTCTTCTTCGCCTTCAACGCCGACAAACTTTCCAAAGCCGTCGTCAATCGCGTGGGCCAGTGTCTAATGACCTGCCCGACCACTGCCATCTTCGACGGCCTGCCCGACGCCACCACTGGCGAGGACAGCACCCGCATTGCCCTGGGCGAAAAGCTGCGGTTCTTCGGCGATGGCTTCCAGAAGAGCAAGGTGCTCGATGGCAGACGCTACTGGCGCATTCCCGTCATGGATGGGGAATGTCTGCTGCAGGAAGATGTGGGTGCCATCAAAGCCATCGGCGGCGGAAACTTCATGCTCTGTGGCAACGATCAGCGCCGCACGCTCAACGCGGCCAGGCGAGCCGTCGAAACCATCGCCTCGCTGCCCGATGTCATCACCCCATTCCCAGGCGGCGTGGTGCGCTCAGGCTCCAAGGTGGGCTCACGCTATAAGGGAATGTTCGCATCGACCAATGATGCCTTCTGCCCTACGTTGACCAGTCGTGTGGAAACGGTTCTGCCCCCTGAAGCCAGCTGCGTGTACGAGATCGTCATCAACGGGCTATCACAGCAGGCAATCGCAGGAGCAATGGTCCAGGGCATCCAGGCAGCGTGCGCCCAGCCCGGTGACCTGCTTGAAATCAGCGCGGGGAACTATGGCGGGAAGCTGGGTAAGTTCCACTTCAAGCTGCATGACCTTATGAGGGAGGCCACAACATGAATCAGCCTCACTCCGTCGCAGGCTACACGCTGACGCTTAAAGCCGGTGCACACTGGTCAGACGCATCATTGCTGCTTCCCGAAAAACTTGGATCCCTGACGCCTGATGAACTGCGTCAGCAGCTGGGCGACTACTTCAACGTGGAAGGAACCCCCGACGACACGCTGACGCTCCGGGGTCTGCCTGCGCTCGATGGCATCGGCTCGCGCATGACAAGAGGCACGCTGATCGTCCATGGGCAGGCAGGGGATGATCTTGGCGCATCAATGTCAGGCGGAGTCATTCACGTGCATGGCCGGGCGGCCAATCGCGTGGGCGGACCGGCCAGCAGCGACAACCCCAAACGTCAGGGCATGACAGGCGGGACCATCGTCATCCATGGCGACGCCGGCGACTACGCAGGCCTGCGCATGAGACGGGGCATCATCGCCATCACCGGACATGCCGGCGTGAGCCCGGGCTATCGCATGATCGCCGGAACACTGGCCATCGGCAGCGGCGACCTGAACCATCCCGGCCTGGAGATGCAGCGGGGCACCATCATCAGCCTGCAGCGCGATGCAAAGATTCACACTACCGCCACCTTCGCGTCAGATGGAGTGTTCAATGCGCCGGCGATGGCCATCATCGGCCTGATGCTTTCACACCTGCAGAAGCTGGGCATGGCCATCACCAGCGAGATGAAGCAGGGGCGCTGGCGCTTTTCCAGCGGCGACCGCCTGGAGCTTGGCAAGGGAGAGATCTGGCAGTGGACACACTGAATCTCAATCTGCGAGCGGCCCGCGTGGCGCGCGAACTGGCCGACCAGGCCCCGGTGCTGGGCGCATCGCTGCTGCGCGTAGGCGAAGCGGCGATCATTGACGTGGGCGTCACGCAGACAGGCAGTCTGGCGGCAGGGGTCATGATGGCACGCATCGCCATGGCCGATCTGGCAGACCTGCAATGGTCCACCATGAACGTCGGTAAACTCACACTGCCTGCGCTGATCGTCAACGTGCATCAGCCTGTCGCCAGCTGCATGGCATCGCAGTACGCCGGCTGGCAGATCAGCATCGATAAGTTCTTCGCGATGGGCTCCGGGCCGATGCGCGCTGCCTATGGCAGGGAAGCGCTCTTTGACGACATCGGCCTGCGCGAGGAAGCACCCGACTCAGTCATCGGCGTGCTTGAAACCTCCCGCGTGCCCAACCTCAACGTCATCACATACCTGGCGGAGAAGTGCAGGGTCAATCCCGCCCAGATCATCTTGGTCATCGCGCGCACCGCCAGCCTGGCCGGGGGCGTGCAGATCGTGGCTCGATCCGTCGAAACCGCCATGCACAAGCTGTATACGCTGGGCTTTGATCTGTCGCGTGTGGCAGGTGGCTTTGGTGCAGCACCGCTTCCGCCTGTATCGAAGGATGATCTGTCCGCCATCGGCAGAACCAACGACGCCGTGCTCTATGGCAGCAGTGTAACGCTGCATGTGCGCGGCGATGATGAATCCCTGGCTCAGATCGTGGCGAAGCTTCCCTCATCAGCTTCGCGCGACTATGGCCGACCATTCGGAGAAATCTTCGCAGGCTATGACCACGACTTTTACAAGATAGACCCTTTGCTGTTTTCGCCAGCAGCGATCTGTCTGCAGAACATTGACACCGGCCGATCGCACCATGCGGGGCAGGTAAATGAAACCCTCCTTGAACAATCCTTCCTGAGCTGACCGAGGACCGGAACAACCCGATGCGTGTGGCAGTGCTCACAAGTGGTTCTGTGACGACGCCAGGCTGGCATGTGGCCGACCTGGCGCGGGCTGCAGCGCAGCTCAGTGTCACCTTGAACGTCTGCCACTGGCGCCACCTTCAAAGCAGCGTCAGCGAAGCAGGCCTGACCGCGATGGCGGGAGAGACGCCGCTGCATGAGATGGACGTGCTGCTGCTGCGCACGATGCCCGCCGGGAGTCTGGAGCAGATCGTCCTTCGGATGGACATTGCAGGCCGACTCGCCGCCAGTGGCGTGAAGGTGATCAACTCGCCGCGCGCCGTAGAGATGGCGGTCGACAAGTATCTGGCGCTGGCGAGCATGGCGCAGGTGGGCCTGCCCACGCCGCGCACCGTCGCCTGTCAGCGCTATGAAGATGCCATGCAGGCCTTCGAGCAGATGGGAAGCGATGTGGTGGTCAAACCACTTTTCGGCTCCGAAGGCTTTGGCATCCAGCGTCTGACCGATCCTGATCTGGCCGGCCGCACTTTCGCGCATCTGGCCCAGCTCAACGCAGTGATCTACCTGCAGCAGTACATCGACCACGAGGGTCAGGACTTCCGCCTGTTTGTCCTCGGCGGCAAGGTGATTGCCGCGATGCGCCGCACGCACAGCAGCGACTGGCGCACCAACATCTCGCGCGGCGCGACAGGCCAGCCTCACGAGCCCACGCCCCGACAGGTGGAGCTGGCACTCAAAGCCGCTGCGGCGTGCGATGCAATGGTGGCCGGCGTGGACATCCTGCTCGACCGTCAGGGCAGACACTGGGTTATCGAAGTCAACGCCGTTCCGGGCTGGCGTGAGTTGTCGCGCGTCACGCAGATCGACGTCGCCTCCCTGCTGCTGAAGGAGGCCTTGGCATGCGCATGACGCTTTCAGAAAAGTCGATGATCCGCCGGTGTCTGGTTGCGTCGATGGTGCTGGAAGTCAGCGCCCGCAAAGCAGGCAACGTGCATCCGCAGGCTTCCTTCAGCGATGCCACCTGGCAGGACTTCGTGCTCAGCGCGATGGTGGTGGCGCCCATTCTCGCCCATGCTTCGCAGATGGGCATCGGTGCTGCAGTACTCGCCAGCGTGCAGGCCACGCAGCAGGTGACCGCAGGCAATCCCAACCTGGGGATGATTCTGCTCCTTGCCCCGCTGGCTGCCGCGGGCAGGCCTGAGCGATTGAAGCAGGTTCTGAATGGCCTGACGCTTACCGATGCAAAGCACGTCTACCGCGCCATTGCACTGGCGAAGCCAGGCGGACTTGGCAAAGCAGAAAAGGGCGATGTGACTAAAGGGGATGTTCTGCCTCTGGCCCAGGCGATGCAGCTGGCTGCGGATCGCGATCTGGTGGCCAGGCAGTACGTCAACCACTATGCCGATGTCATGCACCTGGCGCAGCTGCTCGATAAAGCTTCGCGCCGCATGCCCATGGACCAGGCCATTGTCTATACGCACCTGCAGCAGATGGCGCTGGAGCCCGACACCCTCATCGCACGCAAGAGCGGCCGCGACATTGCATCGCAGGCTCAGCAGCGTGCTCAACAGGTGCTCGATGCACGCTGGCCTGAATCGAAACAAGCCCAGCAGCGGTTCAACGCGCTGGATCGTTGGCTTCGCAGTTCAAGCAACAAAAGGAACCCCGGAACGTCAGCAGATCTGGTTGCTGCTGCTTTATGGGTTGTGATGAAGCAGCGGGGGACAACTGGCCCCTTTGCCTGGCGGGAGAATCTCTGGTGATGAAAGTGTTCGTTTTCGAATATCTCTGTTCGGGCAGTGCCACAGGCGATGATGTGTCGCCTCACCTGGTGCCCATGGGCAACGCCATGCTCCAGGCAGCAGTCGCCGACATGCTGGCTCTGGGCATGGAGGTGACCACGCTGCTGGACCATCGCATCAGCATGGAGATGGGCAGCGCCAACGTCGTGCGCGTGACCAGCGCTGCGCAGTCACGCATCGCCTTTGAAACACTCAGCACTCAGGCCGACGCCACGCTTGTCATCGCTCCTGAGTCCGATGGTGTTCTGGAAAGCTGGATTGATCGCCTCGAAGCGCGAGGCTGCAGAACCTTCAACAGCACCCTGGCCGCCACCAATCTGTGCTCCGACAAACTGCGGGCCGTGGCTTTCCTGCAGCAGGCCGGGCTGCCCGCGCCCGAGACGCAGCAGTTCGATGGCCATGTGAATTTTCAGTATCCCGTGGTGGTCAAGCCCCGTCAGGGCGCAGGCAGCGAGTGGACCTTCGTCTGCTACGCGCCCGCCGATCTGAAGAACATTCCACAGTGGACCGACTGGATCATTCAGCCGCTGTGCAAGGGCGTCGCGGCCAGCTGTTCGCTGATTGTCCGCGATGGCAAAGCCACGCCGCTGCTGGTGGGGCTGCAGCATCTGGAAGGGGTTCGTCGTCTGCACTATCGTGGTGGGAGTCTGCCTTACAATTCGCCGCGTGCCGCCGAGCTTGCCCGCCGGGCTGCGGAAGCTGTTCCCGGCCTGGCAGGATTCATCGGCGTGGACATGATTCTGGGCGACGATCCTTCAGGCAAGGAAGACTTCATCCTCGAAATCAACCCGCGTATTACCATGTCGTACCTCGGGCTGCGTCAGATCTGCGAGCAGAATCTGCTTGATGCCGTCATTGGCCGGATTGACCCGGCCAGCCTCACATGGAAGACTGGAACCTTACGGTTCAACTCCCGTGGTGAAATGACGTGGGAAAACAGATCTTGAACACGCTTGGGCTGGACATCGGCGGAGCCAACATCAAAGCAGCGCACAGTGATGGCAGAGCCTGGTCGCGCAGCTTTGCATTGTGGAAGAACCCCGATCAGCTTGTGCATGAACTCGTCGCCCTGATGCTGGAAGTGGGCGACTACGACCGTCTGGTCGTCACCACCACGGCCGAGCTGTGCGACTGCTTTGCCATCAAGCGTGAAGGTATCAATCGTATCCTCGACGCCGTTGGTCAGGTGGCGATGGGCAAGCCCATCTACGTCTGGCAGACCGATGGCCGATTCGCCTCCGTCGAACAGGCCCGCGAGAACACGCCGCTTTGCGCTGCGGCCAACTGGCACGCGCTGGCCACCTACATGGCGCAGGCGTATCCCGATGGCCTGTCACTGATGCTCGATACCGGATCGACCACCACGGACATCATCAGGCTCGATCAGGGCAAGGTCGCCGCCATCGGGCTCACCGATCGTCAGCGCCTGGCCACTGGCGAGCTGGTCTATCTCGGCGCGCGGCGCACCGCACTGATGTCGCTGGGCCCGGCCGTCATATTCCATGGCCGCCCGCATCGCGTCATGGCCGAGTACTTCGCCACCATGGCCGACGTGCATCTGCTGCTGGGCGATCTGCATGAAGATGAAGACGACCACGACACCGCCGATGGCCGAAGCATGAACAAGCGCTGGGCCGCCGCCCGGCTCAGTCGCATGATCGGAGCTGATCTGGAAGTCATGACCTTCGACGACGTGATGGAACTGGCGCAGGGCTTCGCCGACATCGCGCGGGGTCGCATCGTCGAAGGTATCCAGCAGGTCCTCTCTGGCAGTATCCCCGATCGCATCATCATCTCAGGCAGTGGCGACTACCTCGCCCAGGCCGCCGCCGACATGGCGCTGCCCGGCGTGAAGATCGTCCGCTGGTCGCAGCGCATTGGCAGCGACGCATCCACCGCGGCGTGCGCTCATGCGATGGTCCGCCTGATCGACAAAGGGCTCGTCGTGCCCGAGCAGGATGCAGGCGTGAAATGAAAAACCCAGGCGGCAAGGCCTGGGTTTGATCAGTCAATCATCAAGAGCAGGGGAGTAAAGCCGAAGCGGGAATCAACCCTCTTCCAGCTCGCTGGTGTCGACCTTATCCAGGCGTTCCAGTCGAGCGCGATTCGTGCGGCTGTCCATCAGGATATACAGACGCTTCATCTGCTCAGGCGAAACAGCATCTTCAATGAACTTGCGCGACACGCCCATGTTCGTGCGACGCGACAGATGCGTGAGCACAATCGCCTGCGACGTCGAGCGGTTGAGCAGCTCCACAATGTCATCCAGATGCAGATGCTTGCCCACCCCGGCCCGGCTGCGATGGCCAGGCTCAAGGAACGTGCACTCGGTGATCAGAATCTTGGCATTGAGCACGTCGGGACGGTCGAAGTGACTGCCCCAGGCCGTGTCGCCGGTGTAGCACACCAGCGGAATGTCCATCATCTGCGTGATGGGCTGCGTCTTCTTGATCTCAATCAACTGTTCCTGAGGCAGACCCGCAAACTCAGGCTTGAGCTTGCTGCGGCGCTCGATGGCCACGAAGCCCAGCGACGGAACGGTGTGAGTGGTCGCAAACGCGCGCAGCCAGATGTTGGGCTTGATGAGCGTTTCCGCATCGGGCTCCAGCGCGATCACCTTGTAAGGCGTACGCTGGGCTTCGATATCCACCCAGGCGCGCATCAGATTATGAATGGGCGTCTCGAGCGATGGATGGCAGATGACCGTGCCCACATCCATCCCCTGGAAGTGGCGCTGCGAGAAGTAGTACGCCAGACCGGCCGAGTGATCCATGTGGCCATGGGTCAGGGCAACGTAGTTGCTCGTCAGCGCAGCCCGGGGTGCCCGACCGATGTCGAAGCAGACATCCAGCTCGGGAATCTGCACCACCGATTCTTCGCCGGCGATGGAGATGCCCTGAACGCGCATCTGCTCGAGATAGAGAAAACCCAGTTGAGGCCGACGCGGGGGTTCGCGCGGGATCATGGACATGGCTTTGCCTTCATTGGCCCGGGAGTGAGAGCAGACCGACCGCCGCTGACCGATGCCAGCGACTCCCAGGCCCCGATGCCTGATCTGCCCATACGGTGTACAACCAGTTGCGACGGGAATCGAACCCGCAGCCAAAGCCTTATACCGCCTTGACTTCCGCCTGTATGACCTTGCATCATTCAGGCACAACCCGCATCGGCCCTTACGCTTGAGCCGACTATTCAATCATGCCACTACACCCCCCCAGGGTCAAGCCACACCATTTCTCCACGCCCCCGACGCTTCTTCCCCGCGCCACATTCCTAAAAACAAAGCCCAGCCATCGCATGGCTGGGTCTTCTTTCCGAGGTCTTCTCCGGGTCAACTCACCGGGTCTTCTCTCAAATAGCGAGAAACCCGCTCCTGACAGGCGAGTTTCCCGCGACAGACAATCTGCTGACTATCCCTCGGTCCGGTCCTGCAGACGCCTGCTTATGGACTGGTCATGGCGGTCATCGCTTCTTCCACCTCGTCAAACATGGGGAAGATTGAATCCAGTCGCGTGACCTTGAACAGAAACGCCACGTTGTCATGACAGCGGGCCAGAGCCAGCTTGCCACGCATGTGTCCCAGGTCCTGAATGAACTCGACCAGCGAGCCCAGACAGCCTGAGGAGATGAATTCCACCTCGTTCATGTCCATCACAAAATACTGGACGGCGTCATTGCGCATCATTTCCATAAGCTCCACCACCACTTCCTGCATCTGGATCGTGGTGACTTCGTGGGTGGAAAAGGTGGCGACCGCGCGGTTGCCCGTCCGCTCGATCTGAGCCGCTAGGGTGGACATGGGTTGCTTGCGTCCTTCTGCTTCACAGATTCGTCATGAATGCAGTTCATCATCGCCTGATGACACTGCCCTGGACTATCCATCACATCGGGCAGATCGGGAACACTGTTCAGGCGTTTAATACGTTTAACCCCTTTGCCCGCTCTGGCCAGCCGATACAACCCCTGCAGACGTTAAAACCGGCAGGGCCGGCATGATTTTTACGCGTGATCACGCCCTCTGGCCGATAACGTTGGCATGCCACGCGCCGGACACATGATTCAGGTGATTGTCATCGCTCTGCTGGGGCTGGGCCTGGTCATGGTCCAGTCGGCCGGCATGCGCGTGGGCGTAGAAGGCGGGCGAGGCGATGTCTGGACCCTGCTCATGAGCAGGAACCTCATCTACGCCACCCTGGCGGTGGTGGCGATGATTCTCGCCAGCCGGATCAACGCCCGACAGGTGATGCAGACCCGCAGCCTGTTCAACCCGCTGCTGATGATGCTCATCCTCTCCCTGGTGCTGGTGGGCATTGTGCTGCTGCCCGGCATGGGCAAGGAAATCTACGGAGCCAAGCGCTGGCTGCATCTGGGCCCGCGCAGCCTGGGGCTGTCGTTCCAGCCCAGCGAACTGCTCAAGTGGGTGATGATTCCCGTGATGGCCTGGTGGTGTGCCCGCCGGCGTGGCGTCATGGGGCGATTCATGCATGGTCTGCTGCCTGCCCTGGCCCTGATCGGCCTGGCATGCGGGCTGGTGGTGATTGAAGACCTTGGCACGGCGGTGCTCATCGGCGCCGTAGCGGCCTGCCTGCTGATCGCCGGAGGTGCCAAGCTCTGGCAGATGGCGCTGTGTGCGCTGCCCGCGGTGCTCGCCGTGGGAGCTGCCATCTGGCACAGCCCGTATCGCGTGAACCGTCTGCTGGCGTTCCTCAACCCGTGGGATGATCCGCAGGGCATTGGCTATCACCCCATTCAGTCGATGCTGGCCATTGCGATGGGTGGCTTGACCGGCCGGGGGCTGGGCAATGGCATTCAGAAGTTCGGCTACCTGCCTGAAGACACCACCGACTTCATCTTCGCCATCATCTGTGAAGAGATGGGCATGGCCGGTGCACTGATGGTCGTCGGCCTGTACATCGCCCTGATCTGGCTGGGCATGTCCATCGTCAAGGACAGCAAGGATGTCTTCGGCCGACTGCTTGGCCTAGGCGTGCTGCTGACTGTGGGTATCCAGGCGGTGATCAACCTGGCAGTGGTGACGGTGGTGGTGCCCACCAAGGGCATCGCGCTGCCTCTGATTTCCTCCGGCGGAACGGGCTGGATCCTCACGGCGTTCGCGCTGGGGCTACTTGTTTCGCTTGATGAATCCAACCGTCTGGAGTCGCCCGAGCCTGAAGATGACACAGGCCTGCTGCCTGTCGTCGGATGAGTCCTGGAATTGCACCCCTTCGATGTTATTGATGTTTTGAGCTGAGTCGGCCGACATGCCCACACCACGCACGATCCTGTTTGCTGGCGGCGGAACTGGCGGCCACATCTACCCGAACCTGGCCATCTGGCAGCGGCTGCTCGAACTGCGCCCGCAGGCCAAAGCTCACTTTCTGGTTTCCAATCGCGCGGTCGATGCGCAGATCATGGCCAAGGAAGCGCTGCCTTACACCGCGCTTCCCGCACTGCCTCTGGCAATGCACCCGCTCAAGCTCCTCAAGTTCTACAAAGCCTTCAAAGCCAGCGAAGCGATCGTGGGGCAGATCATCCGCGATCAGCAGGTGCTGGCGATTGTGACCACAGGCGGATTCGTATCAGGCCCCGCCGCCGCTGCAGCCGTCAAAGCCAATATCCCCATCCTGATGGTCAACCTCGACGCCATCCCGGGGAAAGCCAATCAGTGGATCGCCAGGCGCGCCACCGAACTCTATACGGCGTATCCGCATCACACGCTCTCGCAGGCAGCGCCCATCGGCCTGCCTCTGCGGCGCTCGGCCATCGGTCCGAAGGATCAAAGACAGGCCCGGCGCATTCTCGGGCTCGATCCCGACAAGCCGATGCTGCTGGTCACCGGGGCGAGCCTGGGCGCACAGTCGATCAACCTGCTCATGCGCGACCTGGCTGTGATGGCCCCATTCCGCAAAGCGCTCGAAGGCTGGCAGATTCTGCATCTGACCGGGAAAGATGGCGCCCCCGAAGCCGAAGCTGTCTACAAGGAAATGAAGCTCGACGCCCACGTGCAGACCTTCTGCAATCAGATGGGCTGTGCCTGGCGTGGTGCCACGCTGGCCATCAGCCGCTGTGGCGCGGGATCAGTCGCCGAAGTGTGGGCCAACGCCACGCCGACCATCTTCCTGCCTTACCCGCATCACCGCGATCAGCATCAGAAGTTCAACGCTCAGCCGCTGGTCGACGCTGGCGCGGCCATGATGTACACCGACCTGATCGACCCGATGGCCAACGCCCGCCAGCTCTGCGGCCCGCTGACCGCCCTGATGGGCAACGACGCCCAGCGCCAGCGCATGGTCGACATCATGCAGTCCGACGCCCCGCCCGACGGCGCCCAGACCATCGCCGACTGGTTAGCGAAGATGATTTGAAGAAGTGTGATGCCACCTCGCATCCTCCTTGCGAATACTCCGCCAAGCCGCAACTCACCCCTCCGTCATGCCCGTGAAAGTGGGCCTCCACAGATCCTGCACACAGCGAATGGATTGAAGTCTGCGCAGAAATAACGGAAGCAGCAGGGAGGTGCAGTACGTTGATCAACATTCCCATCCCTCACCTCCTCCTCTCCCATTCCCCAAACCCGCAATGCGTCATACACTAGGCTGTCGTCACTGAATCCATCGCCAGCCGCCGGGCCGATGTTCACCTGTAAACCGAGGGCAGCCCATGTCGGTCACCAATCAACAGATCGCCGCGATTTTCCAGCAGATGGCCGATATCCTGTCGATTCTCGACGGGGATCACTTCCGCATCCTCTCGTTCCAGAAGTCGGCGCGCATCATTGAAGAACTCGTCGACGATCTGGCCTCCATCGGCCCGGACGAAAAGATGCTGGCAGGCATCCAAGGCATTGGCAAGGGAACTGCTCAGCGCATCGCCGAGTTTCTGCGCACCGGCCAGATCAAGGATCATCAGGATCTGCTCGCTCAGATTCCTCCCGGCCTGCCTGCGCTGCTGGGCATCTCCGGTATGGGTCCCAAGACTGTCGCGCTGCTCTGGCGCGAAGCAGGCGTAGATTCGATCGACACGCTCAAGAGCAAACTCGAAAGCGACGGCCTGACGGGCATCAAGGGGCTGGGCCCCAAGAAGATCGAAAACCTCAAGCAGAGCCTGACCTTCGCCGCGTCTTCCGAAACCAAGCGCAGGCGACTTGGCGATGCCCTGATGCTCGCCAACTGGTTCCTCACCGAGCTGCGCAAAATGCCCGGCGTGAAAGATGCCAACTACGCAGGCAGCCTGCGCCGCGGGAAGGAAACCATCGGCGATATCGACCTGCTCGTAGCCGCCGACGATAAGCACGCCCAGGCCATCAGCGATGCCTTCGTGAAGCTCGATCTGGTGGAAACCATCCTGGCGCAGGGTAAGACGAAATCAAGCGTGCGTGTCGCGCCCACCGCAGGCGGCATGCAGGTGGACCTTCGCGTGCTGGAACCTGAAAGCTATGGCGCGGCGCTGCTTTACTTCACAGGCTCGAAGGAGCACAACGTCCGCCTGCGCGAACTGGCCATCAAGCAGGGCATGAAGCTCAACGAATACGCGCTCACGCGCGACGACAAGCCGGTGGCGAGCAAAACCGAAACCGACATCTACCGCGCACTGGGGCTGGATTACATTCCGCCTGAACTGCGCGAGGATCATGGCGAGATCGCACTGGCCACTGAGGGCAAGCTGCCTGAACTGGTGCGTGTCGAAGACATCGCCGCGGAGCTTCATTGTCACACCGACGCCAGCGACGGCTCACTGACCATTCTTGAGATGGCCATGCTCGCCATCGAGCGCGGCTTCCACACCATCGCCATCACCGATCACTCGAAAAGTCAGACCGTGGCCAACGGCCTGTCGGAGGAGCGACTGGAGCAGCACATCCTGGCCGTGCGCGAAGTGGCAAAGCAGCTTAAGGGTCGCATCAATCTGCTGGTGGGCAGCGAAGTGGACATCCTGGCCGATGGCAAGCTCGATTACTCCAACTCGCTGCTGAAAGAACTGGACATCGTGGTGGCCTCGCCTCACCACGCGCTGAACCAGGACCCGGCCAAGGCCACCAAGCGTCTGCTCAAAGCCATTGAGAATCCGTACGTGTCGATCATCGGCCATCCGACAGGACGAATCATCAATCGTCGCCCCGGCCTGTCGCCCGACATGAAGCAGCTCTTCCATGCCGCGGCGCAGCGTGGTGTGGCCCTGGAGATCAACGCGAACCACTACCGCCTGGACCTGCGCGACACGCACGCACGCGCCGCCATCGAAGCCGGCGTGAAGCTGGCCATCGACACCGACGCCCATGGCGTATCTGACTTCGACCAGCTGATCTACGGCGTCCTCACCGCCCGCCGCGCAGGGGCAACGAAGGCCGATGTGGTCAACTGCATGTCGGCCGATGCGCTGAAGAAGTGGATTGCCAGTACGCGGAAGTGAGCAGGGCGGTTGCGTGTTCGCTGCCTGCCAGCATCACATTCCCTTATAGCATCCATATTTGTCACCCCCGCGCACGCGGGCACGACAGAGCAGGAGGACGTGGGGAATAGAATTGAGGAAGAGAAGGAGTATGTCCCAACCCTTTATCCTCCTTCCCATTCTCCTTCTCCATCGCATCGTCTCCACTCCTCACGCTACAATGCCGCTGTGACGCTCAATCTCACACAATCCTGGGCGCAGCTTGGCGGACTGATGTTCGTCGCACGTCGGCTGGTCGATGGTCTGTACGCGGGCAGGCATCTGTCGCGACAGGTTGGCGTCGGGCAGGACTTTCATGACTATCGCCCGTATGCGCCCGGCGACAGCCTGAATGATCTGGATTGGAAACTGCTGGGGCGCACCGATCGTCTGTATGTCCGCCGCTATCGACGCCAGACCGATCTGCCTGTGCATGTGGTGGTCGATGCGTCAGCGTCGATGCAATTCTCCGGCCTGGATGCCGATGGCAGGCCGATCAAGACAGAACACACGCCCACTAAATTTCAGATGGCCAGTCTGCTGGCCGCTGCGGTGGCGTTTCTCGTCACACGTCAGAGCGATCGCGTCGGATTGAGTCTGTTTGCTGACAGGTTGCTGAAACATCTGCCCGCAGCAGCCACGATGTCGCATCTCAAGCAGTTCTGCACGCTGCTGGAACAATCCACGCCAGAAGCCGGAATGGGCAGACTGAAAGAGAGTCTGCATCAGACCCACAGGCTCATGCGACGCAGAGGCATGCTCATTCTGCTTTCCGATCTGCTGGATGATCCATCCGAGCTGTTCGATGGTCTGGCGCCGTTCTCACATGCGGGCTGGGAAGTGATCGTGCTGCAGACGCTCACGCCGCAGGAGCTGGATATCTCGCTGCTCAGCGGCCAGCGTCTCCAGCTGGTCGATGCGGAAACGCGGATGACCCTGCCCACCAGTCCCTCTGAAGTGAGCCAGGCGTATCAGCAGCGCTTTGATGAGCATCTCACCACCATCGCCCAGGGCTGCGCGGCCAGGCGGTTTGATCATCAGCTGGTCACCAATGAGCAGTCGATTCCCGAAGCACTGCGACGCTATCTGGCGCGGCGTGCTTCGGTTCGCATGTGACACCATGCTTCAGGCTCAAGCGCTGCGCTTCTGTTTCCAGTGCGCCAGCAGAGTCTCATAGACGCTGTAGGGCACGTGCTGACAGCCGATGGGATCAGGCTTGCGCGAGCCGTGATAGTCACTTCCGCCTGTGACCAGCAGATTAAACTGCCCGGCCAGTTCGGTGTAACGCTGAATCTGCGCGGGCGTGTGATCGCGATGGCGCGTCTCAATGGCATCGAGCCCAAGTGAAGCCAGCCGCTGAACCACATGCACCAGTGATGCATCATCCGGGCAGCGCAGCTGAACCGGATGCGCCAGCGCCGCCAGCCCGCCTGCTTCGTGAATCACTTCGATGGCCCTGGCGGGTGAGAGCAGCTGCTTGCGGGCATAGGCAGGCTTGCCTTCACCGATGTAACGGGCGAAGGCATCGCTGATGCTCTTCACGTAGCCCTTGCGCACCAGCATCTGCGCGATGTGAGGTCGGCCGATGACATTCGAGCCCATCTCCTGCGCCATGGCCTGCACTTCCTCATAGCTGATGCGCACACCCAGCTTGTTGAGGTTCTCGATGATCTGCGGATTGCGCTGCTGGCGCACTTCGAGCATCTGCTGATGCAGTTCCTCCAGCGCCGGATGCGCCGGATCAATAAACAGGCCCAGAATGTGAAGCGTGCCCAGCCTGCCATCGGGCAGAGGCTCATGACGCACTTCCGATGGATTGGTGGACAGTTCAATCCCGGGGACAAAGGCCACGCCTGCTGTTTCACAGGCTCTGGCACAGGCCTGCACGCCTGCGGTGGTGTCATGGTCAGTCAGGGCGATGGACTGCACGCCAGCCGCCAGTGCCAGAGCAGGCAGCGCTTCGGGCGCATCAGTCCCGTCGCTGGCGGTCGAGTGCATATGAAGGTCACAGTATGTCATGAGCCGTATTGTACGCAGATAATCTTTTTCATCATGAAGGGGAATACTGACAGTAAGATAGGTATGTCTGTGCTCTAAGAAAGTCCGATCATCTCCGTTATACAGACAGGACACCTTCCGTCGGGCCCCACCTCAGGAGAAATGACATGCTCAGACACGCCGTTGCACTGACCGCCCTGGCCGCAGTGGTGGGGTGCTCGCAGACCACTCAGACGTCCTCTGTCTCAACCGTCGAGGGCAAAGCCATGTCGACTTCCAGCCGTGAAACGTTGCAGGAACGCAGCGTGGGTCTGACGATCTATTCCTCCGCCGACCCGGCTGGGTTCGATCCGCAGCGTTACATCGCCGAGAACCAGCAGGGCTACAACCCGCATTTCGCCTGGCAGGTTCCCGGCTATGGCGTGGTGCGCGATACGCGCAGGCTTGATCTCAAAGCCGGCCGCAACATCGTGAGCTTCACCGACGTAGCCCAGTTCATCGACCCCACCACCGTAAGCCTGGTGGATCTCTCCGTGCCTGCCCCGTCGCAGGAGTCGGCCGGCGTGAAGGTGCTGGAACAGAAATTCGCCTTCGATCTGGTAAGCCCGGAAAAGCTGCTGGAAAGCTACGTGGACCAGACCATCACCCTCAATGTGAATCAGGGGGATGGCCGAGTCGAGAAGATCACGGGCAAGCTGCTTTCAAGCAATCAGGGGCGCATCGTGCTCCAGACAGCCAATGGCGTGCGCATCCTCAGCAACACCGGTGATATTCAGCTGGGCGAGCTGCCTGGCGGTCTGATCACCAAGCCCACACTGCAGTGGGAACTCAATGCGCCGGTTGAAGGCCCGCGCATGGTACGCACGGCGTATCAGACCGGGGGCATCACCTGGCGAGCCGATTACAACCTGGTCATCAGCGAAGATGAAAGCTCGGCCAATCTCGGCGCGTGGGTGACGGTGATGAACCTCAGCGGCATGAGCTATCCCAATGCGGAGCTCAAGCTCATCGCCGGTGATGTCAATCGAGCCCAAACCCAACATGACATGCGTGAGAAAAACACTTACGGCGCTTTCAGAGATGGGAGCAGCGCTTTCGAGGAAAAGGCCTTCTTCGAATACCACATGTACACGCTGCCTCGTAAGGTGACGATTGATCAGAACACCACGCAGCAGCTGGTCCTGTTCCCGACCGCGCACGATGTGAAGGTTCAGAAGGTGCTGGTGTACTACGGCCTGCCTGCCGATGCACGCTACTGGGTCTTCCCCGAGCCGGTGGATGATCGCAATCTTGGCTCGCAGGCCAACACGAAGCTGGATGTCTACATTCAGTTTGAAAACAAGGTAGACAACAAGCTGGGCATCCCGCTGCCCAGCGGTAAGATTCGCGCCTTCAAGATGGATGGCGGCAGCAATCCCCTGGCTCATACAGGCTCGCTGGAATTCATCGGCGAAGACCTCATCGACCACACGCCTAAAAACCAGCAGGTCATGGTGAAGCTCGGCCAGTCGTTCGATGTCACTGGCAACCGCGTGCAGACCGATTACACCAGCGACATCAAAGCTCGCGTGATCACCGAGACCATACGCATCACGCTTAAGAACGCCAAGGACACCCCGCAGAATGTCACGGTGCGTGAGACGCTCTACCGCTGGACCAACTGGAAGATCACCGAGCAGTCCGATGCGCATGAGAAGATCGACTCACGCACAATCCACTTCAATGTCACGGTTCCCCCCGAAGGGGAAAAGACGGTGACGTACACCGTCCAGTACACCTGGTAACAACGCTTCACAATCCCAATAAACAACAAAGCCCAGGCATCGCGGCCTGGGCTTTTTGTTTGAGTGACGTTGAGAGGTCGATCGCAGCAGTTCTCAGACCGTGACGACTTCTGCGCCATGAGTCTGAGCTTCACGCTGGGCCTTGGCGATGAAGTCCGCCAGGGGCAGTGCGCCCAGGTCGCCTCTGCTGCGGTCGCGGACGCTGACGGTGCTGGCCGCTTCGTCCTTGCCACCAACCACGAGCATGTAGGGAATCTTCAGGTCCTGCGCCACCTTGATCTTGGCCTGCACGCGCTGGCCCGAATCATCGAGGATGGCGCGGAAGCCTGCGTCGCGGATGGCCTTGACCACCTTCTGGCCGTAGTCGTTGAACTTGTCCGAGATGGGCATCACGCGGACCTGTTCCGGGGCCAGCCACAGCGGGAACGCACCGGCGAAGTGCTCGATGAGGATCGCCATGAAGCGCTCCATCGAGCCGAACGGTGCGCGGTGGATCATCACCGGGCGGTGAGGCTTGTTGTCCGGACCGGTGTATTCGATCTTGAACCGCTCGGGCAGGTTGTAGTCGAGCTGAACCGTGCCCAGCTGCCACTTGCGGCCGATGACGTCGCGGACGATGAAGTCCACCTTCGGGCCGTAGAAAGCTGCTTCGCCTTCGGCTTCCACGAAGTTGATCTGCATATCCGTGAGCACTTCGCGCAGTTCGCTTTCTGCACGTTCCCACAGTTCAGGAGCGCCGGCGTACTTGTCGCTGGCCGGGTCGCGCTTGGACAGACGGATCGACACATCCGCAAAGCCGAAGGTCTTGAAGACGAACTGAACCAGCTCGACCGTCTGGCGGAATTCATCTTTCACCTGGTCGGCCGTGCAGAAGATGTGCGCGTCGTCCTGAGTGAAGCCGCGCACGCGGGTCATGCCCGTCAGCTCGCCCGACTGCTCGAAGCGATACACCATGCCGAACTCGGCCAGTCGCACGGGCAGGTCGCGGTAGCTGTGAGGCTCCGACGCGTAGATGCGGATGTGATGCGGGCAGTTCATCGGCTTGAGGAGGTATTCCTCATCGCTGTCGCGCATCTTGATCGGCGGGAACTGCGAATCAGCGTAGTACGGATAGTGGCCCGAGCACTTGTACAGATCGATCTTGCCAATGTGCGGCGTGTAGACCACGCTGTAGCCACGGCGGAACAGTTCGTTCTGGAGGAAGTCCTGCAGAATGGTGCGGACCATCGCGCCGCGAGGCTTCCAGAGAATCAGGCCCTGGCCGACCATTTCATCAATGGTGAACAGGCCCAGCTTCTGGCCGATGACGCGGTGGTCGCGCTGACGCGCTTCTTCCAGCTGCGCCAGATGATGGTCGAGGTCTTCCTTGGTGAAGAACGCCGTCCCGTAGATGCGCTGGAAGCGGTCGGAGGTGACATCGCCATGCCAGTGCGACGCAGCCACGCTGGTAATCTTGAAGGCTCCGATGGCGCTGGTGGAGGGCACATGGGGCCCCATGCACAGGTCTTCCCAGTTCTTGTCGACCTGGCCGGTGACGTACCAGGAGAGCACGCTGGCTCCGCCCTGGACGGCGCGCTGGGCGTTGTCGATCTTGTACTTGTTCCCCTCAGCCTGCAGACGGGCCAGGCCCTGCTCGGGAGGCAGCTCATAGCGGGTGAAGGGGCGGTCTTCGGCGACAATCTTTGCCATCTCTTCCTCGATGCGGGCAAAGTCATCGGTGGAGATGGGGGTATCCAGACGGATGTCGTAGTAGAAGCCATTGTCCAGCGGCGGACCGTAGGCCAGCTGCACATCGGGGTAGAGGCGCTGGATGGCCTCGGCCATCACGTGGGCGGCCGAGTGACGCAGCAGATAGAGCGCGTCAGGATTATGCTCGCCCTTGGTGAGGTTGTTCTTATCGAGCTTGGGGCGGGTGATGATGGCCACCTGGGCATCATGGGTGATGGGACGGTTGAGATCCCAGAGCTGGCCATCGACTTTGGCGCCGATGGCGGCTTTGGCCAGCCCGGCGCCGATGCTCGCAGCGACCTGGGCCGCCGACACCGGGCCGTCAAATTCCTTGATGCTGCCATCGGGCAGGGTGATCTTCATGGGAAAGTCCACTCCAGACTGCATGTTAAAGTAAAGCTGAAGGGAAAATCATATCAAAAAGAGTCCTGATCGCATGTCTGGCCTGCATGACTGGACCATTTCTCTTATCTTATGATGGCGGGGGCTTGTCACCTCTGCCTGATGGGCATTAATCATCCAGTGGCTGCTGAGACAACGCATGAGTAAACGTATTAATCACGCAGACATCGTCGTCCAGAAACTGCGCAAGCTGATCGTCCGCCGGGCGATCAAACCCCATGCACGCCTGAAAGAGACAGAACTGGCCCGAACCTTCGGCTGCAGTCGCGTTCCCGTGCGCGAAGCGATTCACCGCCTGGAGCGCGAAGGGCTGGTCCGCAGCAAAGCTGGCTGGGGAACGTACGTTCCTCACCTGACCCACGAGGAATACATGCAGGCCGCCCGGGTGCGATACGCTCTGGAAGACCTGATCGAAACCATCGTGGTCGAAAGCAAACCGCCTCGGCTGTTTGAAAAGCTGGGCAAGATCGTGGACCGCATGCGGGCCGCCGCCGAGGCTGGCAATGGCCACCTGGTGGACTTCTACGACCTGCGATTCCACCGCGTGATGGCCGAGGCCACCGAAAATCCGTTCCTGCGGGCCTCATTCCTGCGCGTGGCGGTTCCGATGATCCTCATCGACGACACCGGCCTGCGCACACAGGATGACCTCAACAAGACCGTCGAGGAACATGCCAGCCTGCTCAAGGCCATCATGGATGGCGATCTGGAACGAACCCGCAAAATCCGCAAGACGGAGATGGGCTACTTCCATATTCCCCCCGAACGCTGGCCTCAGCCCTCGCTGCCCACGCGTCTGGGCGGGATGGATACCGACGCCTGATCCTCAACCGGATACGCAAGATCCGGACGGTGGGGCGATCCCTTGTTATTCGTAATGTCGTCCAGGCAGGATGCATTCCTCGCCTGGGGTTTGTGCATGTCTTGCCAGATACGATGACGAGCCATTTGCTCTTTCACGCCTGATTCCCCTTCTGTCATTCCCGCGCAGGGGCTATATGCACGTCGATTGATAATGGCCCGTGTTGCTCAAGTTCCCGTTTTCGCGGGCATGTCGGAAGGGGGAATCGAGCGAGAAAGAGCGAATGGCTAACCAGGCGATCCTGGGACAAAAAGCCAGGTCGACTGACCTGTAATATTGTCGTGCAATACACCCGGAGGAGCGTTATGATTGCTCCTGAAGGCTTCAATATATTTACTGATCTGTCAGTCTTTAAGAACGATTGAAGCGAGATCCGGGGAGGACACATGTCCGTAACTTGTCAGATCAATCGGCCTGTTTTCTCACAGCGATCTGCTGCGCACGGTTTCACGCTGGTGGAACTGCTGGTGGTCATGGCCATCATTGGCATGCTGGTCGCCATCCTCCTCCCTGCCTTGAGCAAAGCCAAGGCCTCAGTCCTGACGACCCGCTGCCTGAACACGCTGCGCAATGTGGGCGTGGGCTCGCAGGCGTTTTCGATTGATCACAAGCAGCACATGTCGATCACTGGCGACGCCTGGCCTGTGGGGCTTCAGCATTATGTTGGAACCTCCACCTCCACGGGCCTGGCTCCTTCGGCCCGCAAGCCTTTCTGGTGGTGTCAGGCCAATCCGCTGTCGACCAGCAACAACACCGGCGTCACCAACAAAGCGTCCAGCTATGCCCAGAACCCGATTGTGGGCGGCCTGAATTCAGGCGCCACGCTTTACATCCGCTGGACGGGGAACCCCAACCCGATCTACCGCGACAAAGTTCCCGTGACGATCAATGGCACCACGCAGAACCTGAGCTTCCTGCGATATGACGACCGCTACCGGGGCAACCCGGTGGGCTGGACCTGCGCAGGCGAATGGAAAGTGGCGACCAATCAGGGCTTCCTGGGCTCGGTATATGCTGCCAATGTTGATATGGGCGGATCAGTCGGAACAGGCCCGGATCATGCCACCCGCCCCAACGTCGGTCCGGGGTACTGGCATGGCAAAGCCACGACCGCGCTGCATCTGCAGGGCAATGCCTCGACCTACAGCTACCAGACCGCCACGGAAATGTCGGCCGACACCAAGGTCGGGTTCCTGGAAGTCTACAGGTATTAAATTCAGCGGACTGGCTTACAGCACGATGGCGGCCAGGGGCACAATCTGGCCCACCAGCGTTTCCATCGTGTAGGACCTGGTCAACTCAATCGGCAGGCAGACGCCATGCTGGTGGTCCGACGCCAGAATCAGCAGCAGATCGTTGGCGATCTCGTAGCCCCAGTCCGCAGGCTGGTGGCCGGTGACAAACAGCTTGATCTTCCACACGTCGGCCAGGGTGTCGAGCAGCTCCCGGCTGTGATCGCGTCCCCAGACCAGGCTATGGGCGTGGCCATTGGGTGACAGGTCCACTGCGGTGGGATTGCGATCGAGGATGCTCGGATCAAACGCCAGCATCTTGCGCGGCCCCGGCAGGCTGTGCGTACAGAGGATGCCATTGGGGCAGCGCACCGCCAGCGGCAGCGATCGCACGTATTTGGCCAGCGCTTCATTCACCGCCGGGGCGTCGTCGCCGTAGATGAATTCCACCCCGGCGTTGAAGGCGTCGACCACGCTGGTCCCGTACTTGATGATGCCTTCACCTGAAATCTGGGCCAGTTCGTGGTTGGACTGCAGGTGGTAGACCTGGCTTGGATACTTGAGTTTGAGCGCTGCGGCCCGGGCCAGCAGGCGGATGGACAGGTCGCGCCCATTGATGCGGGCCTCGCCATGGACCAGTTCATGGATGACCAGATGGTTGTCGCGTGATCGGTCCAGAGCCGCGTATTTGACCACGCGCTGGAAGTTCAGGCCGTGGTCGTGCACGTCGCCGGTCATCAGCAGTCGGCCACGCTCAGGCAGCCAGACGGTGGAGCCATGACGACCGGGGGTTTCAAGGTTAGCCTGGGCGGCGCGGGTGAACAGATCAATCACCACGCGGGCGTCCTGCAGGTTCAACCCTGCCTCGGCCGGCTCGGAACAGGCAGGCCCCTGACGGGAATCGGAACGTTGGCTCATGCGTCAAAGTATCGTCAATCATAAAATGCATGCAACCCGGGGGCTGGCGACAGCATTCTGGTAAAAAGGGGCCCTGGGGCTCCGCCGCGTTCTGACCCTCTGCAATAACCCGGCCGGCAGGTCGTTTTACCTTCCGGTATGAAAGTTGTGGTGAATGAACGATCCGTCCGGTGATGCGACACGCCTGAATCAGACGCTGGCTCGAGCCGCTCAGGGCGACGAAGAGTCATGGCGTCAGATTGTCCTGCTGTATACCAACAGGGTTTACGGCTTGATCTACCGTCAATGTCGCGATCAGGACCTGGCCGCCGAGATCACCCAGGCCACGTTCGTTCAGGTGGTCCAGAGACTGGGCCATTACCACGAACAGGGGCGTTTTGAGCCCTGGCTGTTCCGGATTGCCATCAACCGCCTGCGCGATGAAATGCGTCGCAGGCAGCGGCAGGCCAGGCCGATGGACATGCAGCCACAGGAGGAAGGAAGACCCTACATTCAGCAGGCCTCGCCCGAGCCCGATCCGCTGGAAAGGCTCAGCCAGGCCGAACAGATCCATCTGCTGAGCCAGGCGATGAATCAGCTGGGCGATGCCGACCGCGAAATTCTTCACCTGCGACACACCGCCGGGCTGAGTTTCGCTCAGATCGCCCAGACCCTGGGCCAGCCGCTGGGGACTGTTCTGGCCCGTGGCCATCGTGCCCTGGGCAAACTGCGCAAAATCATGACACAGGCTGATGAGCCATGATGCCGATTCACTCAAAGAGAATTCAGGCCTACACTTGATAAACGTCTGCCTGATCTGGAAAGAAAGAAGATGAAACTTCGCCTTACATCCACTGAGAACCCACTGCCCCTGACCGGGAGCGAGCCTTCGCCTGACCCCAGGCTGGAGCAGGTGCTCCATCAGGCCCTGCGGGCCCCGGCGGCCCCGGCCAATCTGGCAGGGCGGATCTTCCAGCAGACCCGCGCCCATCTGCCCCGCAAGGTCTGGGGCATGCACATGAGCGTGATCACCCTCCGCCGCCTGCGGGCGCTGGCGGCAGGTATTGTCCTGGCGGGCTCCGCAGCGCTTCTCATCGAAGCCAGCGGCATCCTGCGGGATGCGAAGTACACCGTCGAAGCCCGGAAAAATCTCGTCACCCTCAGCCGGTATCAGGCCCCTCAGACCGATCTGGACGAGGAAATCCAGCAGCTGGCCATGCGCATCGAAGCCGCGGGCAAGCTCTCCCAGCAGCGCGATCTGGCCACCTCTCACGCCGTTTACGCGCTCGATACCCTGCTTCCGCCTTCCATGGGGAACATGGGGTACCATGACGATCTGTTCTGAGGTTCACCGCTTGGCAAGGAATGTTCCCCTGAAAGGCAGCTTACGCATCTCCCGACTCCTGGCGCTGTGCATCTTCACAGGCCTGACGTTCAGCACGCTGAGCCCGGGTGTCACCTGGGCCAAGACGGCTGAAAAGAGCGAAGCCCCGCCCGCCGGGATCGATGAAGCCCTGCGCGACGACAATCTGCTTCGTCCGCGTGGCTCCACGCCAAGCCCCGCCAATGCCGTCAAGCCTCACGAGCTCAATGATGCGCTGGAAATCCTGCGCGACTATCGCCCGGAGCTGTTCGAGCGTTTTGAAGGCTGGGCCTCGCGCAACCCCGAGGAAGCCCGCCGCCTGCTGTCGCGCAGCGTGCCCATGCTCAGCAGGCTCATCCGCCAGCGTCGCGAAGATCCGGAATCCTACAAGCTGACCATTCAGGACATGAGGCTGTATCGCGCCTCCACGGAAATCCGCCAGGAGCTGCGCACGTTCGATCATCAGGAGTATGCCCAGCGCGCCCGCGAACTCACCAGCCGCCTGCGGGATGTGCTCACGCGCCACTTCGATATCCGCCAGCAGATCCGCGAGCGGGAAATCGCCAAGCTGCAAGATCGCGTCGAAGCCCTGCGCAAGCAGGTCGATGAACGCACACGCCAGCGTGAAAAGATCATCGAAGACAGGCTTAATCAGCTGATGAGCGATACCGACCGCCAGGCCTGGTGATCGCTTATTCCCCCGTCAGCTGCTCCAGCTCGGGAACGGCTTCAGGCTCAGGCGCAGACTGCTTCTGCTGAGCATGACTCTGTGTGACATAGAGCGTGATGGCCAGCACCATCAGCGTGACACCCACCGCGCGCCTCACCAGCACTCCCTTGCCCACGCGCTGCTCCAGGGCGTGATAGCCCCAGTGCGAAAGCACCGCGCCGATCGCCAGCGACCAGAACGAACGGGTGCTCTGGAGAATCCCCGCCAGCACGATGCCAGCCGTGGCCAGTGAGCCGTAGAAACCCACCATCGCCACGAACCAGAAGAAGGCGTAAGGCGAAGCGTCGCGCCAGTCCTTCCACTGCCTTGAGCCATACCAAGGCAGCATCACCGCTCCAACCACGCCGCAGAGCAGATAGCTCATGAACATGCCCACCACGCCAGCCTGTAGGCGAGGCATGGGTTCCATGCAGTTCACGTAGATACCAATGTAGAAGTCGCTCAGGGCATAGCCAATCCAGGCGATCACCAGCCCGATGCCTGCCCGGAGCGGAATCGATCCGCCTGAGTAGTTGAGGATGAACGCCGCGCCCACCGCCAGGCAGGCCGCGAACCACTGCAGGGCGCTGAGGTCCTGCTTGAGGAACACCGACGCCATGATCGCCAGGATCACCACCTTCACCCCCAGCAGCGGACTGACGCGCGAAGCATCGGTGTGCTTGAGCGCCATAAACAGCCCGGCCTGTCCTACAAAATAGAACAAACTCTCCGCCACCAGCGGAGTGATGTACTGGGAGACAGGCGGCATATCTCTGGGCCAGTACCACCACAGCAGCGGAATACACGCCAGCCCCTGCATGACATGCGCAATGGCCAGCAGCTGCATCAGGGAGTTAGGCCGACGCAGCACATACCACCGCGAAGGCAGATACGACAACGACTGCCCGATCGCCGCAGTCAGACCAAGAATAATGCCTGTAATCAGCATGGCCATTTCAGGGAAGGAGGGGGGTTCACAGCTGAGCATCTTCAACGACACCCACCTGCCACCCGAGGGCATGAACGTATCACTTTGCCCTGAGACAGACAAATGCACACAGAAGCTGCGTAGACGCGACAAACCGTAAGACCTCCCGCATCCGTCATGCCCGCGAAAGCGAAGGGACGAAAGGGGATCTGAACCCGCCGCCTGTCCGAAACCCATCGCACCCCATCCCCCCAATTCTCCGCAACGTTCGTGCAAAACATCTCCTCCGCAGGAGCTTTCCTGCGAATCCATTTATACTGGCGCAATGACATCACCCCGCCGACCTCGCAAATCTGACTCCGATCGGCCGCGCCACTCCGCCGGCCGGCCTCATGGCCCGTCGCGCCCGGGCAAAGGCAAGCCCACCAAAGCCGCCACCCCGTCGCACTGGGGTGCCGTGGCCGACTGGTACGATCAGCTCGTGGGCGAAGATGGCAGCGAATACCACAAGCACGTGGTGTTTCCCGGGCTGATGGAGATGCTCAAGCCTCAGTCCCGCATGCGCATTCTCGATGTCGCCTGCGGGCAGGGTGTGCTCTGTCGCCTGCTTCACCATCAGGGCTGTCTGCCTGTGGGCGTTGACGCCGCTGCGCCGCTGATTGAACGCGCGAAGAACCGCAGCCATCCCACCATCGATTTCCATGTGGGCGATGCGCAGCATCTGGATCGTCTGAACCTGCCGCCACAGAGTTTCGACGCCGCCACCTGCGTGCTTGCCATCCAGAACATCCCCACCGTCGGGCCGGTGTGTCTGGGCGTGGCGAACCTGCTCAAGCCTGGCGGGCGATTCATCATGGTGATGATGCACCCGGCGTTTCGCGGCCCCAAGACCAGCGGCTGGCAGTGGGATGAACCCACGCAGACACAGCGCCGCTGGGTGTCGCATTACCTGAGCCCGCGCAAGGAAGCCATCCTCACCCATCCGGGCAAAGGCGAAGCCAGCGAGCGCACCTGGACGTTCCATCGCCCGCTGCAGGTGTACGTGTCTGCGCTGGCGCGGGCCGGCCTGCTGGTGGACGATCTTCAGGAATGGGTCAGCCACAAGGTGAGCGATTCGGGCCCGCGCGCGCAGGCGGAAAACGTTTCGCGCGAAGAGATCCCGATGTTCATGGCCATCAGCGCCGTGAAGCCAGCGACCGCCTGAGATCCATGACTGCAGTTCGATGATTCAAACCACATCACTCCGGGGGTGAGGCATGCCATCCAGACGCAGAGCATTCCCTCGGCATGACACAGGGGGAATGACGCAAGAGGAAGGCGGAGGAACCCATCATCCATTCATAGACGCGCCGCAAGATTTGTGGATGTCCGCTCTCGCCACGCCCGCCACCTCGGTCAGCTTCTGCCGCCCAGCTGCATAGAATCTGCGATTTCAGGTTGACCGCATTCCCGCCGCCAATCTATGATTGAATTGCTTAACTTTGTTTAGCAATTACCCCGTACCCCTGCGGGCATTCCAACTTCGAAGGATTTCATCATGGCGAGCAAGGCTCTGACTCCGACGGCGGCTGATAAATTCACCTTTGGCCTGTGGACCATCGGGAACACCGGACGTGACCCCTTCGGTGAACCTACCCGCTCGAAGCTCGATCCGGCCCGCATTGTTGAAATTCTGGGTGAAGTTGGTGGTGTCTACGGCGTGAACTTTCACGACAACGACCTGATTCCCATCGACGCCACGCCCGCCGAGGCCGAGCAGATCAAGAAGGACTTCAAGAAGGCCCTGCGTCGCACCGGCCTGAAGGTGCCCATGGCCACCACGAACCTGTTCTCCGATCCTGCCTTCAAGGATGGCGCCTTCACCAGCAACGATGCCAGCGTGCGGGCCTACGCCATTCAGAAGACCATGCGTGCGATGGAGCTTGGCGCGGAGTTCGGTGCCAAGACCTATGTATTCTGGGGCGGCCGCGAAGGTGCGGACACCAACGCCGCCAAAGACCCGGTTCAAGCGATCAAGTGGTTCCGTGAAGCGCTTAACTTCCTGTGCGCCTACAACAAGGAGCGCGGCTTCGGGTATCGCTTTGCCCTCGAAGCCAAGCCCAATGAGCCTCGCGGCCACATCTTCTTCCCGGTGACAGGCTCATACCTGGCGCTGATCAACACCCTCGACTACCCCGAAATGGTCGGCGTGAACCCCGAGTTCGCCCACGAGCAGATGGCGGGCATTAACTTCGTCTACGTGGTGGCTGAGGCGCTCGAAGCGGGTAAGCTGTTCCATATTGACCTCAACGATCAGGAAGTCGGCCGCTTTGACCAGGACCTGCGCTTCGCCAGCCAGAACTACAAGCACGCCTTCTTCCTGGTGAAGCTGCTGACCGACTACAAGTACGCCGGCCCCAAGCACTTCGACAGCCACGCCTATCGCACGTCCGATGCCGCCGACGTTAAAGCCTTCGCCGCCGGCTCGATGCGCAGCTATAAGATCCTGGAGCACAAGGCCCTGCAGTATGGTCGCAAGGGCAACATCCAGGCGCTGCTGCGCAAGATCGTCAGGCCTGACGCCAACCTGGCAAAGCTGACCAGGAAGTACTCCAAGGCCAACGCCAAGGCGCTGCTCAATATGGAATTCGATCGGGCCAGGCTGGCCGCCCGTCCCTTGCCTTACGAGCAGCTGGACCAGCTGGTTTTTGACTTCCTGATGGGCGTCTGACCGCCTGTTTGTTCAAGTCAGCATATAAAACACCCGACTGCTTAATCATCAGGCCAGGTGTGCGCGTGGCCGGGGGTTTTCCCGTGTTCTGTGCTATCGGGGAATCCCGGGGGAATTGAGGCAGCTTAAGCGTTTACAATTTCGACCTGACATGAACAGCATTGCCAAGCCATCTTTTCCCGTCGCCGATTCGACTCAGGAGAAGTACCGACGGAAACATTCGCTGTCGGGCAAGGTCTCATGCGCCATGGCGCTGCTCGGGCTGTTCTTCGGCATCGTGGGCATGGCCGCCCATCTGATCGGAGGCAGGCTCTCGCTGCTGGTCATCCTCATCGCCTGGCCGGCGATGTTCAGCTTCTGCATCATCGGGCTGGCGCTGGCGATTCACGGCGTCATTCCCCGTCGACGAATCAAGACCTTTCCCATCATCGGGCTGCTGGCCAATCCGCTGATTCTGGTTCTGTTTCTGGTTTACTTCTGGTGGCCCACGCCTGACACGCTGGTGACTTCTGCGGCGCTGCATGACCGTGAAGGCATCGACCGCGCGCTGATTCTGGGTGTGAGCATCAATGAGCCTGCGCTGCTGGATCACGATGTAGTGCGCAAAGGCTCCACCGCGCTGACCGCTGCGGCTCAGCAGGGCCACAAGGACATCGTGGCCTACCTCATTCAGCGTGGAGCCGATATCAATCTGCCTGACGAAGGTGGCATGACCGCGCTGGATCACGCCGTGGCAGGCAGTCACACGCACGTGGTGGAATATCTGCTGGAGCGCAACGCCGAAGTGAATCGCGCCGGAGCCGAAGGCTATCCCGTATCACTGGCGGCCAGACAGGGGCATCAGATCATTCTCGAAATGCTCCTGGCTCATGGCGCCAAGGTGAGCCTGCCCGGCCGATCGCCGCTGCATGAAGCAGCTGAGCAGGGCCACTCGGGCATCGCCACGCTGCTGATCAAAGCCGGGGCCGATGTGAATCATAAGGATGACGTCGGCCGCTCGCCGCTGCATTACGCTGCGGCCAACGGGCATATCCATCTGGTGAAAATGCTCATGCGCAGCGGCGCAGATGTGAACCAGGCCGACGATCGCAACATCCGCCCGCTGGAACTGGCTATCGACGCCAACCACGAAGATGTCGTCAAGGAACTGCTCAGCCGCAAAGCCACGATCGGCATCTTCATGGCCATCGTGATGAACAACGCCAGCGAAGTGAAGCGCATCCTCAATACCACGCCCGATGCGGTGCATGAGCGTCACAAGGGTCGCACACCGCTTCACGAAGCCGTTCAGCTTGGCCAGCGCGATGTCGTCCGCTGGCTGCTTGAGCAGAAGGCCGATGTGAATGATGTCTCAAGCGACACACAGCACGTCACGCCGCTGCATCTGGCGGTGATGCATGGCCATCACGCCATCGCCCGCCTGCTGCTGGAACACAAAGCCGACGTCAATGCGATTGCCAAAACGGAAAACGTGGTGGCCCCGGCGCTCTACTTCGCGGTCGATCGCTCGGACAAGCGCATGGCCGCGCTGCTGCTGGAAAATGGCGCTGACGTGAATGCTCTGTGCGAAGCCACCGAAGCCATCGCCCGGCCGATCTTCTTCGCCGTGCACAAGAACGACCCGGCGATGATTCAGTTGCTGCTGAAGTTCAAAGCCGACATCGACGGCCGACGCAATGCGTCATCACCTTCGCCACTCTATGAAGCGGTCAAGCTCGGCTACATCGACATCGTGGCGCAGCTGGTGAACAACGGCGCCAACGTGCAGCTGCCCGTGGGCGACATGACCCCGCTGGCCCTGGCCGAAAACCGCCGCAACCGCGACCCGATGGTCTATGAACGCATCATGTCCCTGCTCAACGGCGAAGTCCGCGCGGTGGTGAATATTCCTGATATTGAAGAGTGAAGCAGTGAGTGGCTTGGGTGCTCACACAGATGACTCGCAGCGTTGATGCTGTAGTGTGTGATATACCATTGCGCACATCGATTACTCATCGTTATCGCACGCGACCTGCCCCCATTGTCATCCCCGTGCAGGCGGGAATATTAAAAGAGGAATCACCCAGCCAACCCCTCACTCAAACAACGAGTAAATGATCGCCGCTGTGAACATCAGCATCATCATCGGGACCATTCGGGAGAACGTAAACAGTACGAGAAGTTCGAGAATATCCAGGCCCAGCAGGATGCCGGCCACGGTGAAAAAGACCACCCCCGAGACAATCAGCTTGAGATAACCGCCCAGCACGGCGTAGCCTTCGGTGATGACATCCAGACCCCAGTGGAAGGTGGCATCCGTCGCCACGCAGAACACCGAGATGGCCGTGAGCTTGAGCAGCAGCTTGCCCAGCGTTCCCGGAGCGTTGCCAAAGAGCTTGGCCACAAACAGCACGCCCAGCGCGAAGAATATGAAGCCCATCAGAATGTTTAACCCATGCAGCATCGCGCGGGCCAGCAGGGGATGCGCCATAAGGGCAAACATCCTGGGCTCATAGAACTTCAGTTCCACGGCCAGCAGGGCCAGGCCTGCCAGCGTCAGTACAAGGGGAAGCACCACATCAATGATCAGGGCTTTTGTCGTGACTTCCGCTTCCACCTGCCTGTCATACGCGAAGCGCGATTCGATCTTCTCCAGCTGCGACTTCACGACATTCTCAGAGCGCGAGACTTTATCGACCACCGGCTCGGCTTCTGCCACCAGCTGCGCGACAAGTGATGTGCCATCAGAAAACACTTCAGGGGCTTCGTTCTCAGTAGTCCGCAGCTTCGTTCCGCAGCCCGTGCAGACCAACGCGCCGGCGCGCAGGATGCGCCCGCACGTCGGGCAGGGAGCCGGGGCCACCGAGGCATCGTGTGATTCAAGCTGCACGACATAGCTGCCAGCGGAAAGCTGCTTGTCCGATGACGCAGCGGCCCTGGGGGAGGATGCAGTCTGAACGGGTTCCAGCAGGGATGCGGTCTGGTCTGGTTCGGTGGGAATGCGCATCATGGCCGTGCATCGACAGCGCACCTTGCGCCCGGCGTGCTGGGGCTGCCAGGCGTAGCGCATCGCGCAGTGCGGACACGCGAACCAGTGATCCTGTGACATGGGCCTGATCTCCGGAAGAGCGATCAGGCCCATTGTACGGCAGCCAGGATGGATCGACATTCATCTCACGCCTGAATCAGCTCCGCAGCCAGCGGTCGGCCGGCGTGGTCGTGCGTCGTCAATGGCTGCAGCTTCGTGGTGATGCCAAAGCGATCGCAGAACTCGCGATGCGTGAGTCGGTAGATTTCCAGCGTCAGCTCACCCCGATCCGCCAGATCGTTGAGGATGCCACGGATCAGCCCCATGTCATGCGCCTGGTTCTGGAAGCGGTCCGGGCTCGACCATGTCCAGCGGCCCACGTAAGGCTCGGTCACATCATGACGCGAAATCTGCGTGGGGCACCTGGGATTGAAGTTCTTGTACCAGTAGTACTCGAAGGTGTTCATGCTGCCCATGTCGGCCGGGTTGTAACCCACCGCAGCCATCGGACCGGTGACAGAGTCAGGCATCTTCGTGAACACTTCCGGGTTCTGGCGGATGTCGTCGATGCTGTAGAACTGCCCCTTCGCATCCATGCAGTAGAGGTGATGCTGCGGATCGAAGAAACCCCATCGGCCGTCGATGAGCACTTCAGTCACGGTGTGGCCGCCCAGGATTTTGCTGGGGTCCTTCTCGCGGTCGTACCACGCCCACATCATCGCGGGGCGAGCCTGCAGACCGATCATCTGGCACATCGCCGTCAGCAGTCTGCCCTTGCACGAACAGTGGCCGCCACCTTTGAGCAGCGTCTGCTCGTCGGATTCGCCATAGAGGAACGTGGGCACTTTGGGATAGCGCTTCGGCAGCTCGTAGTACATCGACTGCGACAGCGCGATGGCCTTCTCGCCATCGCTCATGCCCGGGGTGATGAAGGAATCGATGTACTGCTCGAGCAGCACCGACTGTCCCCGGCGGTAAGGCCGGTGGAGGAATCCGTAATCGCCGTGATAAATAAAGTCGCGCGTCTCATCGTTGATCAGCAGGCCATTGCGACTCATCCTGCTGAAGGGTGTGTAGCCCGGCGAGAGACACTCGGTCATCAGCGTGAAGGACATCTGCGCCGCCCGCTGATGCTGATCGTCGGTGTAGTAACGGAAGCCGGCGTACTGCTTGAGCGACTCGGGGACCAGATCAATCGTAGGGATCATGGCAGGTTCCTTCGGTGATGGGAGAGCTGCAATGAATCACCATACCCTCCCGGTCGGGTCAGCCTAGAGACTTGGCGACTGTTAATTATGCTTCGGCGCTCACGCTTTGGATAGCGAGAATGGGTTAAAAAAAACGGCCGACGCATGATGCGCCGGCCGTCGTTGTGTTTGAAGCGTGACTGCGTCTGATCGCAGGATCAGAACGTGGGCAGCGAACCGACCACGGGCAGCTCGCCCACCAGCGGAGCCAGGTATTCCTTGAAGCTCGGGGCGATGTTGTTGTTGTCGACGATGAAGTGCGGATCGAGCGTACGGGTCTTACCCGCGACGGCCGAGAGGGGCACCACTTCGTAGCTCGCCTGATACACGCCGCCCGGGGCGCGCTTGATGGCGATGGAGCCTTCGGTGGCGCCGGCCAGGGCCACTTCCGCAGCCTTGCGGGCCGAGGCGCGGGCTTCAGCGGCGTCAACCGGGCTGGTGCAGCCGACGAAGGAGCGCTGCAGGTAGCCCAGCGTGTCAGCGCGGACGCGCTTGATCTTGAGCTTGGCGCGGATCAGGTCGGCCAGGTGGTCACCCAGCGCACCCGTACCCGAGAGCTGCACGTTGCCATGGGCGTCCTTCTCAACGGTCGAGGCCAGCTTGGTGATGATCGGCGTGCCTTCGGCGTCGTGGATGCCTTCGCTCACCGCGATCACGCAGCGACCAAGCTTCTTGTAGACACGATCGACGTCAGCCAGGAACTTGTCGACATCGAAGGCCACTTCGGGAACGTAGATGAGGTGCGGACCATCGATTTCATCGCGCTGGCGGCCGAGCACCGAGGCGGCGGTCAGGAAGCCGGCGTGACGACCCATGATGATGTCGATCTTCACGCCAGGCAGCGAACGGTTGTCCAGGTCGTCACCCATCAGCGCCTGAGCGACGAACTTGGCGGCCGAGGCGTAGCCGGGGGTGTGATCGTTTTCCTTGAGGTCGTTGTCGATGGTCTTGGGCACGTGGAACGCACGCAGGGGGTAACCGGCCTGCTTGGCCAGTTCGCTGACGATGCGGCAGGTATCGGAGCTGTCGTTACCACCGATGTAGAAGAACAGGCCGACGTTGTTCTTGTCGAAGGCTTCGAAGATCTTCTTGCAGTATTCGGCGTCGGGCTTGTCGCGGCTGGAACCCAGCGCGGCCGAGGGCGTCACCGCCACGCGCTCGAGCAGGTCCTGACCCAGGTTCTGCAGTTCGATGAAATCGTTCTTGATGATGCCGCTCACCGCGTGGCGAGCGCCGAGAATCTTGCCCACGCTGTCGGAACCACGCAGGCCTTCAATCACGCCAACCAGCGACTGGTTGATGACGGCGGTAGGACCACCGGACTGGCCGACAACGGCATTGACTTGCTTGCCCATGCAAAAACTCCTGACGGATGGTTTGTCTGGTTCGAGGTCTTCTGGAAAAAAAAGACAAGGGATTGTAAAGGGTATCGCTGTGAAAATCGAATCACCCGATCTTCACACCCGCCTGGCAGGAGAATCAGATTTTCTAATGCTTTTCCGCGATTTCGTAACTGTCTGCTGCTGCGCCCTTAGCGCCAGCCGCCCATCGGCTCGGCTTTGCGCATGCTGGCGATGATGGCCCCGACAACGCCGGTGAGTGTCAGCGCCACGCTCAGCCACTGGCCTCGCGTCAGGCCCAGGTAGTCGTAGCCGATATGCGCATCGGGCAGACGATACTGCTCGGCGATGATGCGCAGCACGCCATACACCGCGCAGAACGCGCTGCCAATGAGAATCGGGCGACGGGGCTTCCACCAGAGAATCGCCAGCACCGCAAAGAGCACCACGCCTTCGAGAAACGCCTGATACAGCTGCGAGGGGTAACGGGCAGTCAGCAGCGGCTCGACGGCGGCTTTGGCCATGGGGCTGCCATTTTGAATCATGGCAATGATGCGATCGATCACCTCATAGCCATGCATGCTCTGCCCGTTGGGGATGAGGGGGCGCAGCGCTTCAATGCGCGGATCATTGGGATCCCACTCATGCATTTCCTGTGGGAACTTCACGGCCCACTTGAAGCCTTCAGGCGAAGGTCGGCCGTAGAGTTCGCCGTTGATGAAGTTGGCGATGCGCCCGATACCCAGCCCGATAGGCGCGGCGAAGGCGCCAAGGTCCAGCACATGGCTGACGCGGTGCGGCCCACCCGGTGCGCGACGTGCAATCCAGAACGCCGAGATAATCAGCCCGATCATCCCGCCATGACTGGCCATGCCGCCTTTGTTGAACGCCAGCAGATTCCAGAAGGGCATCTGACTGGTGAAGGTGTAGAGCAGCGACGGATCATAGAACACCGCATACCCCACGCGCCCGCCGATGACGATGCTCAGGGCCATCGTCACCACGATATCCATCGCCTGCGCCGGCTTGAAGGTCGATCGCCCGACGGTAAGCACGCGGCGGATCAGCAGCCAGCCAATGGCAAAGCCGACGAGGTACGACAGCCCATACCATCGAATCGGCCCGCCTTCCCAGAGCATGATGGCGTACGGGTCAATGTCATGAACGTAGGCGGCCAGGGTGGTGAACATACGGTTCAGAAGTCCAGCGTGGGGAGTGGTGAGGTTGAGAAGACCCAGCCATGCAATGGCTGGGCTTTCGTCTTCTATGCAATCCGTTTCTCAGTCCCGTATTGGGCAACTGGCAATGAAGTCCGCTTATCTCTTTTTCTTCTTCCTCGATCGGAAGCCCGGCTTGGCGGGTTTCTGGTCGGAGGCGGGGCGCTTCTTTTTCTTGCGGCTGGTGGAGGGGTTGAACGCGATGTTCGGCCCGGACTTTCGGACCGGAGCCGTGGCGGTGGCCTGCTTCACCTTGTGACGCTTGCCGCCTGAGGTCGACTCGATGATCACCAGGTCCAGCTGGCGCGACGCCGGGTTCACCTTGGCGATGCGCACCGTGAAGCGGTCGCCGATGCTGATGGTCTTGCCCGATCGCTGCGCCACCAGCGCACCGGTAGCGCGGTTGAGCTTCCACAGGTCATGCGCTGCAGAGGGCAGATCGGTCACGCGGATGAAGCCATCCACCAGATAACGGTCCAGCTGCATGAACACGCCGCCGCTGGAAATGCCCGTGACGGTGGCGTCGAAGTCGGTCCCCAGCAGCGTGGAGAGCAGTTCCATCACCAGATAGTTACGCAGCGTGCCCTCGGCGGCCTGGCTGTTGCGCTCAGTGCTCGAGCAGTGAGCGCCCAGCTCGAAGAGCGCCTGCTCATCAGGCAGACGCGGGTCTTCCTGCATTGCACGCGCAAGCTTCTTCTTATCGCGACCGCCCGACAGCTTCGCCGAGTGTTCGAGATAAGCTTCCAGACCGCGATGCACGACAAGGTCGGGGTAGCGGCGGATCGGACTGGTGAAGTGCGTGTAGTGCTCGCTGGCCAGTGCAAAGTGACCGATGAGCAGCGGGGCATACTCCGCACGACTGAGCGTCTGCAGCACAGCCAGATGCACAGCCTGCTGCGCGGGCTTGCCACGCACTGCATCAAGCAGCTGTTGAAGCTCCTTGCGGCTGGGATGCGCGGGAATGTTGAACCCGGCCACGCGGGCAAAGCGACGCAGCTCCGACACATCATGCGCCGGCGGATCGGCGTGAATGCGGCGGATCATCGGAATATTCAGACGATCAAACAGCCTGGCCAGCGCCTCGTTGGCTTCGACCATGAACTGCTCGATGAGCGTATGCGTGAAGGAGGTATCGGTCGGGTGCGCATCAACCACGCGGCCGGTGGCGTCATACTCCAGTTCCACCTCAGGCAGCCCCAGCACGATCATGCCCTGGTCGAGCCTGCGCTGACGAATCAGCTTGGCCAGCTCATCCATCTGCTTGAGCCTGGTCTGCAGCTCACGGGAATACTTGGGTTCCGACCTGGCATGACGGATGGCTTCCTTGATGTCGCCATCAATCAAAGCCTGCGCTTCCATATATGTAAGTCGCTTGGCCGAGCGGATCACCGCACTGGCGAAGCGCTCGCCGACTACCTTGCCATCCTCGTCATATCGCATGAAAGCCGACTTGGTGAAGCGGTTCACGCCTTCCTGCAGCGAGCAGACGCCGTTGGACAGCACCTCGGGCAGCATGGGCACCACGCGGCGAGGCAGATACGTGCTGTTACCCCGGGCCTTGGCTTCCACATCCAGCGGCGAGTCGGGACGGACAAAGTGCGACACGTCGGCGATATGCACGCCAAGCTCCCACACCGCGCCATCGGGCTGCGGGGTGTCGAACTTCGTAATGCTGATGGCGTCGTCAAAGTCCTTGGCGTCAGGCGGGTCGATGGTGAGGATGAACTCACCCGTCAGGTCCAGCCTGTCGGGCGGAATGGTCTTGTCATCGAACGACAGCGACGCCTGGCGGGCGGCTTCGAGGACTTCTTCGGGGAACTTGTCAGGCAGACCATAGGCCCGCATGACGGCCACGGTTTCCACCGCAGGCTCACCCTTTTCGCCAAGCACTTCCACGATCACGCCCTGGGCCGGGCCGTCTGCGTCGGGGTAGCGTGTCAGCTCGACGACGACCTTATCGCCCCTGGCAGCGTTCCTGGCATGCGGGTCGCGGATCTGAATGGGGTCAGGCATGATCTTGCCATCGACCTGAACCACCCACTTGCCATTGATCTGGTCGAGGTTTCCGACGTATTTCCGGTCGGCCCGCTGGATGATCTCGACGATCTCGCCGGTATAAGGCGAGCGGTCGCCTGAAGCGCGGCGGGGCTGGTGATACACCTTGGCGCGCACACGATCGCCTGTCATGGCGTTAAGCGTCTGGCCCTGCGGGACAAACAGATCGCCATGCTCCATCGGGCTTTCGGGCACGATAAAACCAAAGCCGCGCGGATTGGCCCGGAACGTGCCAATCATTACCCGGCCGGGCGGGGGGAGGGTGATGAGATCAGAGTCGCCAAGCAGCACACGGCCCTGGTCGATCAGCTCCTGAACACTGCGGGTGAATTCTTCAAGATCCTGCGTGTCGATGGCCAGTTCGTGGGCGAGCTGGCGGGTGGGCTGAGGTCGATATCGGCTGTCACTGATGTGGCGGATGATTCGCTGTGAGAAACGGTTGGGCATGAGAAAGGCTTCAATAAGGTATAGTGTGGCAGGTTCAGCTCGCGGGCCTGTCCCGCGGATCAGCCACGTTTATTTGATTTCTTCCGACTACATCATAGGACATTGGTCATGGCAACGACACAGGAAATTCTCACAGCGGCCCGGGAACTGGGAAAACTCATCGCCACCCACCCCGCTGCGGTGAAGTTTGAAAACATCGTCAAGAAGCTGCAGGCCGATGTTGAAGCCCAGCGGCTGATGACCGATCTCAACCGCCACATCGAAGCCCTGGGCGAAAAGGAAGCCAACGGCCAGCCCATCGAAGTGGCCGACAAGCGCAAGCTCGAAGAGCTGCAGAACAAGATGATCACCCATCCGCTGCTCTCGCAGTTCCAGATGGTCCAGATGGACTATGTGGACCTCATGCGTCAGGTCGACGAAGCCATGTCGGGCACTGCCCCCGGCGCCGAAGCCGACCCCCTGGGTGGCGCCGGTGGCCTGATCCACTGATCGCCGTTCGCGCGTTTCACATATTGCCCGCGCAGACAACGCTCCTTCGCAAACAACAAAGCCCAGCCATGCAATGGCTGGGCTTCTTCATTCCTTACCCATCTTTACTCACCCCTCCAGCGGATGCACCGCAGAGGTCAGCGGAAACGCCACGCGCTGCCCGCTCAGGTGTGAGGCGTAGATGCCCTGAATCATCGCCTGCACGCTGCATGCATCCGCTACGCCAACTGCAGGGGGGCGGTTGTGCTCGATGGCCTGCATCAGGTCCCAGGCCGCGAAGCGGTTGGACTTCATGAACATCGGGTTAGGGACCCCCAGCTCGCCACAGCGGGACAGCTCCAGCGGCGCTGCGCCGGGGATGATGCGATCCTCGATCAGCGGAATCTCCTGCGCGGGCACGCCTGCTTCCGGCGCACACGGGCCATGGAAGTAGAGCAGTCGCTCCACCGCATCGCCTGCATCTTCAAAGCGCACGGCCAATGCCCCCTGCGTCCCGGTGACTGTCACCCCCATATACCCGCGCGATCGTGTGGTGGTGAACACATCGCGGTGGCTCTCAAAGATGCCCCGCACTCCCTCTGCAAAACCAAACGCTGCCACCACGCTGTCACCGGCGCACGGGCCGATGGGTTCCACCGTCGTGGTGCGATCGGCTCTGCTGATCGGCTTGCCCTGCGCGGTGATATCAGCCCACACGTGTTCAGGCGGGCCGAAGATGAACGCCATCAGATCGAGAATGTGCGTGCCCAGCACCACGAGATCTTCACCGCCGCCACGATGATCGCTCTTGCCCCGGCCATGAATGGTCAGCGGTCGGCCGATGTCGCCGCTGTGAATCATCCGCCTGAGCGTGAGGAACGACTGCGCATGACGGGCCGGATGCGCCATCGCCAGCCTGATGCCTGATGACTCCACCACGCGCTGAATTTCGTACGCCTCCTCCAGCGTGCGGGCCAGCGGCTTTTCACAGTAGACGTGGCAGCCATGCTGCGCGGCCAGTCGAATCTGAGGCAGATGATCGCCGGGATGGCGCGAGGTGATCACCATGATGTCCGGCGTGAGGTCCTCAAACATCGCCTCACAGCTCAGGTAATGTCGGGTGGGCCGCATCTGCGCGAGCTTACGGTCGAGATGCTCGGGGTTGCCATCAACCAGCGCTGCAATCTCCACGCCGGGCAGGCCGTGAAACGCCATATGCAGCCCATGCAGTCCCAGCATGGGCTTTGACGTATCCCGCACGATGGCGATCTTCCATGACTTCATATCACGCTCGCTGAAGGTTCACGACGGGAGCAATCAGATGCCGCCACAGAGCCGGCCGCCGTCGACGAGATAATCCGTCCCGGTGATGAACGATGCTTTATCCGAGCAGAGGAAGAGGATGAGATCGACCACTTCCTGGGGCTCCGCAGCGCGGCCGAGGCGCGTCTTCATATTGGCCATGCCCGGCCGGGTGAGCACCGGACCGGGCGACACGCAGCAGGCACGCACGCCACTGGATGCGCCACACAGCGCCAGCGATTTTGTAAGCCCGATGATGCCTGCTTTGGCGGTGGCGTAGTCCACGCTGTAGCCTGAGCCTTCGTGGCCGGTGACCGAGCCCATGTTGATGATGACGCCGCTGCGCTGCTCGATCATCACACCCATCGCCGCGTGGCTCAGGTAGACCGCGCCGCGCAGGTTCACATCCAGCCCCCAGTCGATGACTTCGATGGGCATGTTGTGAAACGACTCATTGCGCTGAAAGATGCGCGACGCCGCGCCGCCCGCGCAGTTGTGCAGCACATCGAGTCGGCCGAAGGTTTCCACCGTCCGCGCCACCGCAGCTTTGGCCTGGGCATAGTCGCGCACATCCAGCGCAATGCCGATGGCTTTCTCGCCGGTGTCGCAGATGCTCCTGGCCGCCTGCCCAGCGGCCTGCTCGTTGATATCCGCCAGCACCACGCGCCCGCCTTCTTTAGCGAAGCACTGCGCCATGAGCAGCCCCATGCCTGATGCCGCGCCAGTGATCAGCGCCACCTTGCCTTCAAATCGCATGATCGTTCCCTTGCAGGTTCCTGTGTCAGTTAAGAGGACGTCTGACGTATGCACTTTAAGAAGGCTCGACCGTCAGCACCACCTTGCCCAGATTTTCGTTTCGCTTGAGGATGCCATGCGCTTCCTCAGCCTGCGCCATCGGCAGCGTCTTGTGAATCACCACCGACAGGCGGCCATCCACCAGCGCCGGCCAGACGTGACGTTCCAGCTCCGCCAGGATGCTGGCTTTCATCGCATCGGTGCGGCTGCGCAGCGTGCTGCCAATGAGCTTCACGCCGCGACGGAAAAAGTCGTTCATATCCAGCGTGGTTTCCGCCCCGGCCAGCGTGGCGATAACGATCCACCGCCCACCGGGCGCCATGGCTTTGAGGCACGCCCCCAGCTGCGGGCCGGCCACGCAGTCCAGCGCGATGTTGATGGCGTAGCGGCTCAGCGCCTGGGCCACATCTTCGCGGCGATGCTCGATCACTTCAGTCACGCCGAAGCTGCGCACAAAGTCGGCCTTCTCCGGCGAGCCCACCGTCGTCACTACCTTCGCGCCCATCAGGTGCGCCAGCTGAATCGCCGCGATGCCCAGCCCGCTTGCGCCCGCCTGGATGAAAACGGTGTCGCCGGCTTTCATGCCGCCTTCGATGCACAGATTCAGCCAGGCCGTGGCGAAGACTTCAGGCAGACACGCAGCCTGCTCGAAGGAAAGGCCCTCGGGAATCGGAAGCACCATCTCAGCGGGCACTGCTGCCTTCTGCGCATAGCCGCCACCGCCGAGCAGCGCGCAGACCTTATCGCCCACGCGCCAGTGGCCGCCAGCCGGCGCATGACTGATCACGCCCGCCACCTCGAGCCCCATCCACTGAGGCCAGCCTGGCGGCGAGGGGTAATGCCCCGCGCGCTGCAGCAGATCGGCGCGGTTCAGCGCGGTTGCACGCACATCAATCACCACCTGTCCCGGCGCGGGAACAGGATCATCCACTTCCTGCCAGACCAGATTGCGCTGGCTGTCTATCAGCATGGCCCGCATGGGCTGTCTCCTTCAAACATGCACGCATCACGCATGCAGATTCAGTAGCGATCCTTCAGTCCAAGACTGCGGCCGCCGTCGATGATGTAGTTCTGACCCGTGATGAAATCCGACTCAGGCAGCGCCAGGAACACCACCATGCGGGCGATGTCTTCCTGCGTGCCAATGCGATTCACAAACGAGGTGCGCTGCGCAAAGGCCAGTTCATCCGCAGGCTTCTCGCCTTCACGTTGAATCAGCCCCGGCGACACACAGTTAACAGTGATATTCAGCGGGCCAAGCTCCATCGCCAGCGAGCGCGTGGCCGAGAGAATGCCTCCCTTGGCCGCGCCGTATTCCACGCACTTGAACCAGCCGCCCGTGGCCACGTTGGAGGCGATGTTGATGATCCGCCCGCGCTGCTTTTCGACCATATCCCCAACGGCAGCGCGAATGCAGTAAAGCGGGCCGCGCAGGTTCACATCGAGCATCCAGTCGATCACCTCGATGCTCTGATCCTTGAAAGGCTGCATGCGCCGCCTGGCGCTTCCGCCGGCGCAGTTCACCAGGATGTCGATGCTGCCCAGCTTTTCGCGCACCGTCCGGACCATCTGCTCAACGGCGTCGTACTGGCAGATGTCCACCGCCAGTCCCAGTGACTGACCACCCATCGCGCGAATCTCATCCGACACGGCCTGCGCGGTGGGGGCGTTGGCATCGACCACGGCCACGCTTGCGCCTTCCTTCGCCAGCCCCAGCGCAATGGCTCTGCCGATGGCGCCGCCGCCACCAATCACGATGCTGCACTGTCCGGTCAGTCGCCCGCTCATATCCAGCTCCTTTTCCATCACGCAGCGCACCAGTCTGCGCCTGCGATCAGCTTTGCCACTTCAACAGGCCCGACGCTGCGAGCACCACTTCATGCACCAGCAGTTCATGGTCATAGATGCGAGGATTGGGCGTCTGCCCGCGGATGATCTGCGCCAGTTCCAGCAGCGAGGAGCGATAGCGATCTGTCGCCACGCCGAAGTCGAGCAGGTGTTCGCCGGCGGCCAGATCGCCAGCAGCCTGTCGCAGCGTCACCTTCGCCTGCAGAGGCTGACCATCAAACCGCTCCAGCGGCGAAAGCTCGAAGGTTCCATTGGTCCCGCAGACTTTCAGCGACCGCCTGCTGATCCCGCGCACCTCCCGGCGGCAGGCCCGCAGCGTGGCCAGCGCGGGGGGGTACTCCATCACCACCTGCCCGAGCGTGCAGGCATCCACTTCCTCACCCGGCGCGGCTTTGAGGAAGGAGGTCACCTGCGTCGGCCTGCCCAGCAGCGAGACGGTCAGATCAATCAGATGGCAGACCAGAATGAACACAATCCCACCGGGGAAGTGCGACAGATAGCGCGGATACGTCGGCCCGCCATAGTCGTGGCTCATGTTCGCCTGAATTTCGAACACCTCACCAAGCCAGCCCTGACGCACCGTCTGGATGCACCACTGCATGGCCGGGTTGTGACGGAACATGTACCCGAGCTGCAGAGGCAGATCGCGCTGGCGGCAGCCTTCAATCAGCTGCCTGTACATGGCAAAGTCGCGCCCGCCCGATTTATCCAGATGCATGGGCAGATGGCGCTCCATGCACTGAAGTGCGGCGGGAATCAGATCATCATTAGCAGTCTCAATGACCACCAGCTGCAGCCCCGGCGTCTGGAGCAGTTCCTCCATGCTCAGCCAGGGCAGGCCTTCGTAAGGCCGGCGGTCGTCGCACACGTGCGTATGCGGGCTGGAAGTGGCACTGTCGTCCACCACGCCCATAATCTCATACACATCAGACAGGCCACGCAGCGTCTGCATCTTGCCCGCTGCATGCTCGTGACAGATGCCGATCTGTCCAACCTTGATCCTGCCCATGGCTTGCGATCCTCAAGCTGTCCCCGGCGACCATCGACTGGCTGAGCAGCCCTCGAGACCACCGGGAAACATGAAAATATCCAAAGGATCGCATGCTAACCTAAAATACTGGTATATCAATAGTTAATCGTGAAAATAGAAATGAAAGATTGAAACATCCATGAAAACAGGGTGTAGTGTTGAAAGTTTTCACGGATGCAAGTTAGGATTTCAAGGATGAAGATTCAGGACATCGCCCGTCTGGCCGACGTTTCACCCGCCACGGTTTCGCGGGTGTTCAGCCATCACCCCAACGTGAACCCCGCGGTGCGCAGCAAGGTGCTGTCCATCGCCCAGCTGCATGGCTATCGCCCGCGCGTCTCGGCCAGGCAGCGCAACGTGGTGATCATTCTGCCCAGCGAGGAGATTTATCCCATCCGCAACTGTCTGGAGATGGCGATGATGGCCCTGACGGCCGAGCTGCCCAGGCGAGGCCTGCGCATCGAGGTACTCCCGCTGGACAACATCGACAGGCTCGATAGCATCCAGTTCTGCGGCGCGGTGGCCATCGGCGTGGAGCCCGATCATTTCCGGTCCTGGTCGCAGGGCTTCGCCCAGCCTCTGGTGCTGGTGGACCGCCCGATTCCCGCAGGCAGCAGGGGGGTCTACAGCGTGCGGTCCAATGAATCCCAGGGGATGGATCTGGCCATCGGCCACCTGTATGAGCGAGGCTGTCGCAAAATCGGCTGCGTCATCCATGGCACGCCGGGCAAGGGCAACGCCGACGCGCGCCACCGCGCCATCGTCCAGGCCCTGACCGCGCGCGGCCTGCCTGGCCATGAGGGATTGATTCACTTCTCCAACAACGACCATTACGTGGAGATCATTGGCAAGCTGCTGCAGCAGGGCGTTGATGCCCTGTTCTGCCCCGGCGGCAATGCAGGCATCGTGACGGCTTATGCCCTGTCCCTGTTCAACCGGCGCGTGCCTCACGACATTTCTGTGGTCGCATCAGAGCACAAACAGTTCTCCCGCTACGCCACGCCGCCTCAGACCACCATCACCCCCGACCACCAGGCCCTTGCAAACCACGTCGCCAACCTGCTGGAATCCCCACCCCCACCAACCGCCGATGCAGAATCGCTCAGCCAGGTGCTGCCTTATCAGTTGATTTCGCGGGATAGCGTGAGGCAGGGGTGAGGGCTGGTCGACGTCCGCATTGAATGACGATCGTCATCGCTTCCCCCTCTGATATCATGGCGGGAGTCTTCTATTCCAGGGGCCTCCATGTCGACTCAGCCTGAATCTCATCCTCCTGAAATATCCTCCGCTCCTGCTGCAGGCATGGGTGCGCCACTGGCCGGCCATACGCTGGAGATGACGCAGATCGGGAAGTACCACACCGCAGGCGGGCATGGCTTTGCAGCAGAGGATGCCAACCATCTGGCCGATGTGCTCAGTGGCAAACAGGCCAAGGTCGTCGGCGTGTCCAATGAACTCAATGGAGCCGATCGGCTCGTCGGTCACCTGCAGGTGCAATCCAAGTATTTCCGATCCGCCACGGAAAGCGTGGCAGCGGCCTTCGATCCCTCCACCGGTCAGTATCGGTATCAGGGACAGATGCTGGAAGTGCCCAAGGATCAGTACGCCCAGGCGCTCGATGCCATGCGACAGCGAATTGCGCGAGGCCAGGTTCCCGGCTACACCAACCCGGCTGACGCAGACAAGATCGTCAAGCAGGGAACGGTCACCTATCAGCAGGCGCGAAACATCGCCCGGGCAGGCAATATCGATTCCATCATGTTCGATGCTCGAACGCAGGCCGTCACCTGCTCGTATGTGTTTGCCATGTCGTTTGCCATCACCTACGCCCAGGGCTGCTGGCGAGGACAGAGCCAGGCCGAAGCAACACAGGCCGCTGTCACCGCTGCCCTCAAAGCAGGAACAATCACGCTGGCTGTGGGGGTGACCACCGCACAGCTGCTGCGAACCAAAGCCGCAGCAGTGGGAACCGTCATCGCGCGAAGTGGTGTCAGAACGATCGCAGGAACCTCGGCGGGCCAGAGCATGATTGAAAAGATTGCAGCCGGCTCACTGGGCAGATCCATCCATGGTGCCGCAGCGACGAATCACGTGGCGCGACTGCTTCGTACCAATGCCATCGCAGCGGCGGCCACCGTCATCATCACCAGTGTGCCCGACACTTATCGCTTACTGATTGCCCGCTCCATCTCGGCGAAACAATACGGGAAGAATCTGGCCGTCAACGCAGCCGGTGTCGCAGGCGGATCAGCCGGCTGGCTGGCAGGAGTGGGTGTGGGTGCAACCGTCGGCTCGATTGTTCCTGTCGCAGGAACCCTGATTGGAGGTTTCACAGGCGGTATCGCCGGCGCACTGACAGGCGGATACTTCGCAAGCAAAGCCGCCCGTAACGTGGCCGACAAACTGGTAGATGATGACGCCAGACGCCTGCTGCCCATCGTCTACCGTGAGCTTGAAGCCCTGGCTGATGAATACCTGCTGATCGAAAGCGAGCTGCAGCAGTTCGGTCAGCACGCCCGTCAGACGGTGACCCCCAGGTGGCTGCGCAGAATGTTCAAAGCATCCCGTCAGGCAAAGGATGAAGCACAGGCCGCTCACTACGTGCGACAAACCTTTGAGCCGATCACCGAGAGCCTGATTAAGAGTCGCAAGCCACTGACGCTGCCAGCCACTGCAGACGTGAACATTCCCTCGGCTTGTCTCGAAATTCCAGCAGTTCCTGCTGCCATGGAAATCGTGAGCACCTTAGCGGTCCTTACGAATGAAAATGACAACCCCTCGCCCACGCCGTAACATCTGGAAAGATTGATCTGTCTTTCACCGGGTGAAGCACATGGCAAGGGTGGATCGAGATACACCATCAACAGCTGCTGTCGAGGCATCCTCGACGTCGGGCTCTGCATGTTCTTCCTGCTGGCTGGCGATTCTGTTTCTGGGCATCGGCCTGCTGACGCTGGGCAGCAAGTGGTGGTTTGTGAATGCCTATGGCGTCGATGTGCCTTATCAGGACCAGTGGGTCGCGGAGGTCGTCGACTACAGCCAGTTCGAGCAGGGCACGCTGAAGTTTGCCGATCTGTTCCGGCTGCATAACGAACACCGCATCTTCACCACGCGCGTCTGGTATCTCATGTGGTACCTGGCCAACGACAGCCTGTGGAGCGTGCGTCTGCAGCTGGCGGCCAATGCGGTCATCGCCACACTCACGCTGCTGCTGCTGCTTCGCTCCACGCTGGATACGCGCCATCCCAGGCTGGTGCTGCCCGCAGCGCTGGCCGCAGTAGGCATCGGCGTGATCCCAGCGGCCATCACCAATCTGCTGAGCAGCTTTCAGATTCAGTTCCACTGGGCGATTGTGTTTCAGGTCCTGGCGATGCTGCTCTGGCTGAGCCAGCGGCCGCTGAGCTGGCAGTGGTGGGTGGGATTGCTGCCTTATCTGCTGGCGGTGCTCTCGCTGGCCACGGGGAGCCTGATCGCCTTCCCGGTGGCGGGCGTGCTGGTCATGCGTTTCTGGAAGCAGCGCGATCGCGCATCAGCCCTTGCGGGTGGGGTGCTGCTGGTCCTGGGCATCGTGAATGTGCTGCTGGCGATGCAGCAGCCTGCAGACCTTCACAGCACGTACAAGGCCACGAGCGTTGCGCAGTTTCTGATGATCACGTTCATGGGGATGAGTGCCCCGTTCATGGACATGGTCTGGCCCGCGTTCCTGCTCTGGCTGCCCTTTGGCGTCCTGTTCATCGGCGAGCTGATGAACCGCCGCACGCCGACCGATGCGCTCGACGAAAGGCTGATCGCGCTTGGCCTGTGGGTGCTGATGCTCTGCGCTGCCATCGGCTACGCGCGGGGTGGCCAGGGATTGAGCCCGGCCAATCGCTATCTGGAATTTCTGATCATCGGTCTGCTGGTGAATATCGCGTGTCTGGTGCGCCTGCTGGCGCCGTATCTGCTGCGCCCGTCTGCTGGCATCGGCCGAGGGTATCCGTGGGTGATCGTAGCGTGGATTGCCCTGGCGCTGACGGGCTACTACCAGTCCAGCACGTTTGTGAACCCGATCAACAAGGCGCTCGAAGGCTGGCGCGTCGCCGCGCCCGACTGGCAGACGCGCGTGCAGACTGGGGGCGATCAGCTTCACCGCTACATCGTCACCGGCGATGAATCACACATCGCCAATTCCCGGACGATTCCTTTTTATGGCAATGTCGAGCTGCAGAAGCAGATGGCAGACGACCCGGCCGTGCGCCGCATTCTTCCGCCTCATCTGCTGCCACCGATGCTGCCTGTGCATGTGGTCGCCGAAGGCAAAGCCTACTGGCCCACGCCCGGGCCGGAGAGGGCGCTGCTCAATCACAATCGCTTCGGTGTGCTGGATCGCTCAGGCGAACCCGAGCCCGGACGGCTCAAGCTGACTTATCGCACCACGCCTGACCGCCGATGGTTTGTCACCAATGCAAAGCTGATCTTCAACCGCAGCGATGACATCGGCCTGTACTGTCACTCCAACGGCCAGACGCAGACGCTCATCGCACCGGGTGTCAGCACGAAGCTCATCGACGGGCCGCTGTACTTCAAGGTAAGCGCCGAAGAGTTCGAGCTGGATGTGGTCGATCATGCCCAGTATCTCGGGGGCACGTTCTCGATCACCTCACCAGTGCCCATCGGCCGGGCGGCGTGGCTCTCCGAGACGCTGCTGCATCACAGCCTGGTGTTTCTCGCTTCGGGCATCGTGGTGTGTGTGATCAGCTTCTGGCTGTGCGCCGGAGCGTCCATCGCAGTGAAAGGAACATGAAGCCGCATCGCAGGCATCCAGACTCAAGGGAATCGACAGCACACCGCTATCTGGAAATTGAAACGCAGTCATCCGCACCTCTCACCGTCGAAGCATCCTCATGAAAACCATCCTTGTCACCGGGTCATCAGGTCTGATCGGCTCTGCCGTGTGCGAGTCTTTTCTTAATCAGGGCTGGCAGGTTCATGGCATCGACAACAACCAGCGAGCAGCATTCTTCGGCGCAGAAGGGGACACGCGCTGGAATCAGCAGCGCATGGTATCGCAGTATCGTCACTTCACACATCACGAGGTGGACCTGCGTCACCGCGATGCGATATTGAAACTGGTGGATCAGCTGCGCCCTGCAGCCATCGTGCACGCGGGCGCGCAGCCGTCACATGATCTGGCCGCGCGTGTGCCCTTCGATGACTTCGACACCAACGCAGGCGGCACGCTCAACATGCTCGAAGCCACCAGGCGGTTCTGTCCGGAATCGCCTTTCGTGCTGATGTCCACCAACAAGGTCTACGGCGACAGGCCCAACACCATTCCCCTGCGCGAACTCGATACCCGCTTCGACTACGACCACCCCAGCTACACCAATGGCATCAGTGAGTCGATGTCCATCGATGGCTCCATGCACTCGCTCTTCGGCGCTTCCAAAGTGGCGGCCGACATTCTCACGCAGGAATACGGCCGCTACTTCAACATGCCTACCTGCGCCCTGCGCTGCGGCTGTCTGACCGGGCCCGCGCACAGCGGCGTGGAACTGCACGGCTTTCTGAGTTATCTGATCCGCTGCAATCTCCAGCAGCGCGAGTACAAGATCTACGGCTACAAGGGCAAGCAGGTGCGCGACAATCTCGATGCCTCCGACGTCGCCGGCTTCATCGCAGCATTCATCGACAAGCCGCGCTCCGGCGAGGTCTACAATCTCGGCGGCGGCGCAGCGAATTCCTGCTCGATTCTCGAAGCCTTCAGCAAGGTGGAAGCCATCACCGGAAAGAAGCAGGTCAGCCAGTACATCGACCAGGCCCGCGCCGGCGATCACATCTGTTATTACAGCGACCTGACCAAGTGTCGCACGCATTACCCCGACTGGCAGATTCAGGTCACGCTCGATGACTGCTTTGAACGCATCAGCCGGGCATGGATTGATCGACTGGCCAACGCCTGACAGTCACACGCAGACAACACGCAGTTAACGCATCGACAACGCTATGAAAATCATCATCACCGGTATCTGTGGATTCGTGGGCAGTGCGCTGGCGCAGTCGTGGCTGGCGCAGGGGCATCACACCATCATCGGGCTGGACAATCTCAGCAGACCAGGCAGTCAGGTCAACTGGCAGAAGCTGCGCAGCATGGGCGTGCGCGTGATTCATGGCGACATCCGTCATGCCAGTGATGTCGATGCGCTTCCGCCCGCCGATGCGGTGATCGACGCTGCTGCCAATCCCAGTGTGCTGGCCGGTGTTGATGGGCAATCCAGCAGCAGGCAGCTGGTGGAACACAATCTCGCCGGGACGATCAACCTGCTGGAATACTGTCGCAGACACCAGGCTGCATTTGTCATGCTCAGCACCAGTCGGGTGTATCAGATCACCGCGCTGCTGGCCGTTCCCACGCAGGCACACGGCCAGCGATTCGTTCCAGGCGCGCCCGCTGCACCAATCCCCGGTTTCTCCGAAGCAGGCATCGATGAATCCTTCCCCACCGGCGCACCGTGTTCGCTCTACGGTGCCACCAAGCTCGCCTCGGAAAACATGGCGCTGGAGTATGGGCAGGCATTCAAGTTTCCCGTCTGGATCAATCGCTGTGGCGTGATGGCCGGCGCCGGGCAGTTCGCCCGCGCCGATCAGGGCATCTTCAGCTACTGGATTCACAGCTGGCATGAGAACGCACCGCTCAAGTACATCGGCTTCGATGGCACAGGCAGGCAGGTGCGCGACTGTCTTCACCCGGCCGATCTCATTCCGCTGCTCGATCAGCAGCTGGCGCAGCCGCATCACGACTGGCCGGTGGCGGATCGTGTCATCAACGTGTCGGGCGGAATGGCCTCGGCCATGTCGCTGGCGGAGCTGAGCCAGTGGTGCGCAGCGCATCTGAAAGTTGAGCGCCGTGTCGCTGCGGATCTCACGCCGCGCCCGTTTGATCTGCCCTGGATTGTGCTGGACCACTCCAAAGCCACGCGTCTGTGGAACTGGCAGCCTCGCCAGAGCACGCACGACATTCTGCTGGATATCGCTGAACATGCCCGCGTGCATCCCGACTGGCTGAGCCTGTCACGCTCATGAAAGCATGGACGCCCCCAAAGCCGCACAGCCTTTGATGGCCCAACGTCAGACAGGCGATTATCATCTTTGTAACGCAATGCCCGGGGCTGCAGATTCCAATCATGAAGACACCCGATACTCCTGCCACTGACCTGCCTGCACTGACACTGCTGAGTGTGGTCATTCCCGCGCGCAATGAAGAGGGGTGCATCATTTCCACGGTGGAGCATCTGCATCTGGAGCTGCGTCTCCACAACGTGCCCCATGAAATTGTCGTGGTGGACGATGGCAGCACCGATGCCACCTGGGAGCTTCTGCAGAAAGCCGCTGTCACCATGCCCGAGCTTCGCCCCGTGCAGAACACCGGGCTGCATGGCTTCGGGCGGGCGATCCAGTTCGGCCTGCGGAATATGAAGGGCGACGCGGTGGTCATCATGATGGCCGATGAATCGGACGACTGCCGCGATGTCGTGGTCTACTGGAACAAGCTCAACGAAGGGTACGAGTGCGTCTTTGGCAGCCGCTTCATTCAAGGCGGCGGGGTCATCGACTATCCGCGCTTCAAGCTGACGATCAACCGCATCGCCAACTGGGTCATCAGCAAGCTGTTCCATATCAGACTCAACGACACCACCAACGCATTCAAGGCCTACCGCCGCACGGTCATCGAAGGCTGCGGCCCGCTGCTGGCGCCGCACTTCAACCTGACCATTGAAATTCCACTCAAAGCCATCGTGCGCGGCTACAGCTGGACGGTGGTCCCCATCACGTGGCGCAACCGCCGCACCGGCGAAGCCAAGCTCAAGCTCAAGGAAATGGGCAGCCGGTATTTCTTCATCATGATGTACGTCTGGCTGGAAAAGTATTTCAGCCGGGGGGACTACCGCAAGGCGAGTGAGCGGCCGGTGGCGGTGTCTCCTGCAACGCTGCCTGCATCGAGCGAAGCGGGGAATGAGGCAACGACCGTGGCATCGAGCGAAGCCGCCGACACTTCTCTTAAATCCGAGTGATCATCCTGGCCCCAGTGATCGCGGCCGACCCTTTTCGTCATCCCGCCCGTACGCCGATGACACACAGGCCCGGTCAGGCCTGACCGCATCGCCATCTGAGGTGTCATGTATCAGGCGTGCTGACGGGAATTCATCTTTCATTCATTGGCACCGGCCAGGATCCGCAGAGCCCGCTTGTGAGCAGGATGGAAGAAAGGAGGAGGAAGAAAGCGGGCGAAGGGACTCGAACCCTCAACATTCAGCTTGGGAAGCCAAACGGCCACAGTTCCATTCTTCTACCACGTCGCAGCTTACGACACCAGCCCCGACCGCTGGTACGAATCCTTGCACTTGGATGCGGTTCTGGCCCGTTTCACCCCACTTTCGAAGGGCACAGCGTAACCAATCACTTGCGATCTGTTGGCGGCCATAGGAGGCTTCAACTGGTAAAATATGATCACTTGAAGATCGCGGGAGCACGCATGTTGAAGCCGTCGATCCAACTGCATTCGCCAAACGAGATGGCCGTGATGCTGGCCAGTCGTATACGCGCTGAGCGCCTACGTCGAGAATGGAAACAGGAGACGCTCGCCGAGCGATCCGGCGTATCGCTGCCCACCGTTCGCCGCTACGAACGGACCGGCAGAACGTCGGTTAAGAACCTGTTCAAGATATGCCACGCTCTGGGCCAGTTGGACGAACTGGCCGACTTCCTCAAGCCACCCCGCGCGTCCAGCATCGAGGAACTGAAGATCATTGCCGGGATGGGCCAGCCCAAACGCAAGCGAGGGGTCAAGTAGTCAACCGGTCAGCTGGAACGTCCACCACGCGAGGACAAAAAACGTCCCTATCGGGTATAATTACAGGCCCATCATGCAGCGCCGGGCCCCGAGAAGGTCCCATACACAACATCAGATACCCGTTCGGGTACATTTCTGATTGACAAGCAGCGGGTTCTAGCCGATGATACGGAGTCGTGCGGTCGAAATATACCCGATCAGGACTAAGCATATGCAGTTCGCCTCTGACATCACGCGTCTCCGCAAGGCTGCTGGGTTGACCCAGTCGGAACTGGCGCAACGCGCCGGCGTCGGCCTGCGGTTCGTCCGTGAACTGGAGCAGGGCAAGCCGACTGTCCGCCTCGACAAGGTTCAGCAGGTACTCGATCTGCTCGGCCATGAACTGCACGTGAGGCCCAAACGATGAGCCGCCAAGCCCACGTCTACTATCGCGATCGACTCGCGGGAACGCTCGCTGAATTGTCCGGTGGCGGGTATCGCTTCGCCTATGATCCTGCTTACCTGAACGACGGCCCCGCCATCTCGTTGACGCTGCCTCTGCAAACCGAGCCGTTCGAGTCGTCCGAGTTGTTCCCGTTCTTCGCGGGGCTGGTGCCAGAGGGTTGGTATCTCCGCATCGTCGCACCGACGATCAAGGTCGATGAGACCGATACCTTCGGCCTGCTCCTGCACACCTGCCAGGACTGCATCGGCGCGGTGAGTCTGAGGGAGGTGAACGATGCCGATTGACTACGATGCCAAGATGCTCCGCTCGATGTTCGGCAAACCGATCCGCCCGACCATTGCTGTTTCATCCACCGAGATCGCGCTCGAAGCCCAGAAGCTGGCCGGCAAGCTCAGCATCTCCGGCGTCCAGCCCAAACTATCGATGCGTCTCGAGGGCGAACAGTTGGTGCCAGTCGCACGTGATGGCCAGTTCATCCTGAAGCCACAGACGCAGGACTTCGCTGAATTGCCACAGAACGAATATCTGTGCATGTCGATGGGTCAGCGGTTCGACCTGCGTACCGCGCCGTGCCTGCTCCTCGAACTATCCGACGGGACACCGGCTTATCTGGTCAAGCGATTCGATCGATTCAAGAAGGGTCGCCGCGTCGAGAAACTGGCCTGCGAAGACATGCACCAGATTCTCGGCGGCCCCGACAAATATGCTGGCAGCCACGAGCAGATTGCTGCCGCCATCCGTGACCATTGCACTTTCGCGCCGCTCGAATTGCAGCGGCTGTTCGAGTTGACCATCTTCAACTTTGCCATCGGCAACGGCGACGCCCACCGCAAGAACTTCTCGCTGCTGACCAGCGAAGAAGGCACCATCGCGCTTAGCCCCGCCTATGACCTGGTGTCGTCCCGTCTGGCCATCCCCGCCGAAAGCGATGAGTTGGCCCTGACCGTCAACGGGAAACGTAACCGGCTGCGTCGCGCAGACTTTATCGCCTTCGCCGATCACTGTGGCGTCGCGCCCGAGTATGCCGAACGCAAACTCGCCGACCTGCTTGCCCTCCATGAGACGTTCATCGAGATGATCACTGCGTCGCAGCTCAGCGACGACCTGCGTGATGGGTTGGCCAACATCATCAGCGCCCGCTTGGAACGCCTGCGGTGATGATGGTGCAGTGCCAGTCCTGACCGCCATGGTTCCTTCCCGGACACGATTTATGGTGACGCCAGCGGGAACAGCCGCAGCCATAGACAGACTTTGTTTTGCGTGTCCGGTTTTTCGCGACGGCACAGACCGGGCTGCGTGCAGCGTCGACACACGCACCCCGGTCCACAGGTTCAAAAGGTCCAAAAGGTCGCGCTGCCGGGGCTTCTGAACCTTTTGAACCCCCGAACCCGACCGCCTCTGGCCCGCCCAATAGCGCCGCCGCAATTCGACACGTTCACAACAAACTGTGCTTACAGGGCCGATGCGTTCCCGTGCCATCGGGAGCGTCTCTCGCCGGGAAGGAACCATGCCTTCTTGACCTTTTGCGCTTATTGCGCGCCGCCCTATACGCGTGCGGGCACATCGCGGGGGCACGGACAAGAAGCGCAAAAAGGTAATACGCATTTTCTTTAATTTGCGCGCTCTATCCATTGTGTTTTAGTGATGGATTGGATTCGCTCTGGCGTGAGGTTATTCCAGCTCTGGGCGCAGGCTT
>Ga0207868_1000172_pt1 | contig 84810 bp, 65 predicted proteins | sample Passage237B_FD_187370 | JGI IMG/M metagenome (GOLD analysis project Ga0207868, IMG submission 187370) | Cellulose adapted compost microbial communities from Newby Island Compost Facility, Milpitas, CA, USA - Passage2 37B (SPAdes) (version 3) ...
GAGCGCCATTTCGGGCCGCCAGTTCATGATATTGCCGATGTAAACGTCTTCGCGCCGGAGCCCCATGGCTCCGATCATTTTCGTCAGCAATTGTCCCGCCGGACCGACAAACGGTTCCCCCTGCACTTCTTCTTCCGCGCCGGGCGCTTCGCCCACGAACATGATCTGCGCGTCCAGATTCCCGACGCCCAGCACCACTTTTTTCCCGGGCCGCACGTGCGCGCGACACACCTCGTCGTTCAACACCTTCTCCTTCAACCACGCCATCCGCGTCGCCTTGTCGCCTTCGGGCAGCGCAAACGGCCTCGGCTCCGGCACCGGCGTCACGCCGGGCGGCGGCGTTTTCTTTTCCGGAATCGCCGGCGCGATGACCCGCTCCGTCCGCACCTCGCTCACCACCCGCGCCGGAACGTCCGCCACTTTCGCTTCCTCCATCTTCTCCGCGGGCCGCGCACTCTTCCGCGCCTCCACGATCTTCCGCAGCGCCTCCACGCTGTCCTCCGACACCGACACGCTCTTCACGCCGGCCGCTTTCAGCCGCCGCAGTTCTTCCGTCAGGACATTCAGTGCCGTTCGCATCACTCGCTCCGGGTTTGCAGAAGTTTCTCCACGTATTTGCCCAACAAATCGAATTCCAGGTTCACCTTTTCGCCGACCTTCCGCGCCCCGAGATTCGTGACCTGCAACGTGTGCGGAATCACCCACACCGCGAACGCGTCGCCGTCCACTTCCGCGATCGTCAGCGAGATCCCGTCGATCGCGATGCTGCCTTTGTGCACGATGTAACGTCCGCCGCCCTCCGGCACGCGCACCTTCAAATAATGATCCTTCCCGCGCGCTTCGAAAACCTCGACCACCCCCACGCCATCGATGTGTCCCGTCACGAAATGTCCGCCGACTTTCCCGTCGAACTTCAAACTCCGTTCCAGATTCACCGCTCCGCCCGCGCCCAGCTCCGAAAAATTCGTCAGTCGCCGCGTCTCCTCCAGCACATCGAACCACACGTATCCAGAATCGAACTTCGTCGCCGTCAGACAGCACCCGTTCACCGCGATGCTGTCGCCCTCGGCGAGCCCTTCTAGCACGCGCTTCGCCGCGACCTGCAGCCGCCAAGCCTCCGCCTGCGGCGCAAAGCTCACCACGCGTCCTGTTTCTTCGACGATTCCCGTAAACATGTTCTGTCGATTACCGCTCGTTATAGTCTGATCCGCAACACCGCCGTCTCTCCGCTCCGCGTCACCAGCACCACGCACTCCGCGCGCGTGTTATCCTCCTCGATGTCCGTCAACCGCTTCACCGCGTCCTCAAAATTCTGCACGCCCACGCCGTCGATTTCGCGAATCCAGTCATCCGTCCGCAGCCCGGCCGTCGACGCCGGCCCATTCGGCTTCACGAAATGCGCCACCACGCCGTTCGCGCCCTGCGGATTCACCCGCCGCGCCACCGCGTCGTCATGCACGAATTCCCGCGCCGTGAATCCAATCCGATCGAAATACTGCCGCTCCGCCTCTCTTAAAAGCTTCGGCTGATCCCCGAGCGCGATCGTCACGTCCTGCCTTTCTCCATTCCGCAGCACGGTCAGCGTGATCTCGTCGCCCGGCTTCCGTCGCACGATTTCGCGACCGACAAACTGCACCACCCCGCGATCCGGCCGAAACCGCGGCAGCGCCTGCCCATCGATCGCCAGCAACACATCGCCTTCCTTCAACCCGCCCCGCGCCGCCGGCCCGCCTTCCACCACTTCGCTGAACACCACCGCCGACTGCGAACCGAGCTTCAAAAACCGCGCGACCTCCGCATCGACCGGCTCCAACCCATACGCCCCCAGCCACGCCAGCGGTCGCCCAAATTTGTTCTGCGGCACCCGCCCGAGCTGCGGCAGCACTTCCGGAGTCGTCAGCAGCGCCGCGCTTTCCTCCACGTTCATCATCAACACCGGCAACCCGCCGCGATCGCTCGACGAAAATTGCAGAAAGCTCTCTCCGAATCCCGTCAGCCCGAGCCCCATGAACTTCCCTTCCGCATCGAACGCCGGCAACCCCGGTCCCGTCACTTCATCCAACGCCACCGCCGTCCGCATCGGCAAACTCTGCACGAGCGACACCCGCCCGCTCATCCAGTAGGGCATGAAATCCTCATCCTTGTTGCGCAGCCCGATCCCCCACAACTCTTCCCCCATCTTCGGCTCGCGCGCCTCGCCCACGAATTTCGTGATCGGCGTCAGCTCCCCGCGAACCGACTCCGCCGCGCGCACGAAATGCCACCCCGACAGCGGATCCTGTCCGAGATATTCGCCCGCCGCGCTCTCCGCCGACCCCGCGCGATACACTTTGAAATCCTTCAACTGCGACGGCGTCGACCGCGCATTCACCGCGATCGAGGGCAGGATGATCGTCCCGTTTTCATCGATCACCGTCCCATACGACACGCTCGGTCGCCGCTCCGTCTCCGTCTCCACGTAGTGCTCGACCGCGACCACGGTGCGCAACCGCTCCTCCCATAGCTCCGCGACATCCGCGCGCAGCGCCGAAAGCACCGCGATTCCACTCAACACTCCGCCCAGAAAAAACGTCCTCATGGTTTGAATACATACAGCGAAATCTGCCGATTCCGCATCGCTTCCACCAACACCGTCTCCGGCTTCGCCTCATAGGCCGCGTGCGCCGCCTTCAACACTTCGAGCGCGTCCACCGGTTGTTGGTTCACTTTTCGAATCACATCGCCGCGCTGAATCCCCGCCACGCTCGCCGGAAATCCCGGCTGCACGCCGATCACGAGCACGCCCGTGGCGTCCGCCAATTGATTCTCTCGCGCATACGTCCGCGACACCTTGCGCACGCTCAATCCCCACTTCTCAAACGCCCACTCCTCGCCCACGCGGCTCTCCAGTTTTTCCGTCACCACGACATACTCTTTCGTCTCGCCGCTCCGCCGCACCGACAGCTTCAACTCACTCCCCACCGGCCGGCTCGCGATCATGTTCTGAATCCCCGGCAATTGCTCCGGAAATCGTCCATCCACTTTCACGCCGTCGATCGCCAGCAGGATATCACCTCCACGGATACCCGCGCGCGCCGCCGGCGAGTCGCGATCCACGTTGTTGATCAACATCCCCGTGTTCAGCGACAGCGCGTAAAACCCCTCAAAATCCTGCAGGTCACGCGGCACGATCCCGATGTAGCTCCGTTCGATCTCGCCTTTGTGCACCAGCCCGTGAACCACGCGCTTCGCGATGTTCGACGGAATCGCGAACCCGAGATTGTCCGCGCCCGCATAGCCGCGCGAATTGATCCCCACCACGCGCCCGTCCGCGGTCACCAGCGGCCCGCCCGAGTTGCCCGGATTGATCGCCGCATCCGTCTGCAGCCACGTGTTGAAAGCGCCCGTTTCATATCCCTTCACCCCGCGCGAATCTTCGAAATAGCGGTTGTTGTTCGAAATAATCCCGCGCGTCGCCGTCCGCGTCAGTCCATACGGCGTCCCCACCGCATAAACGGTGTCGCCCACCTTGAGCTTGCTGCTGTCGCCAAACTCCGCGTGCCGAAACTTCAGCCCACGTCGCTGCACCTCCTCCAAATCCAGCCGCAGCACCGCCAGATCCGTCCAATGGTCCCAGCCCACGAGCTTCGCATTCACCCGCTCGAGATTCGCGAGGGTCACTTGCACTTCCACCGCCCGCGGCGACGCCACGTGCGCGTTGGTCAGCACGATGCCGTCCTTCGACAAAATCACCCCCGACCCGATCCCTGACGTAAACCGCCGCGCCCCCGCCTCGAACGCGTGCTCGCGCACGTCGATCCGCACCACCGCGTCCAACAACTGCTCGAACCCGCGGCTCAATGCCGCGCGCGCTGGTGATACGATGGTTAAAATGGCCGCGCCCAGCGCGAAGATTGACCGTGCAGCGAAAGATTTCACAGTGGCGAGTTCACACGCGAATGGCCACCACCAGCAAAGATTACAACTTCCAAGAAATCGAACCGCACTGGCAGAATTTCTGGGAGCAAAACCGCTCCGCCCGAGCGGATAACGCGTCGTCGAAGCCGAAATACTACGTGCTCGACATGTTCCCCTACCCGTCGGGCGCCGGCCTCCACATCGGCCATCCGGAAGGCTACACCGCCACCGACATCATTTCCCGCTACAAGCGCGCCAAGGGTTTCAACGTCCTCCACCCGATCGGCTGGGACGCCTTCGGTCTCCCCGCGGAACAGCACGCCGTCAAAACCGGCACGCACCCCGCGACCAACACGCAGAACAACATCGTCAATTTCCGCCGTCAGATCAAAGCCCTCGGCTTTTCCTACGACTGGGATCGCGAAATCGACACCACCGACCCGAAATACTTCCGGTGGACGCAGTGGATCTTCCTGCAACTCTTCAAACGCGGTCTCGCCTACGTCGACGAGCGCCCCGTGTGGTGGTGCCCCGAACTCCGCACCGTTCTCGCCAACGAAGAGGTCGTTGACGGCAAATCCGAGGTCGGCGGCTTCCCCGTCGAGCGTCGGAATCTCCGCCAGTGGGTTCTCCGCATCACCGCCTACGCCGAACGCCTGCTCGCCGATCTGAAGGATGTCGACTGGCCCGACTCCACCAAGCGCATGCAGGAAGCGTGGATCGGCCGCTCAGAGGGCGCCGAGATCCTCTTCGATCTCGAAAACAAATCCCTCGGCCAACTGAAGATTTTCACCACGCGTCCCGACACGCTCTTCGGCTGCACCTACATGGTGGTCGCACCCGAGCACCCGCTCGTCGACGCCCTCACCACGCCCGAGCACAAGGCCGCCGTCGAAGCCTACAAAAAGAAAGCCGCCGCCAAGAGCGACCTCGAGCGCACCGATCTCGCCAAGGATAAATCCGGCGTCTTCAGCGGCAGCTACGCGATCAATCCCGTCAACGGCGCGCGCGTTCCCATCTGGGTCGCCGACTACGTCCTCATGGGCTACGGCACCGGCGCCATCATGGCCGTGCCCGCGCACGACGAGCGCGACTACGAGTTCGCGCAACAATACGACCTGCCGATCATCCCCGTCATCGCCAACGACGACGGCGAGCAAAAGCTCCCCTACACCGGCGATGGCCACCTCATCAACTCGCCCGGCTACGACAACCTCAAGTGGACCGAAGCGAAGAAGCGTATCACCGCCGACCTCGCCGCGCGCGGTCTCGGCCAGGCCACCGTCAACTACAAGCTCCGCGACTGGCTCTTCTCCCGCCAACGCTATTGGGGCGAGCCGTTCCCGATCGTCTGGGGCAACGAGGCCGACTATCAACGCGCCCTCGCCTCGCGCCCCGCCGACGTGCCCGAAAAGCCGGTCACGTTCACCAGCGAAGGCGTCACGCATTACGCGCTCCCGCTGCCCGCGTCCGCGCTTCCGCTCGAGCTTCCCACCGTCGAATCCTATCTCCCCAGCGGCACCGGCGAGAGCCCGCTCGCCAACGTCACCGACTGGCTCGAGATCTGGTTCAACATCGAGACCGGCGCCTCCGTTCCCGCCTCGCAGCCACGTCCCGCCGGCGACGCCTGGGTCCGCGCACGTCGTGAAACCAACACGATGCCCCAATGGGCCGGCTCGTGCTGGTATTACCTGCGTTTCCTCGATCCGAAAAACGACAGCGCCTTCGCCTCACCCGAATCGCTGAACTACTGGGGCACGCCCGATCTCTACGTCGGCGGCGCCGAGCACGCCGTGCTCCACCTGCTCTATGCGCGTTTCTGGCACAAGGTCCTCTTCGACCTCGGTGTCGTGCCCCAACACGAGCCATTTAAGAAGCTGTTCCACCAAGGCATCATCCTCGGCGAAGACGGCGAAAAGATGTCCAAGAGCCGCGGCAATGTCGTCAGCCCCGACACCGTCATCGCCTCTCACGGCGCCGACACGCTTCGCCTCTACCTCATGTTCCTCGGCCCGCTCGAGGCGATGAAGCCGTGGAATCCCCGCGGCATCGAGGGCGTGCACCGTTTCCTCCAAAAGGTCTGGCGCAATTGCATCGGACCCGAGGGCGGCATCCACCCGAAGATTTCCGAGACCGCGACCGACACACCCGAAGTCGATAAACTCCTTCACAAAACGATTCAGAAGGTCGGCGACGACATCGAGAACCTGCGCTTCAACACCGCGATTTCCGCGATGATGGAGTTCAACAACGCGATCCAAGCCGCCCCGGCGGTCAACCGCCGCACCATCCTCGCCTTCCTCCAACTCCTCGCGCCCTTCGCTCCGCACATGGCCGAAGAGCTCTGGGAACGTTTCGGTCAGACGCCTTCAATCCAATCCGCGCCGTGGCCGAAATTCGATCCCGCCAAGCTGGCGACCTCAGAGGTAAAGCTCGTATTTCAAGTAAACGGCAAACACCGCGGCGACGCCCTCGTCGCCCCCAGCCTCCCGCAATCCGAAGCGGTGGCGCTCGCCTCAGCCCACCCGAAGGTCGCGCCCTTTGTCACCGGGAAGGCCTTGAAGCGCGTCGTCTACGTCCCAGGGAAAATCCTTAATTTGGTCGTCGAGAATTGAGTTGCATCGGAAGTGCAGGTCTCTAGGTATTACACCCTAGAAACCCGGTCGTCTTCCACCTCAACTCTCCCGTCCATTATGAAGCACTCGCCTGCGCTTACTTTTTTCACGCTGGTTTTGGTGCTGTTTTCCGCCGCGGGCGCTCACGCCGCGATCACCAGCCGACAAAACAACCTGCTCGGGAAGTTCTTCGTGAGCAGCGTCGAGGGCGAGGTGATGTGTATCAGCGACGGCCGCATCTTCAACCTCAAGAAGGGCGACACCATCCTCGCGCGTGGCACCGTCATCGAGACCAAGGAGGACGCCAACGTCACCCTCGTCTTCTCCAACGGCACCGGCGTTTACACCGACGAAAACACCCGCTTCGAAATCGAAAAGTTCGACCAGGAATTCTTCGCGCCCAACAACAACCTCAAGGTCGAGCCGTCAAACTCCTCCACGCTGGTCGCACTCTCGACCGGCCGCGTCGTCATCAGCACGCCCCGCCTCCTCAGCGGCACCACGATGGTCTACAAGACCACGCACGCCGCCGTCGGCATCCGCGGCGAAAAAATCCTGATCGAAGCCGACGAAAAGCAGACGCACGTCGCGATGATCTCGGGCAACGCCACCGTCAACGTCCGCAATCCCGACGGCACCTTCGTCTCCATCGGCAAGCGTCTCGTCACCGGCCAGGAAGCGTTCGTGAAATACACCGTGGGCGGCGGCACCGAAGGCGGCCTCGTCCTTTCCGACGAAGCAAGTCCCGAGTCCGAGACTGACACCGAAGCCGCTTCCGCCGCCGGTGCGACGGCGCTCGCATCCACCGAACCGAAGCCCGTCCTCACCGGCAATCCGATCACCGCCGAAACCGAGGCCACTGTCCTTCGCCTCACCGGCGGCGCGCGCATGAAACGCTCCGCCGACAGCCCCGCGGTCCCCGTCTCCGACGGCGCCAAACTCCCCGTCGGCAGCATCCTCATCACCGACGGCGCCGGCGAACTCCACCTTCAACCCTTCGAAGGCACGATCGCCACGCTTCGGCCCAACACCACCGTTCACATCGAAAAGCTTTCGATCACCCGCGACGGCAATGTCGTCACGAAGCAAACCGGCCTCCTCGGCCTCAAGGCCGGCACCGTCATCTCGACGATCGATCCCGCCAAGATCGATATCAACGACTACGGCGTCCGCACCCCGAAGGGCATTGCTTCCGCGAAGGGCACGTCCTTCGCCGTTTCGATCGAAGACGACGAGGGCTTCACCGTCGCCACCACCGCCGACACCGTCACGTTTACCACACCCGAAGGCACTTCCTACGCCATCGCCGCCGGCAACGTCAGCATCACCCCCGCCGGCGGGACCCCACAGCCTCCCATTTCTCTTGCCACCGCGATTGCCACCAACGTCGGCTTGGTTGACGTCATCCGCACCGCGCTCAACACCGTCACCAACGTCGTCCAAAACAACGTCGGCGGTCTTCCGCCCACCTCGGCCAGCGATTTGATCACCAAGGTCGCCAACACCGCCAGCGCCGCGCTGCCCGCCGAAGCGACCGCGATCGCTTCCCAAGTTGTCACCGCCGTCACCTGGCCCTCCTCGGCCACGGCCACTATCGCCCCCGCCGCCGCTGCGTCCGTCACGGGCGCCATCGCCGCCGCCGCGCCCGACCAAGCCGCGGCCATCGCTACGTCCGCCGCGCTCGCCGCGCCCGACCAAGCCGTTTCTATCGCCGCCGCCAGCGCCCAGTCCGCCCCCGGCCAGGCCGCACAGATTGCCTCGGCCGTCACGCAAACATTCGTCCAAACCGATTCGCTCGGCAACGTCACCCCCGCCACCGTCCAGAACGCCTCCGCTTTGGCCGCTGCGGTGACCTCCTCGGTCCCCAACCAAGCCGCACCCGTCGCCGCCGCCGTCATGCAGGCGCTCGCGCAATCCGCGCCGTTGACCCCTCCGCTCGTCAACGCCCAAGCCGCGTCGACCATCGCCTCCGCCGTCACCCGCGCCGCGCCCGATCAGGCCGTGCCCGTCGCGGCTACGATGATGCGCACCCTCACCCAGACACAGACGTTCGCGGAAGCGAGTCCCCAAGTGGTCGCACAAACGGCCGCCACGCTCGCCTCCGCCGTCACCGTCGTTGTTCCGCCCCAGGCGCAGGAAGTCGCCACGGCCGTCATGCAGCTTCTGGTGCAGGCCAATCCTACCGCCTCGCCCGCCGCCAACACCCAGGCTGCCGGCCTCATCTCCGCCGCCGTTTCCCAAGCTGCGCCGGACCAAGCCGCAGCCGTCAACCAAGGTCTCGCCGCCGCCACCAATCAGCCCGTCTCTTCCATTCAGTCCGCGGCGATTCAATCGGGCGTCCTCGCTTCCCAAATCACCCAACAAGTCGGCCAGATCAGCCAGACTTCCAACAGCGCCTTCCAACAGGGAAGCTCCGCAAGCTCAAACATCGCCCAGTCCGGGCCCGCCGCCGGCGCGGGATCGACCGGCGGCTCCACCCCCAACATCGCTCAAACCTCCACGTCGACAACCGGCGGCTCCGGTGCTCCTGGCACGACGACGACCGCCGGCCCCGGCGGTGGCGGCGACGGAAACAGCTCCACCTCCATCATCATCACCCAATTCGACCCCAACGAAGTTGCCGACCTCACCGCCAGCCTCGAGGCGGCTCAGAACGCCCAAGCCGGCACCATCTTTGTCCCGACCGATCCCGGTGCGGGCACTCCTGGCAGCGGCAGCAGCGGGATCGGTGGCTCTCCCACGGTCGAGCCTCGCCCCACCGTTCCGGCCACACCGGATTCGCATCAAACGACGAGCAATGCGAATGGCGACGGTGATAGTAGCTAACGATCCCCGCGGGTATCCTAGCAACATGCCTCGATGACCCTCTGCGCCCGCATCATCGGCTGCCTCCTTGTCTCCTCCGTAGTGATCCCGCAGGCCCGCGCACTCCTGAACTTCAACGAAGGTAAAGACCTGGTTTTCGTGACTGCCTCCTACTCCATCGGCCTCGACACGAATGTCTTCACCCGCCGGTCCGGCACGAGCTCGGCCACGCAGTCGCTCTCCGTCTCCGCCGACTACACGCGCAACGCCGGGCTCATCAGCGTCGCCGCCAACGTCAGCGCCTCCGCCGGCCGCTTCACCGACGTCAAAGGCCAGGATTTCTCCGACCCCAGATTCTCCCTCTCCTTCCGCAAACGCTACGGCCGCACCACCGGAAGCCTCGGCTTCAGCGGCGGGCGCGAAAGCCAGCCCGACCCCGACGCCGGAAAGCGCACCCGGGCTTGGAACACCAGCACCAACCTCAACCTTCGCTACCCCGTCAACGACCGCTACTACTTCACGAATTCCTTCGGCGCCAACACCCGCATCTACGATCAAAGCAACGAATTCAGCAATCTCTGGACCTACTCCGATTCCATCGCGATCAACTACGTCTACTCCTCCAAGCTCGACCTCAACGGCGGCTACACCGTCACCCTGAGCGAGACCTCCCGCAACACCACCGCCTGGGATCAGAGCGTCACCGTCGGTGCCAGCGGCGGCATCCTTCCGAAACTCAGCGGCAACGTCCGCTTCGGCATCCAGCGCCGCGACAGCCAATCCCGGCTCGGCGGCAGCGAGGCCTTCCACTCCTTCACCTCCGGCACCACCCTCAAGTGGCTCTATTCGCGCAAAATGACGTTCAACGCGGACCTCTCCCAGGATTTCTCCACCACCTCGACCGACATTTCCGTCAATCGCGCGAGTGCCGGCTTGAACGCCACCTTTTCCCTTAGTAGTAAATACATCGCGAGCGCCGGCGTGAGCTATACCATTAGCAACTATCTCGGCAAGGCGGGCGAAATCCAAGCAGCCGATGCGCCCGCCCCGATCAACCGCCGCGACTACATGTTCCAGTTCAACGCCAGCATCGGTGCCGCGATCACCACGCACATCCGCACCAGCCTCGCCTACTCCTACACGTTCAACACTTCCAATCTCTCCAACTCCGTCTTCGAACGCCAAAGCCTCTCTCTTACGATCGTCGCCACCTACTGATTGATCAGTTCGTCATGAAATCGTCATTCCACTTTCTTGTCCGCCTTCTTTCGCTCGTTTTCGTGACCCTCGCCGTTCACTCCGCCCTCGGTCAGTCGTCCGGCACCGCCGATCACGAAGAAAAGCCTGACTACATCTACCGGCTCAGCATCACCGATCGGATCCGCGTATCCATCTTTCAGGAAGACGACCTCACCGACATCCTTCGCATCGACGCCCGCGGCAACATCAATCTCAAACTCGTCGGCGAACTTCGCGTCGCCGGCATGACCGTCGCCGAAGCCCAGCGCGCCATCGAAAAGGCCTATCGCGACGGCCGCTTCCTGCGTAATCCCCAGGTCTCGGTCGTCATCGAAGACTACGCCATCCGCGACGTCGCCATCGAAGGCCAAGTCAAAGCCCCCGGCCGCTACGTCCTCCCCGTCGAATCCACCTACTCCATCGTCGAACTCGTCACCAAAGCCGGCGGCCTCACCGATATCGCCAAAGGCAGCGCCGTCGTCATCACCCGCACCTCTCCCGACGGCAAGCGCACCACCATCACCGTCGATGTCGACTCGCTCATCCGCGGCCGCAAGAGCAGCAATCCCAACAATTCCGCCGTCCTTCTCGAACCTGGCGACGTCGTCTACGTGCCCGAGCGCATCATCTAATCCCATGCCGATCGCCGATCCCCCTTTGAAGCCGGTCCCTCACGTCACCGGCGCCCGCGACGAAGATTCCGTCGTCGAACGCCGCACCCTGCGCGACTACTACATCATCCTGCGCGAACGCCTCTGGATCGCACTCCCGCTCGCACTCCTCGTCGCCGTGCCCATGGGCTACTTCAAGGCCCGCGAGACCCCGATGTATGCCAGCACCGCGACGATGCAGTTCGAAAAACCCGAAACCGTCGTCACCTCCCAGGCCGTCATCGATCCCGCCGTCCGCAGCGAGATCGAACTCAACACCAACATCCAGATCCTCAACTCCGGCCGCCTCCGCAGCCGCGTCATCGAATCCTTCACCCCCGACGAGGTGAAGATCCTCCAGCGTCCCTACCTCAAGGACCTCCCGCCCGGCACCCCGCCGCCCTCCGCCGCCGGTGCGCTCGGCTCCGTCTCCATCGAGCCCGCCCGCAACAGCCTTCTCATCGGCATCACCGCCCGCCACCCCGACCCCGAAGCCGCCGCGCTCGTCGCCAACCGCTACGTCCGCGAGTTCATGAATTTCCTCATCGAACGCGTCGGCGGCGTGAACGAGAGCGCCGTCGAATTCCTCAAGACCCGCGCCGAACAACTCCGCAAGGAATCCGAGGAAGCCGAGCAGCGCCTCAACGACTACATGAAGGTGCACAACCTCGTCTCGCTCGACAAATCCAAGGACATCGTCGGCGATCGCCTCAAAACCATCAGCGGCACCCTCACCAATGCCCAGCTCGTCCGCCTCAATTTCGAGAACCAGCAAAACCTCGTCGACACCTACCGCCGCGAAGGCCGCAACCTCGTCGAAATCCAATACATCGCCAATCACGGCACCGTCCCTTCGCTGAACAACCAGCTCACCGGCCTTCTCCAAAGCCAGGTGGTTCTCTCCGAACGCTACTTTGAGCGCCATCCCAAGATGGTCGATCTGGCCAACCAGATCGCGATCGTGCGCGAACAGCTCGCCAAGGCCATCGATCTCGCCATCGCCGACCTCGCCACCCGCCTCAACGAGGCCCGCGAAGCCGAGAAATCCCTCGAGATCGAATTCGCCAAAGCCGAAAAGGAGTCCCTCGAACTCCGCGACATCTCCATCGAGTTCCGCTCTCTCGAAAGCAACGCCCAGATCGCCAAGTCCAACTACCTCCAGATCCTCGACCGCCTCGCCCAAACGACCACCACGAAGAACCTGGAAAAAATTCCCCTCCACCTGCTCGACCGGGCCGTGCCCGCCGGTGCCCCTTACTCGCCCAACATCCGCGCCATCATCCGTAGCTGCGTCGGCGTCGGCGTCCTCGTCTTCTTCGGCGTCGCCATCGGACTCAGCTTCATCGACGACCGCATCAAGAGCGCCTGGGACGTCGAATCGTTCATCGGTGCCAACCTCCTCGGCATCATCCCCGACCTCTCGGCGATGAAGGACGACGAAAAATACTCGCTCCTCGTCGGCAACAAACAGGCGCCCGGCGTCGAGGCCTTCCTCAGCGTCTACAGCTCCGTCAAAATCCACTCCAAGCTCGATTTCCCCAAATCGATCCTCGTCACCTCCACCATTCCCGGCGAAGGCAAGACCCTCATCTCCTGCAACCTCGCCGGCAGCTTCGCCCGCCACGGCAAGAACACACTGCTCATCGATTGCGATCTTCGCCGCCCCATGCTGCACCGCCACTTCAAGCAGCAGAACACCACCGGCCTCATCACCTGGTTCGAAAACGGTGCTCCGCTCGACAGCGAGCTCTCCACCAATCCCGCCCTCGGCATCATCAAGATCCACGACAACCTCTCGCTTCTCTGCTCCGGCGGCCGCTCCAAGACCCCCACCGAGGTTCTCGAAAATCCGCTCTTCTCCCAACTCCTCGAAAAACTGAAGCGCGAATACGATCTCGTCATGATCGACTCCCCGCCGCTCGGCGCCGTCACCGACAGCTTGCTGATCGCCGAGCGCACCGACGAGGTCATCTACGTCTGCCGCTTCAACCGCGCCTTCCGTAAACACATTCGCCTCTACATGAAGGCGCTTCGCAACGGGAAGAACGAGGTCCTCGGCGTCGTCCTCAACGGCCTCTCCCCGCGCCGCATCGAGTATTACTCCAACTACCGCTACTACCGGAGCTACAAAAAATACTACGGCTCCCAAAGCTGAGGAAGGCAGGGACGGTTATCCCCAACCGTCCGTCTCCTCGCGCTCGCACTTTCCGCGGCGGCTCACCCCCGCCGCTTTTTTTGCACCTTCAACTCCACCCTTCGCGAACACGGCTCGCCAATTTTCACTTTTCAGCCTTTCAGTCTTCCAACTTTTTGCTCCGTGCTCTCCGCGTTCCTTCCGCCGAATTTCGACTCGCGCCGTCCGCTCGCCCTGATCGCCGGCCAAGGCCTCTATCCGCAACTCGTCGCCAACGCCGCCCGTCGCGCCGGCATCACCGTCAAACTCATCGCCTTCGACGAGGAAACGCGTCCCGATCTTATCGCCAGCTTTCCCGACTCCGACCGCCGCACGCTCCTCGTCGGCCAGCTCGGCAAGATGCTCAAAACCCTCCGCGAGTTCGACGCCGGCTACGCGCTCATGGCCGGACAAATCTCGCCGCGCCGTCTCTTCAAAGGTCTTCATCCCGACCTCAAAGCCATCCGTATTCTCGCCTCGCTCAAACGCCGCAACGCCGAAACCATCTTCGGCGCCATCGCCGCCGAAATCGAAGCGCTCGGCATCACGCTCCTCGACGCCCGTGCCTTCCTCGATGATCAACTCGCCACCGCCGGCTGCATGACCGGCCGCTCCTTCCCGATCGAACAGGACTACATCGATCACGGCATTCACATCGCCCGCGAATGCGCCCGCCTCGACATCGGCCAGGGCTGCGTCGTTCGCAAAGGCACCGTTCTCGCCGTCGAAGCCTACGAGGGCACCGACGAAATGCTCCGCCGCGCCGGCGGCTTCAAAACCGACGGCGCGCTCTTCGTGAAAACCGTCAAAGCGAACCAAGACTATCGCTTCGACGTCCCTTGCTTCGGCCTCCGCACCCTCGAAGTCATGCGCGAAGCCGGTCTCGCCGCCGCCGCCCTCGAAACCAATCGCGTCATCGTCATCGATCGCCCCGCCGTCCTTGCCCAAGCCAAAACCTGGGGCATCCACCTCCTCGGCTTCGAATAGAAATTCCCGCTCCTCGTGGCTGCGCGCAGCCTGCCCCGACAAGTTCGGAGGGAGCGCGTGGTCATAACGGCAAGCAACTGCGAGTCGTTTGGCCACCCTCCTCACCCGGCCCGCCGACTTGCGCTTTCGCCCCCTCGCGCCCATCTCTTCCTCATGCAGAACGATGCCGTCCCGGTTTCCGTCAAAGGCGTGATGCCCACCGCCAACGGCTGTGCCGTATTCCTCGGAAACGACGAGAAAACCTTCGTCATCTACGTCGACCACTCCGTCGGCAACGCCATCCAGATGACCCTCAACGGCGTCAAAAAAGACCGCCCGCTCACGCACGATCTCATCGGCAGCATCTTCCTCGGACTCGGCGCCCAGCTCGATCACATCCTCGTCAACGACGCCCGCGAAGGCACCTTCTTCGCCCGCATCCTGCTCCGCATGGAAAACGAGCTCGGCAAAAAAATCGTCGAGATCGACGCCCGCCCGAGCGACTCCATCGTCCTCGCCCTCCAACAAAAACGCCCGATCTTCGTCGCTCGCTCCGTCCTCGATTCCACCGAGGACATGACCGAAATCCTCGACCGCGTCCGCCAGCAACAAGCCGAGGAATCCGACGAAGAAGATCAGCCCTGATCCCTCCGCCACCGTAGCGGCGAGCGCCAGCGAGCCGTCGGCGCCGCGCCTTTCATGCCTTCCCTTCCCGCACCTCTCGTCCCCGGCCAGCCGCTCACCGCGCTCGCGCCGATGCAGGACGTGACTGATCTCGCCTTCATGCGCGTCATCGCGCACTACGGCGCACCCGACTATTTCTTCACCGAGTTTCTCCGCGTCCACGCGCAGTCGCGCCCCGAGAAACACATCCTTCGCTCGATCGACGAAAACACCACCGGCCGCCCCGTCTTCGCCCAGCTCATCGGCGAAGACCTGCATCACCTCTCTCGCACCGTCGCCGAACTTCTCCCGCACCCCATCGCCGGCATCGACCTCAACCTCGGCTGCCCCGCTCCCAAGGTTTACAAGAAAAACGTCGGCGGCGGCCTCCTCCGCGATCTCGATCACGTCGATCGCATCCTCGGCACGCTCCGCGCCGCCGTCCCCGGCCTCTTCACCGTGAAGGTCCGTATCGGTTTCGACGATACGTCACCGTTCGAACGCCTCCTCGACCTCGTCGACGCCCACCGCGTCGACCTCCTCAGCGTTCACGGCCGCACCGTCAAGGAAATGTATCGCAGCGAGGTCCACTACGACTTCATCGCCCGCGCCGTCGAACGCGTCCGGTGTCCCGTCCTCGCCAACGGCAACATCCTCTCCTCCCCGCGCGCCGCCGCCGTCCTCGCCCAAACCCGCGCCGCCGGCGTCATGATCGGCCGTCACGCGATCCGCAATCCGTGGATCTTCCGCCAGTGCCGCGAACAATTCTCCGGCGCACCCGTCTTCGCGCCCACGCTCGCCGACGTCCGCGACTACATCGAACACCTCTATCGCGAGACCCAGACGCCCGGCATCCCCGAGCGTTTTCACGTCAACAAGATGAAGAAATACCTCAACTTCGTTGGCCAGTCCGTCGATCCCACCGGCGCCTTCCTCCACGACATGCGCCGCGCCTCGTCCGAATCTCAGCTCTTTGAGATCTGCGACCGCCACCTCCTCGCCGACCCCGCCCGCCCCTTCGCTCCCGAACCCTACCCCGGCGTGATCGCCCGCCCCAACTGCGAATCTCCCGCCGCCGACGGCTGCTCCCTCGAAACCATCACCGCGTAAGGGGAACGGTGAGGGACGCCTTTCCGAGGCGTCCCGCGCCCTTCTCACTCCAAGCCCAACGCCAGCCGCCCTTCCTGCGAAATCATCTGCGGGTTCCACACCGGATCCCACACGATGTGCACCTTCGCCTCTTCCACTTGCGGCAAGGTCGCAATCTTCTGCCGCGCATCCTCCGCGATCACCGGCCCCATTCCGCAGCCCGGCGCCGTCAGCGTCATCTTCACATCGACGCGATACCCGCCGCTCTCCGTCTTCTCGCTCGCGAGATCATACACAAGTCCCAGATCGACGATGTTCACCGGGATCTCCGGATCGAAACACGTCTTCAACACGTCCCAGACCGCTTTCTCGCTGAACTCTCCCGCCGTCGCCTGCGCCTGCGCTTCCGCCGCCGGCACATAGCCCGCGATCGCATCCGCATCCGCATTTGCGATACGAAACAGCCCGCGGTCCGTCCGCACCGTCACGTTTCCGCCCAGCGTCTGCGTGATGAACACCTCCGTGCCCGCCGTCAGCGTCACGCGATCTCCCGCCGGAATCACCGTCGCCGGCACGTCTCTCGAAAGGGTATGATTGGACATGATGATGAAATCGTCTCTCCGCCTGTTTACTGCACGTTCAAATTAAGCGGCAAACGCGCATACAATCCCCGCGCATCGTTGAACGCCCGCAGCACTTTCAACTCCTCCTCCAGCCGCTGCGCCACCTGGCCCGCGATCCCCGGCGCGCGCGCGCTGTTCGGCACGTAACGCTCCAACGCCTCCTGCAACGCCTCCGCGAACTCCTTCTTTCGCGGATACTCCACGAGCCGGTAGCTCTTCAGCCCGGCCGCGCCCGCCGCATACTTGATCGCCGCCTCCAGCCCGCCGATTTCGTCCACCAGCCCGAGGTTCTTCGCCTCCAGCCCCGACCACACCCGGCCCTGCGCAATCTCCTCGACAAATTCCCGATCGAGCCCGCGCCCATCCACCACGCGGTCGATGAACTCTCCATAAATCCGGTCCACCAACCGCTGAAACACCGCCATCTCCTCCGGCGTTTTCGGCCGCGTGATCGTCAACATGTCCGCGAGCTTCCCCGTCTTCACCACGTCGAACGTCAGCCCGAAATCGTTCGCCAGCTTCTGCACGTCGAACTGCACGCCGAACACCCCGATCGATCCCGTGATCGTCGTCGGCTCCGCGAAAATCCGATCGCCATACGCCGAAATCCAGTATCCGCCCGACGCCGCATACGAGCCCATCGAAACGATCACCGGCTTCACCTCCGTCGCCAGCCGCACTTCGCGTTGAATCGCTTCCGACGACGACGCCGTTCCTCCGGGACTGTTCACGCGCAACACGATCGCCTTCACGTCATCGTCCTCGCGCAGCCGCCGCAGCTCCCGCGCAAATCGCGTTCCGCCGATCTCGCCCGGCTCCAAGCCTTCGCCATCCACGAGATCGCCTTCCGCATACACGACCGCGATTCGTCCCGATCCCGACAGCTCCTGACCTTCGATCTTCGTCGGCGCCGGCAACACGTCCTTCGCGATCTTTGAATAATCCGCGATCGTGATCTGCTTGAATGTCTCCCCATCGTCGCTGTCGCCCGCGATCTCGCGCATGCTCGCGATCACCTCGTCGCGATACGCCACGCGATCCACCAGCTTCGCGTCGAGCGCCGCCTGCGGGTGAATGATCCCTTCGCTGTCCACCGCCGCCTGCACGCTCGTCACGTCGAGCTGTCGCGATTCCGCCATGTCGGCCAGCAAATCCGTCCAAACATCGTCCAGGAGCTTCTGCATCTGCTCGCGACTCTCCGGACTCATGTTCTCCCGCGTAAACGGCTCGATCGCCGACTTGTATTTCCCCACGCGCGTCACCTGCACGCCGATGCCGTATTTCTCGAACGCATTCGCCAAAAACATCGGCTGCGTCGACAGCCCCGGCATCAGGATCAGCCCATACGGATCGATCGTCAGTTCGTCCGCCACCGACGCGAGGTAGTAGTTCTTCGTCGTCGCATACGTGAGATACGCCTTCACCGGCTTCCCCGACTCCTTGAACCGCTGCAGCGCCGCGCGCACTTCCTTCAACGTCGCATAACCCGGCCCAAATCCTGCGGGTGGAATATCTCCTTTGATGAACACGCCCGCGATCCGGTCATCCGTCGCCGCCGCCCGCAGCGTCCGCGTCACCGTCCGCAACTGCAGCGTCGACGTGCGGTCCGCGCTCAACCGAAAATCGAAAACCGGCGGCGCATCCGTGATCGCCGACGAAAGATCGAGCACCAAATACGACCCGCTCGCCACCGCCGGCGCCGCCTTGTTTCCCATCGCCGCGAGCGCCGCAATAAACCCGATAAACAAAACCGCTCCGCCCACCGTGAAGATGATCAGCGCCACCAGCGCTCCGAGCATCGACGTGAAGAAATTTTTCATGCGTAGACGCGACGCTACGCCGTTTCCCCTGTTCCTCCAGTCGAAACACCTCCGCGCGACGTGGCTGCGAGCAGCCTGCCCCGACAAGTCGGGGTGAGCGAGTGATCCTTTAGGTCACGAGTTCACTCGCGCCTCCTCCCTCCGCGCACGTCCGCGTCCCCACCAAGCTTGCCCGTTCCTCCCTCCCTCCCATACTCCACCTCCATGCCGACGACCGAGCAGAAAGACCTTCTCACGACCAACCGAAAGGCGCTCACCATCAATCTCGACGAGCACAAATACGGCACGTTCGCCGAGATCGGCGCCGGCCAGGAAGTCGCCCGCATCTTTTTCCAAGCCGGCGGTGCGTCCGGCACCGTCGCCAAGACCATCTCCGCCTACGACATGACGTTTAGCGATGCCATCTACGGCAAAGCCCCGCGCTACGTCTCGCGCGAACGTCTCAACCTGATGCTCGATCACGAGTATCAACTCCTCCTCGAACGCCTCGCGCCGTCCCGCGGCGACCGCACCACCTTCTTCGTTTTCGCCGACACCGTTGCCGCCCGAAATTACAAAGGCACCAACGAAGCCCACGGCTGGATGGGCATCCGCTTCCAGACCGAGCCCGGCGGCCCGCCGAGCGAGATCGTCGTCCACGTCCGCATGTGGGACAAAGAAAACGTCCTCCAGCAGGAAGCCCTCGGCATCGTCGGCACCAACCTCATCTACGGCGCCTTCTACTACCGCGACGACCCCAAGAAACTCGCCGGCTCCCTCATGGACCACCTGAGCTACGACCGCATCGAGGTCGACATGCTCACAATGAGCGGCCCCGCCTTCAAACACGTCGATAACCGCCTCATCTCCCTTTACCTCGTCCAACTCGGCCTCACCAACGCCGTGATGTTCGGCCCCAATGGCGATGTCCTTCAGCCGTCCGAAGTCCTCTACAAGAAAGCCATCCTCGTCGAACGCGGCTCCTTCCGTCCCGTCACGCACGTCAACGTCGACATGCTCAACTGCGCCACCGCGCAGTTCGTCCAGGAACCGCTCGTGAAGGGCAAGGACGTCGTCGTCCTCATGGAGATCACGATGAACAACCTCCTCGCCGCCGGCTCGATCGACGCCCAGGACTTCCTCTCGCGCGTCGATCTCCTCAGCGACCTCGGCTTCACCGTCCTCATCTCCAACTACTCCGAATACTTCCGCCTCACGTCCTATTTCCGCCGCTACACGAAGGAGATGATCGGCGTCGCGATGGGCATCAACAACCTCGTCGAGATCTTCAACGAGAAATACTACGAGAACCTCGAAGGCGGCATCCTCGAATCCTTCGGCCGGCTCTTCCGCCATTCGGTCAAACTCTACATCTACCCGATGCGCCAGGACGCCTACGGCCACTACCTCGGCACCGGCCAGGCCACCGGCGCCCCCTCGACCTCCACCAACTCCTTCGCCACCTCCGTCCTCATCACCGCGAAGAACGTCCAGGTCGTCGACCACCTGCGCAACCTCTACAATCACCTCCTCGAAAATCACTACATCGAGTGTATCGTGGGTTTCGATACGAGCATCCTGCACATCTTCTCCCGCGACGTCCTTCGCCGCATCAAGGAAAACGACGCCTCCTGGGAGCAAATGGCCCCGCCGTCCGTCGTCGCCGCCATCAAGAAGCGCCGCCTCTTCGGTTACACGCCTCCCTCCCTCGCCGCCGCGAGTTGAGGACCCTCGCCACCAGCATTGGAGGCGCGGTGCCCCACCGCGCTTTTTGTCCGCATGCTCACCGCCCTCCACCCCGACCTCCACGTCCATTCCGTCCCTTATCGCGTATTCGGAATCTGGATAAACCGTCGGCTCGTCGTCATCCGTGAACCTTCCGGCGGCCTTTGGGTTCACTCGCCCATTCCGTGGACTCCCGCCCTCCGCCACGCCGTCTGGCAACTCGGCGAGGTCGCCGACGTCGTCGGCCCCAATCGTTTCCACGACGAGTGCCTGCGCGAATTCCAAGCCGAATACCCGCACGCCGATTTTCACGCCGCCCCCGGCCTCGCCGCCGACCGCCGCGACATCCGTTTCGTCCCCGACCCGCTCGGCAACATCGCTCCTCCCGAATGGCGCGGCGCGATCGACCAACATCTCGTCGCCGGCATGCCGCGCCTCAACGAAGTCGTCTTCTTTCATCGCGCCAGCCGAACGCTCATCCTCGCCGACCTCGCCTTCAATTTCGGTCCCGGCACGCACTGGCTCACCGCCTTCCTCATGCGCCTCAACGGCTGCTGGAATCGTTTCGCGCCCTCGCGTTTCTGCCGGAGCCAGATGAAAAACCGCGCCGCCGTCCGCGCCTCGCTCGAACACATTCTCGCCTGGGACTTCGACCGCATCCTCGTCGGCCACGGCCGCAACATCGAAACCAACGGCAGACAAGCCTTCCGCGAAGCCTTCGCCTTTCTCCTCTCCCGCTAAACACGCCGACCACGCGAAACACCCACGCCTTTTCGCTCCGTCCGCGTGTTTCGCTGGCCCACAAATTTTCCGTGTCTTCCGTGTTTTCCGCGGGCAACTTTCCCGCTCTTTCCGTCTTTTTCCATGCGCTTCCACAAATACCACGCCCTCGGTAACGACTACATCGTCTGCGATCCCTGCGACTTCCCCTCCTGGAATCCGGCGCCCACCGTCGACCAGATCCGCGTCGTCTGCCACCGCAACTTCGGCGTCGGCTCCGACGGTATTCTCTGGGGCCCGCTGCCGTCGCGGCAAAGCGAGTTCGGCCTGCGCATCTTCAATCCCGACGGTTCCGAAGCCGAAAAATCCGGCAACGGGCTCCGCATCTTCTCGCGCTACCTCTACGACCAAAAGCTCATCAAGAACCCGTCTTTCACGATCGAGACGCCCGGCGGACACGTCCAATCCGTCATCAAAGACGACGGCCGCCTCATCACCGTCGCGATGGGCCAAGTCAGTTTCGACAGCACGAAGATCCCAGTAAACCCCGCCACGCCCGCGCGCGAGGTCCTCAACGAAAAGATCACCATCCTCGATCGCGAGTTCACCTACTGCGCCGCCACCATCGGCAACCCTCACTGCGTTCTCCCGCTCACCGAAATCTCCTCCGAGCTCGCGCACAAATACGGCCCGCATCTCGAAACGCATCCGAATTTCCCGCGCAAAACCAACGTCCAGTTCCTCCGCGTCCTCGACCGCGCCAACATCCAGATCGAGATCTGGGAGCGTGGCGCCGGCTACACCCTCGCCTCGGGCAGCTCCTCCAGCGCCGCCGCCGCCGTTGCGCACAAGCTCGGCCTCGTCGACGCCTCCGTCACCGTTCACATGCCTGGCGGAAAAATCGGCATCGAGATCTCCCCCGACTTCTCGATCATGATGACCGGCACCGTCAACAAGGTCGCCGAGGGCACCATGCACCCCGAACTCTTCGCGGTGAAAGTGTAGTCGCTAAATCTTGCTGCTCTGCCGATACCCCGGCAGCCGCTCGTCCAGCTTCACCCACGGCAGCCGGTCCTCGAGCCAGATCGCCCGGTCCGGCGCAAACGGTCGCGGATCGTCCAGCGACGCGATCGTGAAATCCACCGTCGGCGCATCCTCGCTGTCCTCGAAAAACAGATGCGTCCCACAACACGCCGCGAAACTCCGCACGCGTCCAGCATGCGGCACTTCTCGCACGCTCCCCGCCGTCACCCGCAACGCCTCGCGCTTCACCGTTCCCCACGTCACATACGGCGCCCCGGCGCTTCGCCGACAATCCTCGCAGTGACAATCGCACAGGTTCCGCGGCTCTTCCTCCACGCGATACCGGACCCCTCCGCACAAACAACCGCCCACGATTTCAGCGTTCATAAAAACAAAGCGGGCGCCGACACGCCCACCGCCTCGACCCTCCCCTCCCAGCCACGTTCCCACCCCCGTCCACAAAACAACGGCGCGGGCGATCGCACCAACCCATGTGCCATCACCCGCGCCGCCCAGGCCGCCCGAACCCGCTGACGCCGGCTCGGGCGAATCCGCAAAATCAATACTTCACATTGCAGCCATACGGCTGCGTCGTCGCCTTCGCGACCGCCTTGCCTTCCTTCACGGCCTTCAACGCCGCCGCGACATAATTCTCCGCTTTCGGAATATCGTTCGGATTTCCCGATCGGATGCTGTCGATCGCGCCGTTGTAAACCAGCGTGCCGTTCCCATCGATCACATACATGTGCGGCGTCGTCTTCGCGCCATACAGCTTGCCGATTTTGCCGCTCTGATCGCGCACATACGCCGTCGCCGCCGCATTGTGTTTCTTCAACCAGGCGGCCGCCCGCGCCTCGTCGTAATCACTCTGATCGCCTTTCGCGCCGGAGTTGATCGCAATCCAAACGACACCATCGCTCGTCGCCGACTTCTGCAGGTTCTGCATGTTGCCGCTGTTGTAGTGCTTGCCGACGATGGGGCATTCGGGATTCACCCACTCGAGCACCACCGTCTTTCCTTTGTAATCCGAAAGCGTGTGCGTCTTGCCCTGGATGTCCGTCACCGAGAAGTCGGGCGCCGGAGCGCCAACCTCCACCGCCGCCCGCGCGGCCGCCGCTACAGCCATGAAGGCTGCCGCAAGGAAGAGAATTTGTTTGGTCGGTTTCATGGGAACGGGCGGCTCGACGCATATTTTTGGCGGAAGATTCACGTCCTCTTACATACCGGAGAAATCCCGTTGCTAGGGGAAATCCCCCGGCTAATGTTATCCGGCTGTGATAGGCCGCCTCGCCGACCTCCTCCGCCTCGCTTGGGGCCTCCTCTACTGGAACATCCGCAAATCCCTGTTCCAGCTCCGTCGCGGCCAATCATCTTGCCCCTGCCAAAGCCCCAGCGATTCCGGTCGCGCCTACCAAACCGCCTGCGACGCCTGCCTCTCTTGGGATAAACCCGCGCGCTTCCGCCGCGTCTGCCCGCTCCTCGTCCAAACCCCCGACGGCCTTCGCTGCTCCGTCGACACCGAACACGTCCGCCCGTTCTGGGGCCGCGCCTTCGCGATCTACGGCGGCACCGCCCTTTCGATCTACCTCGCGGGCGCGATCGCCATCTTCGCTTTCCTTCGCTCCGTCGGCTATCCGATCAACATCGGCCATCTCATCTGGCCCGGAAAATGGCACCGCGTCACCGAGGTTCGCGGCTGGTTTTTCATGGAGCGCGCCAACCGCGCCTTCACCGCCGGTCGCACCGCCGAGGGCATGCTCTATCTCACCAACGCCTACGAATTCGATCCCAACAATTTCGACATCGCCTTCACTCTCGCGCAAAAACTCCAGTTCGGTCAGCCCGGCCGCGCCGACCAGATCTATCGGCGCCTCCTGGAAACCCACCCCGCCCAAGCTCCCGCCGTCAGCGAAGCCTGGTTCCGCGCCCTGCTCGCCCGCGGCGACTTTCCGACCATCGTCGATTTCGCCTCGCAACAGGTCCTGAAGGACGAATCTCGCGGCGGCGTCTGGTTGCGCGCCCTGATCTTCGCCTCGCGCCAGCTCAACACCGACACCGCCCTGCGCGATCTTCTCACCTCCTCCGAACCCGCCGCCCAGCGCTGGCGGCTCGTCCTCGAAACCGAACTCCTTCTCCGCGAAAATCGTCGCGATGCCGCCCGCGCCACGCTCAACCGCCCTTGGTCCGACGCTCCTCCTTTCGCTCTCTTCTACCAGGTCAACGAACTCTCCGCGCTCGGCGAAGGCATCGCCGCCTCCGACTTCGTCGCGCAATACTCCGCCCGGCTCGATGACGTCGCGCGCGTCACACTGCTCCTCGACCTCTATGCCCGCATGGGCGCTCAACAATCCCGCCAGCGTCTCGTCTCCGTCCTCATCGCCAATCGACTCAACCCGAGCGTCGTCGCACTGCTTGCCGCCCATCTCATCCGCCATCCCCATCCGCAAATCCTCGAACAGGTCTTCTCCAAATTCTCCCGCGAACAAATCGCGCTCGACGACGACACCCTCGACGCCTTCCTCGCCCTCTATTGCGCCGCCGGCGTCGCGCGCGACAATGCCAAGATGCACCTGATCGCGTCCTTCCTCGCGAAGCACGGCGACGGCAGCAAGTTCACCCTCGGCCTCGCCGGCGCGTTCTTCCGCGGCGACACCCCGCTCACGCGCGTCACCGCGATCCTCCCGGCCCTGCCCGTTCCGCTCGAGGTCAACTACGCCCTGCTCGAGCGCTTCCCCGGCCCGCGCATCCAATACACCGGCGGCACGCCATGAATTCTTCCGGCGTCGATCCCGTCGCTTCGCCCGCCGCGACTTCCCTCCTCGCGTCCGCCGCCGTCGCGTCTCCCGGCTCGCTGCCTCTTCTCGCCCGCTTCAATCTCGCCGCCGCCGCCCTCTGCGTCGTCGCCACCACCGCGCTCCTGTTTCCGCACTGGCGCGAAAATCCCGATCTTTCCCACGGCTACCTCACCCCGCTCATTTTCCTTCTGCTCCTCCGCGATGCCCGCTCCGGCGCGCCGCGCTGGTTACCGTCATCCGTTCCGCTCCAACTCTCCGCGTTCGCGCTCTTCGGCCTCGGCCTGCTCACCCTCACCATGGGCGGCCTCTACACCGCCGTCGTCAACTGGTCCCACGAACTCGTCGCCGCCTGCCTTACCGGCGCCACGACCCTTCTGCTCGGCTCCGTTCTCCTGATCTTCGCGAGCTCATCGCTTCGCCTGATTCCGTTCAACTGGCCCGCGATCGTCTCGCTCCTCGTCTGGCTGTTCAGTGCCCCCATTCCGCCCGGCACCTACACGCGCCTCACCCTCGGTCTCCAACTCTGGGTCACCGAAAACGTCCTCCGCGCGCTCCACCTCCTCGGCATCGCCGCCACGCGTCATGGCAACATCATCGATCTCGCCACCACCTCCGTCGGTGTCGAAGACGCCTGCAGCGGCGTGCGCAGCCTGATCTCCTGCCTCTTCGCCGGCTTGGTCTTTTCCGCCATGCTCGTCCGCGCCCCCTGGGCGCGCGCCACGCTCATCGCCCTCGCCGGACCGCTCGCGATCGCGATGAATTTCATCCGCTCGCTTCTGCTTACGCTCCTCGCCAACGCCGGCATCGACATCGCCGGCACCTGGCACGACGTCACCGGCTTCGCCGTTCTCGTCGTCACCGCCGCCTGCCTCGCCGCGCTCGCCTCCCTCCTCGAGCGTCTCTCCGCCAAATCGACGCCCACCTCCTCCACCACGCCATCTCCGGTTTCCGCTCCATCGACGCTTTCGTTTGCTCAAAAACCGCTCGCCCTCGGCTTCGCCACCGTCGTCGCCCTCGGCCTGTTCTTCTACGCCAACACCCGCCCGTCCGAACGCGTCCACGCCCCCGTTCCCGACCTCGCCGCCGTCCTTCCCGAATCGCTCCCCGGCTGGCGCGTCGACACGTCCCGCGACCTCTATCAATTCAGCGACATCCTTCGCACCGAGCACCTCGCCCAGCGCACTTACGTCCGCCCCGCCGCCGACGGTGTCGACCAGATCACGATCTATCTCGCCTACTGGCGCCCGGGACAGGCTCCCGTCAGCCTCGTCGCCTCGCATACGCCCGACGCCTGCTGGCCCGGCAGCGGCTGGACCGCCATCCCTTCCGCCAACAAACGCGAAACCCTCACCTTACGCTCCCGCACGCTCGCCCCCGCCGAAGCGCGCTTTTTCAAAAACGGCCAGTTCCCCCAGCACGTCTGGTTTTGGCACCTCCACAACGGCCACCCCATCCGCTACAACGATCCCTACTCGCCCGCCGAACTCCTCCACATCGCCCTCCGTTACGGCTTCGCGCAAGACGGCGATCAGCTTTTTGTCCGCATCTCCAGCAATCGCCCTTGGTCGACGCTCGCCGACGAACCGCTTCTCGCCGAAGTATTTTCCCGCCTGCAACCGCTCGGCCTCTGACGTCATGCCTCTCCCGATCACCAAACTCGAAGCCCGCATCCTCGCGATTCTCGCCGCCGTGATCGTCCTTGGCCTCATCGGCATGGCCGTGCTCTGACTCTTTTCGCGATGTCCCCATCGTCTTCCTCCTCCGATCCTGGCCCTCGCCGACGCTCCAATGTCCTGATCCCTTGGGCTTTCGTCGCGCTGCTCGTCATCGTCTGCGCCTGGCTCGTGCAACTCTGCCTCGCCCTTCGCGCCGAAAACACCCTCTTGCGCCAGCAACAGGAGCTGACCGAGCTCGAACTTCGCAGCACCCGACAACACCTCGAAGCCGAGCGCATTCTCAACCAGCACGCCGCGCGTCAAAAATCCCCCGCCGACGCCCCGTAGGCCGCCCGCTCGCGGGCGCTCCAGCGCTGCTCCCTCCTTCGCAGGCAAAAAAAAAGAGCGCCGGCCCCCGCCGGCGCTCCCACACACATTTCCCTTTCCACTAACCAATTCGTTATCGGGCCTTCCGCCCTCGTTCTTTCTTCTTCTGCGCCGGCACGATGATCACCGGGCAGGGTGACTTCAGCAGGACGCCGTGCGTCGTGCTGCCCACCAGCAAATCGTAGAAGGCCGTGTGACCATGTGATCCCATCACAATGTAATCAGCCCCGACTTTCTCCGCCTGCTTCAAGATGTTCGGCACCGGTGCACCCGTGAACTGCAGGGTGTCCGTCTCGATGCCTTGGGCCGTGAGCCGCTCCTGCAGCCGCATCAACTGCTTCGCCGCCGCCTTCTCTCCGACCGTTACGATCTCACTGATGTTTTCAAGGAACGGGCCATACTCGCTCGTGATCACAGGCGGCTGGAGCACATTCAAAAGAACCACTTTCGCTTTCAGCGCCTTCGCTAACTCCGTCGCTTGCTCTAACACGGAATCGGAGATTCCGCTGAAATCGACCGGCGCCAGGATCGTTTTCATGATCAGAGTATGACAGAAACTCTCCGATCCTGCTCCGCGCCAATTGGCCAGAACGCTGCGGATTTTGCCTCGACCACGTGGTTGCGGGAGCGGCTTTACGCCACGATCCACTCCCCGCAACTTTCCATCCCTCGCGCGCCGTTCGATCGAAAATCCAAACTCGAAAATAGTTTCTCATGCCCGACTTCCTCGCCGCCCGCCGCACCCGCATCGCCGCCGCCCTTGCGCCCGCACTCGGCGACGCCGTTCTTCTCGTCGGCGCCGGCGACCCCATCCCGCTTCCGGAAAACACCGATCAAACGTATCCATTTTTCTCACACGCCGAGTATTTTTACCTCTCCGGCCACGAATGCCCGGGCGGCGTCGTCGCTTTCGATCCGCACGACGGCCCCGCCGCCGGCTGGATCTCCTTCGTCCCCGAGATCACCGAAGCCGAACGCGTCTGGGAAGGCCGCGAGCAACTCCCCGGCCAGTCGCTTTCGCTCCTCGATCCCTGGCTCGCCCAACGTCGCCACCGCCCCGTCGTCAACCTCGGCGCCCCGCTTTCAGGCATCCGCTCCGACGAAGCGCTCGACGCGTCCCTTCGCGAACATCTCAAACACGCCCGCCGCCCCAAGGACGCCCGCGAGATCTCCCTCCTCCGCCGCACCGCCGCCGCCACCGCCGCCGGCTACGAATCGCTCCGCGCGCACCTGCGTCCCGGCGTATCCGAACGATCACTACAAATCGAACTCGAGGCCGGCTTCTTCCGCGCCGGCGCCACGCACACCGGCTACTCCTCGATCGTCGGCATCGGCCCCGACGCCGCCGTTCTCCACTTTTCGCCCACCGGCCGCACCGCGCGCGACGGCGACTTCGTCCTCGTCGACGCCGGCGCCGGCATCGATCGCTACGTCACCGACGTCACCCGCACCTTCGTCGTCGGCGCCCCTTCCTCCTTCCAACGCGATCTCTACCAGATCGTCCTTGCCGCCGAAGAACGCGCCATCGCCCGCTGCATCCCCGGCGCCGAATGGACCGCGATTCACCTCGCCGCCGCCGTCGAACTCACCGCCGGCCTCGTCGACGTCGGCCTCCTGCGCGGCACCCCCGAATCCCTCGTCGAACAGGAAGCGCACACGCTCTTCTTTCCCCACGGCATCGGCCACATGGTCGGGCTCGGCGTGCGCGACGCCAGCGGTGTCGCTCCCGGCCGCACCAAGGACCCGCGCCCTTCCCTGAGAACGCTGCGCATGGATCTCCCCCTCGCGCCCGGCTACGTCGTCACCATCGAACCCGGCCTCTACTTCATCCCGCCCCTCCTCAACGACCCCGGGCGACGCGCCCGTTTTCGCGATGCCGTCAACTGGCCCCTCGTCGACCAACACCTCCACCTCGGCGGCGTTCGCATCGAAGACAACCTCCTCATCGCCGACGGCGCCCCCGAAAACCTCACCGCCGCCATCCCCAAAACACTGTAACCTCTCCCCATCTCTCGCGCTCGTAATTCGTAATCATGCTCGTGATCGGTGGTGGGGCTGAGCGCGAGGAGAACGATGATCACGAGCACGATTACGAATCACGAGCGCGATCCGTCGGGAATCCCGACCGTTCTCCGGCCCGCCCTCTCCCGAAACTTTCCCATGGACAACCTGTCCGCTTCCGAATCTCTTCGCGTTTCCTTTTCCCGTCATGGCCCAGACTCCGCCCACCGAAAAGCTTGTCACTCCCGTTAGCCTGATCGTCGACGCGATCCTTTGCCTCGGCTTCTTCGCCTTCCTTTTCTCCGTGCTGCGCTCGCACGTCCCCTCGAACGAGGCCTCGATGATCGCCCTCTGGGCGGGGCTCGGCAGCGCGTGCATGACCGGCGTTTTGTGGCTCGCGTTGCAAATGTTCCGCGTCGTCTTCCGCGCCCAGCGGCAGTCGAAACGCTGATCCTCGACCACAGACTTTTTTCGAGCGGCTCTCCGGAGCCGCTTTTTTGTTAGCCCCGCCGCCCCGCGATTTTCACCCTGAGCCTCTCCTCGCCTATCGCTGCCCTCTGAGCGGTTGACAGTGCCTATCGTGCGGCTATGCCCTTGCCCTTTGCGCCCTGCGCAGAGCGTTCGTTTTTAACTCCGATCCATACTCCATCCATGGCCGTTAAAACCAAAGCCAAGAAATCCGTCGCGAAGGTTCTCAAGAAGACCTCCGCGCCTGCGAAGAAGAAATCCGCCGCCAAGGGCCCGAAATACGTTTACACGTGGGGCGCTGGCAAAGCCGACGGCGACGGCTCGATGAAAGCACTGCTCGGCGGCAAGGGCGCCAACCTCGCCGAAATGACCCGCATCGGTCTCCCCGTTCCTCCGGGCTTCACCATCACGACCGAGGTCTGCACCTACTACTACGCCAACAAGAAGACCTACCCCGCCTCGCTCCAGGCTCAGATGGAAGCCGGCATCGCCAACATGGAGCGCATCATGGGCACGAAGTTCGGCGCCACCGAAGGCATGCCGCTCCTCGTCGCCGTCCGCTCCGGCGCCCGCGACTCCATGCCGGGCATGATGGACACGATTCTCAACCTCGGTCTTAACGACCAGACGGTCATCGCGCTCGAGAAGGCCACCAACAACCCGCGCTTCGCCTGGGACTGCTACCGCCGCTTCATCCAGATGTATGGCGACGTCGTTCTCGGCGTGCAGAAGCGCGAGGGCGAAGATCACGAACCGTTCGAGACCGTGATCCACGCGTTCAAGCACGAGAAGTATCACGCCGACATCGAAGACTCGAAGCTCACCGCCGAAGACCAGCAGGAGCTCGTCAAGCGCTTCAAGACCCTCGTGAAGGAGCGCACCGGTAAGCAATTCCCCAACGACCCTTGGGACCAGCTCCGCGGCGCCGCCGGTGCCGTGTTCGGCTCCTGGATGAACGACCGCGCGATCGTCTATCGCCGCAAATACAACATCCCCTCCGAGTGGGGCACCGCCGTCAACGTGCAGGCCATGGTGTTCGGCAACACCGGCGAAACGTCCGGCTCCGGCGTGGCGTTCACCCGCAACCCCGCCAACGGCGCCAACGAATTCTACGGCGAGTTCCTCATCAACGCGCAGGGTGAAGACGTCGTCGCCGGCGTCCGCACCCCCGAACCCGTGATCGAGCTCAAGAAGAAGATGCCGAAGTCCTACGCGGAACTCCTCCGCGTCCGCCAAATCCTCGAAAAACACTTCAAGGACGTTCAGGACATCGAGTTCACCATCCAGGACGGCAAGCTGTTCATGCTCCAGACGCGTAACGGCAAGCGCACCGCCGCCGCCGCGCTGAAGTTCTCCATCGATATGGTGAAGGAGAAACTCATCGACTGGCAGACCGCGATCCTGCGCAACCCGGCCGACCAGCTCGAACAGCTCCTCGCCCCGATCTTCGACCTCAACGAGGTCAAGAAAGCCAAGGTCATCGCCACCGGCCTCCCCGCCGGCCCCGGCGCCGCCACCGGCAAGATCTACTTCAACGCCGAGCGCGCCGTCGTCGCCGCCGAGAAGGGCGAGAAGGTTCTCCTCGTCCGCGTCGAAACCTCGCCGGAAGACCTCCGCGGCATGATCGCCGCCGAAGGCATTCTCACCGCTCGCGGTGGCGTCTCCTCGCACGCCGCGCTCGTCGCCCGCCAGATGGGCAAGGTCTGCGTGTGCGGCGCTTCCGCCGTCGTGATCGATTACGATCGCAAGACCGCGACCATCGCCGGCCAGACGTTCGCCGAAGGCGACTACCTCTCGATCGACGGCACCTCCGGCACCGTTTACGCGGGCCAGATCAAGACCGCTCCGTCCGAGATCATCTCCGGCCTGATCAACAACGACGAACAGGCCAAGAAGACCGAAAAGTTCAAGAACTACGCGCAACTCATGAAGTGGTGCGCGCAGGTCACCAAGCTCCAGGTCCGCACCAACGCCGACACCCCCGAGCAGACCCGCAACGCCATCGCGTTCGGCGCCGTCGGTATCGGCCTCACCCGCACCGAGCACATGTTCTTCGAGGGCGACCGCATCGACGCGATGCGCGAGATGATCCTCGCCGACTCGCTCGCCGACCGCGAAGCCGCCCTCGCGAAGCTCCTGCCCTATCAGCGCCAGGACTTCTACGGCATCTTCAAGGAATTGAAGGGCTTCCCCGCGACGATCCGCTTCCTCGATCCCCCGCTGCACGAATTCCTTCCCCACACGAAGGAACAGCAGATGGACCTCGCCCGGAAGCTCAACATCCCGGTCGAGAAGATCATCGCCCGCGTGCACGAGCTGCATGAGTTCAATCCCATGCTCGGCTTCCGCGGCTGCCGTCTCGGCATCAAGTATCCCGAGATCACCCGCATGCAGGCCCGCGCCGTCTTCGAGGCCGCCGCCGATGCGAACAAGGATGGCTACAAGGCCAAGCCCGAGATCATGATCCCGCTCGTCGGCTTCAAGAAGGAGCTCGATCTGCAGGTCGCGATCGTTCACGAGGTCGCCAAGGCCGTCCAGTCCGAGAAGAAGACCCGGATCAACTACACCGTCGGCACCATGATCGAAGTCCCGCGCGGCGCTCTCACCGCCGACGAGATCGCGCAGACGGCCGAGTTCTTCAGCTTCGGCACCAACGACCTCACCCAGACCTGCCTCGGCATGTCGCGTGACGACTCCGGCTCCTTCCTCGGCGCCTACACCGAGAACGAGATCGTGAAGAAGAACCCGTTCGCCTCCATCGACCAGACTGGCGTCGGCCAGCTCGTCGAGATCGCCGCCAAGAAGGGCAATCAGACCCGCCCGGGCATCAAGCTCGGCATCTGCGGCGAACACGGTGGCGATCCGGATTCGGTCAAGTTCTGCCATAAGGTCGGCCTCACCTACGTGAGCTGCTCGCCCTATCGCGTCCCGGTCGCCCGCCTCGCCGCCGCCCAAGCCGCGGTCGCCGAGCTCCAGGCCGCGAAGAAGAAAAAGTAAGCGGTCGTTCTCTTACTCTTTCGCGTTCTCTCAGCCCCGCGCCTCAAAGGCGCGGGGCTTTTTCATTCCCACCTCAGCCGCTTTATTCGTGTGCATTCGCGTCCATTCGTGGTTCCTTCCCCCTCATGCACCTTCGCCTCCTCGCCTCCTTTCTCATTGCCCTGACGTTCTCCACGCTCGCTCAAGCCGCCGACGAATCCCCCACCGCCGCCCTTCAATCGCTCGTCAACCAGATCAAATCCAAACTCCAGGCCGGCGCCGAAACGCCCGAAGCCCTCGCACCCGAGCTCGCGCGCTTCGATGCCCTCCTCGAAAAACACCAATCCGAGAAGACCGACGCCGTCGCCGAGATCCTCATCATGAAGGCGATGCTTTACCTTCAGGTTTTCGAAGACGAAACCACCGCGCGCACGCTCCTCGCTCAGCTCAAATCCGATTTTCCAGCCACCAAACCCGCCGCCTTCGTCGATCGTCTGATCGGCGAGCTCGACCAAGCCGCCCGCGTCAAAGCCGCCCAGGCCGCACTCGTCGGCAATCCCGCGCCCGACCTCGACTTCACCTGGTCCACCCGCGCCGACCTTAAATCCCTCGCCGATCTGAAAGGCAAAGTCGTCGTCCTCGACTTCTGGGCCACGTGGTGCGGCCCGTGCATCGCGTCCTTCCCGCAGATGCGCGCGCTCACCGAGCATTACAAAAACTCCGCCGTCGAAATCGTCGGTGTCACCAGCCTCCAGGGCAGCGTCCACAATCTCGAAGCCCGCCCCATCAACACCGAGGGCGATCCCGCTCGCGAGCACGCGCTCATGAACGACTTCATCAAAGCCAAAGAGGTCACCTGGACCGTCGCTTTTAGCGAACAGGAGGTCTTCAACCCCGACTACGGCGTCACCGGCATCCCGCACATGGCCATCCTTGCCCCCGACGGCACCGTCCGCCACACCGGCCTCCACCCCGCGATGCCCGACGACGAGAAACACGCCCTCATCGACGCGATTTTGAAGGAGTTCAACCTCCCCACCCCGCCGGCCTGAACCTGCGCTGCGCCCGTCACCAGAACGCCAGCCGATACATCTCGATCTTCGCCAACGCGGCATCGTGCTGCGCCTGATACCGGCGAAACAGCTCCGAATCGATGTAGTCGCGCGGCCCATTCCAATCCTTCCACTCCGACAGGGTGATGAGATTCGGCGGCGGCAAAACCCCGCGCGCTCCAGCCGCCGCTCCTTCTGCCAGCGGCCCGGACTCATCCCTGCGATACGACTTCCCCTCCGGACAAAATCCGCGCTCAAACAGTGCCCCCTCCGAAACAACAGACACGCCCGGCGCTCGAACAGCGCACTCTCCCCGTCGCAGATCAGACTCTTCCGCCCCGACACCACCAACGAGATCAGATTCGTCCGAAACGAAATTCATACCGCCGCGAAGGCTTGTCGCGCTGGTAATCGACCAAGGAAACTCCGTCCCACCGCGGCCCCGTCGTCGGGAAAAGCGCGTCCGCGCCCCCACCTTTGAAGTTTGGCCGTCTAATGCGTCTCTGGAGCTTGGATCTTGGCGCTTGGAGCTTCCACTCACCTCCCACCCTTCCCCACCTCCAACATACCATCCTCCAACCCCGTCGCTTCGCGCACGCCGACTCCGCTCACATCCCGCAGCGTCCACGTCGTCGACTCTCCGTTCGTCGCTCCCGTCAGCCGCACATTCGCCAGCCGCCCGCCCTCGACGTCATCCAGCGTCACTGCCGGCCGCGCATCCGCGCTCGACAAACGCCACTCGACATCGCGCACCTGCAGGTTCTTCACGTGCCGCGCAAACATCCCCCACGAGGGCATCACGCCAAACACATCCGGATCCGGATACGCCCGCTCCAACTCCGGCACCTCGCGCGCCGCCTGCTCCGCCGTTCCTCCGCCCGCGTAGTGAAATTGTAGATTCGACAACACCACGTCCTCGACCGGGTAACCCGGCAACCCCGCGATCAACACACCGTGGTCCGGCGACACATTCGACGCCACGATGTTCTCGATCAAAATCCGCCGCGCCGTCCCCGGCTCCGTCGCTCCCGGCCGCCGCAGCCGCGCGCCGAGCCGGATGAAGATCGGCGCATTCTGCACGTCGCGCATCGTGATATTTGAAATCGCGATGTCTTCCATCACACCGCCGTCGACCTGTTCCAACGCGATTCCGCGCGAGTAATCGAACACGCAATCGCTGATCGTGATGTTCCGAAATCCGCCGCCCGCCTCCGTGCCCAGCTTGATCCGCCCCATCACCCCGCCAAACCGCTGCGTTTTCCGCGTCCGCGTGCCGTCGAGCAACGTCCCCTCGTCATAACCGCTCACGAAACAGTTCGTGATCGTCACGTTCTCGCACACCCGCGCGTAGCCCAGCGCGTGCGACGACTTCAGGCAGATTCCGTCGTCCCACGGCGAGTTCACGCTCGTGTTCGAAATCCGCACATTGCTGCACGCATCGATGTCGATGCCGTCGCGGTTCGTGTCGATCAGCAGATTGTCGATCGTCAGGTTGTCCACGCCCGTCGCCAGGATCGCAAAATGCCCGCCGTGCAAAATCGTCAAATCCCGCAGCGTCACGTTCCGACACTCGCTCAACGCGATCGCCTTGTTCGCCACGCCCGCCGGCAGCGCGTCCCGGGCGTTCGGATACCCAAACGGCCCCGCCACCAGATCCGGCCTCGGCTCCGGTTCGAACGGGCCTTCCGCCTTCAACACGTCCGGCAGCTCCTCGCCTTCCTTCACCGGCAGCAGCTCGCCCACGCCCAACGCCACTCGCCGTCCGTTCCCACGCGACAACCCCCGCCCGAAAATCCTTCCCGGCCCCACGATCGTCACGTTCTCCAGCTTCTCGCCCCAGATCAGGCTGTTTCGAAAATGTGAGTGTCCAAAATCCTGATACTGATTCCACGCGTTCGGCTCCGGCGCATCGTAGCCGCCCGGCTCCCCCGCCGGCGGCGGCTCCGCCGCGATAATCGTCGCCCCGGGCCCGAGCCTCAGCGTCACATTGCTTTTCAGCCGAATCGAATAACTCAGATAATCCCCGGCCGGAAACGCCACCACCCCTCCGCCTTCCGCCGCCGCCGCTTCGATCGCGCGATTGATCGCCGCGGTATCCAGGACCCGCCCGTCCCCCCGCGCGCCAAACTCCCGCACCGAAAACTCCCGCGCCGTCATTTCACCCGACCAACCCGCCACCACCCACGCCACACCACAGAGGAACCGAAGGATTTGCATAGAATTCATGCTATACGACGCACCACCCCGCCAAAAGGGTTGTTCGAAATCCCCCCCTTCTTTCGTCACCGGCTCATGTGTCCTAAATCGTTGCGGCAGCGCATACGGCAAAAACTTGTCTTCAGGAATGACCACCGTGTCCGAATCTTAGAGCCGCCCCCTTCTACTTCATGACGGCCGACACCTCGCCCATCACCGATCAAGTCATCCAGGACTGCATCGTTCGCTCCGTGCAAAGTGTGTTCCGCACCATGGCCGGCCACGACGCCACCTTCGTCGAGACCGCCCCGCCCAGCTCGATCACGCTCCCACTGCCTTCGAGCCAGATCGTGGCCAGCGTCGGTTTTATCGGCGCCGCCAACGGCCTCATCTATCTCTGCCTCTCCGAGGAATTCGGCAAAATCGCCAGCTCGCGCATCCTCGGCATGGAGCCCGAGGAGGTTGCCATGCACGGCGACGAGGTCATCCAAGACGCCATCGGCGAAATCACCAACATGACCGTTGGCGGGTTCAAGAACACGCTCTGCGACATGGGCTACCCCTGCAAACTCACGCTCCCCGCCATCGTCCGCGGCCACAAGCTCTCGATCGCCGCCATCAAGTCCGCCACGCGTCACATCTTCCATTTCGACTGCGAGGGTCATCGCGTGACGACCGACCTTCAGATCAAGATCGACTGACGCCGCTTCGCCGCGTCGCAATCGCAGGTCCTTGAGGCGGGTTTTCCAACCCGCCTTTCTTGCATCCCCCGCGGCCTCCCTCCCGGCCGACGCCCCCTTCTGCGCAAAACTCCGCATTAATTGCGCAGCCTATTGGTTTGCTCGTCCGACGGCGCAACCTTTGCTTTTGGCGCCAAATCAATTCGTCTTTCCTCTCCATGTCGTCGCCCATCCCTGCCGCCACCACGGACCCACGCTCCCTCGCGTATCTCAATCTCAAGCTGCGCGAGATCTCCCAGCCGGGCATTGCGCAAGCGGATGACGCCTTCGGCGATCTCGTGGGCAGTTTCGTTGCGCTAAGCCGCGAAAAGGACCGCGCCCTCTCTCGTCACCTTTGTCCCGTCGACCAGCGCATCCAGAACTTCCTCTTCGACTACCTCGAGCAACACGTCGAAACCCCGCGTCTCCCCGCGCTCACGCTTGTCCTCGATCGTCCCGGCCTCGCCCGCATCCTTTCGCTGCCGCCTTCACGCGACGAACACCAAAGCCCCATCCTCACCTCGCGCCGCGTCCGTCAGGGCGTCCTCCACAACCCCAAGGCCGACCGCCGCACCACCCAAGGCATCTTCCACGTCACCGAAGGCGGCCTGCCGATCCCCGACGACAAAAAAGCCGTTCCGCCCGCCGTCTTCGGTCGCCTGCTCCGCATCGCCCTCCAGCCGCCGCCCGAGTTCGCCCGCCTGCCCTTCACCGCCGCCGAACCCAAACAGGCCGAGTGCTTCGTTTCGCTCTATCTGCGCCCCACCGTCGTTCCCGCCGTCCCCGGCTTCACTCCGGCGCGTTCGATGGAGACGCGTTTCTTCGTTCCCGGCAGCCTCGTCGCCAATCTCGACTTCGTCGAAAGCATCTTCGGCAACGCCGGCGATCCCCACCTCCCCGAGAACGACGCCGCCCTCGATCCCGAACACTGGACCGGCCACACCGGTTGCGTCATCCTCGCGCCGCACCTCAACGGCCTGAAAAAAATCGATCTCGGCCTGCCCGCGTGGGACGCCGCCACCGAACGCCAGCGCCGCGATGGCATGTGCTGGAAACAGCCCGACGAGCTCTACAACGACGGCAGCCCGTTCAAGATCACCGCCCGCAACGCCTCCGGCGTCGTCGTCACGCTCATCTCCGACAACTATTTCGGCTACTGCAAAAAGGAGGTGAAGACCCAGATCAGCTTCGCCGCCAATCTCCTCGGCGGCGCCGAAGAGGAACACGCCGGCGGTGCGCTCGTGTTTCCCAGCTACGACCTCGGCGAAGATTTCCAGCTCAGCACCTACGTGCCGATCGTCGATCACACGTTCGAGGAAGCCCTCAAACTCCTCGGCGACCAGGCCGAACTCCAGCCCGGCGGCTGGGCGAAGGATCGCACGCGCCCCGATATCTACTACGTCCCGCAGGACGCGCGTTTCGATCTCCGCACGCAGCAGATCACGTGGAAAACCGCCGACGGCTCCGAGCAGTCGCTGAAACTCCTCCCGCGCATCACCTACATCCTGCCGTCCGGCTACAAGGTGGAGATGAACAAACCCGACGAAGGCCGTCGTTGGCGCCTTCGCGGCACCACCGCCGAAGGCATCCTCTGCCACAAGCCCTGCACCGTCTCCGGCGGCGGCAAATCCGAAATTTCCAAATCCATCGCCGACGCCACCTTCACCGGCCCCGTCTTCGTCGCGGATCTCCAAAAGGACCTCGACCACGTCGACGAAATCCTCCGCCACGATTACACGAAGCGTTACAAGGATCCGGCCAAAAACCGCCCCAATGCCCGCCACATCCTCGACCCGCGTCGCTCGCTCGGCTCCGTCGTCAAACTTCTCTCGGTCTCGCGCGACTACACCGACGAATACAACGCCTGGCTCGAAACCATCCCCGGCAACATCCGCGACTTGGTCCTCATCCTGAAACGCGCCTACAAGCCCAAGTGGGGCGACGACTGGCGCAAGTTCTACGGCGTCGACACCATCAACGGCCGCCCAGGCAACGAACTAAAATACAAACGCGATCGCCTGCTCACGCACTACCTCCGCGTCGGCTACACGAAGGACGGCGGCTGGCGCACGTTCACCCTGCGCAAGGACTTCTTCCCCGCCGAAAAAATCCAGGCCGAGGACGATATCACCGCCTCCACCGTCGCCCCGCGTGGCGTGGTCGAAGGCGCGCCCGTTGCCGTCAATGGAGGCGCCGCGACCTCACCGCGCAACGGCGCCCCCTCCTACAAATTCGTCCACAACTGCGAAACGCGTCTCTTCCAACGCCCCGACGACGCCATCGTCCGCGGCTACGACAAACGCACCGAGCGCGACTTCGGCCAGGCGGGCAACTTTTTCTCCAACTACGAGCCGCTCGATCGCGCCGCCGCGCTTGCGATCGTTGAAGACACGCTCGGCTTCGACGCCTTCACCCAGCCGATCCGCAAGATCTTCCGCGACTACCTCGAGAATCCCGGACCGAAGTTCCTTGTTTCTCCCGCGCACCCGCGTCTGGTCGACGGCAAACCGTCCAAGAATCCTCGATACCTGCAGTATCGTCCGGATCTCGAAGATCCCCGCGCCACTTACCTCGCGCAAACCGGCGCGCGTCTCTACCGCCGCCTGCCCGCGAATTCGCCGGTCGTCTTCCCTGTCGGCGCCGTCCTCATGGGCCGCCGTCTCAATCCGCCCGAGCCCGGCGTGCGCGCGCTGTGCGTCTTCGGTCCGATTCACTACCAGGAGTTGCCCGAAGCGTTCATGGACCTCATCGCGAGCCTCACCGGCAAATCGCCTTCGACCACCGGCGCCGGCTCCGAAGGCGCGCTCACCAAAGGCCCGTTCAACGCCCTTCCGCCGATCTACGATCTCAACATCGCGCTCATCTCCTACATCCTCACCGGCCTGCCCATCTTCTCCTCCGCCGCCGGCTGGCTCGGTCCCAAGCTCCGCGTCGATCACGACGTCTCGCTCCTCGTCCCCGAAATCTGGGCGCGCATGACACCCGAGGAACGCGATCCGCAGTTCATGATCGAACACGGCTACCTCGAGCGCTGCGCCGATTTCGATCACAACGGCCAGCGCGTCCTCGCGAGCCGGCTGGGCTGGCGCATCACCGAGCGTTTCGTCCAAGCCTTCTGCGGCCGCGTGTTCAGCAATCCGACCACCGTATTCGAATCCGAACTACTCCGGCCGGAACAGCAGGACATGGACATCTTCGTCGACGGCGTCGCCAACATCGTCGAGGCCATGCGCACCGCCGCCACGCACTACTTCAACGACGGCTCGATCGAAGACGCCTGCCCCCCGCTCCGTGCGCTGCTTCACATCATGCGCGATGGCACCTGGGAAGGTCGCGGTCCCGATGATCCCGCCTTCCGCTCGCTCTTCGATCGCGAGACCGTGCTGAAGAGCGACTGGTATCGCGCACGTCTCGAAGCCAAGCGGCAGATCGATTCCTGGCTCTGGGAACGCCACGCCCGCTACCTCGAAAAATTCCTCCAGCGCGCAAACTACGCCGAGGTCGCCGGCGAACTACAGATCCGCGCCAAACTCGACCGCGTCTCCCAAGCCGCCCGCGCCGCCCGCCAGCCCGACTACGTCAAAAACCTGTTCGGCACCCTCGGCGCCGAACCCGCCATCGCCGCCGAACTCAAGCGCCACCCGCTGCACTAAAACGGCGGCCGGGGCCTTTAAGTCCCGACCGGTTGGAGCCTCTCCGCAACCTACTCCGCCGCCACGAGCGCATTTGGCACCGGCACGCGAAACACCCGATACGGCTCCTCCACCTTCATCTGCCCGCCGTTGAACTTCGCCGTCAGGTGTATTTGCGACGTGGTTACGAGCAGGTCGCCGTCCGGCGTGAACGCCAGACTGTCCGGCCAGCGCAGTTGCTCATCCTGCGCGATCACTTCCGACTGCCGCGTCACCACGTCATACGCCACCACCGCGTCATCCTCGATCGCTGTCACGTAAATCTTGCCGTCGCGATACGCCAAACCGTCCGACGCGGGCAGCCGCCCCACGCGCTCGATCCGCTGCGCGATCTCCGCATCCGAAATCCCCTCCATCTCCAACACCTGCAGCGGAATCCGATACAGCGTGTGCCCCGTGAGCGCTTTGTAATACAGCCAGCGTCCCACCGGATCGATCGCGATTCCGTCCGACGCGAGCGCCAGCGGCCGCTGCTTCTCGGGATCCATCAGCACGTTTCCCTGCACCTTCAACGCCAGATTCGGCTCCGGCTGCACCGACGGATCGTTGTCCAACACGCGTCGCGCCGCGCCCGTTCGCAAATCCACCACCACCAGCGCGCCCATGTTCGAGTCCGTCAAAAACGCATGCTGGTTCTTCGTATCGACCCGCACGTCGTTCAAATAACTCCGCTCCGGCGCCACGTCCGCGCCGAGACGAATCACCTGCGCCACTGCGTTCGTCCCGAGATTCACCCGCACCAGTTTCGCCCCGCCTTCCACGACACCTGTCTGCTTCGGCGATCCCGCGTCGACGATCCACAATGTGTCCTGATCGTCCACGTGCACGCTCTGCACGCACACGAAACGATGCTCCGCCGGTCCGCTTTTCGCATTCCACGCCGCATCCGGAAACGGCCGCAGCGCGCCCGACTCGTCCACTTCCGCGACCGACACCGTGTGTCCATCCGACCAATACGGAAAATTCACGAACGTCCGCCCGCTGCTCGACACCGCCACGCCCGTCACCTGCTGATGCGGAAACTCCGCTTCCACCTCCAGCTTCGGCGGTTCCGCCGTCACCACCAACGCGTCCGGAGTGGTCGAGGCCGACTCGCATCCGCCCCAGATCAACCCGATTCCCGCCAACACACATCCCAATCCGAGTTTCGCCTTCATGGCGGAACCTAACGCCGTATTTTTGCGCCCGCCATCGGCTCATTTCCCAAGGTTTCGGTGGGATCGCCGCCCGGCATTCCGCAAGACACATTCCACCCTCGCCAGCACGCGTTCGTCATCACTCACTTCCGCGTCCCGCATGGCGCGCTTTCTCGCCCTCCTTACGAACGCCTTCCCCGCCTGGGTCGTCCTGCTCTCCGGCATCGCGTTGTTCCAGCCCGCTTGGTTCACGTGGTTTTCCGGTCCGTGGATCGTTTGGGGCCTCGCGGTTATCATGCTCGGCATGGGGCTTACGCTCACGGTGAACGACTTCCGCGCCGTCCTGCGCATGCCTCGCGCCGTCGCCGTTGGTTTCATCGCCCAGTTCACGATCATGCCTTTCTTCGGCTGGTCGATGGGCAAGGTCTTCGCCCTCGAGCCCGCCTTCGCCGTCGGTCTGATCCTCGTCTCCTGCTGCCCCGGCGGCACCGCTTCCAACGTCGTCACTTACCTCGCCCGCGCCAATGTCTGCCTCTCGGTCGTCATGACGATGTGCTCCACCTTCGGTGCCGTCGCGCTCACACCACTCCTCACTTCCTGGCTCGCCGGCACGCTCGTTCCGGTCGACGGCTGGGGTCTGTTCCGCAGCACCGTCCAAGTTGTCGTCCTTCCGGTCCTCATCGGCCTCTGGCTCAACCGCGTCGCTCCCAACGTCGTCCGTCGCACCCAACTCGTTCTCCCGCTCATCTCGGTCGTCACCATCGCGCTGATCTGCGCCAGCATCATCGGCGCCAGCGCTCCCGCCATCAAAGCCGCCGCCCCGCGCCTGCTCGGCGCCGTCGCCTGCCTTCACTTCGGCGGCTTCGCGTTCGGCTACTTCCTCGCCCGCCTCACGCGCTGGGACGTCATGATCGCCCGCACTGTCTCCATCGAGGTCGGCATGCAAAACTCCGGCCTCGGCGTCGTCCTCGCCCGCAGCCACTTCGCCGATCCGCTCACCGCCGCCCCCTGCGCCATTTCTAGCGTCTTCCACTCCGTCATCGGTAGCGCGCTCGCCGGCTACTGGCGCCTCCGCCGCCGGCCGATCTCCGACACGTAGAAGCCTGCTGGCAGGCGACTCCCCCGCCGCCGACGGCCTAAACCTTGAAGCACTGCGTCGCGCAGCGCTGCAGCTCGTCGACCGTGAACGGCTTCTTCAACAAGATCACGTCCGCGTGCCCCTCCAGCTTGCGCGCCATGTCGCCTTGATCGTGGCCGCTCATCAAAATCACCGGCAGGCCCGGTTGGATTTTCCGCAAGTTCACCAGCGTCGTCAGCCCGTCCATCTTCGGCATCGTCATGTCGAGCAGCACGCCGACGAACCCATTCGGTCCGCGCTCCATGATCTCCACCGCTTCCGTGCCGTCGGCCGCCACTTCCGTGTCGAAGCCCTGCCGCTTGATCGCCGCCGCCGCCACGAGCCGCACCGCATCCTCGTCGTCCACCACCAACACGCGACCTTTCCCTTTCGGCGCCGTGGGTGCCGGCGGTTCCGCCGCCACTGGACTCGACGACGCCGCCACCGGCAGATACACGCGAAACGTCGTGCCGCGGCCGCATTCGCTCTCCACGTGCATCGCGCCGCCGTGTCCCCGCACGATGCCCAACACCGCGCACAGCCCCAGCCCCCGTCCCGTGAATTTGGTCGTGAAAAACGGCTCGAAGATCCGGCTCAACGTATCCGGCGTCATCCCCGATCCCGTGTCCGTCACCTCCACCGTCACGAACTCCCCCGCTTTCGCCTCGCCGCGAAACGCCGTCTTCTCCAGCGCCGCATGGTCCAGCGTCGCCGTTCCCGTCGAAAGTCGGATCCGGCGCGGTCCGCCGTTCAACGCCTCCGCCGCGTTCAACACCAGATTCATGAACACCTGACGCAGCCGCGCCGCATCGCCCGCGATCGCCGGCAGCGTCGGCGCCAGCTCCAACGCGAGTTCCGCATCCTTCGGCACCGACGCATGCAGGAGCTGCAGCGTCTCGCGCAACAACACGTTCAAATCCAGCGCCGACGCGCTCACCTGCCCCTTGCCCGCATATACCAGCAACTGCTGGCAAAGCCCCGCCGCACGCAGCGAGTTCTCCTCGATTCGCTTCAAATGCAGGCTCACTTCGGTCCCCGGCGCCACATCCATTCCCGCCAGCGACGCGCTCGCGAGAATGCCCGTCAGGATGTTGTTGAAATCGTGCGCCACCCCGCCCGCGAGCATGCCGAGCCCTTCAAGCCGCTGCGTCTCCTCCAGCTTCCGCTCGATCACCCGCCGCTCCTCCTCGAAGCGCTCCCGCTCCGCCGACTCGTGCTTCAACTTCTCCAGCGCCGCCTTCAACTCCGCCGTCCGCGCCGCCACACCCGCCTCCAGCGCCTCCACCTGCGCGCGCGTCTGCTGCCGCAGCATCCATTTTTCCGTCAACGCGTGCGCCAACTGCAGCACCTCGATATTGTCGAAGGGTTTCTTCAAGATCACCCACCGGTCCGGCCGACCGAGCTTTCGCGCCATGTCCGACCACGAATAATCCGAATACGCGCTGCAAATCACGATCTCCAGATCCTCGTCGATCGCCCACAACCGCTGCGCCGTCTCGATGCCGTCGATCCCCGGCGGCATCCGCACATCCACAAACGCCACCGCAAACGACGACCCGTTCCGCTTCTCCGCCTCCAGCTTCTCGATGGCCTCCATTCCCTGAGCGGCATACGCCAGTCGAAACGTCGCCGCCGGCGCCGACGCCGCACTGCCGAACAGCGCCTCCTCCATCGCCGCCAGCCGCGGATCCGGAGCCGACGACGCCAAGATCTTCTGAAAGGCTTCAAAAACCGACTGGTTGTCGTCGACGATCAGAATATTCCCGCGGGCGTTCATCATGATTGGCCTCTCGAATGGAAGATCATTCCCGCCCGTCCACGCTCCGCCCTCCGGCGACGGGCAAAATCCCGACCAGTCCCACACCTTTCCGCGCGTTCTGCAGTAAGAAGCACGTCATCCGTATCATCGTCACAAACACGCTCTTCTTTGGCCCCACCATCGAAATCCCGGCCGACCGAATTTGCTGACGGGGCAATGCGCATCCGTTGATCCATTGGAACACGTTTGCCGCCCGCGGCAAACGCCTTTCCACCGTCGCCGTTTTGCCAATTTCTGCACATCTTTGCACAAGATCCACAAAGACAACCCGTCTCGCCATCGCTAGGTTGCCGCCATGACCCCAGCACGCGATCGCAGCGCGTGGATTTTCGGCGGAAACACCCCTTGCCGCCAGCCGCCAGCCACCGTCCAACACGCCTGGCGCCTGGTGCTGATCGGCCCGCCCGGCGTCGGCAAAGGCACGCAAGCCGAACTGCTCGAATCCGCGCTAGGCGCGTGCACCCTCTCCACCGGCGAACTGTTTCGCGCCGTCGGTTCCGGTTTCCTCACCGCCGACGCCGCCGCTCGCGAAGCCCACCGATGCATGCTGCGAGGCGGACTCGTCAACGACGACACGGTCCTCTCTCTCGTTCGCCAGCGCCGCGACTGCCTGCGCTGCTCCGGCGGCTTCATGCTCGACGGCTTTCCCCGCACCCTCGTCCAGGCCGAGGCCCTCGACCGCATGCTCGCCGAGGAAAACTCCCCCCTCGACGCCGTCGTGAGCTACGAGCTGCCGCGTCCGTTCGTCGTCGAACGTCTCGTCGGCCGCCGCTGCTGCCCGCAATGCCGTATCACCTATCATGTGACGTTCCACCGCCCGCTCGTCGACGATCTCTGCGATCGCTGCCGCGGCCCGCTCGTGCAGCGAAACGACGACCGTCCCGAGGCCATCCAGACCCGCCTCAACGCCTTCGACGCCGCCACCGCCCCCATGCTCGACTACTACCGTTCTCGCGGACTGCTCGTCTCCGTCGACGCCCGGGGCGATCCCCTCGATATTCTCGCGCGCACGCTGGACAGCCTCGTCGCCTTGCGCGAATCCAACGCCACCGCCGCCCCCTGATTTTACCCCGTGCCGGCACCCCGGCTACTCCGCCCCCACGGCCGCCACGCGAGCCCGCGGACCGCTTTCGCGCGCGTCCGATTCCGTCTGCGCCGCAAATCGCAGCACCGCGACCAACACGAGGCTCGCCCCCAGCATTTCCATAAACTCCTCCACCGCCACTTGCGCGATCTGCCATCGCTCGGGCCCATCGAGCCCGACCCATTCGTATCCGATCGTCTCGACCCCGAACGCTCCTCCCAGCAACACCGCCATTCCCGTCGCGATCGCGATCGCGTGAGCGGAATGCTCTCGAAAGAAGCGCCCCACCCACCGCCACGTCAGCGCCAGCATCCCGACGCCCGCGCCGCCATACGCAAAAATCCAGAACCCGCGCCCGCTCGGGAAATGCGGCCACCACTCCACACGTTTCAACACGCGGTTCACCTGCTCGTGAATTCCCGCCGCTTCATCGACCGACAACAACCCGAAGCCTCCCCCGCACATCACGAGAAACCCACTCCACCCCGACCGCACGTGCCGCGGATTCATCGCCGCCCAACCAAACGCGACCGCGATCGCGAAGAGCTGCACCGACGAGAACCACGCCGGAATGTTGCCCTCGCCATCCAGATCGAAGAGCCGCGACAACTCCGCCGACTCCAGCCACGCGCGCGTCAGCACATAGGCGATCACCAGCGCCGACTCGAAGCCCACCAAGACCAGCAACAATTTCCCCGCCCCGCGCATTCCCGTCACCCGTCGTCGATTCTTCGCATTTAGCCGCATTCGGTCGCCCATAAAAGCGCCGCATCGACACGCCTTTCGCCTCCACGTTCGCTTCGCGCGCAGGTTGAAGCCCGCGCGCGCGCCTCATTCGCCGGTCAGGGTTTCTCCTCGGCTCATCGCCGCCACGGCGAAATCGCGCGACGGCGCCTCACGCGCCGCCCGTCCTGCCGTCCACCGAAAATCTGCCCGGGCCAGCCAAGAAGAGGGCCACAAATCCGGCCAGATACACGAACGCCAGCTCGCCCGAACCGCTCAGCTTCATCCCGTTCAACACCGCGAACACGACCACGAGCAGGATGACCGACACCAGCGCCGCAAACCGCGTCGCCAGCCCCAGCACGATCAGCGCCGCGCACACCACCTCGGCGAACACCGTCAGGCCCATGCTCACCCGCCATCCGACACCCAAGGGATCCGGAAACCCCGTCGCGCCTCCGAAAAACCGGGTCATCTTCCCCCACCCGTGCAGCACGAGCATCGAAAGGCCCAGCCACACCCTCAACACGAGCAAAGCGACGTCCGGACTCCGCGGAATGAAATTGAACTGTAGTAAACGCAGCAGGGTTTTCATGACGATCGACGCCAACCTGCGTTAGCCGCTCCCGGCGTCAACCGGGCCGTTGTCTACCCCGTTGATCACGACGCCGCCGGATAACGCGACAACGGCTCCGGCGCCGGCAGCCGATGCGAGAGCGCGATCAACACACCATTCGGATCGCGCACCACGAACATGCGGTCGCCCCACGGCTTGTCCTCCGGCTCCGTCACGATCTCCAGCCCCGCCGACTGCAGCCGCGCAAACTCCGTGTCCGCGTCCGCCACATCGATGTTCAACCAAAAGCCGCGGCCGTCCGTCGCGTTGATCAATTCCGGCACCGGCCCGTCCACCTCGTGCTGCAACACCGCGATCTGCGCCCCGCTCGGATGCGACAACTGCACATACACGCCGCACTCCGTCACCGTGCGAAACCCAAGGTGAACACAGTAGAAGTTCCACGTCTCCACGAAGCGGCCCGACACGATCCCCGGATAAAACGCCGCCCGTTCCTCGATCGAAGCCTCGACCACCCCGCCGCCAAACCGCTCCTTCAACCGCCGGAAATCCGCGAGCCAGCTCGCCTGCGCCCGCTCGAACCACTCGTCCGGCTCGTCCGGCGCCTGCACCAACGTCATCGTCACGAGCGCTCCATGCGGCTGCGGGATCACCCGCATCGGATGCAACGTCATCTCATCCCGTTTCTCCCCGAGCAGCAAATCGATCACCCCCACGCGCTCGTCCGCACACAGCGCCAGATGCCGATCGCCGAGCGGTGTGTGCGCGCACCAGCCGAATTCGTCGCGCTCCACCTCGCCCAGCGACTCGCACGCCCACTGCGGCAGGTTTTCAATCCGGGACATAAACGCGAAGACCGTGTCCCGGCCCGCGGCGACGTTCAGCGTGAAGGTGCGGCTTTTCATAAGTGTATGGGATCTGGACCGAAACGCAGCGAGTTCACCGCATGCGGCCCGAAGCAAACTCTTCTCATCTGAAAAACGCCATACATTCCTCGTTCCCTTTCATTTCTGCGTTTTTCAGGACAAAACCTGGATCGATTCAACGGTCCCGCCGGTGGACCCGGTAAACTTCACTCCTCCCATCCGCACCGCGGGCAATTCCGTTTTCATGCGGCGCGGACGCTAGCGGCTCTCTCTGACACCCCTATGTCAGGAGATTATTCCCGATGCCGCCGCACCACTTTCTCCGCCTCCTCGCGCACCCGCCGCCGCAATTCCGCCGGCTCGATCGCTTCCGCGTCCTCGCCAAACGACAACACCCACCGCGCCGCCCATTCGAGCGAATAACTGCGCAACACCACCTCGCTCCCACCTCGCGCCGGCGTCTCGCTCACGATCGTCGTGTAACCCTCCCGTCGCGCCCGCTCCATCGCCGCCGCCGCGAACCACACTTTCACCTCGACCGTGTCCTCCGGCGCCATCGCTTTCGCCATGTAGTCCTCGAGCGAAAAATCCGGCCGCGGTTGAAACCGCTCGCTCAACACTTCCAGCCCGCGCACGCGCTCGAGTTTGAAATACCGGAAATCCGTCCGCAGCCGGCACCACGCGACCAAATACCACGCGCCGCCGTGAAACGTGACACCCAGCGGCTCCACGTCCCGCCGCGTGTCCTCCGCCCGCGCGCGTCCCCGATACGTCATCCGCAACACCCGTCGCGACACCACCGCCTGCTGAATCGGCAACAGCGTCCGTTGATCGATTCCCGACGGCAGCTTCGGCGTCCCATAAATCGCCACCGCCTTCCGCAGTCGTTCGAGATCGTCCTGCCGGTCGCGCGGCAGCACCGAGCGAATCTTCAACAACGCCGACTCCATCGGCTCCACCATCGACGCATCCGCAAACCCCTTCACCAGCTCCCCGCCGATGAACAACGCCATCGCCTCTTCCGCCGTGAACATCACCGGCGGCAGATGATAACCTTTCACCAGGCTGTAACCCACCCCCGCCTCGCCGACCACCGGCACGCCCGCCTCGCTCAACGCCGCCACGTCCCGGTAAATCGTGCGCACCGTCACCTCGAAATGCGCCGCCAGTTCGTCCGCCTTCACGACACGACGCCCCTGCAAAAACATCACCATCGCGACGAGCCGGTCCGTTCGATTCATGAATCGCCCAACGTTGCCCGCCTCCGTCTTCCACCCAACTCAAAAATCGCTGGGTCGCGGAATGCAGCTTGCGCCGACCAGTCGGGGTGAGCGTTCCGCACCCTTGCCCCGCGCCCGCCACCGCCCACGCTCCCTTCCTCCGCGATGGCCAAGCTCTACTTCTACTACTCGGCGATGAACGCCGGCAAATCCACCGTCCTCCTCCAGTCCAGCTACAACTACCACGAGCGCGGCATGCACACGCTCGTTTTCACGCCCGCGATCGACACCCGTGCCGGCCTCGGACGCGTCCGCTCCCGCATCGGTCTCGAAGCCGAGGCCATCGCCTTCGAACGCGGCGACGATCTCCTCGCGCGCGTCCGCACCGAGCACGCCGCCCGGCCCGTGAGCTGCGTCCTCGTCGACGAAGCCCAATTCCTCACCACCCTCCAAGTCCGCCAACTTGGCGACGTCGCCGACGAACTCGACATCCCCGTCCTCTGCTACGGCCTGCGCACCGATTTCCAAGGCCGGCTCTTCGAAGGTTCCGCCGGACTCCTCGGTTGGGCCGACGACATCAGCGAAATCAAGACCATCTGCCACTGCGGCCGCAAAGCCACCATGGTCCTACGTCTCGACGCCCGCGGCCTCCCCGTGACCGAAGGCGCCCAGGTCGAAATCGGCGGCAACGACCGCTACGTCTCGGTCTGCCGCCGCCACTTCAAATCCGCCACGCCCCACGCCTGAGGCGTGAGGAGTGAGGCGCGAATCCGCGCTCGCGTTTGCCGCGTAACCGTTCGCGCCGCGCCGCACCCCTTCAACGTCAACCTACCACCTCGACGGCGCCAATCCGCGGCGCCTATTTCACCCATTCCGCCTTCCGCATGTCGCCATTTTCCAAATACGCGAGGTGCATGCGAAACGCGTTTTGCAAGGTTTGCGGCACGTGGCCCCGATCCGAGATCGCCAGATACGCCTGCAACAGCGGCCGGTAATCCGGGTGCACGCACTTCTCGATGATCAGCCGCGCGCGATCGCCCGGCGACTTGCCGCGCAAATCCGCCACACCGTGCTCCGTCACCACGATCTGCACCGAGTGCTCGCTGTGATCCAAGTGCGTCACCAGCGGCACGATCGTGCTGATCGCGCCTTTCTTCGCGACCGACGGGCACGTGTAGATCGAAACATGCGCGTTGCGCGTGAAGTCGCCCGACCCGCCGATGCCGTTCATCAGGTCGCGCCCCATCACGTGCGTGCTGTTCACGTTGCCGAACAGGTCCACTTCGATCGCCGTGTTCACCGTGATGAGACCGAGCCGCCGCACGATCTCCGGGCTGTTCGAAATCTCCTGCGGCCGCAGCACCATCCGCTTCCGGAAAAATTCCAGGTCGCCGTAAACTTCCTTCAGCTTCTCCTGGCTCACCGTCAGCGAGCACCCGCTCGCAAACGTGCACTTGCCGCTCCGGATCAGGTCGATCACCGCATCCTGGATCACCTCCGTATACATCATGAACGGCGGCACGCCCGGATTCGCCCCGAGCGCCCCGATCACCGCGTTCGCGATATTACCCACGCCTGATTGCAAGGGCAGGAAGGTCGTCGGCAGCCGCCCGATCCGGATCTCGTCCGCCAGAAACTGCGCCACGTTCAACCCGATCCGCGTCGTGACCTCGTCCGGTTGATCGAATGCTCCCGTCTCGTCCGGCGCATCCGTCATCACCACGCCCGCGATCTTGCGCGGGTCCACCTTGATCGTCGGCGAACCGATCCGGTCCGCCGGCTTGTAGAGCGGAATCTCCCGCCGCGCCGGCGGATCCGCCGGCTCATACAAATCGTGAAAGCCCGTCAGCGCCGCCGGATGATGCGCGTTCAGCTCGATCAACACCCGGTCCGCCATCCGCAGGAACGTGTTCGCCGCCCCCACCGCCGTCGACAGCGTGATCGTCCCGTCCGCCGACACATCGGCCGCCTCCACGATCGCCCAGTGCAGCTTCCCCAATACCCCGCTGCGCACCGTCGGCTGCACCGCCGAAAGGTGCAGATCGAAAAACCGCGTGCGTCCTTCGTTGATCGATTTCCGCAGGGTCGGATCCGACTGATACGGCGTGCGCCACGCGATCGCGTCCGCCGCCGCCAGCGCGCCATCGAGCGACTTGCCCGTCGACGCTCCCGTGATGACACCCAATTGAAACGGTCGCCCCGCCGCATGTTCCGCCTTCGCGCGCTCCGCGATGGATAACGGAATTACTTTACACGCCCCCGCCGCCGTAAATCCACCGAAGCCGATCGTGTCGCCGTGATTCACAAGCGCCGCAGCTTCCTCCGGAGACAGCACGGGAAAGGGCAAGGTCATCGTAGTGGTGTCGAGCATCGTGGTTTACTTTCGCAGAGCCGTGCATCGGCGACTCCGCAGGGGTTGGCACACACCGTGCGGAAATTGCCTCTCCCACTCGTCCACGCAAGACTCGGGATCGCCAACCTTTCCGTTGCAACCCTCCCCGTCCCGCCCACTCGTTTCCTGCATGCCCACCGTCCCTTTCTTCATCGGCACCTACACCGTCCGCGGCAGCCGCGGCATTTACTCCTCGGAACTCGACCTCGACACCGGTCAGATCTCCTCGCCCACGCTCGCCGCCGAAACCGCCAATCCCACCTACCTCGCCCTCGCGCCCAACCGGCAGCGTCTCTACGCCGTCAGCGATTCCGCCTCGCTCGTCGCCGGTTTTTCCCTCTCGCCCGACCGACGCTCCCTCACGCCCCTCGCCGAACCGCAACCCGCCGTCGGCAAACCGCCCTCCCATCTCGCCATCGACGCCTCCGCCCGCGTCGCCCTCGTCGCGCATTATCATTCTGGATACATCGCCGCCGTCCCGCTCGCCGACACCGGCGTTCCCGGCGTCCCGACGGAGCGCGTTCAGCACACCGGCTCCAGCATCAACCCGGATCGCCAAACCGCCCCGCATCCGCACTGCGTCGTCCTCTCCCCCGACAACCGCCACGTCCTCGTCTGCGATCTCGGCGTCGACAAGATCTTCACCTACCGCCTCGATCCCGCCGCCGCCGCCCTCACTCCAGCCGAGCCCCCTTTCGTCACGGCCGAACCCGGCTCCGGCCCGCGCCACTTCGCGTTTTCTCCCGACGGCCGCCACGCCTTCATGCTCTCCGAAATGGGCGGCACCCTCACCGCCTACCGCTACGAAGCCGCCACCGGCGCGCTTCAATCCCTCCAAACCCTCTCCACCCTCGCCTCCGATTTCCGCGGCGAAAACAAATCCGCCGCCATCCGCGTCCATCCCAACGGTCGCTTCCTCTACGCCTCCAACCGCGGTCCCGACAACCTCGCCGTCCTCGCTTTCGATCCTTCCACCGAGCGTCTCTCCGTGGTCGAAGTCGTCCCAAGCGGCGGCGCCCAGCCGCGCGACTTCGCGCTGTCACCCGACGGCCGCTGGCTCGTCGCCGCCCATCAGGATTCCGACAACCTCACCACCTTCCGCGTCGACTCGGCCACCGGCCGTCTCAGCCGCACGGATACCAACATCGCCGCCCCCTCCCCCGTCTGCGTCCTTTTCGCCCCATAGCTGTCCGCACCTCATCCGCGTTCTTCTTCGTGTTCATTCGTGTCCCTTCGTGGTTCAAAAAACCCATGGCCCTCGAACTCCGCCCCAACTGCGAATGCTGCGATCGCGATCTCCCGCCCGATTCGCGCGAAGCCTACATCTGCACGTTCGAGTGCACCTACTGCCTCGATTGCGCCTCCACCAAGCTGAACTTCGTCTGCGCCAACTGCGGCGGCGAACTCGTCCGCCGTCCCATCCGCCCCGCTGCGAAACTCGTCAACCATCCCGCCTCGAAGGTCCGCGTCGTCCGCTCCACGCCCTGCGTTCCCGCCTGACCCCGACACCGCCCGGCGTCGGCGCCGACCTCACTCGAACACCGCCACGACCGTGTCGATCAGCTCCCGGCTGGTGAAGGGCTTCTCCAAGACCGCATGCGCGCCCAGCCCGCTCGCAATCCGCAGATACTGATCGCGCGGGATATGCCCGCCGCCCGACATCGCCACGATCTTCACCTGCGGCTGCTTTCTCCGCGCTTCGGTGATCACCTGCATCCCGTCCTTTTCCGGCATGATCACGTCGGTGAGAATCAGATCGAACGCCTCTCCGCCGATCCGCGCGATCGCCTCCTTCCCATCCGCCGCCGTCGTCACCCGATACCCCGCGTCCATCAACACGCGCGATACCACGTCGCGGAGCTCCGCCTCGTCGTCGACCACCAGGATGGACCGGCTATTCATAAGCCCGTGTTTTAATGGCACATCCCCACCGCGCAAGCTTCCTGCCAAACGAATGCGCTAGTTCACCCCGCGCTCGTTGACGCCACTCGCAAACCCGCATTCCCTATCCGACTCATCTGATGGCAACCGTCTTCCTGACCGAAAAGCCCCGTAATCTCGAACGCGCCTTTCTCATCGGCGTTCAAACCCACGACATGCCCGCCGGCGAGGGCGCCGAACTTCTCGCCGAGCTGAAGGAGCTCGTTGAAAACCTCAACCTCGAGGTCGTCGCCACCACGCTCGTCAACCTCCGCACCCCCACGCCCTCCCTCCTTCTCGGCACCGGCAAATCCCAGGAACTCGCGGACCGGGCCAAAGCCGCCAACGCCGACGTCATCATCTTCGACGAACAGCTTTCCCCCGCCCAACAGCGCAACTGGGAGAAACTCTCCGGCCTCGGCGTCATCGATCGCGAAGAGGTCATCCTCGAGGTCTTCGCCGATCGCGCCCACACCCGCGAAGCCGTCCTTCAGGTCGCGCTCGCGCGCATGGAATATTCCCTGCCGCGACTCACCCGCGCCTGGACCCACCTCTCCCGCCAACGCGGCAAAGGCGCCCTCGGCGGCGAAGGCGAAACCCAGCTCGAACAGGACCGCCGCATCGTCCGCGACCGCATCGCGCACCTCAAAGCCGAGCTCGTCGAGGTCGTCCAGCAGCGCGGCATCCAGCGCCGCCGACGCCTCCGCGTCCCCGTTCCCACCGCCGCCATCGTCGGCTACACCAACGCCGGCAAATCCTCCCTCCTGAACGCCCTCACCGGCGCCCACGTTCTCGCCGAGGACAAACTCTTCGCCACCCTCGACCCCACCACCCGCCAGCTCCTTCTCGCCGGCAATCACAAGCTCCTCGTCACCGACACCGTCGGCTTCATCCGCCGTCTCCCTCACCGGCTCGTCGAGGCGTTCAAAGCCACCCTCGAGGAAACCGTCGTCGCCGATTTTCTGATACACGTCATCGACGTCACCAACCCGAACTTCGAGAAACACCACGCCACCACGCTCGGCGTGCTCGATGAGCTCGGCGCCGCCGACAAGACCATCCTCACGGTCTTCAACAAAATCGACGCCGCCGACGCCGCCATGCTCGCCCGCGCGCGCCACCTCGTGCCCGACGCGCTTTTCGTCAGCGCCCGCAGCCGCGCCGGCCTCGACGTCCTCGAAACGCGCTGCGTCGAACTGATCGCCGACACCTTCGGCGCCACCGAACTCCTCATCCCGCACGACCGCTACGATGTCATCGCCCGTCTCCACCAATACGGCGACATCCAGGAGCAGGAGGAAGTCGACGGCGCCGTCCGCATCAAGGGCCGCTTCCCGCCCGCTCAATCCGGCTACTTCGCCCCTTTCGTCGTCGCCAAGTAGCAGCGGGCTTGAGCCCGCTCCCCCGTGGCTACGAGCGTGAGCGAGGGGCCTCTTCGTAGCGGCGAGCGCCGACGAGCGATTCCCCCGCCTGCCGGTCCACCTGCGCATCCGCCAGCCTTCCACCGCTCGCAATCCCATCCGTCCGCACCAACGTCTCACCCTCACCATCCTCACGCTGTCCCCCCACCAAGCGCCGCAACATCGCCACCGTTTCGTTCAAGCTCACCGCCTGATTCTTCAACTCCGCCGACGCGCTCGCACTCTGCTCCGCCGCCGCCGCGTTCGACTGCACCACGCGATCCATCTCGCGCACGCCGTGATTGATCTGCTCCACGCCCTGGCTCTGCTCCCGGCTCGCCCCCGCCACCTCCGCCACGAGCGCGTCCACCTCGCGCACTTTCTCGACAATCTCCGCCAGGCTGCGCTCCACCTTGTCGCTGATCCGCACCCCCTGCTCCGTTTTGCCGATCGCGCCTTCGATCTTCCCCGCCGTTTCGCGCGCCGCCTGCGCGCTCCGCTGCGCCAGTGAGCGCACCTCCTCCGCCACCACCGCAAATCCCATTCCGCTCTCGCCCGCGCGCGCCGCCTCCACCGCCGCATTCAACGCCAGAATGTTCGTCTGAAATGCGATCTCATCGATCGTCTTGATGATTTTCGCGATGTCGTCGCTCGACGCCTTGATCTCGTGCATCGCGCCGCTCATCGCCTGCATGTCACCCACCCCGCCGTCCGCGGCCGCCCGCGCCGCTCGCGTCAACTCGCTCGCCTTCACCGCATTCTCCGCATTCCGCCGCGTCACGCCCGCCATCTCTTCCAGTGACGCGCTCACTTCTTCCAGCGACGCCGCCTGCTCGCTCGATCCCGCCGCGAGCGACTGGCTGGCGCCCGACGTCTGGCTCGCCGCCGCCTGGATCTGCGCCGAGCTCTCGCTCACGTTCGCGATCACTCGCGCGATCGGCCCGGCGATCTTCCGTGCAAACCACAGCCCCGCCAGGGCCGCCAGCGTCGCCACCACGCCCGCCGCGACCGCCACTCCCGCCATCATTCGCCGCTGCGCCTCGTCCACCCCCGCCTTCACGCCCGCAAACTCGTCCTCATACCCGCTCGCGCCGATCACCCAGTTCCACGGCGCAAACTGCGTCGTCGCCACAAACTTCATCCGCGGCTCCGGCTCGCCGGCGTTCTGCCACGGATACGTCTCGAACTCCACCTTCCCTCCCTCCGTCCGGATCGCCTTCTCCACAATCGCCTGGATGAACAACCGCCCCGACGCATCCCGCGCCTGCCAGATGTCCTCGCCGTCACGCTTTCCCTGATACGAAAGCAGATAGTGGCCGCGCTCCTCCCCGCGCCCGCCGAGAATGTAAACATAGCCCGTCCGCCCGAGCGTCATCTTCGCCACCGCGTCCCGCACGTCCCGCACCGCCACATCGAACGGCTCCGCGACCGAAATCATCCCGATCACCCGCCGCTGCGCGTCCCGGATCGGCGCATAGCCCGCAAAAAGCCACGCCCCTCCTTCTTTCACCCGCCCGCGAAATCCCTCCCCGCCCAGCACCGCCCGCACCGCCGGATTCGCTTCCTCGCCGTTGCTCGCGCGCACCAATACTCCCTCCGCGCTCCGTCCACCCGCCGCCGGCAGATTCGTCGCCACCCGCACCATGTCGCCCGCGTCGTTGATCCGCTGATACACCGTGCAAAATCGCCCCGTCACCCGCCGCGCTTCGTCAACCAGTCCCGCTCCGCCGCCGTCCCCGGTCCACCGCCACTTCGGCAACACCACCGCCGACGTCTCCCCCGTCGCCGGATCGACCACCTGCCAGGTGACCTTCTCACCCGCCTCCTCCACCCCGCCCGCGCGCTCCAACAGCCCGCGCACCGCCGCGACGTCGCTCTCCAGCTCCCGCAAATTCCGCCGCTCGAATCCCTCGCACAACAAATACACGCTCTCCGCCACCTTCGCCGCTTCGTCGAACGCCTGTTGGCGAATCGTCGCCTCGATGTGCCGGTCGAGTTCCTTCTGTTGCACCACCAGCGTGACCAGCGTCGCCGCGAGCCCAATCACCACCGGTCCCACCGCCACCAGCACGATCTTCGACCCGATTCCCGTCGGAAGCCTGAACCCGCCCTTCTTCATGAACGCACCTTTCCCTGCGCCCACGCGCACGCGGGCCGTGGCGAAGCAAACTTCCACAACGACATATCTCCCGTTACGGCCCTTCCGCCCCAAATCTTTAGCCCCAAAAGCAATACCTCCGCAGCTTTCCACCGCAGAAGTGGCTCGTCCGCGCGCCTTCTTCTTCCGCGCCTCTTTGCGGCTATCTTCCCGCCTCTTCGAATCTCACTTCATCCAACGCCAGAAACTCGCCCGCCCGCGGCCCGCTGAACCTCACCTTCGCGATCCCCTCCCCCTCCACTGTCACCTCGAAAACCGGCACCATTTCCTCCGGCGCCTTCCGCCGCGGCGCTTCCTTCAATTCTTCCCGATCGATCACGTTTCCTTCCCCATCGATCGCCTCCACCACGACCGCGCATCCCGTCGAGGCCCACATCGCCAGCGTCGCCCGCTTCACCGCCCGCGGAAACGTCATCTCCACCGGAATCGGCTCCATCGCCATCGCGCAAAGAATCCCTTTCCGCCCCGTCCCGTGATGCTCGAAAAACACCATCCGCCCCACCGCCTTCGTCTGCACCGGCGCCCGCTCCAACTTGAACGTCACGCCGTTCTCCTCCCACCCCTCCACCCGCTTCGCCACCTCCGCCCCCTCGAAATCCACGACCACTTCCGCCGCACTCGGCGTGGCGGCGAGCGCCAGCGAGCCGGCCATCACGCACACGCCGATCCCTCTCCGTATCCAACCCGTCCTTACGTCTCGCATCACGCCCACTCCAATCCCCGCATCGTCCCGGTCGCCGACGCAAACCGTTCCTCCTCGATCCCCATCCGCTGCAGCATCGAAACGAACAAATTCGGCAGCGGGTAATTCCGCTCGCGATCGAACACCAGATGCTGCCCATGCCGGAATCCGCCGCCGGCAAACAACGTCGGCATGTTCGTCGTCGAGTGCGCGTTCGCATCCCCGAGATTCGATCCATACAGCACCATCGTCCGGTCCAGCAGCGTGTCCTCGCCTTCCCGCACGCTCTTCAAATCCGCCAGCAGTCCGTTCAGCAGCTTCATCTGCCATTCATCGAGCACCTTCAACTGCGCCAGCTTGTCGTCCGCTTTTCCGTGATGCGACAGGTTGTGATAATCCTCCGTGATCGTCGCGCCGCGAATCTCCACCACCGGCGTCCCCACGCTGTTCAACATGAGCGTGATCGACCGCGTCGAATCCGTCTCGAACGCCAGCTTCGCCAGATCATACATCACCTTCACCTTCGCCATATACTGCGCCGGACTCGACGGATCCACCGGCACGCTCGCCTTCACCACCGGCTTCGGCTTCGTCTCCCAGCCCCGCGACGCCTGCAGCCGCGTCTCCAGATCCCGCACACTCGTGAAATACTGGTCCAGCCGGCCGCGATCCCGCTCGCCCACTTTCCGCTGCAACGCCTTCGCCTGGTCCGCCACCGCGTCCAGAATGCTCCGGCCCGTATCCAAATCCCGGATCTGCGCCTCCACCTCCTCCGGCGTCCCCTGCAAAAACAACTGCTTGAACACATCCGACGCGCGCTCTTCCGGCGGGATCGCCACGCCGCTTCCCGTCCACGAAAGGCTCCGCGAGTTCGTGTTCACCGCGAGGGTCAGCGACGGAAACCGCGTCAAAATCCCGATCCGCTCCGCGATGTATTGATCCAGCGAGATCGTGTTCCGAAACGAGCTGCTCGCCGGATGCGGCGCCGCCGTCAAGAAGCTGATGTCCGACGGATGCCCGCCATCCACGTTCGGATGCGACACCCCGCTCAGCACCGTGAAATCGTTCCGATGCGCGTCCAATAATTTCAAATACGGCGACGCCACATAGTCCCGCCCGCTTCCCGTCGGGAAAAACAAGTCCGGCAGCAACCCGAGATTATTGCAGATCGCGAACATCCGTCGCGGTTTCCCATCCGGCGTCAGCCGCGTCGCCCCGCTCGTTCCGGCCCGCGCAAATCCGGGCAGCATCGAATCCAAAAACGGCAGCGACAACGCCACTCCCATCCCCTGCAAAAACCGCCGCCGCGACATCACCTCCCGCGTCGCCACAAAAGGAAATCCATCCGCTTTCGTCTTCATAGTCAGTATCCTCGTTCTCCTGATCGTTCTCTTTCTCGTTCTCCCCTACCCACGGTCATTTCCTGCCCCTCGTTGTCATTCTGAGCGCGGCGAAGAATCCACTTGGACTCCCCCGTCTCCCGAGCCGCTCCACCCCATTCGTGTCTCCTCGTGTCCATTGTGGTTGAAAAAAGCTCCCTTACTTCCTTCGAAACACCCCACTCCGCACGATTTCCCAAACGATCGTCCGCACCCCATACCCGCTCCCCTTCGCCCGATCCAAAATCGCCTCGATCTCCTCTCGATCCGAAAACCGCACCGGCGCTCCCGTCGCATACACCGTCAACTGCTTCGCCAGATTCCGCGCGATCGTCCGCTCATCGTCCAACAGCAGGCGCTTGAACTCCCGCACATCCTCGAACGTCCGCCCGTCCGGCAGCTCTCCCGTCGCGTCCACCGGCAGCGACTCGTGAAACACAAACGCCTGCCCGTTCATCCCGATCCCTTTCACCGGTTCCACATCGTCCTTCACCGCGCGATACTTCTCCCTCCAGCCACCCATCACATCGAAGCTCTCCAGCGCGAATCCCGGCGGATCCATCCGCGCGTGACACGACGCACAACTCGGATCCGCGCGATGCTTCTCCAACTGCTGCCGGATCGTCACCGCCCCGCGAATATCCGGCTCGACCGCCGGCACCGGCGGAGGCGGCGGCGTCTCATATCCAAGGATACGCTCCGTGATCCAGTGTCCGCGCAACACCGGCGAGGTCGTCGTCCCGTTCGCCGTCACTTTCAACACGCTCGCCTGCGTCATCAGCCCGCCGCGCACGCTCTCCTCCGGCAGCTTCACCTTCCGCATCTGCGCGCCGGATACGCCGTCCACTCCGTAATGCGCCGCCAGCCGCTCGTTCAAAAACGTGAAATCCGAATCCACCAGGTTCCGCGCCGGCCAGTCCCCGCGCAGCAACTCCGCCACAAACAACCGCGTCTCCTCCAGCGCCGCCTGCTTCAACGGATCGTCCAACTCGTAATCGTTATACAGCGTCGGCGACGGCGACGTGTCGTCGAACTCCCGCAAATCCAGCCAGTAGTCCGTAAACGCCTCCACGAACCGCGCCGACTTCGGATCGTTCAACATCCGCTCCGTCTCTTCCCGCAGCACCGCCTCGTTCCTCAACTCTCCCCGCGCCGCCCGCGCCCTCAGCGCCAAATCCGGCTCCGAATTCCACAGGAACAACGCCAGCCGCGTCGCGAGCGCGTAATCGTCCAGCTCCCCCGGCTTCTCCTCCACGAACACGAATCCCGGCGACGCCAATACCGCCGTATAACTCGCCAGCAGCGACCGCGCAAAACCCGCGCCGCTTTCGAACTGCTCGCGAAACAGCCGCAACATCCGCTGCACGTCCGCCTCCTCCACCGGCCGCCGATACGCGCGTCCCATGAACCCGCGCAGCAACCGCTCCGCATCCGCCTCCGGCTGTTCGCTCACCACCTCCACCGCCACGCGTTCCAACGGCACATTCAACCCGAACCCGCCCGGTCCGGTCCCCCGCTTCCGCTGCGAAACCACCTCCAGCCACACCGCGCCTTTCCCACTCTCCCGCCGCTCCATCTTCAAATCGCCAAACAACAAGCGATACCCCTCCGTCGCACCCGTGCCCGCGCCGTCTTCCTCGATCGGCCCTTCCACTTCCATCCACTGGATCGCATATCCCGGCATCCCGTCCTTCGTCGCCAGCGGATTCACATACTGTTCGTCCGTCCCGTTCACGCGGGTCCGAAAGAACCGCGACGCATCCGTCTGAATCGTCTCGTTCGGCGCCAACATCGCCTCGATCTCGAACACCGCTTCCTGCGGCTGAAAATCGAAACTCCCGATCGGCCGCCGCTGCCCCGAGCTCGTCGCATACACCCCGATCGGCTCATGCCGCCGTCCCGGCCAGATCTCCTCGAGATTCGGCCGATGCCACAGCGTCGCGTGATACTCCGGCGCCTTCGCTTCGCCCGTCCCATCGAAAAACCACCGCGCGATCCCGCCCCCGCTCACCCAGATCGTATACCCGCTGAACCGCAGCCGATACTTCCCGCCCACCGGCGCGCGAAAATTCGCCCACACATATCCGCCCGCATCGCTAAACGTGCTCGCGACCTTTCCCACCGCCTCGCGATCCCGCGTCGACGGATCGCTCAACGGCGCCCGCCCCGCCCGCACGTCCGGCTGCGCCTTTCCATCCAGCACCGGAAACGCCAGCCGGTCCGACAACGTCCCGCCTTCCCGCGGCCAGAAATTCCGCGTCAAACTCGGCTCATCCCGCGCATAATACCGCACCACCTGCGCCGGCCGCGCATCGAGCTTCGCGCTCATCGCCTGCCGCATCGCATAATCCGCCACGCTCAAATACCGCGCCATCTGGATGTGCGACACATCCAGCGCGTCGCCAATCTTGTTGAACCGATGCGCCTCTCCGTCCTGCGGCAGCCGGTCCTTCACCTGCACCCACGGCACCCCCAACAAATCCCGCAGCACGTTCTCATACTCGTAGCGATTCAACCGCCGCTGCGTCGCCCGCCCGTCGCGCGCCACCACCGCCCGCTCCTCTTTCAACAAGCTCCCGCCCAACTCCGCCAAAAACGTCTCGAGGTCCTCCGCCCGCGGCCGCCGCTTCTCCTTCGGCGGCATCTCTCCCGCCTCCACACGATCGAACACCTTCACCCACTTCGCCCACGCATCCCGCTCCTCCACGTCAAACTGCAACGCTCCCAGATCCAGCCCGCCCTTTTTCTCCTCCTCATCGTGACACGTCGCGCAGTGCTGATCGACAAACGCCATCACGTTCTCCGGCAACGCCGACACGGCATCGCTCGCATACAGCGCTGCGGGGAAAATCATCAGCGCACATGCGATCCATTTCACCGACGGCGGGGGCATTCCGTCACCAAACATCGCGCGCCACTCTGCCTCCGCCTCCCCGGTTGTCTAGCCCTCCCTCCACTTTCCCGTCTTGTAGGGCGCACTCGCACGCCACTCGCAGCCGCAAGCGCCAACGACTGTCTGCTCCCCGGCTGCAAATGTAAGCGAGTGGCCCTCGCCGTCGCTCCTCACTCCGCGTCGTAAATCAACACCCGCGTCCAATAACTCCTGAATTCTTCCACGAACTTCAGGTGAATCGGATCCACCTGATACGCATCGTGCGCCGCCACATCTTTGCACACCACCGTCAACGCCACCGAATACGAATCGTCCACCACCGGCCGTTTCGCCGTCGCCGCCGGCGTGCCGACATACACCGCCTCCGCCGCCTGGATGCCTTTCAACGATTCGACGCCGCGCCGAAACGCCGCGCGCTGCTCGTCACTCAATTCAGCTTTCAACCAGAAATAAACCGTGTGGACCAACATGGTCCCGTCACCACGCCGCCCCGATCGCACCGACGCAAGTTCCGACTGCCATCGCCATCTTCTTGCGCTCCAGCCATCGGGCTTTTCACCAGCGCCACGACTGGGCCCATTCCCGCTCGCAGCTCTCAACCGGCTGCCCTCCAACCACCCGCGCCTCCACGCCTCCCCGCCTCTCCGCCGCTCCCCGGAACCGACATTGGCCGTCACGCACGAAGGGCCGTCGGCGGACACCCCGGGCCGCCCGCCGGCGGCGATGCACGAATCTCAGACGATTTTCGAGTCCGCTCCCGACGCGTATCTGCTCCTGCGCGCCGACACCGCTTTCACGATCACCGCCGCCACCGACGCCTATATCCGCCTCATCGCCACCGCGCGTGAACACCTCGTCGGTCGGTCGTTCTTCGATCTCTTCCCCGAGATTCCCCCCTTCGCCGCGCCCTTTCCCCTCCCCTCGCTCCACGACGCCCTTCACGCCGTCCTCGCCACCAAACAACCGCAGGAACTCCCTCTTTTCCGCCACGCGCTTTTTCCAGAGTCCGAACCCCGACACTGGCGCATCGCCAACGTCCCCGTTCTCGACGCCACCGGCCGCATCACTCACGTCCTTCACCGCCTCGAGGACGTCTCCTCGCTCCTTCGCCTTCAGGAAACCGAACGCGCCCAACGTTCTTCCAACGAAATCCTCCGCTCCCGCGCCGCCGCCGCCGACCAGGAACTCGCCCGCCGCACCGACGACCTCGAACAAGCGCACCTCGAGCTCGACGCCCAACGCCGCGCCCTGCAGGAAGCGCGCACCCGCCTCGAGGCCGCGATCTTCTCCGGTCACGTCGCCACCTGGATCTGGGAACTGCCCGAAAACAAGATCCAGGGCGACGACAGCCTCGCGCACTGGTTTCGCATCGCGCCCGACGAGCCCGCCGCCACCTCCTTCGAAACCTACCTCGAACGCATCCATCCCGACGACGCCCCCCGCGTTCGCGAGCGCGTCGAAACGTCCATCGCCCGCGGCCGGGGCGGCGAGGTCGAATACCGCATCGTCCGCGGCGAACCGCCGCGCCGCGTCCTCGCCCGCTGGCGCCTCGATCACAACGCCGACGGCCAACCCATCCGCCTCGCCGGCGTCCTCCTCGATGTCAGCGAACTTCGCGCCGCCACCGAGACCCTCGAACAACTTCGCGAACAACTCCACCTCGCCGCCGAAGCCGCGGAAATCGGCACGTTTTCCTGGGAGCTGCCCAACGGGCGTCTCACGTGGAACGAACGCCTCAAACAACAATTCTCCCTCGCGCCCAGCGCCCCCGTCGACATCGCTACGTTCTACGCGCACGTCCATCCCGAGGATCGGCCCCGCGTCCGCGAGGCGATCAAGCGCGCCATCGAAGAGGGCGCACGCTACGATATCGAATTCCGCGTCGTCACTCCGGAGGGAGCCTTCCGTTGGATCCATGCTTCCGGACGCGCCTTCACCGCCACCCCGACTCAATCCGCCCACTTCGAAGGCATCGCGCTCGACGTCACCCGGCAAAAGCAGATCGAGTCCGACCTCCGCGAAAGCGAAGCGCGCTACCGTCTCGTCGTCGACAGCCTGCCCGACTACGCCATCTTCCTTCTCGACGACGACGGCCTCGTCACGCACTGGAACGCCGGCGCCCAACGCCTCCTCGGCTACACCGCCGACGAAATTCTCGGCCGCTCCGGCGACATCCTGTTCACTCCCGAAGATCGCGCCGAAGGTATTCCCGAGCACGAACGCGCCACCGCCAAGGCCACCGGACGCGCCAGCGACGATCGTTGGCACGTCAAGAAAGGCGGTATCCGTTTCTTCGTTACCGGGCAGATGATCGCGCTCACGGACGCGCAAGGCCGTCGCATCGGCCTCGCCAAGATCATGCGCGATATCACCGAACGCCACGCCGCCGCCGCGGAACGCGAACGCCTCCTCGAAAGCGAACGCGCCGCCCGCACCGAGGCCGAGCGCACCAGCCGCCTCAAGGACGAATTCCTCGCCACGCTCTCCCACGAGCTGCGCACCCCGCTCAACGCCATCCTCGGCTGGACTCAGGTTCTCCAAGAGGGCCCCAACACCCCCGGCGAACTCGCCGACGGCCTCGCGATCATCGAGCGCAACACCCGCGTTCAAGCCCAGCTCATCGAGGACCTCCTCGACATGAGCCGCATCGCCTCCGGCAAGATCCGTCTTCACGTCGAACGCGTCGACTTCGTCGCCGTCGTCACCGCCGCGATCGACTCCGTCCGCACCGCCGCCGCCGCAAAAAACATCCGCCTCGCCCCCCGCTTTCTCCCGCTTCCTCTCGAGGTCATGGGCGACCGCACCCGCCTGCAGCAGGTCGTCTGGAATCTCCTGTTCAACGCCATCAAGTTCACTCCGCCTCGCGGCGAGGTCGACGTCTCCCTCGTGCGCGAGCCGGGCCACGTCGTTCTACGCGTTCGCGATACCGGCACCGGCATCGCGCCCGATTTCCTCCCCCATCTTTTCGAACGCTTCCGTCAAGCCGACGCCTCCACCACCCGCCAGCACGGCGGGCTCGGCCTCGGCCTCTCGATCGTCAAACAACTCGTCGAACTCCACGGCGGACGCGTCTCCGCCGACAGCGCCGGCCCCGACCAGGGCGCCACGTTCCAAGTCACTCTCCCCGCACTCCCTGCCTTCACCGCGCCCCGCGTCTCCTCCCTGCACACCGCCCCGATCGGAAACTCCGCCCGCCCTCCGATCGATCTCTCCGGAGTCACCGTGCTCGTCGTCGAAGACGAACCCGATTCGTTGGAAATCGGCAACCGACATGATGTCGCGCTGGCGTGGTCACCGTGCTCGTCGTCGAAGACGAACCCGATTCGGCCGCCCTCGTCGAACGCGTCCTCCGCAACCACGGCGCCGACGTCCATCTGAGCACCAACGTCGCCGACGCTCTTGCACGCTTTCCTCACATCCGTCCTCACGTCCTCCTCAGCGACATCGGCATGCCGCACCACGACGGCTACGAACTCATCCGCCGCGTCCGCGCCTCACCCGGAGGCGCCGAAATCCCCGCCGCCGCCCTCAGCGCCCTCGCCCGCGAACAAGACGTCCAGCGCGCGCTCGATGCCGGTTTCCAACAACACCTCGCAAAACCCATCGAGCCCGCCCTGCTCGTCTCCGCCGTCGCCCGGCTCGTCCGTCGCGCCTGATCGGTTCGTGCGCGCAAATCCGCCGAAGCTCCGTGCGATTATTTCGCGCCGCGAACCACCACTCGCCTTCCGCGCTCAGCCCCCGAGCCACGCATTCTTCCTTCGCTCCACTTCGCCCGCATCGCCTCGCATTGCGCCAGCATCCCCTCCGCTCCCGCTCCGCGAAACACCGCCCGCGCCGCCGCCAGTTCCATCGCCGCGCTTTCCTGATCGCCTGATTCGGCGAGCACACAGGCCAGTCGGCAACGCGACTGCGCCGCCGCCAACGGCGCATCGATCGCCTGAAATCGCCGCGCCGACTCGCGCAAATGTTTCACCGCCTCGCTCGCCCGACCCTCCGCCGCCGCCAGCTCACCGCGAGCCTGCTCCAATAACGCTTGCATCGCCGACGTAGACACAAGCTCCGGTCGTTCATCGATCGCGGCCAAGGCGGATCGCGTTTTCTCCAAATGCCCTGCCCTCGCCGCGACGATCGCATAGTGCACCAACGCCCGACCGCGATGCACGCGGCACGCCCACGCCTCCGACGCGATCGCCCTCGCCAGCAACGCTTCCGCTTCCGCCGGCTCCCCTTCTGCGAAGCGCAACAACCCGAGCTGGAACTGCGCATCCCATCCCAGTTCGTGCGCTCGCACGAATGCCTCCCGCGCTTTCGCATGATCTCCGCGTGCCATCGCGATTTCGCCCAGCACCATCCACGCGTCGCCTTCCGCCCACGGCGCGTGCTGGGCCAGATTCTCCAGCGTCAAACGAATCTCCCGCTCCGCTTCCGCCAAATCTCCGCGCACCGCGCAAACTTCCGCCCGATGCATCCGACACAAGCCCGGATACGCCGCCGCCCCGCGCCCTTCGCACCAACGCGTAAACTGCCCCGACCACTCCGCGGCCCGATGCCAGTCCGCCCGGGTCATGCTCAGGAAAATCACCCCGCAATACACCAACCCGCCCGCCCACGAGCTGACATTGTTCGCCGCCACCGCGGCCGCCGCCTCGTCGATCGCCGCCAGCCCTTCCGCGACATTCCCCGCGATCAACTGCGCCTCTCCCACGAAAATCAATCCCACCGCCTCCAGGTCCACATCCCCGACCTCCACGCCGATCCGCCTCGCCTCGTCCGCCAGCTCGGCGCCTTTCTCCGCGTCATTCTCCACCAGCGCCAGCCGCGCTTGCACAAACCGGAGATAACCCGACTCCCGACACCGCCCTTCACCTTCCAATAACCGCTCCGCCCGGTGCACCCAACCTTTGGCCAGGATCGGCTCGCGCCACTCGAATCGCAGATGCGCCAGCAACACCGCCACCCACGCCGCCGCCCGCCGCTCCCCTCGCACCGTATAGGCCGCCACCGCCCGCTCGAGCAACTCGATCGCCTCCCGCGGCCGCCCCACGCATTGCGCCGCATGCGCACATCGCTGCAGGTCCTCGCCCACCAGTCCTTCGAGATCGTCCACTTCCCGCAATATCTTCAATACCGTCTCCCAGTCTCCCGCCGCATACGCCGCGCGCGCCGCTTCCACCCCTGGCTTGGCTCCAGCCGACACCCCCGCCTCGCCCTCCTCGTTCAACCTGTAACCTTTCCGCGGATACGTCCGGATCGCGCGCCCGCCCTGTTCGCCGAGCGCCACCCGCGCCAGGCTGATCGCTCGCTGCAACGAGGCATCGGTCACAATCACTCCCGGCCACACCGCCTCGAGCAACTCCTCCTTCGGCACCACCCGCTCCCGATGGCGCGCGAGATACGCCAGCACGTCGAAAATCCGCGGCTGCACCGCCACCACCCGCCCGTCGACGCGCAGTTCTCGTTTGCTCTCGTCGATTTCAAACCTGGAAAACCGGTGCAACATCAGCGCCTCCAACGGAACGACGAAGCCGTTAACTACGGTCCGATTTCCGCTCTGAGAAGCCAAATAGACCGCCTCTCCCCTGATTCTGAGATCAGGAAATGATCAGGTCCCGAAAAGGACACGCGCCTCGCTGATCTGGCATCCTCCGCCGGTCGACGCGCTTCACCGGGGCTGCCGCCGACACGTCCTTCCGCCCCGTTCACCCATCCCCCACCACCGCGTGAAAACCTTCCTCATCCTCCGGCGCACCGGCTTCGCCAGCCCGCCCGAGCTCGAAAAAGCCGCGAGTCGCAGCGCACGCCTTTGTCGGCACGAGTTCGCCGATCGCGTCCGCTGGATTCGCTCCTACCTCACCGCCGAGGCCGGCGGTCGCATCGGCACCGCGTGCATTTTTCAAGCCACTGATTCCGACGCGCTCCGTGAACACGCCCGTCGCGCCAACCTGCCGTGCGACGACATCATTCCTGTCTCGGGTCTCGTTATTCTCGAAGAAGATCAACCGATCGCGCCGCCAGCCGCGGCCTGACTCTCCCATGCCCCCCCAACCTTCCACCCAACCATCCTCATGTCCTCGTCCCAAACCCTACCTGTCCTGCCTCCAATGTCCCGCCGCCTCGGCGTGCTCGCGTATGGTCTTCTGTGCTACGCGATCTTTTTCGCCACCTTCCTCTACGCCATCGGATTTGTCGGCGGTTTTCTCGTTCCCACCACGCTGGACGCCCCGGCCTCCACGCCGCTCGGTCGCGCACTCCTGATCAACCTCGGCCTCCTCGCCGCGTTCGCGCTGCAACACAGCGTCATGGCCCGCCCCGCGTTCAAAAACTGGTGGACACGCTGGGTGCCCGTCGCCGCCGAACGCAGCACCTACGTCCTCGCCTCCTCGGTTCTGCTCATCGCGCTTTTCGCGTTCTGGCAGCCGATGGGCGGAGTCGTCTGGCATGTCGATCACCCGCTCGGCCGCGCCGCCCTCCACGCCGGTTTCGGCTTCGGTTGGCTGCTCGTGCTGGTGTCCACGTTTCTCATCAACCACTTCGATCTCTTCGGCCTCCGCCAGGTCTGGAAATACTTCCGCGGCGTCGACTACCGTCCGCTGCGTTTCTCCACGCCCGGCTTTTACCGCTTCGTGCGACACCCGCTCTACGTCGGCTGGTTTTTCTCCTTCTGGTGCACACCACACATGACGATCGCTCATCTCGTCTTCGCGGTGATGACGACCGCCTACATCCTGGTCGCCATCCAGCTCGAGGAACGCGATCTCCGCACCTTCCACGGCGACGACTACGTCGAATATCAACAGCGCGTTCCGATGCTCATTCCCCGCTTCCGCGCACGCCGTCGCCTCGCCGCCTGATTCCTGGCGCAACGTCACCCCGACGCGACCCCTCGCCACCAGGGCGGTCGCGTCTCCCTCCCCGTCATGATCACCGACGTCCTTTCCTGTTTCGCGCTGCTCGCACAGGCGTGCGATTTCCCTCCGCCTCTTTCTCCGCACGACTCCCGCCCCGCCGACATTTCTCCGCCGACTGCTTACTTCTCTTCCCTTGACCAAATCTGCGCAAAAACCTCCCCCAGCGCGCGGTCCAACACCGCCACGCTGATCGGCTTTGTCAGGTGAGTCACGAATCCCGCGTCGCTGCTCTCCGCCACGTCGCGCTCCATTCCGTATCCCGTCAGCGCGATTCCCAGAATGTTGTGCTGCTCCCGCAGCGTTCGCATCAGCTCGAAACCGTTGCCGTCCGGCAATCCGATATCCGACAGCACCACATCGAACTCATTGCGTTCCGCCGCGCTCAACGCCGCCGCCATCGTTCCCACCGCCACCACATCGAATCCCCGCCGCACCAACAACTGCGTGAGCGGCGACCGCGTCGGCTCGTGATCCTCCACCAGGAGAATTCGCCCTGCTCTCCTCACGCTCGGTCCCGCCCGGTCTTCCACCATCGCACCGTCCGCCCGGGGCGGCTTGACTTGCCGCATCGTCGATTCGGCCGGTTTGTGCAACGGCAGCCGCACCGTGAAGGTCGATCCTTTGTCCCGCCCCTCGCTCGTCGCTTCGATTTGTCCCGAATGCAAATGCACGAGACTGCGGCTGATCGCCAGCCCGAGCCCCAGGCCGCCAAAGCGATGACTCCGCCCGTGCACCGCGTGCTCGCCCTGGGAAAACGCATCGAAGATCCGCGCGATCTCGCTTTCGCTCAGCCCGATGCCTGTATCCGAAATTTGGATTTGAATCTCCTTGCTCGAAGGAAGCTCCGACGTCCTCACGCGCACGTGTCCGCCGCGCGGCGTGAACTTGATCGCGTTCTTCAGGATGTTCCAAAACACCTGCTGCAACCTCCCGCTGTCGCCGAGAATCGTCGACCGCGGCGCCTCCAGCGCCACGTCCAGCACCAGCTCCTTTTCGCCCGCATCCGCGCGCACCATCCCGATCGCATCGCGGAGCGTCGCATGCACGTCGACTCGCTGCAGCTCCAGCGAAAGCTTCCCGTGCTCGATGCGCGTGAGGTCCAACAGATCGTCGATCAACCTCGCCTCGAGCAGCGCGTTTTTCTCGATCGCGCGAAATGCCTCCCGCGCGCTCGTCGGATAATCCGGATTCGCCGCCGAGTCGCTCGCGAGCAGCAGCACCGGGTTCAACGGCGTGCGAAGTTCGTGCGACAACGCCGCGAGGAAATTGTCCTTCGCCCGCGCCGCCGCCAGCGCCTCACGCTCGCGCATGCTCCGATCGATCACGATCGCCACATACCGCGCGATCCGCGCGAGCATCGACACGCTCGCCGGCGCCAGGTGTTCGCGTTCGTAACTCCCGAACGACAGCAGCCCGATCAACCGCCCGCCGATCGCCAGCGGAAAGGCCGACGATCCCCGCAATCCGATCCGCTGCAACTTGTCGAGATGCGTCGCCCGCGTCGCCGACAACGCCATCTTTGGCGCCCCGTTGGGTTCGCGATCTTCCGGAGACAGCGGCAGCACCATGATCCCTTCGCGCCACTGCGCGGGAATGCCCGCGCTCGTGCTCAGCCGGAAGGTCGCGCTCTCGGTGTCGAAAAGATACGCCACATGGGCGTCCAGCCCCAGCGAAGGCGCCAACGACAGGAAAATCGTCGGCAGATCGTTTGCCGGATCCGTCGATTGCAGCAAACGCGACAGCGCCGACGACAGCAGCCGGTCCGCCTCATGCTGGCGATGCAGGATGCTCGCCTGCCACTCGCGCTGCGTCACATCCTCGATGATCGTGATCGTTCCCACCACCTCGCCGCTTCCGGGCATCGGTGCGATCCGCGCCGTCTGCAACATGAACGGCACATCCGCTTCCGGCGTCGTCGACGGCATCGGCAGCAGGTATTGGTGCAACGCCGTCGAGAGCACGCTGATCTCGCCTTTCAACGCCCGCACAAAACGCTCCGCCAAACGTCGCCGCTCCAAATCCGGAAACACCTCGAACAACGACCGCCCCACCACCGCCTCCGCCGCCAGCCCGCTCTGCGTCACCAGCCACTGATTCCAACTCTGGATGACCAGATCCGCATCCGTCGTGAAGATTCCGAAGGGCGCGATTTCATGCATCCACGCCGCCATCGCCGTCGACGCGCTGAACGCCCCCACGGTTTTCGCTGCGTGCGACGCAGAGCTCGTGCTCATTCCATCTGCCGTTTCTCCCATCGATCGAGCTCCATCAACAGCCGATCCAATGAAGTGATACCAAGAACGATGACTAGATAGCCGGTCACGTTTCCGGCCCGGACGCCGAACCGCGTATGAATCATCAGCCCGTAGTGCAGTGTCGTCCCTTCGTGCTGCGAGACATCCTCGAACAGCTCCGGCACCGTCTGCACTTTCAACTGCGGCACCGCGAAATGCAGGTGCACGCGTAACAAGTTGCCGAATACCCCCAGGCACGCGTTGAGCAGGATGTTGCCCACCTCGATGATGATTTCCCTCGCGCTCGAATCGAGTTCTCCGTCCGGCATCCGGTCATCCGTCAACAGCCGGCTCAACACGACCGCCGCGCGTTGATCCATCATCAACAACGCCCGTCCGGAAAACGGCCCCGAAAACAACTGGCTCACGCTCGCGACGTCGTCGCTGATCAATCTCTCCAACGCCGGCCCGATCTCGTCGATCGGCAGCATCGAAACATGCGGCACCTCCAGCGTGATGCGATACCCCGTCAGCTCGGACAGCGCGCCCGCCGCCCGGCCGTAGCCAATATTGATCAACTCGGTCAGCGTATCCTTCTGCTCGAGGTTCAGCTCCATGTGTCGCCCCCGTTGAGCACGGTCTCGATCGTCGCGGCCAAAGCCGCGCGATTCACCGGTTTGTTCAGCAGAGCCTTCGCGCCCGCCGCGCGCACCTGCTCCGCCGTTGAGGTCTGGATATCCGCCGTCGCCACGATCACCAGCGCATCGGGCTTCATCTCGCGGATCTTCGTCAGCACCTCGAGGCCATACATCCCGGTCATCACCATATCGAGGATCACCACGTCCGGCCCATTCAGGTAGAAACGCTCGAGCGCCTGCGCGCCGTCAGTCGCTTCTTCCACCGAATGTCCCAGCGCTTCCAGGTGTTGCTTCAAGGTCCGGCGAGCGAGCGCCGAGTCGTCCACGATCAGGAATTTTTTTGGGGTCATACGCCTTGCGTGATTGTTCGGGCCATGTCGTCCAGCGGGACAACCACATCGCTCAACCCCGCCTCCACCACTGCGCGCGGCATGCCATAGATAACACAACTTTTTTCCGCCTCCGCGATCACCTGCCCGCCTTTTGCCTTCACCCACGCCGAGCCTTCTTTCCCGTCATCGCCCATTCCGGTCATCACCACCGCGAGCACGCGTTCTCCGAAGGTCTCCGCCGCCGACCTGAACAACACATCCGCCGACGGCCGATGAATCTTGTCCAACGGCTGAAGCGTCACCTGCGCAACGACTTCTCCGCTCGCAGTCCGCCTAAACACGAGATGTCGCCCCGCCTGCGCGATCAGCACAAGCCCCGGCCGCAATACATCTCCCTCCGCCGCTTCCTTCACCGTCAGCGAACAAATCTCGTTCAGCTTCTCCGCATACAGCGCCGTGTAACCCACCGGCATATGCAGCACGATTGCGATGGGGACGGGAAAATTAGCCGGAAACAACGGCACCAATCGCCGCAGCGCCTGCGGCCCCCCCGTCGAAATCCCGATCACCACGATGTCCACCTTCGTCGCCCGCCCGACCCGCGCCACCGTTTCCATTGGGGCCACCACCGGCGTCAGCTCCCGCACCAGATTCTGCACCGGCACGCTCAACGCGCCTCGCACTTTCTCGATCAGCACGTCGCGCACGCCCTTCAAATCGTCCGTCGCCAGCGCGGTCGGCTTCTGCACCACGTCGATCGCGCCCGCGTTCAACGCCTCGACCACTTCAATTTCATCCTGCGAGGCCGACGAAAGGATCAAAATCGGCAGCGGCTTAACCGCCATTTGTCGTCGCACAAAGTCCACGCCGCTCATGTTCGGCATGCGCAGATCGCTGATCACCAGATCCGGTTCCAACGCCGCCGTTTGCTCCAGCGCCTCCTCCCCATCGCGCGCCGTCCCCACCACCTGCACCCGGTCGTCGTTCTCGAAAATCTCGCGCACCACCTTCCGCGCGAAAGCCGAGTCGTCCACCACCAGCACGCGGACCGGCCTCCCTTTCTCGAAAGCGATGTTCTCTCGTTCGCTCATCCTCCTCCTTTCTTCACGTAAGCGAACGCACCGTGCACGTCTTCGAGGTCGAACTGCGTGGTCAGCTTCAACAGCGACTCCGACGCCCCCACGAACAAATATCCCCGCGCCGGCATCTGCCTCCCGAACGCCGCGACGACCCGTGAGATCGCTTCGGGCGAAAAATAGATGAACACGTTTCGGCAGAAGATCACCTGCACGTTCTGAATCTCCGCATACGTCGCCGGATCCACGAGGTTCGCCCACCGAAACCGCACGCGTCCCACGATGTCCCGCGACAGCCTGTCTCCTTCCGGCTTCTTTTCGAAATACTTCGTCCGCAGTGCCGGCGGCAGCGCGCGAAACGAGCGCTCCCGATACACGCCTTCCTGCGCCCGCGTCAGCGCCGACTCGCTCGCGTCACTCGCGATGATTTCGATCGGATGTCCGCCCCAACCCGCTTCTTCCAACGCCATCGCAATCGTATAAGGTTCCTCGCCGGTCGCGCACGCCGCGCTCCAGATCCGCAGCGGCGCGGTCGTTGCCCGAAACCACGCCGGAACCACGTGCGAGGTCAGCGCTTTGATCTGATCCACCTCGCGCCAGAAATACGTTTCCTGCACGGAAAACGCGTCCATCACGCGACGCCACTCCATCGCCGCATCGTCGTATTTGAGTTTATAATAATAATCCAGGAGCGACGCGCTGCCCGTGGCGACCACGCGCTCCTGTAGTTTATCGACCATCAAATCGAGACGGTCTGACTCAAAATACGTGCCCGTCCGTTCATGCACGAGGTCCCGCAAGAGCTTGGGAACAGGCTCAGGCACCGAAGAAGATGCGGCGGCGCCAGGCGCCCGAATGGAACTCATGGGACCTTGGAACCGTCACCCGGATTCTCGTTCGCCGCCTTCCGCGATTTTCTCCGCTGGCGCACCTCGTCGGCCGCGATCGCCGTCGCCGCCTCCGCGGCATTGCGCGTCGTCACGTCGCGGATTTTCCCCAGGCTCACCGCCACCGACTCCGCCGAGACCGAATTCTCCAAATTCGCCTCCGTGATCGACTTCACCTGCTTCGCGATGTTTTGCGCCGCCCCCGACATGTCGCGTAACGCCCGCGATTGTTCCTGCAACCCGCGCGACACCTGCTCCGACTGCGTGCGCAGGCTGTCCACCGCTCCCGTGATCTGCGTCGTCCCCGCCGCCTGCTCCTGCATGGCCCGGTTCAGCGAATTCACCATCTGCGTCACGCGCTCCGCCTCGCGCGCGATCTGATCGACCGCGAGCGATTGCTCCGCGAGCGACTTCGAGGTCGTCACGCCGCCCTTTCGCATCGAATCGATCGCCGCCACGATCTGCGTCGCGCCCGCGGACTGCTCCTTCGTCGCCTTCCGCAATTGCGTCGCAATCGTGCTCGTCGACTGCGCCGCCTTCACGACTTCGCGCGCCGCGCGGCCGTGCTCCGCCATCGCTTGGGAAACCTCCTTCGTGACTTTCCGCATCTGCGTCGACGCCTGCACGATCGCCGCCGCGCCCTTCGCCTGTTCCGCCGTCGCCGTCGTCACCTGCCGCGCCTGCGCCGCCGTCACGCTGATCGCTTCGCTCACATGACGACCGGCCACGATCTGCTCCTCCGTCGCACGGCTGATCTCCGCGACCAGCGTCGTGCTCGTCCGGATACCGTCCAAGATCTTCTGCAATCCCGCCGATCCGCTCTCCGACTGCGCGGTCGACTCCTCCGCGATCCGCGCGCCATCCAACGCGACCTGCGTCGCCTCCCGCGTCACGTTTTCCAGATTCCGCACGATCTTCGCGATGTCCGAAGTCGCCTTCGCACAACGGTCCGCCAGATTGCGAATCTCCTCCGCCACCACCGCGAAACCGCGCCCCGCATCCCCCGCCCGCGCCGCTTCGATCGAGGCATTCAACGACAGGAGATTCGTGCGCTCCGCGATCACGCTGATCGTGTCCACGATGCCGCCGATCTCCGAGGTCTGATTGTTCAACTCCCGCATTACGCCCGTCGAATTGTTCATCGCTTTCGCGACGCGACCGATCCCTTCGATCGACTTGCGGATCATCGCCCCGCCTTCATTCGCGTCCCGCGAAACCGTCGCCGTCACTTCCTGCGTCCGTTTCACCAGATCCGCCACCGAGCGGTTCGAGCGATCCATCTGCACGGCGCTCGCGTTCGCGTTGTTCGCCGCCTCCGCGATCCGCTCGCTGTTCTGCGCGACCGACTGGATCGAACGCGCCATCTCCTCCACCGAGGTCGACGTCTCCTCCACCGAGGCCGCCAGTCCTTCCGACATCGCCGCGACTTCCTCGATCGACGCCGCCATCTCGTTCATCGACGAAAGCGTTTCCTCCGCCGCCGCCGACAACTCGTCCGCATTGCGTGACACGCCCTGAACCGAACGTCCCATCTCTTCGATCGACGCCGCGGTTTCGTTCAAGCCCGTCGCCAGATTTTCGGAATCCGCCGTGACGCTCTTCACCGACGCCGCCACTTCCGTGATCGCCGCTGTCAGCTCCTGCGCCGAAGTCGCCAACTCCTGCGTCGTCCCCGTCACCGATTGCGTCGCCGCCGCGACTTCCTTGATCGACACGCTCGTCTGCGCCACCGCCGTCGCGATCGCCGCGCTGTTGCCCGTGATCTGCTCGATCGACGCCGCCAGCTCGTTCACCGACGATGCGATGTCGTCGCCCGATCGCGCCACGTCCTGCGCCTGGCCCGCCGTCTGTTTCAGCGATCGCGTCAGCTCCGCCGCCTGCTCGGCGGCCGAGTCCAGCGAGAGCAACTGCGTCGCGGCGCCTTCCGCCGCTCGATGGGCATTCGAACGCGCGCGACGGTCGCCGGTAGAGGAGATGAGCGTGTCGCCGGTATTACCGGCAGGAGCGGATTTGGACTTCGACATGATAATCAACGAGGGGTGGGGCTGACGGACGACGCGGGCAGTTCAGGCAAAGTTGTTTCTTCCAACGTGAGCACGGCGCCCACGTCTAAAATCAGCACGCTGCGACCTTTCACCGTCGCCACGCCTTCGACGTAATTGCCCTGGATGCCCACCAGCGTCGCCTCGATCGGCCGGATCGCGTTCCGCTCGATTCGTTCGAAATGGCGCGCCGAATCGACAATCAACGCCACCACGCGTTCCTGCACCCGCAGGAAGATCAAACGCGTCTGCGCCGTATAAGGCTGCCGCGGCAATCCGAAGCGCGCCCGCAAATTCAACGCCGGAAACACCTGCCCGCGCGAAAACACCACCCCGTCCACCGCCGCCGCCGTGTTCGGCACCCGCGTCACGTGCTCCAGCATCTCGACGTGCTGCACGTCCGCGCTTCGCACCGCATAGGCCGCGGAATCCAATTCGAAGATGATGTAGGCGTCGGAGATGTTCATGAGACACGTCACGTGAAAGCCGGTTCAGCGCCCGCCGCCGGCGGCCGCACCACGCCGCTGGTCAGCGCATTCGGATCCAAAATCAAAATCGGCCGCCCATCGCCGAGCTCCGTCGCGCCCGCGATGCCTTCCACCCGCACCAACGGATCCTCGAGCGGCCGGACCACGACTTCGCGCCGCGTCACCACACGATCGACCACCAGCCCCACCGCCCCCCGCTCCGAACTCAACACCAGTAGCGTCCACAACTCCGTCTCCGCCGCCTGCAGTTGAAACGCCTTCGCCAGCCTCCGAAACGGCAGCAATCCGCCGCGATACGGCACCACTTCCGTGCCGCGAATGCTCCGCCGCTCGCTCGCGGGCACCTGCACGATTTCGTCCACCGCACTCTGCGGCACCGCGCACGTCTCCGGCCCCACCGTCACGATGATCGCATCCACGATCGAAAGCGTCAGCGGCAGCCTCAGCGTAAACTCCGTCCCGACGCCCAACGTCGTCTCCATCGACAACGTCCCGCCCAATTCGCGCACCGTATCCGCCACCACCGACATGCCCACGCCGCGCCCCGCCGTGCGATCCGCCTCGTCCCGCGTCGAGAATCCCGGCGAACACAAGATCGCCAGCAAGCCCGCCGCATCGACCGACGCCGCCACGGCCACCCCCACCGCTTTCGCCCGCTTCACCACCGCCTCCGCATCGATGCCCTCGCCGTCGTCGCGCACGTGAATCACCACCGACTCCCCCCGGCTCACCGCACGCAAGGTCAGCGTCGCCTCCGCCGGTTTTCCCGCCGCTTCCCGACGCTCCGCGGGCTCCACGCCGTGCGAAAACGCATTCCTCACGAGATGCAGCAACGGCTCCTTCAGCCGCTCCGCCAGATACTTGTCGATCTCCGTCTGATGCCCTTCCAACACCACTTTCACCTTCTTGTCCGAGCCTTCCGCGAGGTCGCGGATCACAAAAGGTATCCGATTAAACACTTCACCCACCGGCACCAGACGCACGCGCGCGATCGCCCGACGCATCTCCCGCAACGACCGCGCGAGCCCCGCGTCGACCTCCTTCAACTTCTCGTCTTCCTCGAAATTCTGCCGGATCCGATCCGCGAGCCGCGAGCGCTGAATCACCATCTCGCCCGTGATCCGCATCAATTCATCCAGCCGCGCCAGATCGACGCGCACCATGTGCGACGGAGTCAGCGGCAAAATCTCGCTCCGCTCCGCGGTTTCCTGACGCGCCGATTTCGCCGGGTCCGACACCACCCGCTCCGCCTGCACGCCGTCCGCCTGCCACGCCGTCACGTCCGCCTCTGACGGCGTCGCCCGCACCGCCACGCTGAACACAAACGCGATCGTCCCATTCGGGCGCACCACGGGAGTCGATGACACGATTTCCCCGAGCGCCACGATCCGCGCCCGCACCGAAGTCACGTTGACGCCGCGGGCATCGAGTTCGGCCGACGGCGCGAACACAAACCGCCACAACTCCTGCTCCTCCGCCGCGCCCTTCTCCGGCGCCGGTGTTTCCACCGCACCCGCGCCCTTCCCGCCCGCCGCCTCCTGCAACGCCTCGATCAGTCCCCGATCTTCCACGAGCGGTTGTCCCGCCCGATGCGAACCGATCAACCTCTCCAGCCCCTGCTCCGCATCGATCAACAGCGCCAGGCGTTCGCTCGTCAGCGCCACCTGTTGCTTCGAAATCGCCCGCAACAAATCCTCCATCCGATGCGCCAGTTGCTCCGCCAGCTTCACGCCCGCGATCGCCGCATTGCCTTTCACCGAATGCACCAGGCGAAACAGGCTCTCGATCGCCCCCGCCGTCGCGCCGCCGGACTCCAACGCCTTCTCGGCCGCCGTCAGTTGCGCCCGAATCGACGTCAACTGCTCGTCGCACTCGGCGTAGAAATCGTCGAGCAGCTCCTTCCGCAACTCCGGCGAAAAATCGGAACTCATTCCCGTGCGAATGAGCCTTCGATCCGGCGAGCGGCCTGCAAATCGGGAGGGGCGGGTTGAAGTGCGGAAGTCATGAGGGCGACCAGCCGCACAGGCAAAGCAGGAACGCCCCGCGAGCAAATCGTCCCCACGCTATCCCAGTCGAGGTATTTCCCAACGATCGTTACTTTTCCGCCACCGCGACTTTTCCGCGTCACCCCCGTCTATCGCCTTGTCCGCGGCAACTCCCCCCCTTTCCTCGCTCCCATGCAGCAACCCCCTGCCTCCCCCCACCGCCTGTCCACGCGCGAATACGTCGGCTACGCCCTCGGCGACACCGCCTCCAACCTCTTCTTTCAAACCTTCAACATCTTCCTGACGTATTACTACGTCGACGTGTGGGGCATCCCCGCCGCCGCGCTGCTCTTGATGATGCCGCTCGTCCGGCTCTCCGATTCCATCAGCGATCCCATCATGGGCATCATCGCCGACCGGACAAAATCCCGTTGGGGTAAATTCCGTCCTTACCTCCTTTGGGGCGCCGTGCCTTACGGCGTCTGCGGCTACTTGATGTTCGCCGGCCCCGATCTCAGCGAAAGCGGCAAGATCACCTACGCCTTCATCACCTACTTTCTGATGCTGCAGGCCTACACGGTCATCAACGTTCCCTACTCCTCGCTTCTCGGCGTCATCAGCCCTTCACCCGTCATCCGCACCGTCGCCTCGAGCTATCGCTTCGTCGGCGCCTTTGGCGGCGGCCTGCTCATCAGCATCTTCGCCCGCCCGCTCGTCGCGGAACTTGGCGGTGGCAACGAAACCCTCGGCTTCCAATACACGATGGCGATCTTCGGCGCGCTCTCGATCCTCATGTTCTGGGCCTGCTTCGCCACCACGAAGGAACGCGTCACGCCGCCGCCGCAGCAGAAAACCAACCTCAAGGAAGAACTCGGCGAACTCTTCCGCAACTGGCCCTGGGTCACCCTGCTCTTCGTCGCGCTCTTCTCCACCACGTTCATCGCGCTCCGCTCCGGCAGCACGCTTTTCTATTTCAAATACATCGGCGGCGATGACGGCTCGCCCATTCTCTGGGGCCGTTTCGACCGCAGCACCGTGTTCCTCTCGACCGGCATGATCGCGATGATGCTCGGCTGCGTGTGCCTCGGCACGTTCGCGAAAAAATGGGACAAACGTCTCCTCGCCGCCTGGCTTTCCGCGACCACCGCCGCCGCGTGGATCCTCTTCTTCTTCCTTCCGCCCGCCAACTTCACGCTCCTTCTCATCGTCAACGCCATCGGCACCTTCGCGATGGGTCCGACCTCCGCCCTTGTCTGGGCCATGTATGCCGACGTCGCGGACTACGGCGAATGGAAGTTCAACCGCCGCTCCACCGGCCTCGTTTACTCCGCCTCCCTCTTTGCGCTGAAAACCGGCATCATGATGGGCGGCTTCGTCCTTCCGTTCTTCCTCGATCAGTTCGGCTTCGTCCGCGACGCCCAGCAAACCGCCACCTCTCTGCTCGGCATCAAACTCGCCTTCTCGATCGCCCCCGGCTTCTTCGCCGGCCTCAAGGCCCTCGCGCTCTTCGTCTACCCGCTCAGCCGCGCGAAAGTTCAGGAAATTGAAGAAGCCCTCGCCGCCCGCCGCGCCGCCGCGGGCACCGCCTCGCCCGCGTAAATCCGCCCCGCTCGAAAGCGCGCTCTCGTCGCCGCGCTTTCCTCACGCGCCTCCCCGTTTCGCCTCCGCCGGCAACTCCAGCGTAAACGTCGCCCCTCGCCCCGGCCCGTCGCTCCGCACGCGCAGCGCACCGCCCAGCTCCTTCGCCGCCAGCGCGCCGGTGTGCAGCCCGAACCCGCGGCCTTGCGCGCGCGTCGTGAACCCAAGCTGAAAAATCCGCGTCAGGTTTTCCGGCGGAATGCCCACGCCGTTGTCGATCACCTCGATTCGCACCCACCCGTCGCTCGCTGTCGTGCGCACCCGGATACGCTTCTCCGCGTGCGGTCCTTCGATGCACGCCGTCTCCGCGTTTCGGATCAGGTTGATGAGAATTTGAATCACCTTGTGCTTGTCGGTCCTGATCACCGGCCTCGCCTCGAACTCGCACCGCACTTTCACGCCATGCCGCGCCAACGAATCCGAGTGGATCCGCAACGCGTCCTCCACCAGCTCCACCAACTCGATCGTCTCCATCATGCCCGACGGCCCCGCATACGCCTCCTGCATCGCCACGATCTGCTTGATATTTTCCACGTTCGCCTGGAGCTGCGCCAGCTCCGCCTCCACCGCCGATCGCTCGTCCGCCAGCGAATCCGCCAGCTTCTTCAAATACTCCGGCATCATTCGCCCGCGCGGATCCTTCGTCACGAACTCGCCCAAGTCGGCCTGATGCTGCTCGACCAGCGCGGCCAGCTTCGCCACCTGCGACGCCTTCGTGTGCCGCAACCGCTCGCTCAAGAGCGTCGTCGAAACGTTCACGCTGTTCAGCACGTTCCCGACGTTGTGCAACACACTCGTCGCCACTTCCGCCATCCCGGCGTGACGCGAAATCTCCAACATCTCCTCCGTCCGCTCGCGCACCTTCGCCTCCAACAGATCGTTTTCCGCCTGCAGCTTCTTCGCCCTCGCCTCCATTCGCCGCACTCTCCACCCATGCGCGCCGAAGAGAGTCGCCCCCGCTCCCAGCGCACAGAGCAAATAGAACCACGCGGTCTGGTAAAACGGCGGCGGCAGCGTGAACGCAAACCGCGCCCCCGCCGTATTCCACTCCCCATCCGCATTCGCGGCGCGCGCGCGGAACACATAATCGCCGGGAGGAAGATTGTTGTAGAGCACCGATCTCCGCCCGCCTGACTCGATCCAGTCGTGGTCCATCCCTTCGAGCCGATACTCCAAGCGCACTTTCTTCGGCGCGACATAGCTCAAGGCCACAAACGAGATCTCCAGCCGCTTCGTGCCCACCGCGAGCATTCCTCGTTTTTGCGGATCGATCTCCACCCCATCCGCCATGACGTGCTGAATGTGCACGGGCGGAGGAACCTTGTTCCGGTGAAAGCTCACCGGATCGATCATCACCACGCCGTGGGGATTCGGAAACCAGATGCGCCCGTCCTCGCTCTTGCAGCCCGACAAACCCTGCTCCGTCCGGTCCGTGAACTTCACCGATTCCAACCCGTCGAACCCCTCCGACCGCACCTGCGCTTCCTTTCCTTCCGCCACGTCGCGCAACTCCGACCGCCTCACCCGAAAAATTCCCCGGCCCGACGAAAACCAGAAATACCCATGATCGTCCGGCACGATCGCATAGATCCTCGCATCATGCAGGCCGTGGCCCTCGCCGATGTTCACGACTCCCTGGTCTTTGATTCGGGCCAGCCCCGTCGGCAGCCCCACCCACACGCCGCCGTCGTCGTCCTCCACGAGGCAATACACGCGATCCGACCCCAGCCCGTCGCTCGTCAGCCATCTCTGCGTAAAGCCATTTTGGATACGCGCCACGCCCGTGTTCGAAGCCACCCAGAGCGCGCCGTCCTTCGTCACGAGCAGATTGTTGATCCAACCCAGCGCGGGCTCCTGTTCGGCTTCGAATTCATACGGTTCCAACCGCTCCCCCCTCAAACGCATCAACTTTCCCCCCACCGAAAACACGAGCCCGCGACTGTCCTCCACCATCGCCTCCACCCAGTCGTCGGTGCGGAACTGGCCCACCCGGCGCCCGTCCTGGAGCACGTTGATCCGATGGCTCCCGTCGCCGACATAAACCTTCCCATCGGAGGCCTCGAACACTCGCCGCGCATACGGATTCGCCAGGAACTCGTCGCCGAAATACGTCGTTCCGCGACTCCCGTCGAAATACGACACCCCCGCCACCGTCCCGATCCACACTCCGCCCGCACGCGACGCCGCCACCGCCAGGGTGTCTCCTCGCGCGATCCCGACCTCCGACGAGTAAATCGGAAACTTCAGATCCGTGAGCTGACTCAACCCGTCCACCGTCCCCACCCACAGACTTCCTTCATGGTCCTCGAACAGCGCCGTGACCCGGTCGCTGCCCAATCCGTCCACTTTCGACAGAAACGCCACCGCGCCGTCCTTGAAACGCCCCAGGCCCGCGCCGCTCGTTCCAATCCACAGCACGCCGTGTGAATCGAGCAGCAGCGCGCTGATGCTCAGATCGATCAGCTCCAGGCGAATGAACCGGCCGTCCGCGTCGTAGCGCCGCAAGCCTCGGTTCGTCCCGATCCAAATCTCTCCGCTCCGATCGCGGACCACCCCATACACGTTCAGCGCCTTCAGCTCCTCGTCCGCCATCTCCACCACCTGCCCGTCTTTCCGATAAAACACCCCGTGCTCCGCCGTCCCCACCCAGACGCCGCCATCCGGCTCTTCGTGGAGCACCAGCACACTGCCGATCGGCTCTTGGAAAAACGTCTCGTCCGTCCGCCCCTTCGCCCAGCGCCCGAGTCCCATATACGTTCCCGTCCAAACCGACCCATCCTTCGCCTCCAGGATCTGCGAGGCCGCCACAAACGGTTCGGCCCAGCGCACATCGGGAATCGCCGAAAATCGCCGCCCGTCGAAATGCCCGAAACCGCCTTCCCGGATCGCAAACCACAGCCCGCCGCCACGCGACTCGTCGAGTGCCGACACATCCGCCCCCAATGCCTCCGGCAGTTCGATCGGCACCGTCTTGAATTCCATCCCGTCGAATCGCACCAATCCGTTCTGCGTTCCCAGCCACAGATAGCCGTCGTCCGTCTGCGCGATCGCCCCGATCTTGTCCACCGGCAGCCCATTCTGCCGCGTCCAATTGTGCACGTTGAAATGCAAAATCGATTTCCCCGGATCGAGCGCCCACGCCGTCACTGCACACCAAAGCATCCCGCCAGCGATCGCCGCGAGCCACCTGCCTGGTCGCCATAAAAAAGGGACGCGTTTCATGGACTTCCCGGGCTCTCCGCCGAGCGGCAAAGGAATCCCGTCCGTCTTATTACACAATCGGCTCAAACACCCCCAATCGAAACCCAAACCCTGCGCGTTTCTTGCCATTTCGCCTCTCCGAACGTCTTCCGCCATTGGCCTTCATTTGATCGCCGCGCCCCTCGCGCCATCGCGCAATCGACTCTTGCTGCGCATCTCCCACCCGCCACGTTCGTCAGCCACACCCCAACCCCGTTTTCCTCAACGTCATGCCCGTCCCTTCCGTTCCTTCGATCCGCAACCCCATCCTCCCCGGCTTCAACCCCGACCCGTCCATCCTTCGCGTCGGCGACGACTACTACATCGCCACGTCCACGTTCGAGTGGTTCCCCGGCGTCCAAATCCATCACTCGCGCGACCTCGTCCACTGGCGCCTCCTCACCCGCCCGCTTCGCCGCCCGAGCCAGCTCAACATGCTCGGCGATCCCGACTCCTGCGGCATCTGGGCCCCGTGCCTCACCTACGCCGACGGCCTCTTCTGGCTCGTTTACACCGACGTCAAACGCTACGGCCGCACCTCCGTCGGCGGCGCGTCCGGCGCCTCGCTCCGCGATTTCCACAACTTCCTCGTCACTTCGCCCACCATCGACGGCGACTGGTCCGACCCCGTTTATCTCAACAGCAGCGGTTTCGACCCCTCCCTCTTCCACGACGACGATGGCCGCAAATACATCGTCAACCAGCTCTGGGACCACCGCCCCGGCAACAACCGCTTCGCCGGCATCGTTCTCCAGGAATACTCCGTCACCGAACGCCGCCTCGTGGGCGAACGCGTCAACATCTTCAAGGGCACCCCGCTCGGCCTCACCGAGGCGCCGCACCTCTACAAGCGCAACGGCTACTACTACCTCATCGTCGCCGAGGGCGGCACCGCGTGGAACCACGCCGTTACCATGGCCCGCTCACGCAACCTCACCGGACCCTACGAGCTTCACCCCGACACCTACATCATGAGCGCGCGTCACCGTCCCGACGCCCCGCTCCAGCGCGCCGGTCACGCCGACTTCTGCGAAACTCAAGCCGGCGACACCTACCTCGCCTATCTCTGCGGCCGCCCGCTCCACAACCGCGGCCGCAGCACGCTCGGTCGCGAAACCGCCATCCAGAAAATGGTCTGGGGCGCCGACGACTGGCTCCGCACGCTCGACGGCCAGGGTATCCCCACTCTCGATACGCCCGCGCCCAACCTCCCGCCGCATCGCTTCCCCGCCAAACCCGCGCGCGAGGATTTCGACTCCGCCGAACTTCCCCTCGATTTCCAATGGCTGCGCACGCCGTGGCCCGACGAGCTCTTCTCGCTCACCGCCCGCCCCGGCCACCTGCGCCTCTTCGGCCGCGAAACCATCGGCAGCCTCTTCAAACAATCCCTCGTCGCCCGCCGCCAGCAATCCCACTGCTACACCGCCGAAACTCTCGTCGATTTCGAGCCGCAACATTTCCAGCAGCTCGCCGGTCTCGTCTGCTACTACAACAGTTTCAAATTCCACTATCTCTACATCTCGCACGACGAAACCCACGGTCGTCACTTGCGCGTGATGTCCGCGCTCCCCGACAGCCCGCAGTCCGACGCCTTCACGCCGATCGTCCCGATTCCCTCCGGTAAACGCGTCCACCTTCGCGTCGAGGTCGATCACGAGCGTCTCCATTTCGGCTATCGCCTCGAGGGTTCCGGCCCCGCATGGAACTGGCTCCCGCAGCAATTCGACGCGTCGATTCTTTCCGACGAAGCCAGCGCCCCCGGCCTTCCGAATTTCACCGGCGCCTTCGTCGGCATGGCCTGCAACGACATGTCCGGCACTGGCCACCCCGCCGACTTCGATTACTTCGACTACATCGAGCGCCCCTACAAACCCGATCCCTTCCTCTGAACCCGGGTTCCCAAATCGACGATCGAAAATCCCAAATCGAAAATCTCCTCACCGCGCCCTGAACCGCGACACCTCCGCCAAGCGTTTCCACGCCGCCCGCTCCTCCTCGCTCACTTCCGTCGGCGTCTGAATTCGCGCGACGACAAAAAAGTCCCCGCG